>OBLQ010000061.1_pt1 | contig 34046 bp, 27 predicted proteins | sample 1519881 | NCBI WGS metagenome assembly OBLQ01 (sample SAMN01911456, study PRJEB22533) | soil metagenome | biome: Soil | place: Malaysia | collected 2012-04-30 | depth DG_metagenome m | reverse complement strand
GCATTAACAGCCTGTGGCCGCTTTTCGGTATTTCAAACCAGTTGCTGGCCACCATCGCCTTGTGTGTATGCACGACCATCCTGATCAAGATGAAGAAGACCCGGTATGCATGGGTAACGCTGGCGCCGCTCTCGTGGTTGGTGGCCGTTACCATGACGGCCAGCTATCAAAAAATCTGGAGCCTGGATCCGCGCCTGGGGTTCCTGTCGCACGCGCGGATGCTGTCGGACCAGATCGCGAGTGGAGCAATTCCTGCCGCGCAAATCGCCACGACACAGAGGCTGATCTTCAATGACCGCCTGGATGCCGCGGTCACCCTTGTGTTTGCCGCGTTGGTAGTTTTGATCCTGGTCGAGTCGGGCCGGCACTGGTGGGCCTATGCAGCGGGGAGCAGGGAACCGGTCCTCAGGGAAGCGCCCGCTGAACTTTCCCAGCTCGAGGCATAAAAAGGAGAGGGCGGCTTGGTGACTCTTATGTTGAAGCTGCTGAAAACATTGTGGACCTATCTACGCGAAGTGAGCGGAGAGAACGATTACGCCCGCTACCGTGGACGGGTGGCTGCTGAGGGCGGCGATCCTGTGACAAGGCAGGAGTTCTACGACCAGCGTCTGCAGGAGAAGTATTCGCGCCCGAACCGCTGCTGCTGAGTGGATGCTGACGGATTAGGCGCTAGAGCGAACCTCGGGGAGAAGGGAAAGACGATGCGCGTGGTTGTAATTGGTGGGACAGGCCATACGGGAACGTACCTGGTTCCGAGGCTGATTGATGCAGGACACGAAGTGGCGCTGATCAGCCGCAATCAGCGCCCACGCTACGGGCCCGACGGACCTCTTGGTAGTGCCGCATGGAAACGCGTGCAATGGGTTGAGCTAGATCGAATCAAGTCCGACGCATCCGGCGGATTTGGCATGCAGGTCGCGGCGATGAAAGCAGACGTCGTAATCGACATGATCTGTTACCAACTGGCAAGCGCGAAGCAGTTGGTGGATGCGTTGCGCGGGCGCATTCAGTTGCTCATCCACTGCGGTACGACCTGGGCCAGCGGAGCGAGCCTGGGCGTGCCGAGCTCGGAGGATGAGCCAAGACGTCCCATCTGCGACTATGGACGGCGAAAAGCCGAGATCGAGGAATATCTGTTGGAGGAGGCTCGGCGGGCGGGGTTTCCAGTCACCGTCCTACGTCCGGGCCACATGGTGGGATGCGGGTGGGTGCCGGTCAATCCTGCAGCAAATTTCAACCCGCAGGTTTTTTCAGACCTGGTCAAAGTGAAGAACGTGTGCCTGCCAAATCTTGGAATGGAAACGTTGCATCACGTGCACTCCGACGACGTGGCCCAAGCGTTCATGCAAGCCCTGGCTAATTGGAACGGTGCGGTGGGCCAGGCTTTTAATGTGGTTTCAGCTTCAGCGCTCACGCTGCGGGGCTATGCGGAAGCGGTGGCCGGGTGGTTTGGCAAACCGCCGAAGCTCTCGTTCCTTCCGTGGGAGGAATGGAAGAAAACCGCTTCAGAGGAAGACGCGGCTGCCACCTGGGAGCATATCCGTCATTCCTCCTGCTGCAGTATTGAGAAGGCGCGTCGATTGCTTGGCTATCAGCCGCGCTACACGTCCCTCGATGCCATCAAGGAATCGCTCACCTGGCTCATCCAGAACGGCAGGGTGGAGGTGTGACCGCGCGCTGCCTGTTCACTATATGCCTGTGCACCAGGCGGAGGCAGACGTGGCCCGATTGTTTTTATGAATAATCAGGCCGGGTTGCAATTTCCAGGTTTCGGAAGGTCATGTCCGAGCGCATCATCAGCCGTAAGGCGACGCGTCCCTGGCGCATCACAGGTCCATTATTCGTGAGCCCGTTGTCCCTCACATCGAAGATCGTCACATCGTCGATCGCTCCCCGCAAACGGTTGTCTTCCTGCAGGAAAGTGACGCGATACCAGCGATCCAGTTCCCACTGCCGGTTTTCCATCTGGAACGCTACGGGGCAGAACCACGGATTCTTGATCACCGCATGGGAGACCAGATCGTTGCGCGTATCGACCATCTCCCGGTAGAACTCCCAGTGGTAGTTTCGGACGTCTTCCCAGCAAACCACCTGCATGGAGCCGTCGGAGCGTAGTTGATAGTCATTCAGGAAATCTTCGCCCTGCATCCCGGCAGCCTGAAACATCCATAGAGCCAGTCCTCCATGCTGGTGGATCTTGAACTCTGCGGTCACGTGGAGATCACCCTGGAAAACGTCCCGTGTCCAAAGGTACATCCGCGTCAAGTCGTATTTGCCGGTCTGACGGAAGTGCGCCTCCAGTGAAGGCGTCGTAATTCTCAACCCCTCGGAATTGTAACGCAGGCAAGGGCCGCATCCCTGATGAAAGAACTCGGCGTCCTGGGCGGAGTCGGTCAGCGAGAGCTTCTTGCGCTCGACCCATCCATCTCCCTTCATCGCGGGCGGCGAGAAGGGCGAAAGATGATTTCCCGTATATCGCGTTTCGAGCGTCCGCTGAAGGTCGGTATCCGTGCGCCCGCCGTTCTTCACAAAGAGAGATTGGATTTGAGCCGGGGTAAGAATCTGGTCGAAAAAGTCGATCTGCCCCATCGCGTAACCCGGGTTGCCAAAGTAAACCGTTGGCGCAGGAGAATCCCCGGCGCCTGGAGTTGGAGCGAAGGCATTGGAGGCCGCAACCAGGATTCCATTGGCGTACACCCGAAAGTCTCCCTTGTCGCGGTCCCAGGTAGCGGTGATCTGGTACCAGTTGTGCGGCAAGAATTCAAAATAGTTCGCCGATGCCTTGGCGATTGGGTGGCCCCATCGATCATCATTTCCGAACCGTGCCGTCAGTGCCGGATACCAGTCGGTTGCCTGGAACAGGCAGAAATTCGCCGCAGCCAGATCCTCGACTGCCTCACGGTCAGTAAGAAAAACGAAATTCTTGTAGAACGGATTCGACTGTTCGTGGGCTGGATTGTGCGCCTGCGGCGAGATTTCCTGAAGCGGAAGCACCCAGAAAACCACTGACCCCTTCCTCGCGGCCACTGTGTGGCGGGGCAGCCCGGCCCGCCCGCGGATACTCGTAAAATGGAGCCCGCGCCGGCCCCCATGCTCGATGTAACGGCCAGAGGGGTGCAGAACCCTGATTGACGAATCACCGGCGGGGTAGGAGAAAGATGGCGGGGGAGTTGGCACTGTCTGGAACAAGCGTTCCGGGACAGGCGCTGAGGCGGCTGCCGGTTTCCGGGGTTCAGCCAAAGAAGCGACACCCCCGGCAACGCTTGTTTGTAGAAAGCTCCGCCGATCGAGCACAAGTCTCTCTTTCATAGTTAATTCTCCTCGGTCAGTATGACCCACGGCCTGGCGTCCTGGGTGTGAGATTCATTTCACGCTTGCAGGCTGGCATTCCAAGGGCCGGTGGTTGCTGTCGGCCCGAAGAATCTGCTTTTACTGTGTGAATTACAAAGCAGATTCGTCTCTCCCCTCGAAATGACAGAGGTTGGGCCTGGAATGATAGCGTTCCGAAAACCTCTTTCAGCGGTCTGTCAGAAGGCAAGCGAGGGTCCTCCGCCCGGTTCGGATAGAATCCGGCTGGAGTAATCTCAGAAAAAGAATGCCATCGCCGCAAAACTGTATCACATCGCGGACAAGGAAGACACCGGGGAACGGGACAGAGTGGCAATGAAAATCAGGCGGGAATCGCAACCAATTGTCCTTGAGCATTAGTAAAGGGCGACAAAAAACAAACCGAGCTGCCGTGTTCGACTAACGCGGCGGCGGCTAACGGGGCATCGGGGGCGACAACCTCGCGGACAGCATCCCTTTTGGGGATCTCTCGAAAAATCTATTGGCCAGACAAGCTGAGGAACAGAGTGTTTGGGCTTGCTGAGCCAGGCAAGGCTAAGTGATGTACATCACATACATGAGAGAGTTAGCCATGCATTAATGGTTTGAGATCGGAACCACTCTTTCGGAGGTAACACTATGTTGCCAAGAATTGCTAAAATCGGACTGCTGCTTGGAGTCGTGACTCTCTTCTTCACGGCTATTTCCTTTGCTGCAACAAGAAGCATCCGCGTTACGCAGGATGTTGTCCTTCCCGGTGGCCAGACGTTGAAGGCAGGAACCTACCAGGTTGTGGTGGATGAGAAGTTGGACCAGGTGCAGTTCCTGCAGAATTCAAAGGTCGTGGCAACTCACGCGTGCAAGTGCATCCCTCAGGAGAAGAAAAACAGGGAAACCGTCCTACGCATAGACGCGGGGCCGGACAACACGCAAGTTTTGCTGCAGATTCATCTGCGAGGCGAAACGCGCATCATAACATTGCCGTCCTGAACGCGGCGCCCGCTACCAAAAGCCTCTTGAGTGACGGGCTGCGGCAATCGTACAGAGAAGCGTGAGGCATCACAAGCGGCCATTACCCCTGCTATAGTTATTGGCGGGGGTAACCCACCGTTTGGGCCAGAATGATTTTTTGGTCGGCCCGGAGCTTCATTGTCTTTGCCAGGGCCGGGCGATTAATGCTGCCTCGCACCACGACTCCCAGTCCCTCCGAAGCACAGAAAAGGTAAACATTCTGCGCGATGACACCTGTATCGGCGCCGTTGTAGAGTGCCTGATCCCCTGCGCTGGTGCGCCCGATTTTATTAAGATCGGCGACGTAAACTAGGTTCACTGGAGCTTCGCCCACATAGGATTGCGTGCCGGTCGCCGCCCGCACATCTTCCGCAAGCACCTGATTAAGCCTGTTCTCCTTCGCGTCGTAAACGTAGAGTCCGTCCGCCATGGCGACGTAAATATCTGTCTCCTGCCAGTTCATCGCTGAGGGAGCAGTACGTTTCCCTGACTCAGGCCGGTTTACCCCGAACGCCGCCCACAGCAGGTTCGAAAGCAGCTGCAGCGGCAGCTCGCGAGGGCTGAATTCGCGCGTCGAGTGCCGCGCCTTCAGTGCCTGCATCAACGGCATGCCGCCCGTGGTCTGGGGAGCAGGCAACTCGACAGACTTGAGCTGCTGAGCGGCCACCAATGCTGGAAACGCCATCATAACAAGGCATAGGCATCGAAGAACGGAACCGCGAAAAATGTTCATCACCGACCTCCTATTGGGCAGGGCATTGGGGGAAATTGCATCCCGGCGAGGGCAGGCCACTCGGGAAGCAGCCGGGACAGGCGACATCTTCACTATACACCTGGAAGCACACTCGGCAGCGTCGGGTCTGAAGGTCTTAACCTTGCATGCGGCAGCTTGTTGCGTTCAGACTCTTTCTATTGTATGTTCGCTTCCTTCGGGTAATTCGAGTTAACAGTCCAATATGCGGGGGAGGGGCCCCCAACATCTCATTGAGGTAAAGGAGGAAGTACTATGCAAAGGGGAAGAGTGTTGGGTATCTGTCTGGCGGTGCTGGGGGTGCTGGCGCCCGGTTTGCCGTTAATGGCACAAGGCGAAAGCGAGAGCAAGCCGCCAATGTATGTCTATGTCTCAGAATGGGCTGTACCTAGAGCTCAATGGGGGGAGATGGCGAAACTAAGTGTTCAGGACAGGGCGCTCGAAGACAAGCTTCTCTCCGACGGCACCATCACAGCCTATGGTGAATTGGTGAGTCTCATTCACACCGAGGGCCAGCCAACGCACGCGGACTTTTTTTGGGCACCCTCTGAGGGAAATATCCTGAAAGCCCTCGCTGGATTTTACGCCCAACCGGACAACACGTCTCCGGTGCTGGCTGGGTCCAAACACTGGGACCATTTTCTGAGGAGTACGATCCACAACTATCGTTCCGGGAAATTTGATGGCGCGTACCTGGCGGGCTCTATGTGGAAATTGAAACCGGGTCAGGGACACGCATTCGACGCTATCGTCAAAGCCAGGATTATTCCCATATTCGAGAAAGGGCTTTCCGAAGGGACGGTAATCTTCTACAGCGTGGATTCCGAAGATTATCACACTGAAGCCCCGGGCCTGGTTGACGTCGTCTTTGCGGTAGCTGACGCCGCGGCGCTTGACAAAGTGAACGATGAGTTCGAAGCAGCCCTCGGCAAGGACACAGAAATCGGGCCGGCCCTCGGGGCCCTGACCGAGAGGGACAGCCACCGCGACTTCCTCGACCGCATAACGCGCCTGGTGATCAAATAAACCTGGCCATTGTGTAAACGCAATTAACCGGCTGCCGGCGTCCCGAATGAATGATGGGGGCGCCGGACGTTTTCCGGGTTTCTTTGTTGAAGGGGGTGGAATGAGAAGGCAGTTTCGGCTTTTCTCAGTCCTTTTGTTTGCAGTCCTAGTGTGGGGAATCAACGCAGGGATGATTTCTGTATTTGCGCTTGCGAACAGTTCCGGGCGTGCGGCGGCCTCGCCCGCGTGGGCTGTTTCAGGAGTTTTCGCTGAAGCTTGCGAATGCAAGCCACCGTGCCCGTGCTGGAGTGGGAAAAAGCCGACCGAGCATCATTGTCACAACGTGCAGGTTTACAAGATCGAAAAAGGTCACTATGGTGCGCTGCATTTGGACGGCGTGGTGGTTGTGGTTGCCTGGGTATCGCCGGAAGGCGCAATCATGGACCAGAGTGCCGGGCATTCCGTTCTGGTTGCGCTCTACGTGGACCATTCCAGCAGTAAGGCCCAGCAGGAAGCCGTTCAAACTATATGGCGGCATTCTTTCCTGATGGGGGCACGGGGCGGCAAGGGCGGGCTGAAAGCGGTAGGATTCCGGGTGGCCGATGTGGGAGATGACCATGCCTCCGTTATTATCCCGGGTACCCTGAGATTCGACATCAGGAAGGGAAGCGGCCAGCCGATGAATTCGCCTGATCCGCACGTGCGCAACCTGCACCTTGCGCGGTCCATAAAATACCAGTACTCGGATTATGGCATGAGCTGGAATTATCCAGGGAAGCATGCGGCGTTCGCATCATTTCACGCGGAGTCCCCGCCGCTGTCAAGCCAACGTCATTAGAACGATGCACGCATTTGAGGTTTATTGGTTTCGACGGTTTCGGGCGCCGTTGGTGAAGGATAATTCAGGCGTCACGCGGAGACAAGACTCGGGGCTCCAAAGAATGAATCTGTTGCTTGTCAGAATGTGGATGGGAATATGGCTTGGCGCTGGGCAAAGGCTGAAAGAAAGAGAATCGACAGGAATTCGCCTAAACTCCTGCGTTTCTTACTGGTTCTAGCAGTCTGCTTGATCGCCGCACGCCGAACGACTGCGCATCCTGGCATTGGAATCGTCATGGACCACCGGGGGAGCGTGTTCTACACCGACTTGAGTAACGTCTGGAGAATCTCACCGGACGGCACAAAGTCCATTGTCGTGCGCGATGTCCATACTCACGAGCTTTTTCTTGATGCGGACGACAATCTTTTCGGGGAGCACCTTTGGTACCAAGTCGAGGCGACCAACCACTGGTTACACTTTATCTGGAAGCTCTCCCCAGACGACATTCTGGAAAAATCACTCCCAACGCGAGCCTATCCCCAAGATTCCAGCTTTGCACGGGATGCCGCAGGTAATATGTACTGGTTCACTGTGGGCCCGCCGGCAGCATTCATCCGCCGCGCCCCGGACGGGAGCATAGGAAGGGTTGGTGAATATGCGACGTACCACGACGTAAAGTGGCTTAAGGCGACAAGTAGAGGGGATATCTATTTCACGGATGACGGCGATTTGCGCCGCCTTGATTCTGATGGCAAAGTATCAACTCTCGCCAGGAATGTTGGGGAAGCGGCCGGCAATTGGATCGGAGGAATCTGGCTTGATGCTCGGGCCCGTGTCTACGTAGCTGTGTGGGGTGCCAGGAAGGTGAAGCGCTTTAACCCGGCCTCGGGACAGGTCGATGTCGTTGCACGCAGCAAGGCACCTTGGGGGCCGTCCGGCGGTTTGGTTGCTCCAAACGGTGATCTTTGGATGCTTGAAACCTCGGAAAAGAACAGCGTTCGTGTACGCCGACTCTCCGCCAACGGTGGTGAAAGGGTCTTTTAGCCAGTCCTGACAGAGTGCAGCACCGCATTGTGCCATTTCTGGCCACCGTAAGAACCGTCAGTCGATTTCCACGGTTTCGAAGACAGGATCTTTGAGGCCCTGAACGGAAGTTCGACCAATGGTTTCAAGTTCAAGTGCTATCAACTCATTCGTGCCAGTCCTGAGCCATGGCGCGGGGCAGAAAAGCGTCTGCTGGGGGCCGATCTTCCAGAATCGGCCCAGGTGAAGGCCGTTCACCCATACGTGTCCCTTGCCCCAGCCTCGCATGTCGAGGAATGTGTCCCCCACCGATGACAATTGAAAGCTTCCGCGGTAGAAGCGCGGCCCGCGTTTGGGCTTCGCCGAGAATTGCAGCTTTGCCAGGTTTTCCAGCGGCAGAGGAAATATCTGCCACCCTCCCAGCGCTATGCCGTTCAGCAACACTCTTTCAGTGATGCCCTTGCGATCGTTGACCATGCGGGGGCCGTAATTGATCCTGCCCATGTTTTCGATCAGAATATCCAGCGGCTGCGCAGGGGCCAGATCAACATCTACGGCGTTCTGATTGAAACGGCGGTCGAGCTCCGCCAGCTTGCTGTCACCCTGGTAGATCAGGGCGTAATCGTTCATGCTGATGATGTTCATCCGGCCTTTGGTAGGGCGTTTCGGTAGCCAACGGTAAAGGATGAATCCGAAAGATTGTCCGAATGATTCCATCGGCTTTGGCTCGATTGAACGAATGGGGTTGCCGAGCATGCTGTCGAGCCGTGCGGAATCCGTTAACTCGAACCTGGGAATTTCAATCAGCGGCAGCGCAGCTGGCAGCGGTGGAAACTGTCCGTCGGGCGAATGCTGACTGATCAGCTTTTTCAGGTCAAAATACTTTGCGCGTGGACGGCCGGCTTCGTCGAGCGGAGCGTCATAGTCATAGCTGGTGACGTCGGGCTCGTAAGCCTTTCCGAAATTAGCCCCGTTCATGTAGCCGAACGACGTGCCACCGTGAAACATGTAAAGGTTGAAGGAGACGCCGTTCGAAAGTATCCAATTCATGCCTTCCATCAGGTTCTGATTGTTTCCGTGGTGATGAATTTCTCCCCAGTGGTCGAACCATCCGGGGTAAAACTCAGCACACATGAGAGGCACATTCTTCCGGAAGCGGGCAAAGGCCTCGAATTGGCTGGCGGGGTCTGAACCGAAGTTTATGAAGGATAAAACGTCCGGCAAAGTACCCCCCGACAGCATGCGCGGCGTGGGCCCGTCGGCCGTGAAGAGCGGGACGTCAAAACCGGCGTCCAGAAGCATTTGCTGGACAGCGCGCATGTAGGCGTGGTCGCTTCCGAACGAGCCGTATTCATTCTCAACCTGTGTCATAAGGATGGGGCCGCCGCGTGTCACCTGGAGATGAGCAAGCTCAATGCCAACGTGCAGAATGTAGCGCCGGGCGGCACTGAGGAAGCGCGGATCGGTGCTGCGGACCCTGATATCCGGCGTGGACAGCAGCCATCCTGGGAAGCCGCCAAAGTCCCATTCGGCGCAGCTGTAAGGACCGGGACGAAGTATGACCCACAAGCCCTCTTCCTGCGCCGTGCGGACAAAAGCTGCCACATCGCGCCGTCCTGCAAAATTGAATTCGCCCGGCCGTGTTTCGTGAAAGTTCCAGAACATGTAGGTGGAGACTGTGTTCAAACCCATGGACTTTAATTTCTTCAGGCGATTGCGCCAGTACTCGCGCGGGATTCGAGCGTAATGCATCTCGCCGGAGCGGATATGGAAGGGCTTTTCGTCAAGCAGGAAGTCTTCGTTGTACCAGGTAAAATTGTGCCGTGAACCTTCGACGGAGGGCACAGCCTCACGCTGTCGGCCGCACAGGAGCAGCGGGCTCAGCGCCTCCAGCCCGGCCGAAGCTGCCGCCGCTCCCAGAAATTCTCTCCTGCCCAGCTTCCCTCTAGGACTTACTGTGTCCACCTTCTGGCCCTCCGCACTGGCCTGTGAAGAACGGCTTCAGGCCCTCCGCCCGCGCTTGATCCGTTCATCTTGCGTTATCGTGTTGCTGTATCATAATAACCGCGAAATTCGTGGCAACCAACTACCGACTTAAACGGCTTGTCCGGGAAGGGAAAGCGTGGATGAAGACGACCAGAAAGAAAGACCGGAACCCGCTCCGCAGCAGCGCCTGGTTTGGAGCGAATGACCGATGGGGAGTCGGCCACCGCGCCTGGCTGCGTGCGGAAGGCTTCAGCGAGCGAGTGTTCCAGGGCAAACCCGTAATCGGAATCTGCAATTCCTGGAGCGAGCTCAACAACTGCAATTCGCATCTGCGCCAGGTGGCGGAAGCCGTCAAGCGCGGGGTGTGGGCAGCGGGTGGGTTTCCACTCGAGTTCCCGACCATTTCCCTCGGCGAAATGCTGATGAAGCCTACAACCATGCTTTACCGCAACCTGATGGCGATGGACGTAGAGGAATGCATCACTTCGTATCCTTTGGATGGTGTCGTGCTGCTGGCGGGGTGTGATAAGACGACTCCCGCGCAACTGATGGGCGCGGCAAGTGCCGATATCCCGGCCATTATGGTGACAGGTGGGCCCATGCTACGCGGCATGTGGCGGGGCCAGGAACTGGGATCCGGGACGGACGTGCGCAGGCTTTGGGACGAAGTCCGAGCGGGGCGCCTGAGCGAGGAGGCGTGGTGCGAGGTGGAATCGTGCGTCTCGCGAAGCGCAGGTCATTGCACGGTGATGGGGACAGCTTCCACCATGGCGTGCGTCGCCGAGGGATTGGGCATGATGCTGCCGGGGTCGGCGGACATTCCCGCTTCCGATTCTCGCCGTCTTATGATCGCGGAGAAGAGCGGTGCGCGAATTGTGGAAATGGTTCACGAGGGGCTGAGGCCCTCACGCATCATGACACGCCAGGCTATAGAAAACGCCATCCGTGTTGATATGGCCATCGGTGGCTCGACCAACGCCATCGTGCACCTGGTGGCGATTGCCGGACGGCTGGGAATCGACCTGCCACTCGAGAAATTTGACAAGCTTTCGCGAACAACTCCGGTGGTTGCAAACGTTCGGCCTTCCGGCCGCTACCTGATGGAGGACTTCAGTTACGCCGGCGGGATCGCGGCGCTAATGAAAGAAATCCTGTCGCTTCTGCATGCAAAGGCCCTGACCGTGACCGGAAGGTCGGTGGCGGATAACTTGGCTCAGGCATCTACCTTCAATCGGGAAGTGATCAAGGGGCTTAACGAGCCTCTGCGCCCTGAGGGCGGCACAGCAATTCTGCGTGGGAATCTGGCGCCGGCCGGAGCGGTAATCAAGCAGTCGGCCATCTCTCCGCACTTTGCCAGGCATAAGGGGCGCGCGGTGGTGTTTGAAAACAATTTTGACCTGATCAAACGGATTGATGATCCCAAGCTGGACGTGGATGAATCCAGCGTGCTGGTGCTGAAGGGGGCCGGGCCCAAAGGGGCTCCAGGGATGCCGGAGTGGGGCCACCTTCCAATACCGCAGAAACTGCTGAAGGCCGGTGTGCGTGACATCGTGCGGTTGAGTGACGCGCGCATCAGTGGGACAAGTTACGGCACGATGGTGGTCCACGTTGCGCCCGAATCCGCAGCCGGCGGCCCGTTGGCGGTGGTGAAAGATGGTGACTGGATTGAACTGGATGTCCCGGCAAGGCATTTGGAATTAATGGTCCCAGGCAAAGAGCTAAAGAAACGCTTGAAATTATGGAAGCCTGCACAACCGCATTATGTGCGTGGCTACGGCCGTCTGTTCCTGGACCATATCCTGCAGGCTGATGAAGGATGCGACTTCGATTTTCTGAAGGCCGCCAACGGCCCGGAAAGGTTGGCGCCACCTGTGAAGTTTAAGAACCCGGGGATGTGATCAGCTTGATTTCCCTCAGGCGTCTGTTTTGATAGGCAAGAACCGGTGTCGTCATAGTTGGAGGTCCCTGCCATGCGGTTTCTTCAAGTCCTGCCCGCCGTGCAGGGCGTCGTTGGGGCACTGCGGGCCTAATGACAAACTTTGCGCAAGGTCATACCCTTCAAATAGATCAAAGCCTGCCCCAGAATGATCATTTCAAGACGGCCCCAGCGGATTGCCGCCGTTATGGTAATATGGAGGGCCGTGCTAGCGAGCTAGCCAAGGGGGTGGCACGCCACGGTAGGAGGGCGGGGGAGCCCTAATGACGGCCAGCAGGACCTACACGCTTAGGGGGACGAGGATGGAGTGCTAGCAGGAAGCCATGAGCGATAAAGTCGTGAAGCCCAGGGAACTCATTGTTGTGCTGTGTGCTATGGGAGTTGCCGGCATTGGTGCGCTTTTCCTCTTACGAAACAATCACCTTCGCATCAGGGAGGTTTCCGGGTCCGTACGAGTTGCGCGGTCTCCGCTGCCTCCCATCGTGAACCGGGCAGTGTATAACGCAAAAATGCTTGAGCTCGCAAACAATCCGCCTCGGAACAATTGCGCGCCGTCTCCCTCCCCTTCTACCCCTGATGCGGCGCGTGCGCGAGCTTCTGAGACCACCGCCATCTCCCGGCCGGTGGCGTTCATCACAAAGGAGGCCGTGCTCCGGCCGTGCCCGGCGCCGCTCTGGCCTGCGCATGCCGCTTATCCACAGGCCGGGGCTGTGTTGCCTTTCAAGCGAATCGTCGCGTACTATGGCAATTTTTATTCGGTGCAAATGGGTGTTCTGGGCGAGTATCCACCAGACAAAATGCTCCATATGCTCACATTGACGGCAGACGCATGGGCGGCCGCAGATCCGTCGACGCCGGTCGTGCCGGCGCTGGATTACATTGCGGTTTCCGCTCAGAATGTTCCGACACGAGATGGGAAATACCGGCTTCGCATGCCGGGTAGCCAGATCGAAAAAGCAATCAGCCTGGCGGAGCGGATCGAAGGGCTGGTGTTTCTGGACGTGCAGCCCGGCTGGAGCACTGTAGAGGAAGAACTGACGCGCCTCGAGCCGTACCTCAAGCGACCGAACGTAGGGCTTGCCCTTGATCCAGAGTTTGCATTGATAGATGGTAAGCGTCCTGGGGCCTGGGTCGGCACTTTGAACGCCGCGCAAATTAACTTTGCAGCGCGCTTTCTAGCGAAGGTCGTTCGCGAAAATCATCTGCCGCCCAAAATCCTCATTGTCCACCGGTTCACAGAGCCTATGGTGACCGAATTCCGCAGCATAAAGCCATTGCCTGAAGTCGAGATCGTGATGGATATGGACGGGTTCGGCGCGCCTCCATTGAAGGCTTTTACGTACAAGGCTTACATCGCACGCCAGCCTGTCCAGTTCACCGGATTCAAGCTCTTCTATAAGAACGACGTGAGGAACGGCCAGCACCTAATGACGCCGGCCGAGATACTGCGCCTTTCTCCCCGGCCGAGTTTTATCCTGTACCAATAATGGAAGAACACAGCCGGGAGCTGAGCAGATTCCGCGGCGGATTCACTCAGGATGGTGTGTGAATTACTTGGTTCGAAGTAGACTTCCCGCTTTTTAGTCACACAGGCTAGGTTGCTACAATGTGCTCTGCCTCCGTGCGTGCGGCGCGGAGGATTTGGATGGGATCGCCGACGGGCATGAATTCCATGGCGACGTAGCCGTCGTATTTCAGTTCCATCATCTTCTTGTAAATGTTGGTGTAATTAATTTCGCCGGTACCCGGCTGGTGGCGGTGGGGCACGTCGGCGATGTGGAAGAGGCCTACGAGGTCGATGTTCTTCTCCATCTTTTCGATGAGGTTACCATAAGCGATCTGCTCATGGTAAAAATCGTAGAGGAATTTCACCTGTGGGTGGTTGACGGCCCTGATGATTTCAAATCCTTCGGCCACCGAGGTAAGGAAGTACCTGGGATTCTCTTCCGGATCGATATTTTCCACTAGAAGGGTGATGTTTTTGCCCTCCACCATCTCGGCCGCGCGTTTTAGCCCCTCAATGCAGCTCTGGTGCTGGTCAGCTTGGGTCATTCCAGGTACGATGTTGCCCGACATTACAATCAGCCGGGGACATTCCAGCTTTTCGCATACGGCCAGCATTCCGCTGAGATCTTTTAAGAAAGCTTCGCGCTCTTCCGGGTCTCCAACGCCGTGCCGGAGCCCCGCCGTAGTGTCGAACGTAATCGAAAGCTGGTGTTTCTTGCGGTTGACGCGAGCGTAATCGGCATCGGTCCAGTGTTCAAATTCGCGGACGAGTTCGACGGCGTGATAGCCTGCTTCGGAAACCTTTTCCAGCCTCTGCTCGAACGGCAGATCACGGAAGACAGTCCACAACATGATCGAGATCTTGTAAGGAGCTGCCGTGGTTGCTGCCGTCTTTGACGGGCTTGGCGCCGAGGCCGGGAGAAGAGACGATGCGCCGATACTACCCAGTCCGGCTCCTGCAAGGATTCGATTAAAGGCACGACGATTCATGGGAACTCTCCCGGAAGTTAAACTTGCTTTCATGGGCAGGCTTGCCGCAGACTCAAGTCCGGTCAATACCCGCCGGTGGGCTGCTAATCTGCGCTGCGATTACCCCGCCTGATCATACAAAACACTCTTGCCCGGCGCAAAGAGAATTTATCTGCTCGGTCTGGAGGCGACGAGAGAGCTGGGGGCAGCAGGACTAAGACGAAAACGGTTGCACTTTCCTCTTGAACATCGTGCCGGAACGTGACATCTTGCTTTCTTCCATCTGGGGTGATTCGGGCGGGACTTTTTGGGTTCCAAGGGGCGACATCGAGCACGGAGGTCCGACATCACAAAACGTCGGGGCATGGGGCGGATAACAATACCTTCTGCAGGCCACAATGTTCCTGGATCTTCAAGTTAAGGGTGACAGATGATTCATTTCGGCGTCCTGCTTTATGCATTACTGGAAGTGCCGGCTGCCGGGGAGAGCAAGATCATCAGCCTCCAGCCGGTAGATCTGGCTATCATCGTGATTTACTTTGCCGCGGTGCTGGGAATTGGCTTCTATCTCAAGAAATTCGCCAAGCGCGGCGAAGACTTTTTTGTCGCCGGCCGCGGAATGACGGCATGGGTTGCGGGGCTTGCGTTTATTTCTGCAAACCTCGGTTCGCTCGAACTGCTCGGGTGGGCCGGCAACGCCTACCAGTATGGCATCCTGGCGGCGCACTGGTATTGGGTCGGCGCGATTCCTGCCATGCTGTTTCTGGCGCTCATCATGATGCCGTTTTATTACATCTGCAAGACGCACTCGGTACCCGGTTACCTCGAGTTGCGATATGGCAACGCCACCAGCGGGCTCAGCGCGATCACTTTTGCTGTGATGACGATTTTGATGTCGGGCGTGAATATGTATGCAATGGCGGTGGTGATGCAGGTGATCCTGGGCTGGAACATCCACTTCAGCATCTGGGTCTCTTCGTTGACGGTAGGCATCTACGTTGCGCTCGGAGGCCTTTTCTCCGCCATCTTCAACGAGGTGATCCAATTCTTCCTCATCTGGCTGGGCGCCCTGCTAATCCCCATCCTGGGGCTGATCGAGTCGGGCGGTTGGTCGGGTATGGTTGCGCATATCCAGCAGAATTTCCCGGGAAGGGATTTTACGCATATGTGGGGGCCCATGCTCCATCCTTCACAGAACCCCATGGGTGTTCAGTGGGTGGCTATCGTCTTTGGCCTCGGGGCGGTGCTCTCGATGGGCTATTGGACGACGGATTTTCTGGTGGTTCAGCGCGTCATTACAGCCAAAGACATTCGCTCGGCAAAGACTGCACCCATCATTGGCGCTTACTTCAAGATGGCAGTACCGTTCATTGTGATCCTGCCAGGGTTACTGGGCCTGGCAGTTTTGCCTTACCACCTCTACCCGGCTAACGTAGCAACCGCCGGCCAACACACCTATGACCAGGTCCTGCCGCTGATGATGGCCCGCTATCTTGGCCCGGGTCTCCTGGGGCTGGGCATTACAGCGCTGATCGCAGGCTTCATGTCCGGCATGGCGGGGAACATTAGTGCCTTCGCCACCGTTTGGACTTACGACCTTTACCGGCCTTTCATCAAGAAGGACGCAACCGACCGGCACTATGTTGCCATGGGGCGGTGGTGCACGATGATTGGGCTGCTCATCAGTATCGGCGCTGCTTATATTGTGACGCAATTTGGAAGCCTGATGGATTATGTGCAGGCCCTGTTCAGCTTTTTCATAGCGCCATTGTTTGGCACCGTCATCATCGGGATGCTCTGGAAGCGCGCTACGAAGAAGGCAGGGTTCTGGGGCCTGCTGGCGGGCATCACCACCGCAATTTCTACTTTCGCGCTGATGCGCGGCCATCCGGAGCGGGTCGCCTGGTTCTGTTTCTATGCGAAAGCCCAGCCTCTTGCGCAACAGATGTGGCAGGCGCTTTGGGCATTTGTTGCTGTCCTGGTCGTATCGCTGCTGGTGACTCTCGCGACAAAGCCAAGGCCTGAAGCCGAATTGCGGGGCCTGGTGATGGGCCTGACCGAAATCCCGGGCGAAGGTCACCTGCCGCTCGTCAAGCGCCCTGTTTTCTGGGCCGCGATCTGCTTCGGTGTGTTTTTGGTGTTGCAATGGATCTTCAGGTAGCGGGTCGGAGGAAGCAGTGCAAGTAATTGAAAACATAATGACAGCAAGAACTGGGGAGTAACATCATGAGCGAAGAACGTCATATGATCCCTGTCTGGTTCTTTGTCGGGATCTTACTTTTCATTTATGGCCTTCTGATTTTTGTCACCGGACTGGCGGAATGGTCCCATCCCCCGGCGAACACCGAACTTGCCCACCTCCACGCGCCGGTATGGTGGGGCGCCATCATGGTCGTAATGGGTGCAGTGTTTGTAAAGCTCTTCCGTCCCGGTACGAAGGCGAAATGAGCCTCCAACCGTTTGAATGCAGCCTTCCCACTGGGACTGGCTTCAGATCCGCCAGCGGATTCATTGAGTTAACAAAATAATTGGTTGCCGAACCGGATGCGTGCGGGCAAGCAACAGGAAAGCGCAACTGGGAAAACTAGCGCAGGGCTGGGTGGTCCAGCCCTGCGGAGCAGTTCAAGTTTAGTGGTTGTTATGTCAGGAAGACCACGTTGGCCGGAGTACCCACGGGCGTGTATTGGCCGGTGAAAGTGAGAGCGCCGGTCCGCTTGTTGACGCGGAAAGTGGTGATGGCGTCGGCACGCTGGTTACAGCAATAGAGAAAATCACCTGCGGGATCGATAGTAAAGCTGCGCGGATAGTCACCGCGAGTCCATTCCTCGCCACCATAAGTCAATTGGCCGTCCACACCGATGGAGTACCAGACAATGCTATCGTGCAACCGGTTGGCCCCGTAAACGAACATTGCATCCGGCGAAATGCGAATTTCCGACGTGTAATTGGTGCCAACAAATCCTTTTGGCAACGTCGAAATGACTTGTTTCTCCGTGAGCCTGCCGCTTGATGTGTCGTAGTCGTACACCACAACTGCCGAACCTTCCTCCTGAATGCAATAAAGCCAGCGGCTATCGGGGTGAAAGACAAAATGCCGCGGGCCATCGCCAGGTGGAACTGAGGCTGATGGCGGGTCATTCGGCATAAGCTTGCCTTTTTCGACATCAAAATTCCAAATGAGAATCTTGTCCATGCCGAGGTCTGTGGAGAGGACGCGCTTGCCGCTGGGGTCTGATTCAATCATGTGCGCATGCGGAGCGTCGTGCCCGCTGATGGCAAAACTTCCCGGCGGGGCGCTGGTGGCGTGCAGTGGGCCGAGCGGTCCTTTGTCCTGGTGGACGTCCGTGGCAGGCCCGAGCTTCCCATCAGAAAGGATGGGCAACACGGAGATGCTGCCGCCGCCGTAGTTGGCGACAAAGACGTAGCGGCCGGAGGGGTGAACGCTGATGTGCGCCGGGCCATCGCCTTCAGAACTCACTGTGTTAAGCAACGTCAGGTGGCCGGTGGACGCGTCCACAGAATATGAGCTGACCGCGCCGGAGCGTTTGCCCTCGAACTGGTGAATTTCGTCTCCGGAGTATAAGTATTTTTTGTCAGGACTGAGAGCAAGCCAGGATGGATTCCTGGGATTCTCAAGCAGATCACGCTGGGTGAGCGTGCCGGTTGCCGGATCCATTTCAAAAAGGTACACGCCCTGGCCTCGGCCCGGGCTTCCCTCCGGGCCCGCAGGCGAACTGTAGGTTCCCACGCAGACCAGCCGAGGTCTACCTGAGGACTGCGCTTGCTCGCCTTCCTCCACCCCGCTTTTAGGCCCGCACGCAAGCGCCGGACCTGCCATCGCTAAAGCGGCAGCGCTTTTCAGAAAGTTACGGCGTGACGGTTTGGGTAGAAGATCGTTATGCGATTGAAATTCTTCTGACGACATATAAATTCTCCTTTGGATGTGAGCTGCATTTGAACCCGGAAATGCCAGATTATGATGGCATCCCGCCAGGAACGCAAGGGCGGATTGTCATGACGGCATTTCGACCCGGAAATAACGGCAGAAAATTATTGCTGGTGTGGATCAGACAATGGGAATTCAACCCCGTGTTCTTCGTTGACCTGCCGGCTGGCGGCGATGTTGAAATCGGTAAGAGGGAACTTGCGGGCTGTCTGGCCGTTGAAGACCCACAGAGTTTTTCCGAGGATGGCATAGTCCCGGACTTCCATCTCGTGTCCGTCGCGGTAGATGAAAACGGTGACAGGGAATGTGGGCTGAGAAACACGCGGCACAGGCTGCGAGAAGGACTCGGGGCGAGGTGCGACAGCAGGTTCCTGGGCGAATTGTCGCAGGGCCTGCTGCTCACGAAGAGAATGTACTTCGTCAGTCAGCGCCTGCACCTGGCTCGTGAGAAACTCTTTTTCCTGTGCGGCGACCTCCGCGGCAACGTCACCATGCGCGATCAGCGACGCCTGCTGGTACTGGACGTCGAGCGGCGGCCACAGGCCTGGGTAGAAATACGTAAACGGATAATTGGACGGATATCCAAAAAATGGAGGAAAGACGACTGTGCGGGAGCCGCCGAATTGGCGGAATCCGGATGGGCCGTCGCGGAACGGTTCGGGCCGCACCCATGAGCCCGAAGCAGATGAACCTGGCGTTAATACAACGGACTGGCCCTTCACGGCGAGTGGGAGAAAGGCACCCGCCAGAAACGCGGCAATGGCGAGCAGGCACTTCATGAATGGAGTTTACCACACCTAAGAAGGGGTGGCGAAGGGATGTTGCCTGCCGGGGATTTTACAAACGCGGCTCGCTACGAATACGCATTCGTCATGAGTGGCAACGCGCGACGACCAGGGTAATGTCATCGGCCTGTTCCTCGCCGCTGAACTGCTGTACCGCCCGGACGACCGAATCAAGAAGAGGCTGGGCGGCCAGGCCGCGGTTGGCACACAGAGTCTCGACCAACCGCGACTCGCCAAACTCCTCGCCGGAAGGCTTGGCTGCTTCTGTAACGCCGTCGGTGTAGAGCACCAGGCTATCTCCGGGCTTGAGCGTGGTCTCCGCAACGTTGCATTCCCACGTTTCAAAAAGACCCAGGACTGTTGATGTGGACTCCAGACGTTCGAGAGCCAAACTCGACGCCTGACTGCCGGTGGTGGGGCTGCAATCTCGCAGCAGGAGCGGCGGCAGGTGTCCGCAATTCACGTAACGCAGACGGCCCGTTGAGTCATCATAATCTGCAAAAAACAGGGTGGCATAGCTGTTGTCGCTGGTGTTTTCGTAGAACAGCCGATTGACCGAACTCAGAAGTTGACGAATGTCGTTAAGGGCCAGAGCATACTGGCTCCGCAGGTTGGCCTGGAGATTCGCCATCAGCAATGCGCCTGAAACGCCTTTGCCCGCAATGTCTGCCAACACCAGAGCCACCCGGCCGGGCCGTAGTTCCAGAAAATCGTAATAGTCGCCGCCCACCTGTCGGGCTTGAGCACAACCTCCTGCATACTCAAGCGTACGAAGGTGGGGAAACTTCTGCGGGAACAGGCGGGACTGTACCTGGCGGGCAAACTCCATTTCCTGGGCAGCGCGGCGTTCCGCTTCGATGCGCTCCGCAATCTCTTCAGCCAAACGAATGCTTTCCATCGCGATGCCAGCCTGAGTGGCCACAGACGCCAGAAGCCGCTTGTCTTCGCGGGAATAAGGCTCCTCAGACAGTCTCGAACCGAGCACAAACAGACCCGCCAGATGGCTGTCCCGACCGAGCACGGGCACCAGGCAGTCGGGTTGCAGTGGGGCGAGCAGAAACGGATGGGGCAGCTTTTCCTCATCCTCATTCATCACATCCCATGGCCGTCCCCGCCGAGCAGTCTCAATCAGCAGGGGATCGGCGGGTGAAAGAACCGAGAGCCCGGACGGGACTTCCCCACGCATGGCGGAAAGTTGGTTGCTGGCCGTCTCCAGGTAAACCACCAGCGAACTTGGCCGCAGGGCCTGTTCCAGGTGTTGCTGCAACATGTCTGAAAGTTTTTCCCTGTTGGTTGCGGTCCTGGAAATTTCAACCAGGTTTTCCAGGACCATGCGGGCGTCATATGAATTGCGGAAAAAGGCACGGTCGATTTTTTCTCCCACCCGCTTATGGACCGCCATCCCCGCCCACAGCAAAACGGTGCCGAAACCTGCTCCGAGCGCGATCCCGCCCGGGATGCCTCCCCCTGCGAGAAGTTCCAGATAAGGCGCGAGGAAAAGAGCGAAAATCACGGTAACTCCCATGCTGACAAGTGCGAGCAATATCGTAAAGCCCCGAAGGACAAGTATGTAACGGACTCCGCGGCGCAAGAGGACGGGGACTTCGAGGACGCGGTGCTTGAGGACCGCGTAAGCGAAGGAAAGCGGGAAAAGGAAAAGCAGCATAACCAGCGTCACGCCCAGCACCAGTGGCGGATGCAATCGGAAGAAATCACCAAGAGCAGCCAGGGATGAAATGGGAAGCACACCCACCAGCGTTCCCCAGAGAATTACACGAATCTTGCGGCGAGCTTCGGGCGTGGGCACCGTGAACGCGTTTCCCACCAATGCAACCAGCCCCAGCACCGTGAAACCATAGTTGTAAGAAAGGCGAATGATGCGTGAAAAGTGCCTTCCAATGATCGCTTCCACGACAGCGGGAGCGTGAGAGGTGCCGATTCGCAACCCCGGCAAAGCGAATGTGATTGCGATGGCCAGACCCAGCCATTTCAGCCATGGAAACCGGCGGTCCAGGAATGACCGGGAAGGAAACAAAGTGAAGAAGCAGTAGAAGAGCGCCCCCAGCAGGGTACTGAAAATTGCACGATAGGCCGTGGCAAATGAGCGAAGCGGCGGGTCCAGCCCCGCGAACATGTTTGGAAAGGGCGGCGCCGCTGCAAAGCAGGCGAACATGAAGGCCAGCAGCCAGGCGTTGCGGTCTTCAAGTCGAAGAAATAAGACCGGCAGACCGACAATCAGGAATACCAGAGGATAAGTCTGAAGAATTTCCTCCCCCAACCTTTCGGTCAGGCCAGCCTCCTTGGATGATTCTCGCCGCGGCCGGAAGGTGGCAGTAATAACCAGAGGAGAAGATTCTCCTGCACGAATAACTGAGAGCTTAACGTCGTTCCCAGGCTTCTGGCGCGACCACACCTCGAAAATCATGTGGCGGTCTTCAATGGCGTGGCCGTTGATCGCAGTGATGCGGTCTCCGGGTTTCAGCCCGGCTTTTTCCGCCGGTCCGCCGGGCTCCACGCTCCTGACACGTTCGGCGTGCTGTGCCCCGATATAATCGAAATCAAAGCCCAGTTCTACACCGCTCTGCCAGCGGATTGAGTACATCCACAGCGCGCTGTAAAGCACGACGGCGGCACCAAAGGCTGCGGCAAGCACGGCCAGCACAGGCTTCGGAAATGGAAGGAACCTTTCCATGCTTGTATATACCTAACATGATAGACGGGATTTGGACAGGCGGAGTTTCCGTTTGCAGGGTACCCGGGCGCATTTGACAAATGTTTAACAAGAGGCTGGGGCAGGGACTTGGTGTGCGGGCGCAGCTTCACGCACACGCAAAAGGCAGGACTGCTAGTAGAAGCGGCCATTGTCGGGTCGCGCGAGGTTCACACTTCCGGGATGCCCAGGTCTTTCGAGCCCAGCGGTGACATCTTCATCTGCGGAGCGTATTGCTCAAGCAGGTCCAGTGCGATGCGGGCGCGGTGCACACGCTCGCGGCCCATCTTCGCTGCCAGGTCTTCAATGTGGACGCCGGAGGGATAAATGTCCGGTGCGTTGCGCAACCCGAATTTGAAGTAATTGGGCGCGGACACCTGGATGATCTGCGGCATCTCGTAGTAGCGGATGAAGCCGCCGAAGTTGTCAGGAACTTCAATGTAAAGGTCGATGGGGATATCAACCGCCTGGCGAATGGCGCCGATCTGCGCAGGCGCAAGGTCGGTGGGGACATTCAGTGTACTAACACCAGCCTGCTCAAACAGCCGGGCTGTGGCGGGATTGGCGGCAGGCAAAGTAACCGAGCTCTTGATGACCAGGTTCCTGGGCAGTTCGCCCTTCTTCTTCATTTCGTTGATCACCCAGATCAGGCCAAGGTCGGCGGGAAGAATGCTGCGTATGCCCAGATCGCAGGCTCGTTTCACGTCTTCAATGGCATAAACCAACTGGTCAGCGCCGCGGTGTTGAAGGCCGATCACTTTACCGGCGGTTGAAGCGGTCTGTGCTCCAGTCTCAAAGGTAGCGCGCGGACCGACAAACAGGCAGACTTCGATGCGCTGGTCGTGGCCGATGTGGGCCATCTCGGAAATTTCGGCCTTCGTCAGCAGCATGACACCGCTGCCCTGGCTCACGCGGTGAATCGGAACATTCAGCTTGGTGGCTGCGTCCAGTACCTCGCGGAAAACACGCGGACCCTCCACGCTGGGGATCTCGAAGCGGTATTGCCCGCCATCCTTGAACCTGAGCGATGTCGGCTTGAGTGCATGATTGTCTTCATAAGGAAGCTTGAGCTTTGCGAGAAATTGTTGAGTCTTCTTCATGGCAATCTCCTGGTGACGCCCCGGATATTTCTTATTGCGTGTACTTCAAATAGACCGTGCGCGATTCCGTATAAAATTCGAGCGCCAGCGGCCCTTGTTCGCGCATTCCGAAGCTGGACTCCTTGGTGCCGCCAAACGGAAGCTGATATTCCACCCCCGCCGTGGGAAGGTTGATGGTGATCAGGCCCGCCTCGATGCCATTGATGAACTGGTGGACCCGGGTAAGGTCACGCGAGACGATCGAGGCGGAAAGCCCGAACTGTACCCCGTTGGCCAGGCGCATGGCCTCTTCAAAATCATTGGCCACCATTAATCCCAGCACCGGCCCAAAGACCTCTTCCTGGGCGATGCGCATCTCCGGCTTGACCTTGTCGAATATCGTCGGTTCGACAAAGAACCCTTTGTCATAGATGCCGCCGGTCAGCCGATTTCCTCCACACAACAGTATGGCGCCTTCCTTCCTGGCGATTTCAATATACTTGAGGTCGGTATCGAGTTGGCTCTCATCCACCGCAGGCCCGATCTGGATTCCCGGTTCCACGCCGTTGCCCACTTTCAGAGCTTTGGTTTTTGCCACCAGCTTTTCAACCAGCGGCTTGTAAATGTCTTTTTCAATAATGGCGCGGCTGCAGGCGGTACACTTCTGCCCGGTTGAGAAGAACGCGCCATTAATGAGAATATCCGCCGCATAATCGAGATCGGCGTCCTTCAAGACAATTGTTGGATTCTTGCCGCCCATCTCAAGCTGAACACGAACCTTTCGCCCGGCCAGCTTCTCGTGGAGCCGATTGCCAACATCGCACGACCCCGTAAAGGAGACGGCGCGAATGGCAGGATGCTCAACCAGTGCATTGCCGGCTCCGCCGCCACTTCCGGTGACGTAATTTACCACACCTCCTGGTATGCCGGCTTCAACCAGTGCCTCCACCAGGCGGTAGGGGCTGAGCGGCGCAAGCGACGCCGGCTTGATGACCACCGTGTTGCCAGCCACCAAAGCCGGGGCCATCTTCCACGCAGGAATCGCGCTGGGAAAGTTCCAGGGTGTAATCAGTCCCACCACTCCGAGCGGCTTGCGCATCATATAGCAGAAGACGTTGGGGCGTTCGGATGGAATCTGGTAGCTGAACGAGCGCGCCCCCTCGCCCCCAAAGTAACGGAAGATGTTGACGGCGCGCTTGACTTCACCTTTAGCTTCAGGAAGTGTTTTGCCTTCTTCGCGGGTCATGTCTTCCGCAATGCTGTCAAGGCGGGATTCGATCAACTCGGCGGCCTTGAACAGATACTCGCCGCGGCGCGGGGCCGGCAACGCAGCCCAGGTGGCCTGTGCTTTCGCCGCCTCGGCGCAGGCAGTATTCACTTCTTCAGCGCCGGAGGCTTGAAAGTGCCCGAGCACTTCATCGGTGTTTGCCGGATTGACGTTGGGGAATGTCTTCTTCGACGCACATTCAACCCATTCACCGGCGATCAGGTTTCGATAAACTTGTGGCATGCGACCTCCCGTTGTGTGATGGCAGGAATTAAAAATACGAAACATCCCGAATGCGAGATGTTCCGGAACTCCTGCGTAATATCAGTGGCCGGCAAATCACCGCCTGGTCAGGAGTAAGCAACCACGAAAGTCGAGGCGGCCGCCTGCGCGAGCCCGGCGTGCAACGCAGTTGTTGCGAAATTCCGGTCAGCGGTGTGCGCTCTCTCCCTCATTGCGTTCTGGAGGGGAGCGCGGTTTGTTCTTGCTACCATTGGCCAGCCTTATATCGTACTATAAAGTTCTTTGGATTGAAGTTTCAGAATTGGGGCGTGGGTGAGAAGTGAAAATCGAAACGATTGTTACGGCGGTCATTTTTTTCAGCGTGGGATTTCTGGCAGGGTTCATTTACAAGTCGCAGCAGCAGCCCAGCGTTCCGGCGCCGGCCGCTGCCGCGGTTGCCCCGAGTGCCGTGCCTCCCTCAGCCGGAGCGATGGGCGTGGGAGGTAACACAAACATTGATCCTGCTACAGGTCTTCCCAACGGGCATCCGCCGCTTGAAGTCGCCCGGATTATCCAGAGCTACGAGCAGCGAGCCAATCAGAATCCGCAGGATGCGCAGATCCCATTGGAACTGGCAAATTATCTCTATGACAACAAGTATTTCAATTTGGCCATTAATTGGTACCAGCGCTCGCTGAAGTTGAATCCCGGCAATATTAACGCGCGAACCGACCTTGGGACATGTTACTTCTATACGGGTCAGGCTCAGCAGGCCATCACAGAATATAAGAAGACGCTTGCGCTGAACCCCAACCACCAGCCAACCATTTTCAACCTCATTGTCGTCAACCTTGAGGGCACTCATGACTTGCGGACCGCCACCAAATATTGGAATCAGCTCGACCGTCAAAACCCGAATTATCCCGGCTTGAAAGATATTAAGGGAAAACTGGACGAGGCTGCCGCGAGGAGTGGTGGTTCCGCTATGACCCCTTAACGCAGCGGGGCATCCGCGCCCGGTTATACACCGTCATACTATCGTGGCACGCTTACTTGAAATCATCATGGACCTGGTCTTTATGATCGGGGTGGTGTATGCCGTCTCGAGAACCATTCGTGGCATTCTGGGTGGGGCCCCTGGGGGTGTGAGCCGCCATCGCCAGGGTGGGCAAAAAACCACGCAAAAGGTGGCCGAAGGCCACACGGCACGAGACCCTGTATGCGGCATGTTTGTTTCGACTGAAGTATCACATCGCCTTGTGGAGGACGGCCAGGTGCTCCACTTCTGCTCTAAGAAGTGCATGGAAAATTATGAGAAGCAGAGAGCACGAACGTGAGCTGTAGTTCTGCGGCGTTCTGCCGGCGAAACCCGCGCCGCGCAATTTGCCCTGATTTCCCTCCTTATAGATTTTTTCGGGCGGTATCACTTAAGAATTGAGTCTCGGCAATAGTTTGGTATAATCCTGCCCGCCTATGCCAATTCCTGAGAAACGCTGGCAGCACATCATTCCGGTCGCGTTCATCATGTACACGATTGCGTTCGTCGACCGGACCAATATTTCTCTGGCCCTGCCTTCCCTCAGTCATGATCTCCACATGAACGCAGCGCAGGCCGGGAGCGCGGCCGGCATCTTTTTCTGGGGTTATTTGCTTCTCCAGATTCCGGGCGGCTACCTTGCAGAGCATTGGAGCGCCAAACGGTTCATCAGCATCCTGCTGGTATGCTGGGGCGTTGCGGCTGTGGGCTGCGGCCTGGTGCGAACATGGGAGGAATTTTGGGTAATGCGTTTCGTGCTCGGCATCGCCGAGGGTGGCGTATGGCCGGCCACGCTGGTCCTGCTGGCGCACTGGTTCCCACGAGCGGAACGCGCCCGAGCGAACGCTTACTGGATGCTGTGCCTTCCGACAGCCGTGGTGCTTTCTTCTCCCGTTTCCGGCTGGATTCTCGGCCGCTGGGGCTGGCGTGCGATGTTGATCTCGGAAGGCGCCTTGCCTTTTGTGTGGCTCATCGTCTGGCTTATGTATATCGCCGACCGGCCACACGAGGCCAAATGGATTTCGGGCGAGGAGAGGTCTTTTCTCGAAACCACGCTCGAAGCTGAGGCTGTCGAGCTTGACCCTGAGCAGCCGGAACCGTTCCTCAAGGTGCTTCTGCGGCCACAGGTGTTACTGCTGGTGGTTATCTATTTCATGCAGAACAGCGGCAATTACGGGTATCTGTTCTGGCTGCCGAGCGCGCTTCACAGTGAGAGACGCCTGAGCGACCTGACGGTTGGTCTGCTTTTTACGATTCCCTTTATCGTGACGGGGATCGGGATGGTATTGAATTCACGGCATTCCGACAAAACGCGTGAGAGGAAAGGTCATGTTGCGGGAGCCATGGCATGGGGCGGCGTGTTTATGCTGGCAAGTGTCTTGCTCAGCCCGCATTCATTTGTTCTTTCTTTTATCGCAATTACGGTGGTTGGAGCAGGATCGTTCGGTGCGCTGGGACCGTTCTGGGCCATCCCCTCCGAAACATTGCCGCGGTCGGTCAGCGGTTCGGCGATGGGCCTGATCAACGCTCTGGGTAACCTGGGGGGCTACTTTGGCCCTGTGGTTGTAGGTTATCTCCAGAAACGGACTGGCAATTTTGGATACGGCTTTGCCGCACTGGGCATAGGTTTCATAGTGGGCGCCCTGCTCACCTCCCTGGTACGCACTTCACGCAATCCATCTCCGACTGCAGCAAGGAGAGCCTGATAACGGCTGTCAGCGGTAAGGCAATTCCATGCGGGCATTAGGCGCGGCAGCCTGTTAAAGGAATCGTCGGGAGGGCATTCCGTGGCGGAGGCAGAAGGTCAGATTGTAAATTTCGACGTGGATGATTTTTGCCGCCGTTTTTCGGCGATTTACACGGGGGCTATTTCAGATGTACTGGACGAAATGGGTTTCCGCAACCAGGTTCTTCCACCCGACATCCAGGCGCTCACGTTAGACCAACGCGTGGCGGGAATCGCCATGCCGGTTGAAGGGGAGCCAACGGACAGTCTGGATCCAGAAGTCGTGTATCTGCCTATCCTCAAAATGCTTGGCGACCTGACCAACGGCGATGTGATCGTCTCGCAGCCGCACGATAACATTAGCGCACACATCGGTGAACTGTCCTGCGAGACGGCCAGGTTTCGTGGCGCCAGGGGCGCTGTGATCGACGGAGGCGCGCGCGACATTGACTATATTTTGAAACTGGGATTTCCAGTCTTCTGCCGCTATCGGACGCCCGCCGACGTAATGGGCCGGTGGAAGTTGGTGACCTACGGGAAAGAGATAGAGATCGGGAAGGTGGCCGTGCGGCGAGGAGATTTTATTGTGGGTGACAAGGATGGCGTGCTCGTGATTCCACGGGAGATTACACTTCAGGTTCTTGAAAAGTCCGAAGAAGTCGTGAACACGGAAAACCTTGTCCGCAAGGCAATTCTTGAAGGGACCCACCCGGTGGATGCATACAGGAAGTATGGGCGTTTTTGATGATGCGAAGAAGGCAGTGCAACAGGACGTGTCTCCTTCATTCATGGGCCCTGCAAAATCGACAAACATATTCTTGACTTGTGAAGGTATTAGGTGTACCAAAGTGGGCTGGTCCGGTAGAAGGCTGGAATGGTGTTGGGCCCGGGCGGGTAAACGACAGGGCGCCACGATTAAGCTGGAAATCTCATTTCTTATAACTCTCGATTGCCAATCAACAGGAGGCCACAATGTCAGATCGGAGAACCTTTATGCGGCAGGTTCTGGGAGGCAGTACCGCGATGGCGGTTTCAGGATTAGGCTCGGCGGGGCGCATTCTTGGCGCAAACGATCGAGTTCGCTTTGGCCTTATAGGCGCGGGGGGGCGCGGCCAGCAAATTTTCAAGTCTGCCATCAAAGCCCCGAATACCGAAGCGGTTGCAGTGGCCGATGTTTACACGATGCGCCTTGAAGAGGCCAAGCAGATTGCTCCTGGCGTAACCACCTACTCGGATTTCCGACGGCTGTTGGATGACAAGAGCGTCGACGCGGTACTGATTGCCACGCCGCAACATCAACACGCGCTGAATTTTGTTCCTGCCATCGAGGCGGGAAAAGACGTGTACCAGGAAAAGACGATGGCCTTTAACCCTGACCACGCCCGCCGGATGCGGCACGCGTTCGTGGCATCAGACCGCGTGGTTCAAGTGGGAATTCAGTCCACCAGCAGCCAGGCGCAGGTGAGGGCGCACGAGCTTGTTCACGGAAAGGCAATGGGCAGAATTTCCGCGATTCATTCCCATATGTATCGCAATTCACCTTACGGGGGCTGGAAGAGGCCGATTCCTTCTGACTGCGATGCCCAGCACGTGGAGTGGAAGGCTTTTGAGGGAGAAGCAGCGCTTCATCCTTTTGATCCCAACCGTTACATGAACTGGCGGTTTTACTGGGACTATTCCGGCGGCAATGTGTTTGAAAACATGGTCCACCAGGTGGGTTTCTGGTTCAAGGCGATGGACTTGCACATCCCCGAGCGGGTGAGCATGACGGGCGCCAATTACTTTTCGCCTGACATGCAGGTGCCCGATACGATGGACGTTACCATGGCCCTGCCGGAAAAGATATTCTTCAGTTGGAATTCCGGCTTCGGCAGCAGTTTTTATGGCGCCGACGAAGTTGTTCTGGGAAGTGAAGGGGCTGTGTTACGGGACCAGAATAATGACACGGTCTCCTATGTCCCCAGAAAGACGCGGCGCGGCGGTGCCGCCGGCGGTGGCGAGGGAGCATCTTCACCGGATATCGTGGGCGGCGGGGACGAAACAGAACTTCACATGCAGAACTTCTTTGATTGTGTCCGCAGCCGGAAGGCCCCCAACTGCCCGTTTGAGATTGGTTACCGGTCGGCAGTTGCCTGCCAGATGGCCATCGCGTCCTACCGGCAGGGCCGCGAAGTGCGTTGGGATGCCGAAGCGGCCCAGATTGTTTAGCCTCGTGCGCGAGACATCGTGCCTCGGGGGTAGTGGCATTTTCGCAAGGGCTGGGTTTTTTGATGCGACGTTTAAGAGTCATATGTTCCGGGTAAGGAGGCAACAATGACTGACAAATTGGCACGAAGAAGATTTCTGAAGACGAGCGGGCTGGCAGTTGCCGGCGCGCTTTCAATCGGTTGTGGGCCTCAGGAAGAAAAGAAGCCGGTGGAGGGCAGTGCAGCTCAGCCGGCTTCCGCCGAGTTCGCATCTCATGGGCCCCGGCTTATGCCCGGCTGCTGCGCGTATTCTTTTAACACCTACCTCTCCAAAAAGAAAATGACGTATGCGGAGTACTTCGACAAAGTAGTGGAGATGGGCTCGGTGGGCGCCGACATGACGGTTTACTGGTTCAAGTCAACCGACCCCGCTTATCTCGCCGATCTGCGGCATCTGGCCTTGAGGAAGGGAATCCCGTTCTCGGGCGCGGCCTGTGGCTCGAGCATGGTGCAGGCCAGCGCCGCCAAGCGGCGCGAGGTGCTGGCGGAAATCAAGAAGTGGGTGGACGTGACGGACCAGTTGGGAGCCTCACATTTGCGGATCTTCGGCGGCCCATTGCCGAAGGGGGCGACTGCAAAACAGGGGACCGACTGGGTGGTTGAGACCATGAAGCCTGCCTGCGATTATTCGGGCAAGAAGGGCATTACTCTTGGCATCGAAGACCACCAGGGCGTAACGCAGGACGCCGACGTGTGTCTTGAAATCATGCACCGCGTCGACTCCCCCTATGCGGGCATCAATCTTGACATCACCAACTTTGTAGCCACGCCCAGCGCGGACGCCTATGCTCAGATCAAAGCCTGTCTACCGTTTGCAACGCACAGCCACATCCGAGACCACTTTGAGGACGGCACGCCGGTTGACTTGGAACGCGTGTGGCGGTTGTTTGCCGAAGCCGGCTACAAGGGCTTCATGTCGGCTGAGTACGAGGGTAAAGAAGATGCCATGACGGGCGTCCCGAAGCTGATGGACAAGATCAAAACCCTGTGCCGAAAGTACTCGACCGTTTGAAGCAGTTCAAAGGTTTTGGCCGTCGTGCCGGTCCATCCATATGGCAGAAGGAACCAGGAAGGGAATCAGCCGTAGGGATTTCTTTAGACAGAGCGCAGTAACTGGAGCGGGCATTGCCGCTGCCCACGCTGTTCCCTCCGCGGGGGAAGCCAGCGAAGTTCCGGCCGAGCAGCAAAACGCCCGGAAGGTCCTCATCATGTCCGATATGGAGGGCGTGGGCGGAATCTTCAGTGCGGCCGACCAATGCAATCCGTTGAAAAGCCCGCGGTGGCGCGAGTCGCAAAAGCTGCTGACGGGCGAGGTAAACGCCGCCGTTGATGGATTGATTGCCGGAGGCGCCACGGAAGTGATTGTCTGGGACAGCCACGACGGTGGGCAGGCTCTTTCCTCCAGTGATATTCACCCGAAGGCACGGCTGCTGATCGGCTCCCCCATTCCTCCCATCCGTGAATTCGACTCCACCTTCAGTGCCATTATTTTCATAGGCCAGCACGCCATGGCAGGCGCAAAAGACAGTGTGCTGTCACATTCCTTTTCCTTCAACATCCAAAACCTGTGGGTGAATGGGCGCCTGGTCGGAGAAATTGGAATTCGCGCGATGGTGGCGGGCGAAATGGGTGTCCCGGCCATTATGCTTGCAGGGGACACGGCGGCTTGCAGGGAAATTCGCGAGTTAATCCCGCAGGCGGAATGCGCGGAAGTAAAATCAGCGGTCAGTTCGACGGCGGGATATACACTTCCACACCCGTCCGCTTGTGAACTGATCCGAAACAGGGCGGAGCGCGCAATGAAGCGGCTTGCGGAATTTAAGCCTCACCGGGTCGAGGGTCCGGTTGAAGTGAAGGTGGAGTTCACAACTTCGGGCGATCCAGGGCCGGAACCTCGGCGCGCCAGCCGGCGCATTGATGAGCGGACCGTGGTTTATACGGGGAAGAGCATCATCGAGGCGTGGTTTAAGTTTGGAAGACTATAGCGTGGCAGGCGGAAACCCTTCCACTCCCTATCTCACATCCCCTTTCAATTTGGGCACCTGTTGCAGGCTCACGCCTGGACGATCTTGTCCCTGTGTTGCGTCAACTTGCCGGTGGCGTTCCTCGTGTCAACCACTAGCTGGGCGTTGGCCGCGATAAATTCATAGTCGTAGGACGAGTGATCGGTTGCGATCAGGACAGCGTCGTAGCCGGAAAGTGAGTCCGCAGTCAGCGGGACCGATTCGAGTCCCAGGTCGTACTGCCGCATCTTGTGCAGGCGTTCAAAATAGGGATCGTTGTAGTCGACGCTGGCGCCGCGTTCCTGGAGAAGCTGGATGATTTTGAGCGACGGCGATTCCCGCAGGTCGTCAACGTCTTTCTTATAGGAAATACCGAGCACCAGAATGCGCGCGCCGTAAATGCATTTGCTCCGGCGGTTCAAAGCCTCTGAAAGACGTTCGATCACGCGCAGGGGCATGGAGGTGTTGATCTCTCCCGCCAGTTCGATAAAGCGCGTCGGGAACTCGTATTCCCGCGCTTTCCAGGTGAGGTAGAAGGGGTCGATGGGAATACAATGGCCGCCCAGGCCGGGGCCCGGATAAAAAGCGGAAAAGCCAAAAGGCTTGCTCTTTGCAGCGCCGATGATCTCCCATATGTCGAGCCCCATGCGTTGGCAGAGCAATTTCAATTCATTCACCAGGGCGATGTTGACGCTGCGGTAGATGTTTTCAAGCAGCTTGGTCATTTCCGCGGCGCGCGACGAACTGACCAGCACAATCCGGTTGAACGCCGCTTCGTAAAGCAGTTTGGTCGCCGTGGCGCTGGGGGCGTTAACACCTCCCACCACCTTGGGAATCTGATGGGTCTTGAAGGATGGGTTGCCCGGGTCCTCGCGTTCCGGAGAGAAGGCGAGAAGGAAATCAGCATCTGGAGGATCGGAACCTGCAGCCGCACCGTCTTCCACCACATAGGGAACAACAGGGCAGCGCAGGCCGGAGCGTTCCAGTATGGGGAGGACAACTTCCTCCGTGGTGCCGGGATAGGTGGTGCTTTCAAGCACTACAAGCTGGCCCGGGCGCAAGTACGCACTGATGGACTTGGCGGTGTTCTCCACGTAGGTCAGGTCGGGCTCTCGATGGTCATCGAGGGGAGTCGGCACGCAAATGATGACGGCGTCCATCGCACGAAGTTCCGAGAAATCTGTCGTGGCTTTGAAGTGCCCGCGGGCGAGCGCCTCCGCGATGTCGGCTTCGGGGATGTGCTTGATGTAGCTCTGGCCCTGCTGAAGTCGATTGACTTTCGCGGAATCAATGTCAAATCCCGTGGCTGAAATCTCTTTGCTTGAAAAAAGCAGGGCAATGGGCAGGCCGACGTATCCCAGCCCGACAATCCCTACCTGGACTGTCTTCTCCTGGATGCGCTGGTTGAATGCCTTCAGGATTTCATTCTTTACGGGTGCTTTGTTGTCTGGAGTCGTGTTCATTCGGCCTGCCTTCCTTGTTCAAAACCGTGATTATATGCCGGACAGTTTTTTGACTGCAAATATCGCTCGGCAACGGAGCGTGCTGCCGGCGAGCGACGCTATTTACAATCCAAAAGCGACAATGCCAGTTCCCGTGGCTATGGCGACGTATTGCCTGCCGTTCACGGCATAGGTCATGGGCGATGCATGCCATGGCTCACTCATCTGGAAATGCCAGAGTGGCTTGCCGGTTTCAGCATCTGCGGCGGCAAATGCTCCCCCGTCGTCGCAAAAGAAAACCAGGCCTCCCGCAGTGGCCAGCAGGCCTCCCCAGGTATTGCCGGGCCCCACCTGCGGCCTTTCCCAGACCACTTTGCCGGTTTCGATGTCAATCGCACGCAGGAACTTCTCCCCGGGTTCTCCTGGGATCTCGTGGGCAATCTGATCGCGGAAGGGTTTCCCCTTTTCCCACACTGCCGAGCCCTTAAAGTAGATGCTGCACTTTTCGAGGGCCTGGACATAAAAGAGTCCCGTGGCAGGGCTCCACGCTGGGGACATCCAGTTTGTCGCGCCTTCCGGCGCCGGGCAGACCTTCGTCCCTTTCAGTGTCGGCTCCGTATTGGGGAGCACTTCCGGCCTCCCATTGGGAGCGATGCCTCGCGCCCATGTCAGCTTGTCCACGAACGGTGTCGCCGTCAGGAATTGGCCCGTAATCCGATCGAGCACGTAGAAAAATCCGTTTCTGTTTGCCTGCAGCAGCAGTTGCCTTTTCCGGCCGCGGAACATGGCGTCTACCAGCAGCGGGGTTTCCTGTGCGTCCCAGTCGTGGACGTCATGAGGAGTGAACTGAAAGTACCATTGCAGCTTGCCCGTCTCGGGTTTTAGCGCAATTACCGAGTTCGAGTAAAGATTGTCGCCCTTGCGCTCATCGCCGTTGAAGTCCGGGCAGGGGTTTCCGGTTGTCCAGATGAGGAGGTCGTTCTCCGGGTCGTAGACCCCGGTCATCCAGGTGTCGGAGCCGCCGTGTGGCAGCGCGCGGCCTATCCAGGTCTTGGCCAACGGATCGCCAGGCGCCGGCATGGTGTAAAAGCGCCATGCCTCCTTACCAGTTGAAGCTTTGTAGGCGATCACAAAGCCACGTGCGCCTAGGTCGCCAAATCCAACCCCTGTGATCACCAGATCCCCCACCACCAAAGGAGCTGCAGTGATCCTGTACTCCTCCTTGTAGTCGGCCACCTTCACATCCCACA
>OBLQ010000060.1_pt1 | contig 34165 bp, 31 predicted proteins | sample 1519881 | NCBI WGS metagenome assembly OBLQ01 (sample SAMN01911456, study PRJEB22533) | soil metagenome | biome: Soil | place: Malaysia | collected 2012-04-30 | depth DG_metagenome m | reverse complement strand
GCGGGGTCGGTCTTGCAGCCTGCGGAGCGGCAGGCTTCGGTTGGCTGCTTTGGGCCATGGCTTTCGGGCTGGCGAAGCGGACGGTTGCCTGGTAGTCCTCCTCCTCCCTGTTCAGGCCCGGGGCGTGGGCGTGTTCCAGGGTGGTCATATCCTCGAATTTCTTCGAGTCCTTGGCATAAACGAAGCCCATCGTCTTGCCGAAGATTTCGGCATCCATGTCGCGTTCGCGCTGTTTTTCCTGCTCCCGCTTCTTGTCGTCCTTATCGCTCATCCCATGCCTCCGAACAACCGATTATTGTAACTCTATACCAACGCAATGAAATTCGCATGTCTTTCATGCGTTCGGGGGCGACTCAGTCGGTGGTATCGGGAGATGTTCCATAGAGCGGTACCGGAAATGGCATGATGTTGCCCTTGCCGCCTGCGGAAACCTTTGCAGGCCCCTGTTTTTCGACCTCGTCGATGCGGATGATGCTGTGCAACGGAATATAGGTTCGCTTCACGCCGGCAAACTCGTTTTTCAGCCCCTCTTCGCTAGGGTCGAGGAGGATGGCCGACTTTTCCCCGAACGCAAGGTCGGCGACCTCGACGAAGCCGAGCATGCCGGCAGAGCCGACGCTGTGGGCATAGATCTCATAGATCTTGTCCTGGTGGTGAAAACGGATGCGGAAGATGCGTTTGCGGGCCATGCGCGGATACTACCGCCCCAAAGGCCGGCTGGGGAACCGTCTCAGCGCGGCAGATCCGGCCAGTAGGTGACGGAGGCCGTGCAGGTCTCGGAAATCTCGATACGGGAAACCCGCAGGCGGGCATCATCGAGCCTGCGGCTCATCTCCAGATAAAGTTCGCGGGCGACGTTTTCGCTCGACGGGTTGATCTTGTCGAATGGCGGGACGTCGTTGAGATTGTAATGATCCCAAGGCTCCAGCGCCGCCTTGAGCTCCCGCTTCATGACCTTGTAATCGATACCGAGCCCCAGTTCGTCGAGCTGTTCGCACTCGACATGGAGTTTCACGTGCCAGTTGTGGCCGTGCAACCGGGCGCAGTCGCCCGGATAGCCGCGCAGCTGGTGGGCGGCGGAGAAGTGGGTCTCGGTGCAAAGTTCAAAACGGGCCATAGTTCGTTGTCTCCGCGAGCGATATGCCGGGTCAGTCGTCGGCGTCGGGCAGCAGCATGGCGGCCGAGACCTCGCGCCCCTCGCCGACCAGGATGTTGTAGGTGCGGGCAGCCGCCCGCGAATCCATGCACTCGAAGCCGACGTGCCGTCCGGCCAGCCACTCCATGATTTCCGCTGACGGGAAGCGGGTCAGGCGGCCAGTGCCGATAATCAGCACCTCGGGCTGCGGGTCGAGCAGGGGCTCGAGATGGCCGATGGTCAGCCCGGCAAGCTGTTCCGGTCCCCACGGGGAGGTCACCGATCCCGCGTGCAGGCAGAGGCCTGCCGTGTAGCGCTGCTCGCCGACCTTCAGCCAGTGGTCGTCATAGCCGGTGAACAGTAACGTACCGCCCGGCAGTCGCGGGCTGATATCGCCGGGCAGCAACGAGGTCAGGGGCGGGCCTCCAGTTCCTTGCTCGTCTCTTCCGCACTCTTCGTCGTGCCTTTCATCATCAGCATGATGGGGCTGGCGATATAGATCGAGGAGTAGGTACCGGCGATCACACCGACCAGCAGCGAGAAGGCAAAGCCGTGGATCACCTCGCCGCCCAGGAAGAACAGCGCCAGCACGACCAGGAAGACGGTGAACGAGGTAATGATCGAGCGGCTCAGCGTCTGGTTGATGGCCAGGTTGGAGGTGGTCGCTTCATTCTCCGGATTCTTCTTCTTGCGGTTGAGCGCCATCATTTCGCGGATACGGTCGAAGATCACGATGGTGTCGTTCAGCGAGTAGCCGATCACGGTGAGCACGCCGGCCACGACAGTGAGGTCGAACTCCATGCCGGTAACGGCAAAGGCGCCCAGCACGATGAAGACGTCATGTGCCAGGGCCAGATCGGCACCGAGTGCGAAGCGGAACTCGAAGCGCAGCGTGACATAGAGCAGGATCGCCACCATCGCGAACAGCACGGCCATGATGCCGGCCTGGGTCAGCTCCTTGCCGACCTGCGGGCCGACGTATTCCACACGGCGCATCTCCACCTTGTCGTTGCCGAACTTGCCGTCCAGGGCTGCCAGGACGGCGTTGCTGATCGTCGAGGAGTCCTCGCCGTCATGGTTCTGGACACGGATCAGGATTTCGTTCGGCTCACCGTATTGCTGGATGACGGCGCCACCGTAGTTCTTGGTGGAGAGCGCCTCGCGGACATCGGCGATGGCGGGAGGGGTCGCAAAGCGGGTTTCGACCAGCGTGCCGCCGGTGAAGTCGATGCCGAAATTCAGCCCCTTGAAGATCAGCAGCAGAATCGAAGCGAGCACCAGGAAACCCGAGATGCCCATGGCGATATGGCGCTTGCCGAGAAAATCGATATGTGTGTCGGAACGAATGAATTCGATCATGATGGTTGGGGCTCCCGGATTAGATGCTCAGTTTTTCGATGTGGCTGCGCCGCTGGTAGTAGAGGGCGATGATGGCGCGGGTGACGGTGATGGCCGTAAACATCGACGCCAGAATACCGACGGTCAGTGTGACGGCGAAGCCCTTGACCGGACCGGAGCCGAACTGGAACAGCACGACGGCGGCGATCAGCGTGGTGACGTTGGCGTCGACAATGGTCAGGAATGCCTTGTCGAAGCCGGCGTCGATGGCGGCCAGCGGCGTGCGGCCGTTGCGAATCTCCTCGCGGATACGCTCGAAGATCAGCACGTTGGCATCCACCGCCATACCGACGGTCAGCACGATACCGGCAATGCCCGGCAGGGTCAGCGTGGCGCCGATCATGCTCATGGCGGCGAGGATCAGCAGCAGGTTGAACATCACCGCGATGTTGGCGACGATGCCGAAGAACTTGTAGTAGAAGCCCATGAACAGCAGCACCAGCAGGGTGCCGATCAGGATCGAGTTCATGCCCTGATCGATCGAGTCCTGGCCGAGGCTCGGTCCGATGGAGCGCTCCTCGACGACCTTGACCGGGGCGGGCAGGGCACCGGCGCGCAGTACGATGGCAAGATCGTGCGCTTCGGCCGGTGTAAAGCTGCCGGTGATCTGGGCGGTGCCGCCGGAGATGCGCTCGCGGATCACAGGTGCCGAGTTGACCACGCCCTCGAGGATGATGGCGAAGCGTTCGCCGACATGCTCAGCCGTCAGGCGGTCGAACTTGCGCGCACCCTTGCTGTTGAATTTCAGGGTCACTGCATACTCGTTGAAGCGCGAGTCGATGGAGACGCGGGCATCGGCCACCTCGGTGCCGGAAAGCTCGGTCTGCTCCTTCAAGAGGTAGGGCTGGCGGTAGGTCTGGCCGCCGCGGGTCTGCATCGGGCCGTACATGATGACGTCGCCGGGCGGAATCTGGCCGGCCAGCGCTTTGTCGAGGTCGCCCTTCTCGTCCACCAGCTTGAACTGCAGTTCGGCGGTGCGGCCGATCAGGCTCTTGGCGCGGGCGGTGTCCTCGTAGCCCGGAATCTGCACCAGGATGCGGCGATCGCCCTGCTTGACGATGACCGGCTCGGTGGTGCCCAGTGCGTCGATGCGGCCGCGGATGACCTCGATGGCCTGGTCGACGGCGAACTTGCGGATCTCCTGGGCATCCTTGTCATCCAGCGTCAGCGTGAAGGTAGTCGCAGCGGTTTTGGCAATGGTGTAGCCGTTCAGGTTGTCATGCAGCAGCTTTTCGGCAGCGGCCATGTCGGCAGCATCTTTCAGCTCCACGGTCTGGCTGCGCCCGTCAGCCTCGAGCTTGCTGTAGCGGATTCGCGCCTTGCGCAGCTCCTGGCGCACCGTGCCGAGATCCTCCTCGACGGTATGGGTGATCGCCTTGTCCACATCCACGTCGAGCACCAGATGGATGCCGCCCTTCAGGTCGAGACCGAGACTCATCGGCTTGCTCATCGCCGACGGCCACCAGGAGGGAGCCTTCGCGATATTGGGCAGCGAGCCCATGGCCGAGACGACCAGGACGGCCAGAATCAGCCAGATTTTCCAGCGCGGATAGCTATGCATGGGATCAGTTCCTTTATTGCCCGGAGAGGGTGTGATTCAAGATGCGGGGCGGTACCCTGTTCAGTCGGAGAGGCCGACGATGGTGTCGCGCTTGACGCGTACACGCACGCCTTCGGCGATCTCCACCTTCAGTTCGTCGTCCTTCACGTCGGTGATGGTGCCGTAGAAGCCGCCGCCGGTGATGATCTTGTCGCCCTTCTTGAGGCTCTCGACCATGTTGCGGTGATCCTTGACCCGCTTCTGCTGCGGACGGATCAGCAGGAAATAGAAAATCACCATGATCAGGATCAGCGGGATCAGCGAGGTGAAGCCGCCGCCAGCGCCGGCAACCGGATCGGCAGCGAAAGCCGGAGAGGCGATGCCGAAGGCAGCGGTCAGCGATGCAAGGGTGATGGATACGGGTGATTTCATGGGAAGTGCTCCTAAAGTCATTGCGGCGATTCTGCATCGCCGCGGTAGCGTTGTAAAAACCGGTCGCGGAATTCGGGCCACGTGCCTTCTTCAAGCGCGGTGCGGGCCCGGCGCATGAGATCGCAATAGTAGTGAAGATTGTGCAAGGTATTCAACCGCGAAGAGAGAATCTCCTTCGCCATGTACAAATGGCGAAGGTAGGCGCGCGAAAAATGGCGGCAGGTATAGCAGCTGCACTCCTCCATGATCGGCCGCGGATCGTCGAAGTGGCAGTTGTTCTTGATGTTCAGCTTGCCGTCGTCGGTGAACAGCGTGCCGTTGCGGGCATTGCGGGTGGGCATGACGCAGTCGAACATGTCGATGCCGCGGTCGATTCCTTCGATGAGGTCTTCCGGCGTGCCGACGCCCATGACGTAACGCGGCTTCTCCTTCGGCAGGTGGGGTGCCAGCGCGTCGAGGATGGCCAGCATCTCCTCCTTCGGTTCGCCGACCGACAGGCCGCCAAGGGCGATGCCCTCGAAATCGATCTGCTTCAGTGCCTCGAGACTCTCCAGCCTGAGTTCCGGATACATGCCGCCCTGCACGATGCCGAACAGTGCCTGGGAATCGTTCACCGGCAGGTGCTCACGGCATTCGGCCGCCCAGCGCATCGACATCTCCATCGAGTCGCGCGCCTGCGCTTCGGTGGCGGGATAGGGGGTGCATTCGTCGAAGGCCATGACGATATCGCTGCCCAGTTGTCGCTGTACCTGCATGCTCTCTTTCGGGCCGAGGAACACCTCGGCGCCGTCGATGTGCGAGCGGAAGCGCACGCCGTGCGGCTCTATCTTGCGCAGTTCACCCAATGACCAGACCTGGAAGCCGCCGGAGTCGGTGAGGATCGGGCGCTCCCAGCCCATGAACTTGTGCAGGCCGCCGAGCTTTTCGATCAGTTCGCCGCCGGGGCGCAGCATCAGGTGGTAGGTGTTGCCGAGGATAATCTCGGCGCCGATGTCATCGGCGAGGTCGGCTGGCGTCAGGCTCTTCACCGTTGCCTGCGTGCCGACCGGCATGAAGACAGGGGTTTCGACCGTGCCGTGGGCGAGGCGCATACGGCCGCGGCGGGCAAAACCGCCGGCATCGGTGGCGAGAATCTCGAAATCAAGGGCGCTCATGCTGGGGGCGCACCCTGCCGCCAGAAGCATGGTGCAGCAAGCAGCAGCAAGGTTAGGGTGGCGCTACCATGTTTTGTTGTCACCAAGCGATGGCTTGCCCGGAATGTTCGGTCTAGGCTCGCGTCATGGCGGAAACAACCGGTATCTCAGACCAATTGTGGCGTATCCGGCGCGATATGCTGGTTCTTATGCTGGTCTGGAGCGCCGTGATTGGTCTGTCGCTAGCCTTCGGTCTTTATCAACACCTGACCGCATTTCACGCTGAAGTGTATGCCCAGGCCAAGGGTATCTACACGATGGACCGCTCCTACCGGGAATGGGCAATCGGGCACGGCGGCGTCTATGTGGAGGCCACGAAAAAGACTCCACCCAGCCCGTATCTGAAAGAGGTTCCGGAGCGTGACGTGACCACGCCGTCGGACCGGACGCTGACATTGCTCAACTCCTCCTACATGACCCGCGAGGTGCACGAGCTGATGGATGCCAAGAATGCTCCCGTGCGCGGTCACATTGCCAGCCTGAAGCCGATCAATCCCGTCAACCGGGCCGATGCCTGGGAGCAGCAGGCGCTCAGGGCCTTCGAACAGGGCAAGGAAGAGGTTTCGGGTATGGATCGCATGGCGGACGGCAAAACCTATTTCCGCTACATGCAGCCGATGGTGACCGAACAAGCATGTCTGAAATGCCACGTCCAGCAGGGCTACAAGGTGGGGGACATACGCGGCGGCATCAGTGTCTCGATCCCCGTCGACCAGCCTCTGGAAGCCGAGAATCGGGAGACGCTGGCGCTGGTTTCGGGCCACGGACTGATCTGGGTGTTGGGGCTTGGCGGTATCTATGCCAGCGGCAGGCGGCAGCGACATTCTCTGCTGAGGATCGAGCAGGCGAGTGAACAGAATGAACAGCACCTGTTGCAAATCCGTGAGAGTCTGGGGCAGGCAGTTGCCGCCGTTGCCAAGGCAGTGGAGGCCCGCGATCCCTATACGGCCGGCCACCAGCGGCGGGTGGCGGAGCTGGCGGCCGCGATCGCGAAACAGATGGGGCTGGACGACGACCGTATCGAAGGTATCCGCATGGGAGCGACGATCCATGATATCGGCAAGATCCAGGTGCCGGCCGAGATTCTGACCAAACCGGGCAAGCTGACTGACATCGAATACCGGATTGTCCGGGAGCACCCGAAGGTCGGCTATGCCATCCTGCAGGACATCCGCTTTCCGTGGCCGGTGGCCGAGATTGCTTACCAGCATCATGAGCGCCTGGATGGTTCCGGCTATCCTCAGGGCTTGAAGGGTGAAGAGATTGGTCTGGAGGCGTGCATTGTGGCAGTGGCGGATGTGGTGGAGGCGATGAGTTCGCATCGCCCCTATCGGGCAGGCTTGGGGCTTGAGGTGGCGCTGGACGAGGTCACCAATAACAAGGGTGTGCTCTACGACGCGGCTGCCGTCGAGGCTTGCGTGCAGGTGTTTGCCGATGGCTTCAAGTTTGATGAATAACGGAGGTTGGCGGATGAAAAAGGTGTTGCTGTCGTTGTCGGCTCTTGTGTCGATGTTTTGCACTCCTGTGGCGCATGCGGCGCTGCATACCGAGGAGATTGTCTACCATGTCGACGGCCAGGCGTTTACCGGTTATCTCGCCTATGACGATGCGAAACAGGGAAAACGGCCCGGCATCCTCGTGGCGCACGAGTGGTGGGGATACAACGGGTATGTGCGGCACCGTGCCGAGATGCTGGCGAAGCTCGGCTATACGGCGTTCGCGCTCGACATGTACGGCGACGGCAAGCATACCGACCATCCGGATACGGCCCAGAAAATGATGCAGGCGGTTATGGGGGACCTGCCCGAAGCCGAGAAGCGCTTCCGGGCCGCCTACGATATCCTGCAGAAGCAGCCGACCGTCGATCCGGCCAGGATTGCCGCCATCGGCTACTGCATGGGCGGCGGCCTGGTGCTGGAAATGGCCCGCCGCGGCGTGCCACTTGCCGAGGTGGTGGTTTTCCATGGCTCGCTGGGCACCGAACATCCGGCTAAGCACGGCGAAATCAAGGGCAGGGTACTGGCGCTGATCGGCGCCGACGATCCGTTCGAGCCGCCAGCTCAGATCAAGGCGTTCAGGCAGGAGATGCAGGCCGCCGGCGTGAGATACCAGCTGCATCTCTATCCGGGTGTCGAGCATGCCTACACCAATCCGGCCGCAACGAAACTCGGCAAGAAGTACCATCTGCCGTTGGCCTACAATGCCGCGGCCGATGCCGACTCGTGGAAACGGATGCTGACCTTTCTCCGCAAGCTTTTCCTATCAAGCCGCTGAGCGTCGCGCCATTGGCAGCCGGATAGGCATTCGGCAGGATTGCCTCTCCTCGGGAGGGTGCGATGCAGGAACGCGAACAGTGGAACTCCAATCTCGGCTTTATCCTGGCGGCGGTCGGCTCGGCCGTCGGCCTGGGTAATATCTGGCGTTTCTCCTATCTGACCTACGATAGCGGCGGCGGCGCCTTCCTGATTCCGTACATCATCGCACTGCTGCTGGTCGGCATCCCGGTGCTGATGCTGGAGATGGGCATGGGCCACCGGGCGCAGGCGGCTACGCCGCAGGCTTTTGCCGCCATCGACCGACGTTTCGCCTGGATCGGCTGGTGGTCGGTGGTGTTCGTGATGTTCGGCATCGAGGCCTATTACTGCGTGATCATCTCCTGGTGCGCCAACTATTTTGCCCTCTCCTCCTTCCTCGGCTGGGGCGAGGATCCGAACAGTTTCTTTTTCCACGATTTCCTGAACCTTGGCGATGCCAAACATGCGACGGCACTGAGTGCGCCGAACCTGCCGATCCTGATCGGCCTCGTGTTCGTCTGGGGCATGAACTGGTGGATTGTCGGACGCGGCATCAGCAAGGGTATCGAGCTTGCCAACAAGATCATGATCCCGTCGCTGGTCGGCATTATCCTGGTGCTGGTGGGCTGGTCGCTGATGCTGCCGGGGGCAGGTGAGGGCATCCACTGGTACCTGAAGCCGAACTGGGAGAAGCTTGCCGATCCGAATGTCTGGGTGGCGGCTTTCACGCAGGTCTTCTTCTCGCTCTCCGTCGGTTTCGGCATCATGGCCGCCTTCGCCTCCTACCTGCCGCGCAAGACCAACCTGATGAAGAGCGCCATGATCACCGCCTTTGCCGATACCGGCGTCTCCTTCGTGGCCGGCTTTGCAGTCTTCGCCACTCTCGGCTTCATGGCGGTACAGACCGGCAAGCCGTTCGATCAGGTGGTGACGCAGAGCATCGGCCTCGCATTCGTCGCCTATCCGCAGGCGATCTCCAACCTGCCGTTCCTGCCGCAGCTGTTCGGCATGCTCTTCTTCGCCGCCCTGTTCATGGCCGGTATCTCCAGCTCCATTTCGCTGATCGAGGCCTTCACCACCGCGCTGCAGGACAAGTTCGGCTGGCAGCGCAAGAAGATCATTACGCCGCTATGCGTGATCGGTTTCTTTCTGAGTTGCCTGTTCACGATGGATACCGGCCTCTACTGGCTCGACATTGTCGACCATTTCATCACCAACTACGGCCTGACAGCGGTGGTGGCGCTGGAGTCGATCGTCGTCGGCTGGTTCTTCGGCGGTCACCGTTTCCACGAATACCTGATCGAGACCAGCGACTTTCGCTATACCCGCCATTACGAGATCATCATGCGCGTGCTACTGACCATCGGCCTGGCTCTGGCCTGGCTCGGCTTCTTCATGGCCGATGGCGGCATCGGTGCCTTTGTCGGACGCATGTTCGTGATCTTCACGCTGCTCGGCGTCTGGCTGTCACGCGACTGGTTCGATCTGGCGACCCGCTTCGTCATTCCGGCCATCGCGGTGGCACTGCTCGACCGGTCGATGATCGCGGATGTCAGCAAGCCCTATGGTGGTTATCCTTGGCAGTCGATCATCATGCTGGGGGTCGGGGTACTGGCGATCACGCTGATCGTCGCTGTCTGCATCGACCGTTATCGTGGCAAGAATAAAGTGGAGGCTGAAGCCTGATGGCCCTGATGATTACCGACGACTGCATTAACTGCGCGGTCTGCGAGCCGGAGTGTCCGAATCTCGCCATCTACGAGGGGGAGGAGTTCTACAAGATCGATCCGGATCGCTGTACCGAATGTGTCGGTCACTACGACGAACCGCAGTGCCAGATGGTCTGCCCCGTGGACTGCATCCCGCACGATCCGGCGCATGTCGAGACGCATGAACAATTGCTGGCTAAATATCAGCGGCTGACAGGCAAAGCGGCAGCCTGATGTCCGGCCGGCTGTTCATCGTTTCCGGCCCGTCCGGGGCCGGCAAGTCGAGCCTCTGCGCCGCTCTGCTCAGGGAGCTTGCTGGTCTGAAACTCTCCATCTCCTGCACCACCCGGGCGCCGCGGCCAGGCGAGGCCGATGGTCGCGAATACCATTTCCTGAGCATCGAAGCGTTCGAAGGGCAGCGCGATGCCGGCGCCTTCCTGGAATGGGCCAACGTGCACGGCAACCTCTACGGCACCCGCCAGCGGGATGTCGAAGCGATCCTTGATGAGGGTGACGATGTGCTGCTGGAGATCGACTGGCAGGGTGCCGCCCAGGTGGCGGCGAAGATGCCGGAAGCCGTGCGCATCTTCATCCTGCCGCCGTCGGTCGAGGAGCTGCGCCGGCGTCTCTCCGGCCGCGGCCAGGATTCGCACGAGGTGATCGAGCGACGCGTGGCGGCGGCCGAGACCGAGATGGCGCATGCCGGTGAGGCGCACTACCGGGTGGTCAACCTCGATTTCGATGCGGCACTGGCGGAACTGAAGGCGATTTTCAGGCGCTGAGAGGTGCTGCCGCAGTTGCATTTTTTCGCGGTTTTCCTAGCTTGGGCGCCTTGTCACTGACCGGAGGTAAGCCACATGGCTCGTGTTACTGTTGAAGATTGTATCCGTTATTATCCCAATCGCTTCGAGATGGTGGTGCTCTCCGCCAAGCGCGCCCGCCAGCTGCTGAAGGGGATGCCTCGGTTGGTTGAAGAGGAGGGCGACAAGCCCACCGTTCACGCCCTGCGTGAAATCGGCGCCGGCCATGTGAGCTGGGAAACGCTGTATGAACTCGACGACATCGAGCGCAGTCGCATGGCTGCCGCTGCCAGGGAAGCGATCTCCGACGAGGAGGAGTAATCCCGTGCCGGCCGCGTCGATGATTCGTCTGTTCTGAATCGGCCGACGTGAGCCGCATCTTTGAAATTACCGAGCGCGTCGCATCGTATGCGCCGAAAGCCGACCTGGATCGCCTCAACCGAGCCTATGTCTTCGCGGCACACGCCCATGCCGGGCAGCTGCGCACCTCGGGTGAACCCTATGTGACTCATCCGCTGGCCGTGGCCGGCATCCTCGCCAGTCTGAAGATGGACGAGGACAGTATCATCACGGCCATCCTGCACGATACCGTCGAGGACACCTCGGCCACGCTCGAGGAGGTGCAGGCGAAATTCGGCCCCGAGGTGGCGCGCCTCGTCGACGGCGTCACCAAGATCGGCCAGATCCGTTTCAACTCCTCAGAGCAGAAGCAGGCGGAGAATTTCCGAAAGATGCTGATGGCCACCGCGCAGGATCTGCGCGTACTGATCATCAAGCTCGCCGATCGGCTGCACAACATGCGCACGCTGGGGTTTCTGCGCGAGGAGAAGCGGCGCAAGATCTCCGAGGAGACACTGCAGATCTACGCGCCGCTGGCGCACCGGCTCGGCATCCACTGGATCAAGCAGGAGATGGAGGATCTCGCCTTCTCGCATATCGATCCGGCTTCGTATCGGGCACTGATGGCGCAGCTCAGGGATCGGCTCGATTCGCTGCACGATACCCAGAAGCGGCTGGAGAGCATCATCCAGGAGGCGCTGCAGCGCGGCGGTCTGGAGGCGAAGGTGCAGGGGCGCATGAAGCACCTCTACAGCATTCACGAGAAGATGCACCGCAAGCACATCGACTTCGAGGAGATCTTCGATCTCGTCGCCTTCCGTGTCATCGTCAAGGATATCCCGACCTGCTACCAGGCGCTGGGCGTGATCCACAGCCTCTACCGGCCGGTGCCGGGACGTTTCAAGGATTATATCGCGTTGCCGAAGCCGAACGGCTACCAGTCGCTGCACACAGCGGTGATCGGACCGGAGAATTTCCGCATCGAGGTGCAGATCCGTACCGAATCGATGCACAGCTTCGCTGAGGATGGCGTGGCGGCGCACTGGCTCTACAAGAGCGGCGACGTGCCGATGCGCGATCAGGAAGGCTTCAAGTGGCTCAAGCAGCTGACCGAACTGATCCAGGCGACCGACAATCCGGGCGAGTTCCTCGAGAACGTGCGGCTCGACCTCTTCGTGCAGGAGGTCTACGTCTTCAGCCGCGACGGCGACATCTTCGCCTTGCCTCGCGGTGCGCGGCCGCTCGACTTCGCCTATGCGGTGCACACCGACGTCGGCCACCATTGCATCGGCGTGCGTATCAACGGCGAGATGGCCGATTACCAGCAACGGCTCCGGAACGGCGACCAGATCGAGATCATGACCAGCCCCGACCAGACGCCGAGCCGGCAGTGGCTGCAGTACGTGAAAACCCCGCGCGCCCGGCAGGCGATCCGGCAGTGGTTCCGCCGGCAGGAGAGCGAGGCGAGTATCCGCATCGGCAAGCAGTTCCTGCGCGATGCGCTCGGCAAGAGCAGCGTCCCCGATGCGGTGCTGACGAAGCTCGGCTGCCAGACACTCGACAACCTGCTGGAGAAGCTCGGTCGCGGCGATATCCCGGTGCACGACCTGCTGGAAGCGGCCGGCCAGCACCAGACCAGCCCGCTGCAGATCATCGGCATCGAGAAGACGCTGATGCAGGCCGCCGACTGCTGTCATCCGATTCCCGGTGATCCGGTGCTCGGCCTGTTCAGTCCCGGGCATGGCATCGTGCTGCATCATCGCAAGTGCTCGGTCGTCAGCGACACCAAGAAGGGCGACTGGCTGGAGGTGAACTGGAAGCCGCAGCCGGGCCAGACCTTCCTGACCGGCATCGACGTTCGGGCCCACAACGAGCGCGGCATGCTGGCCAAGGTATCGCGGGCGCTGGCCGAGGCGCGCTCCAGTATCGAGGATCTGAAGCTGCGTCAGCGCGGCGGTTCGATGACCGAGCTGTTGTTCCTCGTCGAGGTGGAGGATCGCAAGCATCTGGCCGAGGTGCTGCGTGCCGTGCGCGCCATCGACGGTGTGGCGCAGGTCGGCCGTCGCAACCAGGTGGGGCTGTCCGGCAAGCCGGCGACGCGCGGTTTCGGCGAGACGTTGCGCGACATCTTCAGCCGCAAACATTCCAAGGAGAAATGATCGATGAACGATATTAAACCCATCCGCAGTGACAAGGCACCGAAGGCAGTCGGCCCCTACAGCCAGGCGATGCTGCACGACGGCATGCTCTATGCCTCCGGCCAGATCGGCCTCGACCCGGCCACGGGCAAGCTGGTCGGCGATACGGTGGAGGAGCAGGCCAAGCAGGTGACCCGTAACCTTTCGGCCGTGCTGGCAGCTGCCGGTGCCGATACCAGCCGTATCCTGAAGGTGAACATCTTCCTGACCGATATGGCGGATTTTCCGCTGGTGAATACCATCTACGCCGAATGGCTGGGCGAGCACCGCCCGGCGCGGGCAACCGTCGCAGTGGCGGCACTGCCGCTTGGAGCCAAAGTGGAGATGGATCTGATCGCCAGCGTGTCATCTGAAACATTCGGCTGGTGAAATGCGGTTGGTGAAATGAAAAAGGGGCGCCCCGAGAGGCGCCCCTTTTATTCAGAAACGGGAAAAGATCAGGCTGCTTTCTGGACCTTGTTGGAACGCAGGCAGCTGGTGCAAACCTTGATCGAGGCGACGCGACCGGAAACGATAGCGCGCACCTTCTGCAGGTTTGGCAGGAAACGGCGACGCGTCACATTGTGCGCGTGGCTCACATTGTTACCGCTGACCGGACCCTTTCCGCAAATTTCGCAACGCTTGGCCATGTCATACCTCCATGAAAACGGCGCGCACTTTATGCGAAGCTGGCTGCCGAGACAAGCCCCAACTTCGCAAAAGCCGCTTTGCCCGTCTCCGCTCTTGAGGCAGCCGGCCCATGGCACCATGATGCCTGCATGAATGCCAGCCTGTACGGGATGCTCCTCGAGCCGCTGGGCCAAATCGCCGGCGTGGGGCCGGCGCTCGAGAAGCGCCTGGCGGGCCGCGGCATCCAGAATCTCGGCGATCTGCTGCTGCATTTTCCCAAGGATTACGAGGATGATCGCGAAGTGGTGCCGATTGCGCTTCTCGGCGAAGGCATACCGGCGCGCATCGTCGGCCATATCGTACGCAAGACGGCGCGCGGCTTCGGTCGCAACCGGCAGGTGAATATCGTGCTGGCCGACGAGACCGGCCAGATTTCGCTGCACTTCTTCCACTCCGGCTACATGATGAGCGATGCACGTTTGAGCGAAGGGCGCCAGATCAGCGTGCGCGGGGTGCCGGAGATATGGAAAGGACACCTGCAGATGTCGCATCCCGAATGGCAGGTGACGGAGCAGTACCAGCCAGGATTCCGTCCCGTCTATCCGACTCTGGCCGGGCTGACGAGCCGGCGGCTGTCAGACCTGATCGGCAAGGCGCTGGGGATGCTGCCGCAGGGTGCTGCAAGCCCGCTGGACTCAAAGTTCACCGACCTGCCGGTTCTGGCCCGCTCCCTGAGCATGCTGCATCAGCCCGACGGACTCGACGGCCTCGCCGCCGCCCGTCAGCGCTGCCAGCTGGAGGAGCTGACCGTCTACCTGCAATTGATGCGCGAGAAGAAACGGCAGGCCGAAATCGCTGCTCCGTCGATTCGTGCCGGCACAAAGGTCCAACAACTTCTGGCCTCGCTCCCCTTTCCGCTGACAAAAGCGCAATCGGAGGTGTGGCAGGAGATTGCCGATGACCTTGCTTCCGGCAAGCGCATGCACCGGCTGGTACAGGGCGATGTCGGTGCGGGCAAGACCTGGGTGGCAGCGCTGGCACTGGCCGCCTGCGCCGATGCGGGCCTGCAGGCTGCGATCATGGCGCCGACCGAGGTGCTGGCCGGCCAGCATGCCGCGACCCTCGCCGAACTGCTCGAACCTGCCGGCATCGAGGTGGCGCTGCTGACCGGTTCCACGCCCGCTGCGGCCAAACGCAAAATCCGGCAGGGGTTGGCCGACGGCAGTACCAGCTGTGTGATCGGCACGCACGCGCTGATTGCCGATACGGTGGGTTATCACCGGCTGGGACTTGCCATCGTCGACGAGCAGCACCGGTTCGGAGTCAAGCAGCGCTGGGCGCTGGCCGAGCGTGGGCAAGCCGTACACCTGCTCGGCATGACCGCCACCCCGATCCCGCGCTCACTGGCTCTGGCGCTCTATGGCGATCTCGATCTCTCCGTGATGCACGGCATGCCGCCGGGCCGCAAGCCGGTGGATACGCGCGTGCTGACCCGTCGCGGTCAGCTGGCCGAGGGGCTCGACCGCATCATGGACGAGGGCGGGCAGGTCTACTGGATCGTGCCGCGTATCGATGAAGAGGAGGATGGCGTCTCGGTCGAGCAGCGGGCGGTGGCACTCAGGGAGCGTTTTCCCGAGGCGAACGTGCTGCCGCTGCATGGCCGCATGAAGTCGGCGGATAAGAGCGCGGCGCTGGAGGCGTTTTCGGCCGGGCGTAGCCGCATGCTGGTCTCCACCACGGTGATTGAGGTGGGGGTGAACGTGCCGGCGGCACGCGTTATCGTCATCGAGCATGCCGACCGCTACGGCCTCGCCCAACTGCACCAGCTGCGCGGCCGTGTCGGCCGCTCCGAGGCGCAGGGTTACTGCATCCTGATTCCCGGCAAGGAGGCTTCGGAGAGCGCCATCGCCCGACTGCAGCGCATGGTTGCCACCCACGACGGTCTGGAGCTTGCGGAAGCGGATCTTGGCTTGCGCGGCAGCGGCGACGCGATCGGTACCCGCCAGAGCGGTGAGGCGGGCTTCCGGCTAATCGATCCGGCCTGCGATGCGTCGTTGATCCGGCGCTATGCCGAGCTGCTACCGGAGGCGATGTTGCCGGAGGAGGCGGTTCGTTTCTGGCGGCCGGCAGCCGAAGCGGTGGATTGATCCGGCCTGCTGTCAGCCGGATCAGGCGTGCGTTCGCAACCAGCCTTCGATCAGGTCGCGCATCTCGTGCATCCGCTCCTCGCTCGGTGCCTCGAAACGCAGCACCAGGCTTGGTTGCGTGTTGGAGGCGCGCAGCAGGCCCCAGCCGTCGGCAAACTTCACACGCACGCCGTCGACGTCGATGATCTCGTAGCCAGCGGCGATGAAATGCGCCTTCGCTTCCTCGACCAGCGAGAACTTGCGGTCGTCCGGGCAATCGACGCGAATCTCCGGTGTGGTCACCGAGTGGGGCACGTCGTGCAGTATCTGCGATACCTTCCCGGCCTGGTCCGCCACCGCCTGCATGATGCGGGCGCCGGCATAGACGGCATCGTCGAAGCCGAAGAAGCGGTCGGCGAAGAACATGTGGCCGCTCATCTCGCCGGCCAGCAGGGCGCCGGTCTGTTTCATCTTCGCCTTGATCGGCGAATGCCCTGTGCGCCACATGATCGGCTTGCCGCCGTGGCGGGCGATGTCGGCATACATGTGCTCGGAGCACTTCACCTCCGAGATGATGGTGGCACCCGGATGCTCCTTCAGCAGATGCCGGGAGAGGATCACCAGCAGCATGTCGCCCCAGATGATGTTGCCGTGTTCGTCCACCACGCCGATGCGGTCGCCGTCGCCATCGAAGGCGATGCCGAGGTCGGCGGCATGTTGCTGCACGGCTTCGGCGAGGTCGGTCATGTTGGCTTCCACCGTCGGGTCGGGGTGATGGTTCGGGAAATTGCCGTCCGGCTCACAGAACAGTTCGATCACCTCACAACCCAGCCGCCGGTAGATCGGTGCAGCGATGACACCGGAGGGGCCGTTGCCGGCGTCGATGACCACCTTCAGCGGCCGCCCGAGCTTGCAGTCGCCGGCGACGAAGTCGCTGTAATCACCGGTCACGTCGATGCTCTGCTGCGTGCCGCGTTTGGCCGCCTTGGCCGGTAGTTCCAGCATCGTGGTCTTCAGTTTCTGGATGTCGGCGCCGTGCAGGCTCTCCTTGCCGCGCATCAGCTTGAAGCCGTTGTATTCGCCCGGGTTATGGCTGGCGGTGATCTGGATACAGCCGGACGCATCGAGATGGTAGACGCCGTAGTAGGCGAGCGGCGTCGGCACCATGCCGATGTCGATCACGTCGCGGCCGCCATCCAGCACGCCCTCGATAACCGCTGCCATCAGCGCCGGACCGGAGAGGCGCACGTCGCGGCCGATGACCACCGGGCGCTTTTCAGGAGCCGGCAGCAGCGAGGCGTAGGCGAGGCCGAGACGGTAGGCGACATCTTCGGTGATTTCGCTGCCCGCCAGCCCGCGGATATCGTATTCGCGGAAGGCTTGATGGGGAAAACTCTGCATGCTGACTCCTGAAATAGCCGGTGTTTGCCGGATGCGGTGGACATCCTAAAACCGAGGCTTGCGATAAGAAAGGCAGCTTCTATGCTGCACCGCCATGTCGGGCACGAATCTCAACGAGGAACAGTATCGGGCGGTACATCATCGGGGCGGGCCCTTGCTGGTACTGGCCGGCGCAGGCTCCGGCAAGACGCGCGTGATTACCGAGCGCATCGCGGCCTTGGTCGAGCGCGACGTGCCCGAGGATGCCATCACCGCCGTGACCTTCACCAACAAGGCCGCACGGGAGATGCGCGAGCGTCTGCAGGCGCGGCTGGGAGAGCGGGCGAAGCGGTTACGCATCTGCACCTTCCATGCCCTGGGCCTGACGATGGTTCGCGAACATGCCGCTTTGACCGGACGCCGTGCCAACCTGTCGGTCTATGCGGGTGCCGAACAGCGCTCGGTGCTGCGCTCGGTGTTGAGCGATCTGAAGATGCCGATCGATGCCGACCAGCTCGATCGCCTGCTGGGACGTATCTCGCAGCTGAAGAACGACCTGCTGCCGGAAGCCGACAACGCATTGAATGCGATTCGCGAGCGCTACGACGAATTGCTGCAGAAGATGAATGCCGTCGACTTCGACGACCTGATGCTGTTGCCGATCCGGCTGCTGACCGAGCATCAGGAGGTACGTGACCTGTGGCAGTCGCGGGCGCGCCACTTCCTGGTCGACGAATACCAGGATTCCAGCCGCGTCCAGTACGAGCTGGTGCGTCTGCTGGTGCCACCGCACGGCAACCTGACCGTGGTAGGTGACGATGACCAGTCGATCTATGGCTGGCGCGGTGCGGAGGTGCGCAACCTGTTCCAGCTGGAGCGGGATTTCGATGATCTGACAGTGATCCGGCTGGAGGAGAACTACCGCTCGACAGGTTCGATCCTGACGGCAGCCAACTCTCTGATCGCCAACAACGGCGAGCGTCTCGGCAAGACGCTGCGCTCCAACCTCGGTACCGGTAAGCCGGTACGGGTCTGGGAGAGCCCTGATTCCGAGGAGGAGGCACGGCGGGTGGCTGGCGATATCAGGGCCTGTCGTGCCACCAGCGAAGCACACTGGGATGACTTCTGCGTACTTTACCGCGCCGGCTTCCAGTCTCGCGCCATCGAAATGGCGTTGCGCGAGGCAGGTGTTCCCTACCATGTCAGCGGCGGGCTTTCCTTTTTCGACCGGGCCGAAATTCAGGACCTGCTGGCCTATCTGCGCCTGATTTCCAACTTCGGTGACGATCTCGCCTTCCTGCGTGCCATCGGTCGTCCCCGTCGTGGCATCGGCGACAAGGCGCTGGGCGATCTGGGCGAATTTGCGCACGAGCACAACTGCTCATTGCTTGAAGCATGCCTCGATGAACGCCTGCAGCACGGCAAGTCCGTCACGCTGGTCGAGTTCGGCGAACTGATCGTCGGCCTGGAACATCTCTTTCTGCATGGCGAGCCGGACGATGCCTTCGATGCGGTGCTGGAGCGCACGCTGCTGGAAAGGGCGATTCGGGGCGAAGCGGACGACGAGGATGTGGCCGAACGCCGTATGGGCAACCTGATGGAGATGCGGCGCTGGTGGATTCGCCACACCGAGTCCGGCGGCAAGCTGGATGATTTTCTGCAGCAGATATACCTGCTGGCCGACAGGGAGGACGACGATCCGAACGGGCAGGTGCGGCTGATGACCGTGCATGCGGCGAAGGGGCTGGAGTTCCAGCATGTCTATATCGTCGGCATGAACGAAGGGATTTTTCCGCATAGCAATGCGGTCGATGAGGACCGGCTGGAAGAGGAGCGACGGCTGATGTATGTGGCGATGACGCGTGCGCGTTTTCACCTGACACTCAGCCATACGAAGAGCCGACGCCGGTTCGGTTCGGTGGAAAAGTGCTCGCCCTCGCCGTTCCTGCACGAACCGGATCAGCAGGTGCTGCGCTGGGTGGATCGCGATACCGACTCCGAGGCGTCGCGTGAGGAGGCCGAGGCGCACATGGCGGCGATGCGCCGGGCACTGGGGCTCGGCTAGCTTCTCAGGACAGGACTATGATTTGGCGAAGTCGAACTGGCCCGACCGAGTCATCTCTTCGGCACGGCCGACCTTGCAAAGGCTGTAGTTCAGGCCCGAGTCGATGATCTCCAGGACCTTGAGGTGGGCCGACTTGCCATCGGAGGATGCGATAAAGGCCATGTTCCTGTAGACCTTGGGGTCCGGAAACAGGACGAAATGGTGCCCCTTGCCCGGCTTGATCAACAGTGGCCAGGAGCGCATCTTGGTACCTTCCTCACCGCCACCGATAAGAGCTCCCTTGACCATACGGTAGTTTTCGGCGAAGAACTCGATACCCATGCGCTGTTCGCCGGATTTCGGCTGCTTGATCCAGCGGATGAAGCCGAGCATCGGCTCGTTACGGTGCGGAATCCAGCTCAGGCCGACCATGGCACCCACCCCCAATGCCAGCTTCTCGCCCTCCATCCGCTCCAGACCGACACCGGTATTGCTGAGGTTGATGATCGACCATGCCTTGGCATTGGTCGCTTCCGAGGGGGCATACTCGTATTCGTTGATCACCAGGGTGGCATTGTATTCCTGGAACGATTTGCCGATATCCCAGTTCAGGATAACGCGGGTCCCCGATGATCGCTCCACGCGCTGGGCATGCCGATCCTTGGTGCGCATGGCATCGAGCATGGCATTGCCGCCGACGATCGTTGTGGTCAGCGACTCTTCGGTGTGGATGTCATTCTTCTGCAGCTTGTCGTCGCTCATCACCCGCTCGACGCGATTGATGGCTGTAATCAGACGATCGACATATTCGCCCAGCGGAATGACGATGCAGTCGCTGTTCCTGATCTCCGGCAGCTTGTCCATGACCTTGGCCCCGTCGTTGGGGCGTGCCATGTTGGTGACCAGCAGGGTCTGATCCTTGAAATCGGGTGCCTTGTCATCCTTGCGGCAGATTCGCGGCTGCAGGATGCCGACATGGTGCTGCAGCTCCTGCCAGACCATTTTCTGCTTGTTTTTCGACTTGCCGAAGAAATCGAGCGCACGAAGGATTTCATGGTTGCTGATGGCCTTGAACAGGCGCTGCTTTTCCGAAGCTGCATCCTCTTTCAGGGCCGGTACGACGCCGAGACCCAGCTTGGCCAGTTCGAAGACCTGGCGGGTGGCGAGAACCGAGGGGGCGACGTACTCTGTCAGGCTGTGTCGCAGCAGGCGGACGGCAAGATCGATGGCGCTGGCGACCATCTCCACCAGGATCTTGTAATAGGTGGGCTGGCTGCGGGCCTCCTTCTGCACCATTTCGACGCCGATCTTGTGTGCATTGAGCACGGCGGCGGTCATCTCGGCATCGAACAGTTCCAGTTCGCTTTCGAAGCGGCTCAGTACCTTCAGCCGGAATTGCAGCGGGATGAGGGGGTTCGAGTTCAGCCTGGCGAGATAGTTTTTCATGCTCTTGCGGAGGAATTCGGTTTCCGCCGCCGAGGCGCCGACCACATACTGGCTCAGGCGCTTTTCGATATCCATGAACGGAAGGGTCAGGGCGTCGGTGAGCAACTCCGCCTTGCCGAGATCGAGCTTTTGCGGATGCAACCTGAGATCGGTGTCCAGTTCGAAGGAGACGCTCTCCAACAGTTGTCTGGCCGTTTCGTTGCTCGTTTTTCTCTCTTCCATGACGAATGCCGTGCCTGTTCCCTCTCAATCATCGGCCACTATCTGAGCCCATTCGGATAAATAGTTGTTCTTCAAGAGATTGTCAAAATTTTACACGGCTCAGTCACCGCTGCGGATGCGTTCCACCAGCTGGGCGACGGTCGGAATGAAGCCGTTGGCATAGAACGGATCGGTGCCGAAACGGTAGGCGGCATGGCCGGCAAACATCAGATGCTTGTCGGGATTGGCGCCATGGGCGATATCCTGCAGGGTCTTCTGGATGCAGAAACTGCGCGGGTCGGCCTTGCGGCCGGTCGTGCCTGCCTCGTTGGTGGCCCAGTTGCTGAACAGGCATTGCGACAGGCAGCCCATGCAGTCGAGCTGATCCTGGCGAATCTGTTTGGCCTCGTCGGGAGTCACGAATACCAGCGTCGAGTCTGGGGTGGGGAGCGCCTTGCTGAAACCGTCGTTGATGAAAGCGTCGGCGCGCCTGCGGTCCTGGCGGGTCAGGTAGACCTCCTTGTTGCGGACGCCGAAGGTGAACAGCTCCGTATGATCGCCGGCCGGATGGTCGACGAAGGCGACTTCCCGGTCCGAACGGTCGTACATGTTATGCAGGAAGGTGTTGTAGACGGCGGATGAGTAGAAGCCCGTCGGCGAAAAGCGGTTCAGCTTGATGTCGCCCGGTTTCAGTTTCAGCAGCCGCTGTTTCCAGGCATCCGAAATCGGGCTCTCCTTGGTCAGCAGCGGACGGGTACCGAACTGGAAGGCGACCGGCCCGATCTCCGGGTTGTCGAGCCAGTCCGACCATTCTCGCAGGCACCAGACGCCGCCGGCCATGATAACCGGTACGTTATGAAGACCGAACTCGTTCATCGTCTTGCGCAGTTCGGCGACCCGCGGGTAGGGCGATTCCGGCTTCTCGGGATCTTCTGAATTCGACAGGCCGTTATGGCCGCCGGCCAGCCACGGGTCTTCGTAAACCACGCCGCCCAGCCATTCCGGAATCTTTCGGTAGGAACGCACCCACAGCGCCCGGAAAGCGCGGGCCGAGGAGACGATCGGGTAGTAATAAACCTGATGGCGGGCGGCCAGCGGCGCCAGCCGGAAAGGCATGCCGGCTCCGCAGGTAACGCCGTGGATGAGGCCCTTGGCCCCTTCGAGCACACCCTCGAGAACGCGTTCGGCGCCACCCATCTCCCACAGCACATTCATATGCAGGCGTCCCTTGCCGCCCGATACCTCATGCGCGATCTGTGCCTGGCTGATGCCGCCGGCGATGCCCTGCGTAACGAGCTCCTCGAAACGCTCCTTGCGGGTGCGTCCATGGTAGACGGTGCGGATGATCTCGCCGTCCGGGCCGACCTTGTCCGCATTCACGGCCGAAAAGGTGCCGATACCGCCGGCTGCCGCCCAGGCGCCGGAACATTCACCTGTCGATACGGCCACGCCTTTGCCGCCCTCGATCAGGGGCAGAACCTCTTTTCCGGAGAGTTGCAGGGGTTCCAGTTTGAATGTCATGGTTGTCGCTACAGTCCTTTCCTCCAGCGGGCGTTTTAGGCGGAAGCGGGAGTATCAATCGTTATATCGGCGGGGCGGGCTTCGAAGGCCGGAAGCCGCACGTGCACAGGATAACAAGGGCAGCGTGTTCAGGCAAAAGGAGATGCGGGGATTCGCAGCCTCCTGCTAGGCTGCGCCGATGAAAGGCAAACACGAGTTTTTCGGCATCTGTCCGATCGGTTTCGAGGCCGTTGCGGCGGCCGAGCTGGAAGAGCTGTCGGCGCACGATATCCGCCCCGATCACGGTGGCGTCCATTTCGCCGGTAGTCTGGAGCTGATGTTCCGGGTCAACCTGCGCGCCCGCTGCCTGACGCGCGTGCTGCTGAGGCTGGCGTCATTCAAGGCGTTGTCGTTTCCCGAGCTCTACAACAAGTCTCGCAAAAGCTTCTGGAGTCGCTATATCGGACCGGTGTCCGGCATCGCCGTCCATGCCAGCTGCCATGGCTCGCGGCTGATGCACAGCGGCCGAGTTGAGCAGACGATTGCCGCGGCCATCTCCGATCTCGGGCTGGCGGATGCCGGCGGGGCTCCAGGCGATGTGGCCAGAAAGGCCACACAGAGCATATACGCACGCTTCGAAAACGATCTCTGTACCCTCAGCCTCGACAGCTCGGGAGAGCGGCTGGATCGCCGCGGTTACCGGCAATTGCCGGGAGCAGCGCCGCTACGCGAAACCATGGCCGCGGGTCTGCTGCGCTGGATGGCGTGGCATCCCGACGAGATTCTGATGGTGCCGATGTGCGGCTCCGGCACGATCGCCATCGAGGCCGCCCTGATCGGCATGCGGCAGGCGCCGAATCGGGAGCGGGCTTTCCCGTTCGAGGGGTGGCCCTGCCTGCAGCAAAAACACTGGCAGGCGGCGAAAGAGAAGACGGCCGGCATGGCCAGACCTTTGCAGGCGTCGATTTACGCTTCGGATCTCGATGCCGGGATTCTGGAACTGGCCAGGGCCAACGCCGCTTCGGCTGGCGCCGACGGCATCGTGTTCACACAGGCCGATATACGTAGCCTCGAACCGGTGGGAGAAAACGGCCTGATTATTCTTAACCCGCCCTATGGCGGCCGGATCGGTGGCGCCGATGCCAACCGCCTCTATGGGCAGATCGGCAGACGCCTGCAGAGTCACTTCGGCGGCTGGCGCAAGCTGGTGATTACCCCCGATGCCGACTGCGAGCGCCAGTTAGGGGGCAGGGTGCGGCGCCGATTGCCGTTTTTGCACGGCGGCCTGCATGTCCAGGCGCTCGACCTCGAATAGGCATCCTGCCGCTGCGGCTTGCCGCTGTTCCGGACGGGGCGACTTGCTTCAATAGAAGGCTGAAAACACGGCGAAATAGCGATTGGACTTGAAGGTCAGCTCGCTGGCCTGCGAATGGCTGGCCGTATGCTCCATGCCGAGGCCGAGGGTCAGTCCGGCCTTTTTCCACAACATGGCCTGGATTCTTGCACCGGTCGTCAGCATGCTGGCTTTCATGTGCTGGCCGGCAGCCGATGGGTAGACGGAGCCACTCTGCAGATTGAGGTAGTCCTTCCAGGAATAATTGGCATTGACCAGCAGCGAATAGCGGGACGCCCCGGTGCCGAGCGGCAGGCTGGCGCTGAGCCGGAGGGCATGCTCCCGGTAGCGGCTGTCGAGGGCCTTGGCGGCGATCAGCGGATCGGGATTGGCGGTGGCTTTCGGTTTTTCGTCGTTGAAGGTGTAGTCGAGGGTCAGAGAGCCGTTCCATGTCTTGGCAAGCGCCGTGCCTGCCAGGGATACCCCCATGCCGATGCCGGTCGTTCGGGCATCCAGGTATTCCAGCGAGTTGGCGATGCCTAAGACGGTGAAATAGCGGGTATATCTTTTATCCAGATAGGAGGCATGGAGGTTGACCGAATGGCCATCAGCCGAATGCCAGGCGGCGGTCAGTGTGCCGCCCTGGTTGGTACTGAGCTTCTGTCCGCCGAAAAAGAAGAACTGGAAATCCCCCTTGAGTTCGATGTCGGCGGCGGGTGACAGCTTGTAAACGACCGCCGGGTTGACGAAGTGGCCGACGAAATTGAGCTGCTTGACGGCTTGGGCGCGGTAAAAGGTGCCGTAGTAGAGATAGCCAAGTTTCAGGTAAAGATGGCGCGAGGCCTCGAATGCCCTGGAGTTCAGCGACCCGATCAGCGTCACGCCCTGGCTGCCGCCGGGGGTGGGCGTGGTGGTGCCGATGATCGCGGAGCTGCTGCTGCCCGGATTGTCGTTGTAAAAACCCTCGATGGAAGCGTATACGTTCAGCGGGCGTGTCACCGGTTCGAGGGCCTCGACATAGCTTTTCGCAGCCGATGCATAGGGCGAATCGGGGCGGATGGCCTGCATGGTCCGGGTTGCCGACGCATAGGCCCCGTAGCTGGTCAGGATCTGTCCCAGCTGAAAGCGCGCCTGGTCGGCCAGCGGGCTGTTGGAACGGATCAGGCCATCATAGATGTCTGCGGCCTCGTCGACCCGGCCGCTGGCCTGCAGGGCGACGGCGTACTGGAATGCCGCATTGTCGTCCGCTCTGTTCTGCCGGTAACTCTTTTCGAGATAGGGCAGTGCCTTGTCGGGCTTGCCGGCGGCGATATAGGCGCCGGCAAGCGCCTGATCGATGCCCTGGATGGGTTGGGGGGCGCGGGCGACGATCTCGTAATGAACGATGGCTTCGTCAGCTTTGCCCTCCTGCTGCAAGACCGCTCCGAGATAGTAGTGGGCCATCAGGTTGTCCGGCTCCTGCAGCAGCAACTGGCGCAGTTTTGCCTCCGACTGGGCCCATTCGTGGTACTGGTAATCCTGAATGGCATCGGTGAGCAGGTCGGCGCGTGCCTGGCCTGCGGATATGAGCAGTGCTAGCAGAGCAAAGGTCATGACTGCTGATCGCATAGATGTGTCTCCCCGCCCGAATGGATACCCGATCATTGTAGGCTGGCCGGCAGGACATGCAAAGCATGCCGGTCGGGATGCATGTGGTGGAATTGCCCGGTTCACTCCAGGCTTTGTGTGCTTCGGGCGGGCTGCGCTATACTTTCATCCGGGTTGCGGCAGTATGGGTTGAGGGAGGCATGATGTTCTCCAGGAAGTTGTTGATAATTGTAAGTTTCGTGATGGCGCTTCTGACGCTGCCATCCGCTGCGTCGGCCGCCAATTTCGTGGCCGGGAAGGTGGCGTATGTGTCCGGGTCGGTTTCCGTGCTTCGCGACGATACGCTGATGCCGCTCGAGCCGAACGCGACCATCTATTCGGCCGACATCATCCTGACCGGCAACGACGGCCGGACCAAGCTGGCCATGAACGACGGCAGTTCGATCTATATCGGCCGCAACAGCCGCATCAGCATCGAGGACTACACGCTAAGCCATACCTCGCTGTTCAGGGGTGTCATGAACCTGCTATGGGGCAAGGCACGTTTCGTGGTGGCCCACCTGAATTCGGGCAACGCCTCGTTCTCGGTCAGGACATCGACCGCCGTACTGGGGGTCAGGGGAACGAACTTCATCGTATCGGTGGACATGCCCGGCAATGTGGCGGGCAAGCCGGCGGCCAGGCAGGTTACGCCCGAGCCCATGCCGACCACTGTGCTGTTGCAGGACGGCATGCTGTCGGTCAAGGCGGTTGCGAAGCGCGGCGAGACGCTTCTCAACGCCGGACGGATGGCGGTCGTTTCGAAGACGGGCGATATCACCGTGCGTCCGTTCAGTCGCGAGGATCTGGACCTGTTCGGTTCCGGTCTTTCCGATGCAGCTGCCGGGACGGTCGCGCCGCCGGCCCCGATCCAGCCGAAAGTCACCGTGCCGGTCGTCGTGCAGCCGGCTACCGTGCAGATGGGGACGGTGGTGATCCAGACCCGGGGCGGCGTCACGGGCCAGACGGCGCCGACGACGATCCAGGTGCCCGTTTCGGTGCAGCCGCCGGTGATCACGCAGGTGCCGGCCAACTAGACGGCCGATCAGCGAAGAACGATCAGCGAAGAAAACGGTGGTAGGCGGGGTTTTCCGTCTCATCGATATAGGTGTAGCCGATGGCGTCCAGGTATTGCCTGAACTCGCCACGCTCGGTCGGCGGCACCTCGATACCGACCAGCACCCGGCCGTAGGCCGCGCCGTGATTGCGGTAATGGAACAACGAGATGTTCCAGTGGGTGCCGATGCGGGTGAGGAACTCGAGCAGTGCGCCCGGTCTTTCCGGGAATTCGAAGCGATAGAGGATCTCGTTCTGCACCAGCGGGCAGCGGCCGCCGACCATGTGCCGGATGTGCAGCTTGGCCAGTTCATTCTGCTGCAGGTTCAGCACCGCCAACTCTGCAGCCTCCATCGACTTTTGCAGCGCTGACGCCTCATCGGCGTTTTTCACGCTGATGCCGGCGAAGACGAAGGCTTCGTCACGGCTGGAGAGTCGATAGTTGAATTCGGTGATGTTGCGGTCGCCGATCACCTGGCAGAACTCCAGGAACGAGCCCGGCCGCTCCGGAATGGTCACGGCGAACAGCGCCTCCCGGCCTTCGCCCATCTCGGTGCGCTCGGCGATATGGCGCAGGCGGTCGAAGTTCATGTTGGCGCCGCTGTTGATGGCGGCCAGCACCTGGCCGCGGGCGCCAGTTTCGCGGATGTATTTCTTCATGCCTGCCACACCCAGGGCACCGGCCGGCTCGACGATCGATCGGTTGTCGTCGTAGATATCCTTGATGGCCGCACAGATCTCGTCGGTGTCGACCAGGAGGATGTCATCGACATAGCGCTGCACCAGATCGAAGGTGCGTTCGCCGACCTTCTTCACCGCGACACCGTCGGCGAAGATGCCGACCTGGTCGAGCGTGACACGTTGTCCCGCTTTCACCGAGTCGTACATGGCCGCCGAATCGACCGGTTCCACGCCGATGATCTTCGTGGCCGGCGAGTGCTGCTTGAAGAAAACCGCCAGACCGGCGATCAGGCCGCCGCCGCCGATCGGCACGAATACCGCATCGAGGTCGCGGGGCGCCTGGCGTAGTATCTCCTCGGCGATGGTGCCCTGGCCGGCGATGACCAGCGGATCGTCGTAGGGGTGCACGAACACTGCGCCCGTTTCCGCGCACAGCCGGTCGGCATGGGTACTGGCATCCGAATAACTGTCGCCGGCGAGCAGCACGCGTGCGCCCATGCGCTCGACCGCCTTGACCTTGATCTCCGGCGTGGTGCGCGGCATGACGATGGTGGCGGCGATGCCGAGCCGGTGGCTGGCCAGCGCCACGCCCTGGGCATGGTTGCCGGCCGAGGCACAGATGACACCACGGGCGCGCTCGGCCTCGGTGAGGTGGGCGATCTTGTTGTAGGCGCCGCGTAGCTTGAAGGAGAAGACCGGTTGCAGGTCCTCGCGCTTGAGCAGAATCTCGTTGTGCAGCTTGGCCGAAAGCTTCGGCGCCAGCTCCAGCGGTGTTTCGATGGCGACGTCATAGACGCGTGCTTGTTCAATGGCTTCAAGGTATAAATCGGACATGGGCGCCTTATATCATGAAGCCAATGCCTGCACGAGTGCCGAGGTGGTGGTCTCCGACTGGATGGACCGGGGATTGGCCTACGCCGAGGCCTGTTTCGAGACCTTCCGGGTGATCCATGGCGAGGTGTTCGGCTGGGAGCAGCATATGTCGCGGCTGGCCGACGGGCTGGCCTGTTTCGGGCTGGCGCTCGATGCCGAGGGGCTGGCGGCACTGCAATCGGCCGTCCACGGGACAGCCACGGGCGACGACATGCTGGTGCGGGTCACCGTTTCGGGCGGTGTCAGTGAGTGGGGGCTGCAGCGGCGGGCGTCCAGCCTGCGCATTCACGTGCAGAGCATGCCGTACATCGGTTCGGGCACGGCCGACCTCGAAGCCCGTGAATGGCCGTTTCCGCCCAAGCCGCGGCCAGCCAAGTTCACCTCCGACTATGCCGAGACACTGCGTGCCCTGGCCACGGCCGGCCGCCGCGAGCCGCTGTTCACCCATGCGGGAAATATCCTTTGCACCGCCACCGCCAACGTGTTGCTCTACCGGCAGGGCGGGTGGTGGACGCCCGCTGCCGGCAACGGCATCGTGCCGGGCGTGATCCGTGGATTTTTACTTCAGCATGGCGTCCGCGAGGCGGTTTGTCCGGTGGAGTGGCTTGCCGATTGCGAGGCGATGTTGCTCTGCAACAGCGGTTCGTTCCTGCGGCCGGTGGTGCGTATCGGCGAGCACCAACTCAATCCCGGCCATACGGCTATCGCCGCATTGAGGCAGCCGTTGCGTAACCAGCCGGGTGTGCCTGGATCATTCTGAGTGGAGACAGGGAATCGTATGACGCTGAAATGGTCGGTGGCGGCGGTTGCCGCATTGCTGCTGTTCGTCGGCGGCTGGTTCGTCTATCAGGGCAATGTTGAGCAGATCCCGGCGCCGATGACGACGGTGGAGATTCCGAAGGGAGCCTCCACGCCGCGTATCGCTACTATGCTCAAGGAAGCCGGCGTCATCCGCTCGACACTGGCGTTCCGCCTCTATGCGCGCCTGCTGGGGATGGCCAGCGGCCTGCAGAGCGGCGAGTACCGCTTCGATGCGCCGGCCAGCCTGCTGGAGGTGCTGGATCGATTGCACGATGGCGATGTCGTGCGCTACCTGGTCACGGTTCCGGAAGGGTTGCGGACGGACGAGATCCTGCAACTGCTGGCCTCGCAAAGCGGCCTGCCGCTGGAAGTGTGGCAGCAGGCATTGGCCAGGGTCGTGACGGGCGAGAAGGAAGGACGGTTGCTGCCGGAGACCTACCAGTACACCCGCCCGTTGCAGCCGGAGTCATTGCTGCACGAAATGCTGGAGGCGCAGCAGAAACTGCTGGCCGGTCTGTCGAACGATCCTGCCGAGCAGGAGCGCCTGCGCATCATCGCCTCGATCATCGAGAAGGAGACCTCGCTGGATAACGAGCGGCCGCTTGTCTCGGCTGTCATCCGCAACCGGCTGCAAAAGCATATGCCGTTGCAGGTGGACCCGACGGTGATCTACGGAATCTATCGGACGCAGGGGAGTTTCTCCGGCGATATCCGCAAGCGCGACCTCACCACCGATACACCCTGGAATACCTATACCCGCCGGGGGCTGCCGCCCACGCCCATCTGCAATCCGGGTGCGGCGTCGCTGAAGGCGGCCGCGGCACCGGCCGATGTCGACTACCTGTTTTTCGTTGCCGCCGGCAACGGCGGCCACCTGTTCGCCACCACCATGGCCGAACATGAAGCGAATGTGGCGCGCTGGCTGAAGATCGAAAAACAACGTGCTACGGAGTCAACGGCCGCCGATGGCAAGTGATCGCGACGCTGCCCGCGATGTGATCATCGTCGAGGTTGCGCTGCCGGCGAAACAGGTGCTGCTGTTTCAGGCACTGCTGCAGGGTGAAGATGGCCTCGCGGTCAGCCGCTGCCTGGACCCCGAACACAAGGTGCAGCAGCTGTGGACCACGCCGGCGATGCGAGACGAGCTTTATGCCTGGCTGGACAGCTTGCCGGCAGAACTGGATCTTCATATTGTGGGTGAGAAACTATGGGCAGGGGAGCGGCATGGCGGCTGATCTGGATATAACTGCAGACCGGTTCATCACATTTGAAGGGGTCGACGGCTGCGGCAAGACGACCCAGCAGCGCCTGACGGCCGACTGGCTGCGCAGTCAGGGTTTTGATGTATGCGCCACCCGCGAGCCCGGCGATACTCCGCTCGGTGCGAAAATCCGCGAACTGCTGCTCTCGGGCGAGTTTGTGCCGGTGCCGGAGAGCGAGCTGCTGCTGTTTCTGGCCGACCGGGCGCAGCACGTGCGTGAGGTGATTGCCCCGGCGCTGGCGAGCGGCGCCTGGGTGCTGTGCGACCGCTTCACCGATTCGACGCTCGCCTACCAGCTGGCGGCGCGGAAGCTTGCGAAACATGCCGACGGTCTCGATGCACTGCTGGCCTTCGCCGAGTGCGGTATCCAGCCGAATCTGACGCTCTGGTTCGATCTGCCGGTGCCGATGGCGTTGCAGCGGATGCGGCAGCGCCATGCCATGGGCGAGGCGAGCACGCGCCTGGACGAGGAGGCTCTCTCCTTCCACGAAGCGGTCGCCGCCGGCTTCGCGTCGTTGCAGTCAGCCGAGCCGCAACGGATCCGCCGTATCGATGCGATGGCAACGGTCGAAAACGTGCAAGAGGCGGTGCGGGCGGATCTCATGGCAGCTCTGATGTATGCAAAATGACTGAACTCATTGGCCACACACAGGTGGCGACACAGTTTGCCGAAGCACTGCAACAAAAGCGGCTGCATCACGCCTGGCTGCTGCACGGGCTGGCCGGTGTCGGCAAATACCGGCTGGCGGGGCTCTTGGCCCAACGTTACCTGTGCGAAAGACAGACAGCGTGCGGCGAATGCCATGCCTGCCGGCTGACGGCGGCATCGACTCATCCCGACCTGCAGCAGGTGGGGCGCCTGGAAGGCAAGCGCGATATCAGCATCGAGCAGGTGCGCGACCTGCTCGGTTTCCTGGCGCTCTCCGGCCGCGACAGCGAGCGGCGCGTGGTGATCCTCGACGATGCCGACCGCATGAATGCGCAGGCAGCCAATGCGCTGCTGAAGGGGCTGGAGGAGCCGTCGCCGGGCAGCCTGCTGCTGATCGTCTGCCACGACCTAATGCGGCTGCCGGCCACCATCCGCTCCCGCTGTTTGCTGCAACACTGCGGCGTGCTTGCCGATGACGAGACGCGGCAGGTGCTGCAGTCGTTGCAGATCGGCAAGGGTTATATCGATCTGGCCGTGGCGCTGGCAGAGGGCTGCCCGGGAAGTGTGGCCTGCATGCAGGACGAGGCGGTGGCCCGCGCACTGCTCGACTGGCAGGCGCTAGTGAGCAAGATTGCCGAGGCCGACGTCGGTCGCATCGAGGAGTGGATCCGCCAGCACCTAGTCAATGTGCCGCATGCGCTGGTCGCCAAGCTGTTGATCCGTTCGGCGGGGGAAGCGAGAAGCAGCATCACGGCGTACGACGTGCTGGCGCGTATCGATGCGGCACTTTGGGCCTGCGGGCGCTGGCCCGGTGAGGTGGTGCGCCACAGCCTGCGCGCCGGCCCGTCGCTATTGGCGACGATCCTGAATCTGCGTTCGGCGCTGCGCCCGGCCTGACGCGCACGCTTTCATTCGGTTTCCGCGCGGCTACACTTGCCGGACCGACAGCCAAGGATCAACGCACAGCATGGAAACCTATTACGTCACCACGCCCATCTATTACGTGAACGATGAGCCGCATCTCGGCCACATCTACACGACCATCGCCGCCGACGTGCTGGCCCGCCACGAGCGCATGAGCGGCCGCGACGTCTTTTTCCTCACCGGTGTGGATGAGCACGGTCAGAAGGTACAGCAGGCTGCCGAGGCGCGTGGCATTACGCCAATCGAGCTGGCCGACCAGGTGGTCAGCCGCTACGAGAGCCTGTGGCCGGAACTTGAGATCAGCAATAACGACTTTATCCGTACCAGTTCGGAGCGGCACAAACAGGGCGTGCAGGCGATGTGGCGGCGGCTGGAGAATGCCGGCGCGATCTACAAGGGCATGTACGAGGACTGGTACTGCGTGCCCTGCGAGACCTACTGGAAGGAGACGCAGCTCAAGGATGCCGGCTGCCTCGACGACAAGATCTGCCCCGACTGCCGCCGGCCTTTGGAGAAGGTGAAGGAGGAGTCCTACTTCTTCCGGCTTAGCGCCTTTCAGGATCGGCTGCTGGCGCACATCCGTGACAATCCCGATTTCATCGCGCCGGTCTCGCGCCGTAACGAGGTGCTGAGCTTCGTCGAGTCGGGGCTCAACGACCTCTCCATCTCGCGGACCACCTTCTCGTGGGGCGTGCCGGTGCCCGGCGACGACAGGCATGTCGTCTACGTCTGGATTGATGCGCTGACCAACTATCTATCCGCTCTTGGTTTTCCGGAACATGAGGTGCCGAAATACTGGCCGGCCGACGTGCACCTGATCGGCAAGGACATCCTGCGGTTCCACGCCGTCTACTGGCCCTGCATGCTGATGGCCGCCGAGCTGCCGCTGCCGAAGCGCATCTTCGCGCACGGCTGGTGGACGGTCGAAGGCGAGAAGATGAGCAAGTCGAAGGGAAACGCGCTGCGTCCTGCCGATCTCCTGGTCGACTACAGCGCCGATGTGATCCGCTACTTCCTGCTGCGCGAGGTGCCGTTCGGGCAGGACGGCGACTTCGCGGCCGATGCCCTGAAGCAGCGCTACAACACGGAGCTGGCCAACGACGTAGGCAATCTGCTGAACCGCTCGCTGGCCATGCTGAACAAGTACCGTCAGGGCGTGCTCGGCCGGGTCGCCGATGAGGAGGATGGCGACCGGGCGCTGATCGCCGCTGTCGAGGCGATGCAGCGCGACGTCGATACGGCGATCAACCAGCAGGCCTTCCATACGGCACTGGAGCGCATCAACCAGGTGGTGCGGCTCGGCAATCGCTACGTCGAGGACAACGCCCCGTGGGCGCTGGCCAAGGCCGGCAACGAGGCGCGGCTGGATACGGTGCTCTATCACCTGGTCGAGCTGCTCAGGCTGGTGGCGGTGCAGCTGTCGCCGTTCATGCCGGTGAAGAGCACGGCGATGCTGGCCCAGATCCACGGCCATGCGGTCGATGTGACGGCGCTACGCCTGCATACCGACGGCGGCTGGGGGCTGTTGCAGGCCGGGCATCAGTGCAGCAAGCCGGAGCCGACCTTTCCGCGCATGGAGTAATCCCTGCTCTTGTGATTCATATCACCGGGATATTGTCAAATTGACGCCCTCTTGGCATGCTGGCTGGCATGCCGAAACGGACCATTCAGCGCTTCATGCCGGATATCGATACGATTCGCAATCACAAGCATTTGCAATGTTTCGGCCATCTTCTGCACAAGGCCGGCCTGTGGCGGCTGAATCGCCGTTCGGTGGCGATGGCCGTGGCGGTCGGGCTGTTCTTCGCTTTCGTGCCGGTACCGTTCCAGATGATGCTGGCCGCCGGCGGTGCCATCTTTTTCAATGCCAATATGCCGATCTCCGTCGGCATGGTCTGGCTGACCAATCCGGTGACGATGCCGCCGGTGTTTTATGTCTGTTACCTGGTGGGTGCATGGGTGCTCGGCATCCCGACCGGTGATTTCAACTTCGAGCTCTCCTGGGAATGGCTGGCCAACGGCCTGCTCGCCATCTGGCAGCCGTTCCTGCTGGGTTGCCTGATTCTCGGCGTGCTCAGCGCCGTTCTTGGTTATTTCGGCATGAACCTGACCTGGCGTTTCATGGTGCTGCGCCGCTGGCATCGTCGTCACGGTCTGCGTGCTGCCTGAAGAACTCCGGACTGCCATCGGGCAGTCCGTGTTCGAGGCCAGCAGCGGGACGTTCCACCTTGCCGATATATATCCCGCCGGCGGCGGCTGCATCAATTCGGCCTACCGTCTGTCGGATGCGGATGGCCGGCTGCTGTTTCTGAAGCTGAACCGTGCCAGCTTGTCGGGAATGTTCGCCGCCGAGTTCGACGGATTGGTCGAACTACGCCAACCGGCTGCGATCCGCGTGCCCGAACCGCTCTGTTTTGGCCAAACGGCCAGCCATGCCTGGCTGGTCACCGAGCATATCCGCTTCGCCTCGCCGCGCGCCGGTTCCGAGGCGAGGCTTGGCGAAGAGCTGGCGGCACTGCATCGTCATACGGCCGACCGGTTCGGCTGGCATCGCGACAACACCATCGGCTCGACACCGCAACCGAACGGGCAGGCCACCGACTGGATCGATTTCCTG
>OBLQ010000059.1_pt1 | contig 34226 bp, 31 predicted proteins | sample 1519881 | NCBI WGS metagenome assembly OBLQ01 (sample SAMN01911456, study PRJEB22533) | soil metagenome | biome: Soil | place: Malaysia | collected 2012-04-30 | depth DG_metagenome m | reverse complement strand
GGCCTCGACTGGCAGTGTTACCAGCAAAGCCACAATCAGCGTCGCAATCCATTTCTCTGCGAACGATTTCTTCATCGGCCCCTCCGGAAGGAACCTGCCCGCATTATACACCGCGCGGGTGACTCCCTGGCTTTACCCGATTGGATGACGCAACCCAGGAAATAGTTACTTCGGGAATTTGGGACCGGAGACCCGGCGGGGCGCGTCACGAACAGCCGAGAACGGAAAAGCGTGGTTAACTTTCGCGAAGCTGCTGCTTCAGTCGCTCGACTTCTTCGCGGAGCCGCGCCACGCGGTTTGCCACCGATACTTCGTATACGAAGAAGACTGCCCAGACCATCATCCAGGCAGCAAAAAGAAACCAGAAGTGTCTCATCTCTAGCTCCTCAGGGCAGGGGATTGGGAACCGGCACTACGCAATTCAACCTTCTGCCGCAAGCCATCGAGCTCGTGGCGAACCAGCTCGATGCGGTAACGGTCCAAAAGTATGGGAATCATCACCCCGAAAATCGCTATCACGCACAGGAGCAACACCTTGGCCATGGTGGGATCAAGGCCTGATCCTTGCCCGCCGAGAATCACCGGCTGCGGATGCTGCGTTCTCCAAAGGCGGTTCGAGAGATACACGAGCGGCACGTCGAGAAACGCAAATATGCCGAATACCGCTGAAAGAGCAGCGCGTCGCTGCGGGTCTTCCAGCAGGCCCCGGAGCAGCAGATAGGAGATATAGAGCAGCCACAAAATGAACGTCGTGGTGAGGCGCGCGTCCCACGTCCACCAAATCCCCCACACGGGGCGCGCCCACAGGGGGCCTGTGATGAGTCCGATCGTGCAGCACGCCACGCCCACTTCGGCTGCGGCTACTCCCAGGCAATCCCACCGGTGCCGTCGCGTCAGGAGGTAGGCGATGTTGGCTAAGAACACCACGGAAAAAGCCGTGAACGACGTGATCCAACTCGGGACATGGAAATAGAAGATGCGCTGGACTTCATGCATGGTGCGCTCGTCCGGCGCAATATACAGCGCCGCGTAGCCGGCGTAGACAATCAGCGCCGCGAGGAGAGCCGTGCCTGCGATCCTAATCCTCATCGATTGCCCCCGTCTATTCCTCCAAAAGGAAATCGCACAACAGCCAGGAAGCGGTCAGAAACACAATATCAAATCCGGCGAGGAACGCCAGCCAGGCCCGATCCAGTTCGGGTTGCTCGGCGAACAGCGAAGCGGTTGCTTCGACGGCCGCCACCAACAGGGGCGCGAGAATGGGAAGCAGCAGCAGCGGCAGCAGCAACTCGCGCATGCGCGCGTGAGCCGAAATCGCCGAAAAGACCGTGCCGGTAACGATCAGGCCGAGCGTCCCCAGAACGAGGACAAGGATCAGGCGCCCGACGATACCGTCGAGCGAAACGTTGTACAGCACCGTGAACACGGGGACGAGCACGACCTCGGCCAGAGAAAGAAAGATGAAATTCGCAAGCATCTTGCCGAGCAGGATGGCGAAGCTCGACACCGGCGCCATTCGCAGCGCGTCGAGCGTGTCGTTCGATTGCTCGCGCGCAAACGAGGGATGCAGCATCAGCGATCCGGCGAAGAGAAACGCGATCCACAGCAAGCCAGGGCCGTAGCGGCGTGACTCCGCGGCCGTAGGATTGAACGCAAAGCTGAAAAGCACCACGACGATGAGGGCGAAGACGACAGTTGCATTCAGCAGCTCGCGCGTGCGGAACTCCATGCGAAGTTCCTTGGCGAGTAAGACGGCGGCGGCGCGTGCGGTGCTCATTCAGGCCTCGGCCCGGAGGGCGGCCAGCAGCGGCCGAGGATCGCCGCCCATGCCGCTATCGTGGCTGACGCGGCCTGCAACGAGAGAGACCGCGCGCGTCGCGAGATCGAGTGATTCGTTGCGCGCATGCGTGCTCATGATTACGGTCGCGCCGCTCTCGCGCAGGCGCTCGAGGGTTTCGCCGAACCAGATCAGGCCTTGGCGATCGAGGCCCGCAGCCGGCTCGTCGAGCAGCAGCAGCCGGGGTTCGTGCAGCAGGGCGCGCGCAATCGAAAGGCGCTGGCGCATGCCGCGGGAAAACGTTCGCAGGATGCTCCCGGAGCGCGAAGCGAGGCCGCAGGCGTCGAGCGCACGTCCGACCCGCGCCGAAATATCGCCGAGGTCGTACAGCTGCGCGAAGAGCGTGAGGTTTTCGGCGGCGGTCAGCTCGTCGTAGGCGAGGGTGCTGTGGCCCACCATGCCGATCCAGCGCTTGGGCGTGTCGCCGGCCGCGTTTCCGGTGAAACGCACCTTGCCGCTCGTAGGAGCCATCAAGGAAGCCGCGATGCGCAGCAGCGTGGTCTTTCCCGCACCGTTGTGGCCGAGCAGCGCCACGAATTCGCCCGGCGAGATCTCGAGCGAGATGCCTCGCAGAGCAACGATCGATCCGAAGCGCTTTTGGATACCCTCGAAGGAAATTCCCAGGCCCACCGGGACTCGGATGGCGCCGGCCGCCGGGCCCTCACTCGCAGTGGTCTTCACCGAAACGTGGGAGTTTGCAGATGAGGTGCCGGTCAAATCTTCTTCAGCCTTTCACCAGGTCGCGCAGCGTTTTTTGCACGCGTTCCCGCTCCCGAGCGTAATCCTCCTCGGTAATCGTTCCCGCCTCGCGACGCAATTCGAGGCGAAGAAGCTCATCCTTCAATTCGTCGAGGCTGCCTCGAACCTCCCCGTCGAGGTCCGCAACAGCAGCGGGTCCTCGCGAAGAATTAGCCGCGTGGCGGGCACGCGCCGCTTTCTTGGCGCGTGCCGAGGGCACCGGGACGCCGGCATCGGCCGGGGCTGCTGCAGCTTGCGGCTGGCGCCACAAATAAAACACGCCGAGGGCGAAGAGCACGGCAAAGCCAACGACAAGAATCCATTTCAGACTGTCGAGCCGGGCGGGCAAGGTGGTGACGCTGGCAACTGGAGTCTCGCCACCCGACTCAGCGCGGGAATTGACCGAGGCATTCTGAGAATCATCCGCGCCCGCCCCGCCTTGTTGCGAAGGGATGGGGGCCGTGCCGGACACCGAAACGGTAATCGGGGTATTCGCGGCTACCGACTCGCGCATGTAGACGCTGTAGCCCTGCTCCTGCCCGGCGGGGGAAAAACCGTCGCCCGTCACCTGAACAGCGGGCGGCGCAAAAATTGCGAGGCGTTCTACGGCGTACGGCGAAAGAAAACGGAGACTCGTGCGATCATCCGGATACGGAACTTTGTATGAGATCCTCACGCCGCTTTGTCCCGGACGAAAGGGAAACGCGATGGCCTCCTGGTTCTTGCCTTTGTTGATCGTGGTCTGCACGACGGGCATGCCGGCGGAACTCACGGCGGACACGTCATCGAGCTTGGCACCCTCCGGGAGAGAGAACCGGAACGAGCCGTCGGCGCGGTAATAGGCCAGCGGAGGCTGCGTTTTGTTTTGAACGTTGTATTCCTCGCCGACGACTAGGTTGGAACCGGACGGCTGCACGATAATCGCGTGTGCGCTCACTGTGAAGGCGCTGGGCTTGTCGGTCGGTTCGAATACCTCCACGTTGGCCGTCGTCGCGCCCGGTGCGACGGGCTCGTGATAAGTCACGCCGCGATAGACCGCGCGAATGAGCATGGGCGCCGTTCCGAGCGTGGGATAGTCAAACTTGTAACGACCCTCGGAGTCGGTCTTGGTGTTCGCGACAGGCTGCATGCCTCCCTGAAGCTGGATCAGGATGACCTCTACTCCCGCACCCGGCTTCCCCGTGGTGCCGTTGCGCACGGTCCCGGTGACGGTACCGGCTAGGGACGCCGAGGCAAGGACACAAGAAAGCAAAACGACAAAGAAGAGCCGCATCCAGGAATAGCGAAGCAGAGAGCCCGGCGAGAGTGTTGCATTCGATCGACGAAGAGTCATGCGCGGTGACCCTTTTCGGAGGCGGCCTGGCGCGTGGCGGGCGTGGGCGTGCCGCCGGTTAGCAGGTCCATATCGGCGAGCACGCGCGCGGCTTCAATTTCGAGTGACTGTTTGATTTCATCGTAATCCTTCTCGGAGAATTTTCCGGCGCGATACTCGAACCGGAGGTCGCGCAGGTTCTCGTAGATAGCGTCGCGCCGCTCCATCAGATGGTCGAGTTTGGTGCGGTGAGGAGTGGAGTCCGAAGCGTCGAGGCGGGCGCCGAAGACGAACACCAGCGTCGCCAATGCCAGCAGGGTGCAGGCGACGGCAATGTCGACGCTACTCATCGATTTCCTTGTCTGCCTCGTGCCGGGCGCGGTCAAGCAGTTCGGCCGAAATCTTCGGGCCTCCTGCGGGAGCGAGCACGGCGCGCTGCCGCCACCGGCGCGCCACTTCCCACAGAATGAACAAGGCAACGAGAGGCACGACCACCGGCACAATCCACGCGGCCCAGTCGAAGCCTTTGGCGGGAGGTTCCGCAAGGACCGTGGGGCCGTACTCCTGGACGAAGGCCTGCAGAATGAGCTGGTCAGAGTCGCCGCGGGCCACGCGGTCGTCGACTTGCTTCAGCATCGTGTGAGAGTAGGTACAGCCGACATGGTTGCACGAGGTCAGGACCTGGTTGCAACCACAGACGCACATGAGTTTCTTCCCCAGTTCCTTGGCCCGTTCGGTCTGTTGCGCCTGCGAGGCAGGGACAACCAGCAGCGCGATAGCAGCAAATAAGAACGCGGCAAGTCGCGCGCCTGAGGCAGGCTTTCGGAGCGCGCTAGTCATTGCCATCGCCTCGGGCACCGATACGCCGCGTGAGAGGACTCACGGCGGGCGCGCCGCTTGCGGGGACTTCACCCCAAGATCTTTCCGTGGCGGCGCGGATCACCAAGGCGGCACGACGATCTGGAATCATCGCCAGCCCCGTGCCCAGGACCACGACCAAGCCGCCAAACCAAATCCACTTCACGAGCGGATTGACGTAGGCGTGAATCACGGGCTTGCCGGTCTCCGGACTGCGGCCGGCATACACGACGTAGAGATCGTGGAACGGTGAACTTTCGATGGCCACCATCGTTTCGGTCACCTGGCTCGCGAGGAACAGCCGCCGCTCCGGATATAGCATCATCTCCGAGCGGCCGTTGCGGAAGACTTCCAGCGTGGCGCGCTCCGATTGATAGTTGTCATTCGCCGTCTGGTCGAAATTTTGGCACAGAAGCGTGTAGGGGCCGATTGCGAGCTTCTGACCGGGCGCCATTTCCATCTGGATATCCCGGTTGAATGCCTGACCAGCGATGCCGATGAAAATCAACACCATGCCGAAGTGGACGACGTAGCCGCCGTAACGGCGCGTATTTCGCATCGTCAGGCCGCCGATGGCCGTGAGCAAATTGACGTTTTCGCGGGCCGCAATCACGCGCGCCCCTCGATAGAACTCAGAGAAGATGGTCAGCACGACGAACACCGAGAGGATCAAGCACATGACCGCGTAAATATCGCGGAAACCGTAAGCGTAGGCCACAGCGCCCGAAACGACGCCGCCCGCCAGAGGCCACGCGAAATTGCGCCGCAGCGCGTCGAAGGAAGTCCTGCGCCAGGCAAGCAGCGGCCCAACGCCCGTGAGCAACAGCAGGAAGAGCGCGATGGGGACGTTCACTTTGTTGAAGAACGGCGGGCCGACGCTGATCTTGCTGCCGGTCACCCATTCGGAAAGTACCGGGAAGAGCGTTCCCCACAGAACCGCAAAGCAGGCGGCCAACAGAACGAGATTGTTGAACAGGAAGCTCGATTCGCGCGACACCAGAGAGTCGAGTTGGTTGTCGCTTCGCAGGTAGTCGCGGTTCTTCCACCAAGCCGCAAGGCAGACGATAAAAATGATCCCCAGGAACGCCACAAACCAACTGCCGATCGAAGACTCCGCGAACGCGTGCACCGAGCTGACCACTCCCGAGCGCGTGAGCATCGTGCCGAGGATGCAAAGCATGAACGTGACGAACACCAGCCACACGTTCCAAACCTTCATCATGCCGCGTTTTTCCTGCATCATCACGGAGTGCAAAAACGCGGTGCCCGTGATCCAGGGCAGCAGGGACGCATTCTCCACCGGGTCCCACGCCCAGTACCCGCCCCAGCCGAGCACCGCATAGGCCCAGTGGGCACCGAGTAGAATGCCGACGGTCTGAAAGCACCACGCGATCATCGTCCACCGCCGCGTGATGTGAATCCATTTCTCACCGGGATAGCGGCCGAGAAGCGCGGCGAGGGCGAAGGCGAACGGTACGGTGAAACCCGTGTATCCGAGGTACAGCATGGGCGGATGAATCACCATCTCGGGGTATTGCAGCAAGGGATTCAGGCCGCTGCCTTCGGAAAGCCTGGCGAGGTGAAAGACGCCCGCCGAATCGGCGCTGGCCAGCACATGAAATGGGCTGGCCACGAAGTTGTTAAGAATGAGGAAGAAGCTCTGAACCCCGGCGAGAATGACGCCGACGTAGGGCATCAACTCCGGATGTCTCTTGCGGTTCAGGAAGAGCGCCAAAAACGCGTAGATCGAAAGCATCCAGCTCCAGAAAAGCAGCGAGCCTTCCTGGCCCGACCAGAGTGCCGCGAACTTGTAAAACGCCGGCAAGGCACGGTTGCTATGCGCAGAGACATACGCCAGCGAAAAATTGTCGGTGAAGAAGAAATATTCCAGGGTGGCTACGGCCAGAGTGACTAGGCCGAAAACCGCCATGCCCGCGTTGCGTGCGCTTTTGGTGAGCAGCGCGCGACGCGTAACAATCCCCACCACCCCGGCAACGAGCGCGTACACAGCCGCCAGTAACGCGAGGAGCAGCGCAAAGGAACCGAAGATGTCCACGAATCCCCCCTTTGCGGACGGCTTAACTCTTGCCGGCGGTGTTGCTGGTGTTTGCTGGGGCGCCGGAGGCGGGGACCGGAGACGCCTCATACTTCGAGGCGCACTTCGCCTGCACCTGCTCGGCGCGGAACACGCCCGGCGGCATCAGCCGACCCTCGACCAGCGCCTGGGCGCCGTCCTTGAATGTGTCGGGCAGAGGATCCCGCCCGATATAGCTCACCGGGAGATCCTTACCGTTTTCCTCAAGCACGAAGTCCACCCGGCCGTCGAGATGCGAGATCGATCCCGCTCGGACGTTGCCCGAGACCCTCATGCGCTGGTGCAACGCACTACCTTGCAGCGTCGAGAGTTCGGAAATTGTATGGTAGTAGGTCTTGCTCTGCGTGAAACCCACATAGGCAAGCAAAAGAAGAGTCGCGACGATAATGACCGAACCGATTAAGAATTTTCCGCGAGCTTTCATGATTGCGCTCCCATCTGTGTGCCGGCTGGCACAAGCAATTCTAGCACAACCGCGGAATGCCAAGCGCGTCTTCGTCGCTCTCTCAGGCGACGAGAAATAGCTGTGTTTCAATGAGGTTACAAGGGCCGGGGCCGGAAGGAGCGCCTTTGCGACAGGGGAAAAACGTTACTCTCTGATCTTACGGGCGCATCAACGGATCGATCTCGACCCGGTTGCGTCCCATATGCTTAGCTCGATAAAGCGCGGCGTCCGCCTGTGTTACCAACTGGCCGAACTCAGGCGCCGCACCGCCGCAAAATCCCGCCGCGCCAAAACTCGCCGTGACCCTCACCTCCTCGCCGCCGAAAACGAACCGTTCCTCGGAAAAGAGCTCACGGATGCGCTCGACCACGACGCGCACATCGTGCTCGGTTCCGTACGTCAAAACCTGCAAGAATTCTTCGCCGCCAATGCGACCCGAAATGTCCGACATGCGCGTATGAGCTTTCAGAATTTCGGCAAACCTCTTGAGCACGGCGTCTCCGGCTTCGTGTCCATGGGCATCATTCACCTTTTTGAAGTGGTCCAGGTCCATCATGATTACCCAGAACGAGAATCCATGGCGAGCGGCGCCGCTGAGCTGGCGGGCGGACCAAGCTTCGATTGCGCGTCGATTTGGCAGGCCCGTCAGCGCGTCGGTGAGGGCTAATTCCTCGAGGAGACGACTCTTAGCCTCAATTTGCCGATGCAGATCAACCAGCCTGCGTCCAACCCTCACTCGCGCCAAGAGTTCTTCCGGGTGGAACGGCTTGGTGAGATAGTCGTCCGCGCCTGCGGACAGTCCCTTCACAACTTTGTCTTTCTCCGCGATGCTGGTGAGGATGATGACGTAGGTGTAGGACGATTGTGCGTCTCCGCGGATTCTCTCGCAGAGTTCGAGGCCCGTCAGGTCGGGCATGATCCAATCCGTGATCACCAGCGCGGGGTGCTCTCGTTCGTAGACCTCGATGGCCTCCCGTCCGGACTGCGCGACCAAAACCGTGCAGGCGTCTTGCGACAGTGTCTGCTCCACCAGTCTACGGTGGATGGCCGAATCGTCGGCGATCAGAACCTTAAAGTCGTTCATCCGACGTTCGGTTCAGGCTACCTGCGCTGGTCGACTCGTCTGTGAGGTTCGAGCCGGTCGCGCTCGGTATCCCATGATGGCCGATTTTGGTACGCAGGCACCCGATCAACTCGGGAGCGAGGTCGGAAATGTTCATGCCTTCGGAGACAATGAATTTGCAGCTCAAGATGGGCCTGGCTTGGTCGTCGTCGGCAAGCTGGCAGTTCACGCGGCAATACTGGCATTCCTGATTCCAGCAGAAGCGGCCGTAAGGAATAGTTTCCGGGCTGATAAACTGAAAAGCGCGGAGCACGGAATTCTTCTCCGGCACTAGAAACGTTTTCCCGAGTATCGTGATCTCCACCAGTCTTTCGTAGGGCCGGAATACGTCTGCCATGAGTGATGCCTCGCCGTCTGCCATTGAATGAACCCCCGTCCGTCGAAGCTAGATCAGGGGGGGTAACCGAGCAACGGCAACCTAGGCAGTGCGTGCTCAATTCCTTACTGGGCTTCCAGGACGAGGCATTCGTGACATCCGACCCGCACCTGGAACCATTTCACGCCGAACGCGATCCCGCACCGTCGGACCTCGCAGGGCGCGAATATCGTCCGGCATGCACGACCCGCACGCCACGAAGCGACCGCAGGACTTCGCGAGGGTCTCAGTGAAGTCACGCTGGCGTTGCTCCCTGTGTTCTCAGACGAAGAACTGTCCGATGTGACGGTATTTTTCGTAGCGTTGGTCGAGGAGCTGCCGGATGGACAGGCGCGACAGCTCGTCCAGCGAGCGGGAGAGCACAGGATCGAGGAGCCTGGCGGCAGTCGCGTGATCGACGTGGGCGCCGCCTTCCGGCTCTGGGACGATTTCATCGGCCAGCTTGAGCTCAAGGATATCGGGCGCCGTGATCTTCAGTGCTTCGGCGGCGATTTCGGCCTTGGTGGAATCGCGCCACATGATCGAGGCGCAGCCCTCGGGCGAAATGACGGAATAGACTGAATTTTCCAGCATGAGGACGCGGTCGCCGACGGCGATTGCCAGAGCTCCGCCCGACCCACCCTCCCCGGTGATCGTCACGATGATGGGGACCGGTATTCGCGTCATTTCGCGGATATTGTGCGCGATGGCCTCTGCCTGTCCTCGCTCTTCGCCGCCGATGCCGGGATACGCGCCCGGAGTATCCACAAAAACGAAAATCGGCCGGCCGAATTTCGCAGCCAGATGCATGGCGCGCAGGGCTTTGCGGTAGCCCTCCGGTTTGGCTTGGCCGAAGTTGCGCGCGACGCGCTGCTTGGTGTCGCGCCCTTTCTGGTTGCCGACGATCAGGACCGGCCTGCCGTGGAATCGCGCCATGCCCGTGATGAGCGCCGGGTCATCCGCGAAGAGGCGATCGCCGTGAATTTCGCTGAAGTCTTCGAAAAGCAGGCGGATGAAATCATCGGTATACGGACGCTGCGGATGACGTGCAATCTGCAACCGCTGCCAGGCGCCGAGATGCGAGTAAAACTCATGCTTCAGCTCCTCGACCTCATTGCGGATCCGCGCGATTTCAGCCGCGGTCGCGTCCGTCGGAGCCGCCAGGCGGCTTAGCTCGGCCACGTCGCGCTCGAGTGCGTCGATCTCGTCCTGGCGCTTCCTTTCCGCCTCTCTCGATTCAAGCCCTGCGCGCGCGCGCTCCTTGCGCGGCCGGGCAATGCCGGTTTCGCGGAGCGCGGGTTCGGCGTCGCTCGCTGCAAGGTCGTCTGCGGCTTTCTTCGCAGCCTCCTCGCGCTGCCTGGCCCGCTCGCGGAGGCGCCGCAGCCGCTCGCGCGCCAGCTTGCGCCGCTCCCGCTTCTCTTTGTCTTTTTCGCTCACGGAACCACCTCGACGGAATCGGCGCCACAAATTTCGCGCACGCGCTCGACGAGCTCTTGGTCGGCCCGGACAGCGCTCGAGGATTCGAGCGTGGCCTCCATCCCGTCATCTTTGACCAGATCGAACGCCACACGGCAGCGACCCGGGTGGCTCGAAAACAGGCTGTAGAGACGATCGAGCGCGCCGCCGTCGAAAGCGCTCAACGCTACCCGAACGCGCAGCAGGCTCGGTGCCGTGCCGGCGGCCCTGCCGGCGCTCCGCCCGGCAGCCTGGCTGGCCAACGGATCCGCCAATCGATCCATGGGGCGCGCGTCGGCCACGATCACGCGCGTTCCAACATCTTCCACCGCCACCCGCCCCTTAACCAGAAGCGGCGTGGCCGCCTTCAGAATGGGCTCCAGCTTCTGAAAAGCCTCGGGAAAAACCAGCGCGTCAATCACGCCGGTGCGGTCTTGCAACGTCAGGAGCGCCCAGCGCGCCCCCCGGCGGGACCGCATCGCGCGCGATTGGACAATGATCCCGGCGATGACGATCTCCTCCCCATTGCGGCGGCCCTCGAGTGTGGAAAGTTCGACTGCCTTGAGGTCCTGCAGGCGACCTGCATACTTGTCGAGGGGGTGCCCGGAGATAAAGAAGCCGAGCGTTGAGTGCTCAGCGGCGAGCAGTTCGTGCTCGGGCCACTCCTCCACGTCCGGCAGAACTTCCGGAGGAGGCGCCACGGCTGCAGTCGCGCCGCCAAAAAGCCCGTGCTGGCCGCTCTCCTTCGCGCGTTGCAATTTCTGCGAGCGCTCGATCGCGCGGTCGATCGCAGCGACCATTTGCGCGCGATGGGCGCCCAGGCCGTCGAGCGCTCCCGCGCGCACCAGGCTATCGACCACGCGCTTATTGAGCAGGCGCGTGTCCACGGATTCGCAAAACTCGAAAAAGCTCGCAAAGCGCCCCAGCGTCTCGCGGGCCTGCAGGATTCCTTTCACCGTGTTTTCGCCCACGTTCTTGATCGCGCGGAGCCCGAAGCGAATCTGATCGCCCACGGGGGTGAAGTCCACGTCGCTTGAATTCACGTCGGGCGGAAGCACGGTGATGCCCATGCTGCGGGCCTCGTTGATGTATTTTACGACCTTGTCCGTGTTGCCCGTTTCCGAGGTCAGCATGGCGGCCATGAATTCGACCGGATAGTGCGTCTTGAGCCAGGCCGTCTGATAGGCGAGCAGCGCGTAGGCGCAGGAGTGCGACTTGTTGAAGCCGTAGCCGGCGAATTCGGCCATAAGGTCGAAGATCCTCTCGGCCTTCTTTTGCGGCACGTTGTGCGCGTGGCAGCCGGTGAGGAATTTTTCGCGCTGCGCGGCCATCTCTTCGGGTTTCTTCTTGCCCATGGCGCGGCGAAGCAGGTCCGCGTCACCCAGCGAAAATCCGGCCAGGCGATTTGCGATCTGCATCACTTGCTCTTGATAGAGGATCACGCCCCAGGTCTCGGCCAAGATCTCCTTCAGCTCGGGCAGATCGTAGGCGACTTTCTTCTTCCCGTGCTTGCGGGCGATGAAGTCGTCGATCATGCCGCCTTGGATCGGGCCGGGGCGATAGAGCGCGTTGAGGGCGGTGAGGTCCTCGAGCCGCGTCGGCTGATAGCGTCTCAGGATGTCTCGCATGCCGTGCGACTCAAATTGGAAGACGCCCGTCGTGTCGCCACGGGCGAAAAGCGCGTAAGTCGGGGCGTCGTCGAGCGGCAGTGACGGGAGATCGATTTGGGTGCCGCGGTTCTGCTCGATCAGGCGCACCGCGTCGTCGAGCACGGTGAGCGTCGTCAGGCCCAGAAAATCCATCTTCAGCAGACCGATGCGCTCGAGCGCATTCATGTCGTACTGCGTCGTGACTTCATCCTTGCTCGACTTGTAGAGCGGCACAATCTCGGTGAGCGGCCGCGGAGAGATCACCACGCCCGCCGCGTGCGTCGAGGCATGGCGTGCGAGTCCTTCCAACCGCAGCGCGACTTCCACGAGTTCCTTCACGCGCTCGTCCGACTTGCGCAGCGATTCCAGCTGAGGCGACTGCTTCAGGGCATCTTCGAGTTCGATGTTGAGCGTGGCGGGGACGAGCTTTGCGATCTTGTCCACGTCTCCGTAGGGCATGTCGAGGGCGCGGCCGGCGTCCTTGAGCACCGCTTTTGCGGCCATGGTCCCGAACGTGATGATCTGCGCGACGCTCTTCTCGCCGTAGGTTTGGCGGACGTAATCGATCACTTCGCCGCGCCGCCGCATGCAGAAATCGATGTCGATGTCGGGCATGGAGATCCGCTCGGGGTTGAGGAACCGCTCGAAGAGCAGATCGTATTGCAGCGGGTCGACGTCCGTGATGCGCAGCGCGTAGCTCACCAGGCTCCCCGCGGCCGATCCGCGGCCCGGTCCCACCGGGACGCCCTGGGCCCGGGCGTATCGGATGAAATCCCAGACGATCAAAAAGTAGCCGGCAAAGCGCATTTTCTGGATCATCTGGATTTCGGCGGAGAGGCGCCGGTCGTATTCGGCGAGCGGATGGCGCAGGCGATCTTCCTTGGCCAGCCGCTCGAGCTGGGGCGCGCGCTGAGCAAATCCCGCGCGCGCGACTTTCTCGAAATACGAGTCCGTGCTTTCGCCTTCGGGAACCTTGAACTCCGGGAACGGATTCCCGACCCGCTGGATCTTCACGTTACAGCGCTCGGCGATCGCCACGGTGCGGGCCACCGCATCGGGCAGCTCGCGGAACACTTCGGCCATCTCTTCGGCGGTCTTGAAGTAGAACTGATCGGTGGCGAACTTCATCCGCTGCGCATCGCTCATGGTCTTGCCCGTCTGGATGCACATCAGGACTTCCTGCGCGTGGGCATCCGAGCGGGTCAGGTAGTGGCAATCATTCGTGGCCACCAGCGGTATGCCGCTTTCGCGCGAAAGTTTCACGAGGTCGCGATTGATGCGCGGCTCGACTTCCAGTCCCTGGTCCTGCACTTCGAGGAAGAAGTTGCCCTTGCCGAAAATATCGCGCAAGCGATAGGCGTTCGCGCGCGCCTGATCGTATTTCTCGGAAAGCAGCGCGTCGGCCACCTCGCCGCGCAGGCAGGCGGAGAGCGCGATCAGCCCCCTGCTGTGCTGCGCCAGCAATTCGTGATCCACGCGCGGCTTGTAATAGAACCCGTCGAGAAAGCCGGTCGAGACCAGTTGAATCAGGTTCCGGTAGCCCTCTTCGTTTTCGCACAGCAGGACGAGATGATTCGAACGCTCGGCTTCGCTGCCGCGGTTCTTGTGGCTGTCCGGCGCGACGTAGACTTCGCAGCCGATGATCGGCTTCACTCCGTGCGTGGTGGCCTGATGGTAGAAGTGCGCGGCGCCAAAGAGGTTGCCGTGGTCCGTGACGGCCACGGCCGGCATGCCGCGGCGCGCGGCTTCGGCGGTCAACTCGCCGATTTCGCAGGCGCCGTCGAGCAGAGAGTAGTCCGTGTGCAGGTGGAGATGAACGAAATTTGCCGGGGCCAAATGAGCCATGCGAAACCCATTCTAAACCAGCTTCGCGGAATCGGAAACGCAATCCTCGCCGTGATGAGTTCCCGCCGATCGCGCCCGCGCGCTCCGCCGGATTCCCGCGACGCAGCTCTTGCGGAATCCGCGGTCGTCAACAGGGAGTGCAACCGAATGGTCGTGCAACCCTCCGGTCGGAGATATACTCTTTGTAATTGAGGCCGGCCCGCGCCCCGACGGTTGGAACGGAGGGAATTCTCCCTCGTTAGGGTGATTGCGGAGGGAAAAATGCGCCTGCAACGAATGGCTTGGATCGGGCTCTTATTGTTGTTTGGTGGTGCCTCCAGCGTCCGCGCTCAGTACGATTTCGGCTATCCTCACCGGAATATCGAGATCACACCGTTTGGCGGATCGCGATTTGGAGGCGTGATCGACCTCAACCCGAGCTCCACGAACGTGTTCGACTACCTGACGATCAAGAGCACGTGGGATTACGGCGTGATGGGCAATGTGGACATTATCCCGAGCCTCCAGGCGGAGTTTATGTGGAGCCGCCAGCCCACCGAACTCGGCGCACACGACTTCGTCACCGGAATCACGTTGCCCGCGGGGAATGCCACCCTCGACATGTACCAGTGGGGCTTTCTGATCGCCCTGCGCGATCCCGAGGCGAAGCTCGTGCCGTTCATGGTGGCGGGCTTGGGCTTCACGCACTACAGTGCGCGCCAGGTGACGCTGGGTTTCAGCAATGGCTTTTCCTACAACATCGGCGGCGGCGTGAAGTACTTCTTCGCCAAGCACGTGGGCTTGCGATTGGACGTGCGCTATGCGCCATCGCGCACCACCCGTTCGACCGGCGTGGTGTGCGATCCCTATCTCGGTTTCTGCTACCCGGCCACGTTCGCGAACCACGCGCGCCAGGGCCAGGCCAATCTCGGCCTGATCTTTCGTTTCTAGGGGATTTCTTCGCGTCGGCGAATTGGATGTGATCCTAAAATTCGTCCGACTCTTGGGCGAACTTAAAGCCCGGCAAATCGGGCGCCGGGCCGGTGTGCGAAATCTTGACGCGAATGGGAGGCTCGGACTCGGCTCCCGCCTTGCGCAGGACCGCGTAGCTCGTCAGCGCTTCGCTGTAAATCTTGGTAATCAGATAGGACTCGCCGCTGTCGTCTTTCTTCCAAACCTGGCCGACTTGGATTTTCCGAATGGGCACCGTACGACTGTAGACACATTCCCGGAGGGCGTCAATACGACGTGGACGGGCTGATTCGCCGTAGAAAACGACGGTAGACGAATCCGCAGGCAACCGACGCGCGAAGGCAGCTTGCGCGCACTTTTAGTGGTGTCGCGTGCTTCTCTTATGGCATCTTAATCCCTGGTAGGTAACACCGTGCCATCCGACAAGAAGGTCGCCATCGTCCTCTTCCAGTTGGGCGGGCCGGATTCGCAGGCGGCCGTCGAGCCGTTTCTCTACAATCTTTTTTCCGATCCCGACATCATCAATTTTCCCGGCTCTTTTCTCGCGCGCAAGCCGCTGGCGAAGCTGATTTCCACGCTTCGCTCGAAGACCGTCCGGCAGAAATATGCTCAGATCGGCGGCGGTTCTCCGATCCGCCGCCTCACCGAGCAGCAGGCCCGTGCGCTCGAGGCGGCCCTGCGCCCGCACATCAATGCCCGCGCCGTGGTGGCCATGCGCTACTGGCATCCGGATACCCGCGAAGCCATTGCCGCGCTCGAGAGCGCGCCCTTCGACGAGCTCGTCCTTCTTCCGCTTTATCCCCAATATTCCTTTGCCACCACGGGCAGCAGCCTCAACGAATGGAATCGCCTGTACAAGCCTAAGGTTCCCGTCCACGTCCTCGATCATTTCTTCGATCATCCGGACTACATCGCCGCCATCGTCGAGCGCATCAACGGCGTCCTCTCCGAGTTGCCGCGCCCCGAAAAAGTCCGTCTCGTCTTCAGCGCGCACGGTCTCCCGATGACGCTCGTCGAAAAGGGCGATCCGTATCCGGGTCAGATCGAGTCCACCGTTCGATTGGTGCGCGAGCTCGGCGCGTGGCGGAACCGCAGCGTCCTCTGCTTTCAGAGCAAAGTTGGCCCGCAGAAATGGCTCCAGCCTTCGCTCACCGGCACGATCGAGAAACTCGCCGCCGAGGGAGCGCGGCGCGTCCTGGTGGTTCCCATTGCTTTCCTTACCGAGCACATCGAGACGCTCCACGAGATCAATATCGAAGCTCGCGAGCAGGCCCATTCTCTCGGCATCACCGATTTCCACATGATGCCCGCGCTCAACGATTCGCCGATCCTGATCCGCGCCCTGGCCGACCTCGTCCTCCGCTCCGTCGGCCTCCGCTCCGGCGTCGCCTCCCTGACTCTTTAGCATTTTGCTGTCATCCCGAGCCCAGGCGCGCGGCGTTCGCATGACCGCGAGAGATCTGCTGTTGGATTGTTGCGGCGTTCCGCTTGCTGGGTTCATCTGTGTTTCCTTGTCTCCTTCCTTGATCGGTGCCTAACTATGCTCATCCGCGCCTGCGCAAATCTCCTACCTCCGACGCCCGTGATATAACCGTATCGTGGAATTCTCGCTCACCGACGAGCAGCAGCAGCTTCGCCGCACTGTCCGCGAATTCGCCGAGGCCGAAATCGCGCCGCACGTCATGGAATGGGACGAGGCCTCGCACTTTCCCTCGGAAATCATTCCGCGCCTCGCCGAAATGGGTTTTCTCGGCGTCATCTTCCCGGAAAAATACGGCGGCGCGGGCATGGGCTATCTCGAATACGCCATCATTATCGAGGAACTCTCCCGCGTGGACGGCTCCATCGGCCTCACCGTCGCGGCGCACAATTCTCTTTGCAGCAATCACATTTTCAAATTCGGCACCGAGGAGCAGCGGCAGAAATTCCTCGTCCCGCTCGCCCAGGGCAAGAAACTCGGCTGCTGGTCGCTCACCGAGCCCGAAGCAGGCTCCGACGCCGGCGGCACGCGCACCGTCGCGGTGAAACAGCAGGAAGGGCTCCCAGGTCCCCGGCGAGGGGAGCCTGGGAGATCAGGCGGCGCTTGGATACTCAACGGCTCGAAGACCTTCACCACCAACGGCCACTACGCCGATGTCTGCGTGGCCATGGCCGTCACCGACGCCTCGAAGAAACACCACGGCATTTCCGCCTTCATCATCGAGCGGGGAACTCCCGGCTTTCGGCCCGGCAAGGAGGAAAACAAGCTCGGCATGCGCGCCAGCGACACGAGCGAAGTCGTCTTCACGGATTGCCGCGTCCCGGCTGAAAATCTGCTCGGCCGCGAAGGCGAAGGCTTTATCAACTGCTTGCAAATTCTCGATGGCGGCCGCATCTCCATCGCGGCGCTCGGCCTCGGCATGGCCCAGGGCGCCTACGAGTGCTCGGTGCGCTACGCAAAAGAGCGCAAGCAGTTCGGCCGTCCGATTGCCGATTTTCAGGCCATCCGCTTCAAGCTTGCCGACATGGTCACGCAGATCGACGCCGCCCGCCTGCTCACCTACCGTGCCGCCTGGCTCGCCGACCGCGCCATTGCCTCAGGCGCGGGTGACGACGACGCTCGCATCACCCGCGAAGCCAGCATGGCCAAGCTCTATGCCGGAGAAGTCGCGGTGCGCGTCGCGGGCGAAGCCGTGCAGATTCACGGCGGCTACGGCTTCATCAAGGACTATCCGGCCGAAAAGTTTTATCGCGACGTCAAGCTCTGCACCATCGGCGAAGGCACCAGCGAAATTCAGCGCCTCGTCATCGCCCGCCAGCTTCTTGGCAAGTGAATAGGGCTCGCCATGGACCGACATAGCAGCTGGACTTACTTGCTTCCAATTCTTCATTTTTGCGTTTGCCTGGCGCGCTTTTCTGGCCTGGTAATTCCTAGCCTCCGACCCGCAGGGATACTTTTCCCATTCATCCTTTTGGCCGACCTACCCATTTCGGCCCCGGCTTACGCTCTGGCGTGGAAGCATAGCGCGCTTGCTGCAATGTGGGTTTTTGTGGCGGGTACGGTCTGGTGGTATCTGCTGGGCCTAGGAGCGGGAACCCTGTTAAGGAAATTTCTTCCCCGACACCAGGCGAACTCCATTTGAACGGGCTCAGCAGAAGCTAAGCTGCTTGCCGACCCGTTTCCTTTGAACTTTCAACTCCCAACTGTTAACTTTCAACTCTTGCTTGTGGGCGCGCGAAGCATTTCGTCTAGCCCATCAGGAGATCATCATGAAACTCGGAGACATCGCCAAGATTCTCGGCTGCGAACTTGAAGGCGACGCGAGCCTCGAAATCACGGACGTTGCGGGCCTCGAGGAAGCTCAGCCGGGCCATCTCACCTTCCTCGTCAACCGCAAGTACCGCCCCGTGCTTGAGTCCACTCGCGCCTCGGCCGTCCTGATCTCGTTCAACGAGCGCCCCGTGCACATCGCCGCCCTGCGCTCCGCGAATCCCTATCTCGATTTCGCGCACGCCATCGAACTCTTCCATCCGGCGCCGGACTTCGCTCCCGGCGTCCACCCGACCGCCGTCGTCGCGAAATCCGCCAAAATCGGGGAAGGCACGCACATCGGCCCCTACTGCTTCATTGACGAGGATGTCGAGATTGGCCGCAACGCGATGCTCCACAGCTTCGTGACCATCTATCGCGGCGCGCGCATCGGAGAAAACTTCTTCGCCCATTCCCACGCCTGCGTCCGCGAAGACTGCCGCATCGGCAACAATGTCCTTCTGCAAAATGGCGTCGTCGTCGGCAGCGACGGTTTCGGCTTCGCGCGCCAAGCCGATGGCCGCTGGCACAAGATGCGCCAGGCGGGAATAACGGTGATTGAAGACGACGTCGAAATTCAAGCCCACGCCGGCATCGACCGCGCCACCGTCGGTGAGACGCGCATCGCCCGCGGCGCGAAGATCGACGACCTCGTGCTCGTCGGTCACGCCTGCAAAGTCGGCGAGGACACGCTCCTCTGCGGACAGGTCGGCCTCGCCGGCTCGACTGAAATCGGCAACCGCTGCATTCTCGCTGGACAGGTCGGCGCGGCCGGCCATCTCACCATCGGCGACGGCGCCACGATCTCGTCTCAAAGCGGCGTGCCCTCCGATGTCCCCGCGGGCGCGGTTTACTCCGGCTATCCCGCGATGGACAATCTCTCCTGGCGCAAGTCCGTCGCCGTCTTCAACCGCCTGCCCGATTTGCAGAAAGAATTGCGCGAACTGCGCGAAGAAGTCGCCCGCCTGCGCGGCGCCGCGCACTGAACACTAAAGCAATTACATAAATCCTGTAGCGACGGGAGAGAAAGACAGAAGCAGATTCCTCGCCCCCATTCCCGCAAAAAGCGCGGGACTGGGCTCGGAATGACAGTTTGCGCGTTTGGCGGCGAGCAGGATGATGCAGCGAAAGGGACTACATGATTCGTGGAAATGCCGTAAAATCGCTCTGGCTCTACTGAGATCTGCCGCGGGGAAGGTGCTCGTAGCGCCGGCGTCCCGCCGACTCTTGTTCTGTCTGAGATCGCGGCTCAGTCACCAATCACTAATCACTACACACGAATCACTGATCATGTGCGTGCCGGTTCAGCCCCGCACCCTAAACTCGAACCGCCGAACACTCATCCTTCCGCTCCTTTTCCTTGCGCATCAGGGCTTCCGCCTGGGCCAGCGGTTCCTCGAGCGCGAACGTCTGACGCGCACGGCAGGCGACCACTCCCGTGCTTAGGGCCAGGGTGAAGCGGCGCCTCGGCCGGGAATTCAGATGCTCGAGGATCCCTCGGAGACGTGGTCTCACAATGTGAATGGCCTCCGCCGGAGCATCGATCATCAGCACCGCGAATTCGTCGTCGCCGATTCGCGCAATCACGTCCGACTTTCGAAAACTGGCTCTCAATATGCCGGAGGTTTCCATCAAAGCCTCGTCTCCCCGCGGGCGGCCCTGCGACTCGTTGATCTCCTTCAGGCCGTCCACGTCCACATAGAACACGACGAAGTCGTTGCCCGTGAACCGGGCGAGCCTCAGGTGATGATCCCCGAGGCATTGGAAGCCCGGCCGGTTGAGAAGCAGTGTGAGGCGGTCGAGAAGGTCGGGATTGCGGATCGTCGCCAGCAGCCGCTGGTGCTCCACCGCCAGACGAATCGCCCGCAGCAGCGACCGGCCGTCTAGGTCTCCCTTCATCAGGCATTCCTGGGCGCCCTCCCGCAGCGCCTGCATCGGCAAATCTTGTGCCGCCGCATCCATCACCACCACCAGGGGCACGTAGGGAGCTACGGCACGTATCTGCCGAATCACGTCCGATCCGTGGGCGTCGGGTAAATCCAGTTCCGTCACGACGAGGTCCGCCCGCCCGGTCGCAACGTTTTCCAGTGCATCCTTCAGCGCCGCGACATGCCTGAGCTCGAATCCGCTGAGATCCTGTTCTTGCAGCATCCCCCGAAAAACTTCGGCATCTCTCGCTTGGTCCTCAACCAACAGAATTTGCATCAAGTGGTTCTTCATGTGTCGAATCCTTGCGCGTCTGATATTCGAGACCTGCGCGGGTCCGCTCGCTCCGTGTAGCCGCGCGCATCCTGCGAATTCCCCGGCACGCCTGCCGCCAATGCCACGCCTGGCGAGCCGCCTTCAAACAATTGGAATCAACGAACTTGTGGCTTTCCTGCTTCTGCGTCCTGCCCGTGAACCTGCGGCTCGCTGTTCCGATTCCGCCGGCTTTGCCCCAAACTGATACACCGTTCCGCGAGACTGTGGAATGATCGGTCTGTCTCTCGTTAGCGTGTGCTGTCGGAGGAGAGCAATCGTGCGGCGGCGCAGCGGCCTGTCCTCTGGTCCAGTCCTGTAACTCGACTCCTAGAACTGTCCTCGAACTCGACCGATGCTGTACTTTCCTTGAACGCGACCCGTGTCATGGTTCGAAACGATGAGTATTGCGCCCAATTCGAACCACGGAAGCATCGGGACGCAGGGATGGCGGGGAAGTTCACACCGTGCGGGCGGCGGAGGCCGCTCCGGACGCCGCGCGTCGCGCGCGCACGCTGAGCACCTTGCGCTGGTTGGCTTCCAGCACTTCGAATCGCAGCCCGTCGATTTCGATCACCTCGCCGATTTTGGGAACGTGCCCGGCAATGCTGCTGAGCAGCCCGCCGATCGTGCGCGCTTTCACGTGCTCCTTGGCTGCTTCCAGTTCCGCGCCGAAGAGTTCGCCGACTTTGTCCACCGGCACGCTCCCGCGCAGCACCATCCCCCCACCGGCTTCGCGGATCACATCCGGCGCGGGCCGGCGATCCTCTTCGCCGATTTCGCCGACGATCTCCTCGACCAGGTCCTCGATCGTGACCACGCCGGCCAGCAAGCCGTACTCGTCGATCACGATCGCCATCTGCTGGTTCTTCTGCTGCATCTCCTTCAGCAGTTCGGAGCCGAGTTTCGTCTCCGGGACGAACAGCGCCGGCCTCGTCAGCTCGCGCACGGTGCGGCGCGCCGCGTCGCTATCGGGAACTTCCAGCATGTCGCGCGCCATCACGATGCCGACCACGTCGTCCAGCGATTTTTCGTAGACGGGCAGCCGCGAAAATTTTGTCGCCACGACCCGCTTGCGCAGCTCTTCCAGGGTCGCCCGGGCCGGGATGGCGATCACGTCGGGCCGCGGCGTCATCACGTCGCGCACGCGCTTGTCCCTGAATTCGACCACATGCTCGATCAGGCGCGCTTCGTCCTGCTCGATGATTCCTTCCTCGGTCGCGGCATCGACGAACGCCTCGATCCCCTGCGGCTCCGTCGGGGGCGCGCTCGGTTCCTCTTCCGAAAGGCGAAGCACGGACGACAGCAGATCCAGGCCCGCATGCACCGGCCAGATCGCCCACACCAGCAGCCGCACCACCGGCACGAGCGGCCCAATCCACGCGCCCCTTGTCCCTGCCAGGAGCAAGACGGGCAAGAACTGCATCGCCACCACGACTTCCGCGCCCAAAAGGAACAGTATCTCGACGCCCTCTTCCCATCTCCCGGGAACGAAGAGCAGCACGCCCCCGGCGGTGACCACCGCAACCAGCACCAGCCACAGGCGCGCGAGCAAGCTGAAAGCCATGGCGGCGCGGTGACGGTCCAGCTTGAAGCGTGGCTCGATCTGCGACTCGAACAGGTCGAGGTGCTCGCGTATGCGCCCCGTCGTTACGCGATCCAGCTCTCGATACACCCGGTCGAGATACGACACGACGACAAGGCCCGCCGTCAGTAGGAGCACGCCAATCGTGTAGAGGAAAATTGCCATGGTCAACTCAGTCCCAGCGCCCGGCGCAGACGCCGTTCGCGCCGGTCCATCTGTCCCGTGTCGGTTTCGTGATCGTAACCCATCAAGTGAAGAATGCCATGAACGATCAAAATACGCATCTCGTCCGCGAACGTCCGGCCGAAGCGGCGAGCGTTGCGACGCGCCACGGCCGGCGCAATGGCGATGTCGCCCAGATAAGAGGCGGAGGAAGCAAAGGGCGGAAGCCTCCGGCCGCGCGCGGGGGGACTCCCATATTTGGTCGTTCTCCCGGACTTTTCTCGCTTCGCGTCGGCCGGGAACGATAGAACGTCCGTGGGGCCACGCTTGTGGCGATAGGCACGATTCCAACGCGCGATCTCTGCGTTCGTGACCAGGCAGATCGTAAACGATCCGGCCGGCAGGCCAAGAGCGCGTCGCGCACGGGTGAGAAACTTCTCGATCTCTTTCAGGGGAACGCGAACCTGATGCTGGCGATTCACGATCATGGCACTGGCAGTTGCACGCCTATCCGCGGGTTGCGCAGTGGGTTGACGCTCCGTGCTCCAGCCGATCACCTTTCGCGCGACTTCTTCTTCAGGTGTGCTTTGGCTTTGGAGCGCACGCCGGCCGCGCGCTTTTTCGCAGCCGCTTCTTCATGCTTGGCGCGCGCCCCTGCCTCGATGGCGGCGGCCGCCGCGCGAATCGGTTTGGCTTCGCTGGGCGGCGCCGCCTTCGGCGCGCCGGCCCCCTCCGCGGTGGCCTGCGAAGTTTTGTCGCGCTGCCTCCCTTTGGGTGCCTTCGATGCAGCCTCGGGGGCCTCTTTGCCTTTGCGTTTCTTCTCCTGTTTCTTTGGCGGCTCCTCCTTAATACCGGCAAGCTCGCGGAGCGCCTTGGTGCGGTCCTCCGGGCTGCGCGCCTTGCCGCGAAGCTGCCTTTCGAAAAGCTGCTCGAGTATCTTGTCGAACTTCGGCCCGCGCGGGATGCCAAGTGCGTCGAGTTCGGCCACGGGAAGAGCGAGGCGCATCGGCCGCCACTTCTGCAGGTAGCTGCGTATCTTGGCAAGAACTGCGGGCTTGGGGAGCTCGACCTGGATGTAGGCGAGCATCTCGGGCGGCACGGAGGCGAGGTAGAAATACGCGTCGCGGGCCGAACTCGTCTTGCGCCCCTTGAGGACCTTGACGATTTTCTGCGCTTCCGGAAGCAGATGCGCGACGGCGTCCACTTCGGCGGAGCGAAACTCCATGTGGCGCAGGGCCGCCGAAATTTCTCGGGATTTAAGACGGCCGAGGAGGTATGCCGTCACCGGCACATCCAGGCGGGGGCGGATTCCTGCCGCCAGAAAACTGGCTCGCACGCGGGCCAGTTTGTTGAGACTTTCATAGTCGGGCTTGCGCCGATGCAACTGCGGGTGAATGGCAGCCAGAAGACCCCGGGCGTCCCATTGCTTGAGAGTCGCCGCGGGGTTCTCCTCGCGGGCAAGCGCCCGGACCTCTTGGCCGACGTCCGCCCCTTCAATCGTCTTGTCGAGGCCGCGCTCCATCGCGAGGTCGAACCATTCCTGGGTTCGTGATTCCATCTTGAATCCCATGCGAGCGCAATAGCGGAGGATGCGCAGGAGCCGGACAGGCTGGTTCGTGAACGCGTGGATCGAAAGCGCGCGGATCTCCTGTCGCTCGAGATCGGCCAGTCCGTTCGTGGGATCGAGCAGCAAGCCGCGAGACTGTACGTTGAGGGAGATGGCGATCGCATTGATGGAGAAATCGCGGCGGCGCAGATCCTCCGTGATTCCCGCGAAGCGGGACTCGGGCTTCGCGCCGGGCCGTTCGTACACCTCGTCGCGGGCCGCAGAAATCGAGCCGTCGACGTCCCCCGCGAAGATCATTTCGTAGTGACGCAATCGCTCGCTCTCCGACGTCACCCGCGCGCCGCCCTTTTCCAGTTCCCGCACCATACGAGTCGGGTTGGCTTCCACCGTGAAGTCAAGATCGCGAATCGGCTGCCCGGAAATGAGATCGCGGACGGCGCCGCCCGTAAGGTACACGTTCAGGTCCTGCGACTGCGCCAGCTCTTGCACGCGCTCGAGCACGGCGCGCTGCTCGGGGGAGAGCCTGCTTTCCAGCAAATACATATAATCGGGCATGAGGTGATACGCCTCCTCGCCTGGTCCCGCGGATTTTCAGGCGCGCGGGTGGTGCGCCTTATAGACTTGTTTCAAGCGTTCCTCGACGACATGCGTGTAGATCTGCGTGGTCGAGATATCCGAATGGCCAAGCATCATTTGCACGGACCGAAGGTCGGCACCGCGATCGAGCAGATGAGTTGCAAAGCTGTGGCGCAGCATATGCGGCGTAAGAGCTTTGCGGAGGCCGGCGCACCGGCCATGATCTCGCAGCGTCTTCCAGAACGTGATGCGATCGAGCGGATGGCCCTTCTGGTTAAGAAAGAGGTGCGCTTGAGAGTCCCCGCGCAGCAGCTTGGGCCGTGAAGCCCGGAGATACTCGCGCACCGCCTGGAGCGCCTGCCGCCCCACCGGAACGAGCCGCTCTTTGTTTCCTTTGCCGACGCACCGCAGGCAGCCAGCCTCCATCTGAAGATCCGAGACGCGCAGTCCGCAGAGTTCGGAAACGCGCAACCCGCAGGAATACAGCAGCTCGATCATAGCCTTATCGCGGATCCCGAGGATCGTGGTCGTATCCGGCTGCCGGAGAAGGCGGTCGACTTCTTCGAGGGTCAGGAATTCGGGCAAACTCTGGCGAAACTTCGGGGACTCGATCGTGGCTGCAGGGTCGTCGTCGATGTAGCCCTCTGTCAGCGCAAAGCGAAAAAAGTTGCGAATGGTGACCAAATGACGCGCGACCGAGCGGCTGTCCAGGCCAGTCCGGTAGAGCGAGCCGAGGAAGTCGACGATGTCGCCGCGCCTCACGTCTTTCGTCGCCAAGCCGCGCTTGCTCGCGAACGCGGCAAATTTCGCGATGTCGCGGCGATAGGCCTGCATCGTGTTGTCCGACAGGCCCTTTTCGACCCGCAGGCAGTTCAGAAATGTGCGAATCTCGGCTTCCAAGGTCTGAGTCCCCTGATCATGCATGCGGCAGCGAGCCGCATGTTCCAGGCATTGCCGATCGTCAACAAACAGCTAGCCGTCGCCTTCGGGCGCCGGAGCCGCCGGGTTGGTGCGCCGGAGAAGTGAAGAAAGCTCCGAAAGCTCCTCGCAGCGCAGCAGCCACGCAAGAGCGAAATAGGCCGCCGCCGACGCTAGGATCATGGCGGCGAGCAGCCCGGCCTGCTCGAGCACATGGTGCGCCGAGGCGAAATGCAAGACGCGCGGCGCGCCGTACGACACCGCCGCCATCGCCGCGGCACAAAAAGTCATTTTGGCTAACGACGCGGTCACGCGGCGCGCGCCGAGCCGTCCGTAACGCCTGCGAAACACGAAGAAGAGCGCGACGAAATCGAAATACGCCGCGAGGGAGCTCGCGAGCGCTGGGCTCCCGTTTGAAAGCGTTCGCGAAAAAAACAACAAAAAAAGTGCGTTGAGGACGACGTTCAAACCCAGCGCATACGCTCCAACGCGCGCGGGAGTCATCGTGTCTTGCGTCGAGTAATACATCGGCGTGATGAGCTTGATCGCTGCAAAGGCCGGCAAACCAAGCGAATAATAAAAGAGCGCGCGGGCCGTCAACAAGGTGGACTCGGCGGCGAACTGCCCGTGCTGGAACAGAACCTGAATAATGGGCTGGCGCAGCAGAATCAGCCCGACCGCCGCGGGAAGCGTGATAAACGAGACGATTCGCAGCGAAAATCCGAACGTGTGCTTCATCTCGTCCCATCTTCCCGCGGCCATCTGATGGGACATGGCCGGCAGGAGTGCGGTGGACATGGCGATGGCGTAGCTGCCTAGCACGAGCTGCATCACGCGGTCCGCTACGTAGAGGGACGTGATGCTTCCCGAGGGCATGCGGGACGATGTGGCGAAAATCGTGTCCACAAAAAGATTGATCTGATATACGCCCATGCCGAAAAAGCTCGGACCCATCAAGCGCGCCACCTTCCGCACGCCCGGATCGGTCGCCGAAACGGAGATCGAAAAACGCATTCCGCGACGGACAAGCGCAGGGACTTGCATGGCCAATTGGATTGCCCCGCCGGCCAGAATGCCGACCGCGAGCGCCACGGCTGGAGAGCGATACCCCTCCGGAGCCCACCGCAAGATGGGCCGATAGACCACGGCGAAGGAGCAGGCGATGACGGCGAGATTGAAAAAGATGGGGGTCGCAGCCGGCAGCGCGAACACCTGAAGACTGTTCAAAATGGCCGCCGCCACGGCCGCGAGACCGATGAAAAGGACCGTCGGAAAGATGATGCGGTTCAGATATACCGCGATATCCCAGCGCGCGGAGCTGCCACCCAGAACCGTAAAGATACCGATCATCTGAGGCGAGAACAGGACGCCGAGAAGGGTAACCATCGCGAGAACGACCGCCATGCCCCAGAAGACCTTTTGAGCGAATGCCCAGGCCTCCCGCCGAGGCTCGCGCCGCAGATAACCGGTGAAGACCGGAATGAAGGAGGCGGCGAGCGACCCCTCCGCGGTCATGCGCCGTATCATGCTGGGAATCCTGAAGGCAAGGAGGAGCGAATCGGCGGCGGGGGAGGTGCCGAGGAGAAGAGTTACCCGTTGATCGCGTAAGTATCCGCAAATCCGGCTGATAACCGTGACCAGGGCTACCACAGAGGCCGATCGAAGGATCTGTCTCTTGGTGGTCAATCGGCGGACGCTCCGATGCTAACCCTTTAAGCACCAATAAGTTGACAAAAACCTGCGTGAGGATAACATAGTCTGCGAGGACATAGCAACAGCCTCCCTGAAAAGGCCTTCGCCGGGTGAAAAAGCGCTCCCCAGCCTCGACGCACAAGAAGGTCGTGGTCCTTCTGCTCGACAGGACACCCGTGAGAGGGTACCTCAGTCCCGCCACGCTCGGCCGTGAAGAGACGATCGATCTGCTGACGCTCGACGGCGAGCATCGGTCGATCCCGCTGCGGGAGACGAAGTCGGTTTATTTCGTCCGCGAATTCAAGGACCCGTTTGAGCCGGAGCGCAAGACGTTTCTGAGCCGGCCGAAATTGGACGGGCTGTGGGTGCGGTTGCGGTTCCGCGACGAGGACGTAATGGAAGGCATCGTTGCGAACAACCTTCTCGACCTACTCGATACCGGCGTGCAACTCACGCCTCCCGACCTTCACGGCAACGTGCTGCACATGTTCATTCCACGCTCCGCTCTCATCGAGATGAAGGTGCTGGGCGTGGTTGGGGCGGCCCGGCGCTCGCCGCGGGCAACACGCGAGATCCAGGCCGTGCTCGAGGCGCAGTCGAAACTCTTCAGCGAGTAGGTCCGCTGTCTCCATAAGATGCCGCCGCGTTATCTAGGTATCGCTGCGGGCACGGATGCCTGGATTAACGGACAAATTGGCTCTTTACTCGTCCCTGATATAATCTATATTGGCCCGGAGGATAGAGCCAATGCTGCCCCTTCAACTGCAGACCGAGAGCCACATACCGCTCTACATCCAGCTTCGCGACCAACTGCGAGCCCTCGTGCATTCCGGGGAGCTGCGCTCCGGCGACCGCATTCCGGCCAGCCGCGAATTGGCCGGACAGCTCGGCGTCCACCGGACCACGGTTGCGAACGCGTACGCCGAGCTTGAGTCGGAAGGTTTGATTCGGGGTCACGTCGGCAGGGGAACGTTCATCTGCGGCATGCCCGTGAAGCAGTTTTCGCCGGCGCCGCGCTCCAATGGGAACGGCGGTGCGATGCGGTGGGAATCGCTGTTTGCCGACGAGCGAGGAGACGAGGGGTTGAGCCGGCTCATGCCGGACGTCCCGCCGGGGGCGATCGCTTTCACGGCCGCGCGGCCTCCGGAGGAGTTCTTTCCCATTGATGAGTTTCGCCGGTGCGTCAACGCAGTCCTGCACCGCGAGGGCCGGCGTGTCTTGCAGCTTGGCTCGACCGACGGGTACGGGCCGCTCAAAAGTGCCCTATTGGAGCGGTTTCGCAGCGAGGGCCTGAACATTCGCGCGGAGCAGTTGCTGATCACCGACGGCTGCCAGCAGGCCATCGATTTGGTGTGCAAGGCGTTTCTCCGGCCCGGCGATTCGGTAGCGCTCGAAAACCCGGCCTATCCAGGCGCGATTGCGCTTTTCGCCGGCGCCCGCGTTCGCACGCTAGCTGTTGGCGTGGAAACGGATCCTGCGCGGACCGGGCATGTGGGGCTGGATGTGGACGCTCTCGAAGCCGTGCTCCTGCAGAATCGCGTGAAACTGATTTTCGTCACGCCCGATTATCACAATCCGACGGGCACGGCCTTGGCCGTCGCCAGCCGCCGCCGCCTTTTGGAACTGGCGGCCCGCTACCAGGTGCCGGTGATCGAGGACAGCATTTACGCGCGGCTGCGGCTGCGCGGCAATCCGGTGCCGTCGCTCAAGGCTCTCGACAGCTCCGGCAATGTGATCCAGATCGACAGTTTTTCGAAGATTGCATTTCCGGGACTTCGCGTGGGCTGGTGCATCGGTGCAGAGAGCGCGATCGAACGGCTTCGTCTCGTGAAGCAATCGACCGACCTGCACACGGACCAGCTTTCGCAGGCGGCAATGGCCGAGTTCATCCGGCGTGGATACTTCGCGCGTCATATCGCGAAGATGAAGAAGGTGTACCGGAGCCGGCTCGAAGCGATGGAAGAGGCGCTCGAAAAGCACATGCCCGAATCAACCGGATGGACGCGCCCCGAGGGAGGCATGACGTTGTGGGTGACCTTGCCGCCGGGCTTCGATGCCGGAGAGCTGCTGATTCACGCGCGCGAACGCGGTATCCTGTTTCTGCCCGGGCGGTATTTCTACTTTCAGCATCCGCAGCCGAATACGCTGCGACTCGGCTTCGCCAGCGTCGACGAAAAGCGCATCGCGCGCGGAATCGAAACATTCTGCGAGCTGTTGAAAGCGGAGCTTCGCAAACGCCAGCGCGGAGTCCGCGACGAGTTTCACGCCCGTGTGGCGTTGATCTGAAGATGGTGTTCTGGTCGTTGTCGCGCCGGCACGGTGCGAGCGCGAAGCCCTGGGGTTGATCCTGTTGGGAAACTTGAGCGAAGAAAGGCAGAGGATGCTCATCAAGCCGAACCCGGCGAATCATTGCTTTGGCTGCGGCGGTGGCAATGACCGCGGAATGCAGCTTACGTTCGACCAGGACGACGCGGCGAGGCGCATTCGCGGCGAGTTCAGCCTGGGCGACGAATATCAGGGAGGTTCCGGCTTTGTCCACGGCGGCATCATCGCCACCCTGCTTGACGAAGTGATGGCCAAAGTGAGCCGTTTCAATAAAGACCATGCCGTCACCGCGGGGCTTACGGTGGAATACGTGAAGCCGGTGCCGATCGGCCGGGGCCTGATCGTCGAGGGATGGGAAGTAGAACGGAAAGGGCGCAGCATCTACCGGGAAGCCGAGATACGCACCGTTTCGGGGGCGCTCCTGGCCCGCGGGCGCGGACACTTTATCGAGATCGACCCGGCGCGCTACCGGGCCGCGGTGGCCACGGCGTTCCCGGAGCCGGAGGACTCGACTGCCGGCAGGGGGTAGCGGATATCGGCTGCTGCCGAAAGAATTCGAATCTTTTGAAGCCGGTTCAAGAAAGAAATGCGGCTGGCGCTGAGGCGGAGTTGAAAGGGGAATAAAACATGGAATTGATGAAGAACGATCTTTGGCGTGTGAAGGTTGGTCTGGCTGAGATGCTGAAGGGCGGCGTCATCATGGACGTCACCACCGCCGAGCAGGCCAAGATCGCGGAGGATGCCGGGGCATGCGCCGTGATGGCGCTCGAGCGCGTGCCGTCCGATATCCGGAAGGAAGGCGGCGTGGCGCGCATGGCCGCTCCGCGTGTGATTCGCGAGATCATGGACACGGTTTCGATTCCGGTGATGGCCAAGGTGCGCATCGGCCACTTCGCGGAAGCGCAGGTGCTGGAAGCGCTCGAAGTGGACTACATTGACGAGAGCGAAGTCCTGACGCCCGCCGATGAGGAGCACCACGTGTGGAAGCACGGCTTCAAGGTGCCGTTCGTCTGCGGCGCGCGAAACCTCGGGGAAGCGCTGCGCCGCGTCGCTGAAGGCGCCGCCATGATTCGCACGAAGGGCGAAGCCGGCTCGGGCAACATTGTCGAAGCCGTGCGGCACTTGCGCGCGATTGTCGGCCAGATGAAGCGACTGACAACGCTGGGCCAGGAAGAGCTGGTGCATGAGGCGAAAGAACTCGGCGCGCCGCTCGATCTGGTCGACTGGGTTGCGAAGAACGGGAAACTGCCCGTCCCGAATTTTTCGGCTGGTGGCGTGGCCACTCCCGCCGACGCGGCTCTCGTGATGCAGCTCGGCGCCGAAGCGGTATTCGTCGGCTCGGGTATTTTCAAGTCGAGCGATCCGGCGCAGCGCGCTCGCGCCATCGTCAAAGCAACGACGCATTACAGCGACCCGAAGATCGTGCTCGAGGCTTCCGAAGAGCTGGGTGAGGCGATGAAGGGCCTGGACATTCGGCAGCTTGAAGAGAAGGACCTGCTCCAGACCCGCGGGTGGTGAGGGTAGGCCGTGACTTGCGACTCGTGAACCCCCAAATAGGCATTCTCGCCGTTCAAGGTGATTATGAGGCCCACGCCAAGGCGCTGGAGCGTCTTGGCGTGGAGCGTACTTACGTGCGCCGTCCCGATGACCTTGAAGGCCTGGACGGGATTATTTTGCCGGGCGGCGAAAGCACGACACACCTGAAAGTAATGGCCGAAGAGAGCCTGTGGAACGCGGTCAAGAAATTTGCCACCGACGGCGGCGCATTTTTCGGGACGTGCGCCGGCGCCATCTTGCTCGCGCGCGAAGTCCGCGCCCCGGCGCAAGACTCCCTCGGGCTGCTCGATATTTCGATTTTGCGCAATGCTTACGGCCGCCAGCTGGCAAGCGAGGTCCGCACCGGCCCGTCGAAGCTGCGAGAAAAGCCGCTCGAAATGGTATTCATCCGCGCGCCGATCATCGACTCCGTCGGATCAGGAGTCGAGATTCTGGCCGAAGACGCGGGACATCCGGTGCTCGTGCAGCAAGGCCGGATTCTGGCGTCCACATTTCACCCCGAATTGACCGATGATCCGGTCGTCCACGAGCACTTCCTGAGACTGATTGGGGAGTGAGAGTTTTCGCAGACTTCGATGGAATCCGGTATCGCCCAGCCGATCGTGCCGCCAGTGAGATAATTGTCGGCCGAATCAGTCGTAGTATTCGGCCCCGAGGTGAGTGATGAGTTCCTCGCCCATCATCCAGCGCAGCGTATTCTTCAGTTTCATCAACTGAATGAACAGGTCGTGCTCCGGGTAAAGCTCCGGGGCGCACATGGGGGACTTGAAGTAGAAGCTGAGCCATTCCTGGATGCCGTGCATTCCGGCGCGTTGCGCGAGATCGAGGAACAGCACGAGGTCAAGGACGATCGGGGCCGCGAGGATCGAGTCGCGGCACAGAAAGTCAACCTTGATCTGCATCGGGTAGCCGAGCCAGCCGAAGATGTCGATATTATCCCAGCCCTCTTTGTTGTCTCTGCGCGGCGGATAGTAGTTGATGCGCACCTTGTGGGTGAATTTTCCGTAGAGCTCCGGATATACCTTCGGCTGCAGGATATATTCGAGCACGCTGAGCTTCGATTCTTCTTTGGTCTTAAAGGATCCCGGGTCTTCGAGCACTTCGCCGTCGCGGTTTCCCAGAATGTTTGTCGAGAACCAGCCGTTCAATCCCAGCATGCGCGCCTTGAATGCCGGCGAGAGGACAGTCTTCATCAGCGTCTGTCCGGTTTTAAAATCTTTTCCGGCAAGCGGAACGTCTTTCTTCCGAGCGTATTCATCGAGGGCCGGAATGTCCGCGGTGAGATTGGGAGCGCCATTGGCGAAGGGGACGCCTTCGCTGATTGCGGCGTAGGCGTAGAGCATCGAGGGCGCGATCGCGGGATGGTTCGCCTGCATCGCCTTCTCGAACGACCGCAAATCTCGGTGAGCTTCCTCCGGCTTCATAAACACTTCGGTCGACCCGCACCACACCATCACGAGCCGGTCGAGTTTGTTCTTTTTCTTGAACTGGCGAATGTCGTCGCGAAGCTGCTCGGCGAGGTCGAATTTCGTTTTGGCCTTCTTGACATTGGTGCCCTGAAGATTCTTGACGTAGTTTTGATCGAACGCAGCCTTCATAGGCCGGATGCTCTTCAGGAACTTTTCTGCCTTCTCCAAATCCTTCGCGTCCAGTACGCCCGCGTTTGCGGCGGCCTGATAGGCATCGTCCTCAAATACGTCCCAGCCGCCGAAGACAAGGTCGCCGAGCCCAGCGAGCCGCACGAAGTCCTTGATTTTTGGTACGCGCCCTTCCGTCCGTTTGCCCAAGCGGATCGTGCCCATCTGGGTGAGCGAGCCGACGGGCAGCGATTCGCCTCGCCGGACCAGATCGACGCCCGCCATGAACGTCGTGCTGACGGCGCCCATCCCGGGCGTCAGCACCCCCAACTTTCCTTTCGGCGGAGCAATATTTGCAGGCCTGCGCATTCCGTTTCCCCCTGGCTCACTCGTAGCATTCCGCACCCGCACGCCAGGCGATCTTATGCGCCCGTCTTGCCTCGCGATGTCTCGGGTGCAGCGCCGCGACGGGGCAGAGCAGAGTGAAGCCAAACACAACATGATGGGGCATCCGGACTTCTTTTGCAAATCCATTCCCAACCCGCTAGCGGGCCAGTTTCCCGATAAGCTGAGATGGGGGCAGAGAGAGAAAACGGAATCGCGCGGGATTCACAGGCCACACTTAATTCGATTGAACTCGTATGCGTTATAGATATAACATCAATGTGCAATGGGCGTATCTAGCAGAGAGAGCGACGCTCGCTGGCTGCTGTTGACGTTCACGCTGCCTGCCAAGCGCGCCAGCCAGCGAGTGGAAGTCTGGCGTAAGTTGCAGCGTTTTGGTGCTGTGCCACTCGGCAACTCCGGATACTTGCTCCCGAATGATGCGAGAAGTCAGGAGCGGTTAGAGTGGCTGGCTACGTCCATTCGCAAACACACGGGTGAAGCTTCCGTCGTTAAGGTTCAATCCATCGACAACCTGTCGACGGCTCAACTGGAAGGGCGGTTCAACGAGGCGCGCGCCCACGAATACCGGAAATTGATTCGTGAACTGCAGAAATTGTCCACTATTCCGCCTCAGAAACGGGCCTCCAGCCGCCTGAATCGCCTCAGAGCCCAGTTTCAGGAAGTCGTAGAGGTCGATTTTTTCACGAGCCCTCTGCAAAGGCATGTCGAGGAGCTCTTTGCCCGTGCCGATGCGTCTCCGTCGCCCCCGGCAGAGCCATCCAAGATCAATCCGCGGGAATACGCAGGCAGGGTATGGGTCACCCGGCCGCGACCCGGGATTGACCGATCCGCGTCAGCCTGGCTCATTCGGCGCTTCATCGACAGCAAGGCGCGGTTTTCCTTTGCCCCGGAGGAGCGCATTCCGCGCGGCGCAGTTCCGTATGACATGTTTCACGGGGGTGGTTTCAGCCATCGGGGCGAGGATTGCAGCTTCGAGACTTTACTTAAGGCGTTTCGGATTCGCGACCGAAGAGCCGGCGTAATCGGACAAATCATCCACGATGCCGATGTTCTGGACGAAAAGTTCGGACGCAAAGAGGGGTTCGGGATTGACTCGGTACTGGAGGGCTGGGCTAGGCAAGGAGCTGCCGATAGCGAACTTCTCGAGCAGGGGATTCGGATGATTGAAGCATTGTACAACGCGGTATAGGTCAAATGGGTTTGTTGCCGCAGAAATCGAGGCGCCGCAAGCGTCTTAGAGGAGAATGCATATGCGAATTGCTGGTCGTTTTCTGATTTTGATATCGATGACGATGCTTCCCATGGCAGTCTCGGCGCAGGGCCTCGATACATCGAGGATCGATCAGGCCCTTGGCAGGTCTGGCCAAAAGTTAGGCGAGGTGTACAAGGTTGGATTCCCTCGGACGGATCTGCATGTAAATATTCACGGATTAGCGATTCGACCGGGACTTGCCCTCGGATCATGGGCCGCATTCTCAGGAACGGACCAGAACGCAACCGTTATGGGCGATCTGGTATTGCTCCAGGACGAGTTGAACCCTGTGATGGAAAAATTGCGTGCCGCGGGCTTCGAGATTATGGCCGTCCACAATCATCTCCTCGAGGAAACCCCTCGAGTCATGTACCTGCATTACATGGGCCAGGGAAGCGCTGCAATGCTTGCCGAATC
>OBLQ010000057.1_pt1 | contig 34468 bp, 37 predicted proteins | sample 1519881 | NCBI WGS metagenome assembly OBLQ01 (sample SAMN01911456, study PRJEB22533) | soil metagenome | biome: Soil | place: Malaysia | collected 2012-04-30 | depth DG_metagenome m | reverse complement strand
GTAGAGCCGCCTCTCGCGTAGTTCGCGCACGATCCGCGACTTCATCTCCGCCGCCGCTTTGCGCGTGAACGTGATCGTCAGCACTTCGTCGGGTTGCAGACGTTGGTCGACGACTAGCCGCAGGTACCGCTGAACGAGCACCGTCGTCTTGCCGGATCCAGCGGACGCGCGGACCGTGAAACTGCCGAGGTCCGTCCCGATCGCCTGCGCCTGCTCGTCCGTCGGCGAGAGCCTGCTCACGACGCGTCCTCCTCGAAGGCGTCGACCTCTCCGAACACGCTCGAGACGCGGCACAGTTCGCCGTAGGCGCAGTGCTCGCAATGGTCGCCTGGCGTCGCCGTCATGTGCGCGTCTTCCAGAACGTCGATCGCCGAGCGCATGCGCTCCTTGACGTCCTGGAAGAAGGTGGTCGTGGCGTCGGCGACCCTCACCTTTCGCAGACCTTTCGTCGGGTCGTGCTCGACGACCTTGAGCATCCTTTCAAACCCGGCGAGGATGCGCTCGCCGTTCATTCCGTCCACTTCCACCGCCGGGTTCTTCTGCGGCAGGTGGAACTGCGACATGAGATAGAGACCGAAGAGGAACCTGTCGTCGTCGCTGCCTGACTCGCCCTCCAAGAGCCTCGGTGTCGTGCTGTCGTAGAACCGCAGCACCGAGTAGTCGCGCCTCATCGTCAGCGCTGTGGCCTTTCCGTCGAGCCGCACTTTGCGGCCCTTGATCGTAAACTCGTTGCGCAGCCCGTGCTCGTCGAGCGAGACGTTGGTAAACGTCTTCTCTCCGTCCTCGTGCCACAGTTCGCGCGCGCGGAACTCGCGGTCCACCCACTCGCGAGCGAGCCGGTGCGCCGCCGCTGAGAGCATCGAGAGTTCCCAAGGTTCGAAGTCGGCGTAGATGTCCTGGATGTGCTCGTCGATCTGTTGCTCGAGCATCTTCTGAGCGCTCTCTGCGTCCTGTTGCGTCGCGATGAGCGCCAGGCCCGGAAGTTCGCGCAGGCTTCTCATCAGTCTCCGACGAGCGGGCGCGAGTAGGCGCAGCCTGTAGCGGAACGCCGACTCGTAGGGGCACGTCAGGGCGGTCTCCAGTTCTTCAGGTGAAACTCCCGCTTCGAAGAACGGGCGCACCGCTTCGCGTGCCTCATCCATCGTGAGTTGCGGCGGCACCGTCGTCTCCCGTGGGCCGTCAAGCGCGCGGCGGAGTACTTCGTCGCCCGGCGCGACACAGTCTTCGATCAGTGGGGCGATGTGCGAGCGCGGACGGAGGCTCCTCGCGACCTTTCCGCCAAGTGCGCGGTCGAGTTCCTCCAGATAGAACGCGGGCACGTTGTCCCGGTCTCCTGCGGTCTCTGGATAACTGAACACGATCCGACGCCCCGCCGCAGAACAGATACGCACAAACTCGTCGCGCTCGGCGGTCGCCTTGTCGTGCGAGTCGGGCAGGCGCACGCCGCGCCCGACCAGTTCCGAGAGTTCGCGCCGCTCGTCGTCAAAGAGGATCGGGTCTTCCGACCGGCGACGAGGGAGCGTTCCTTCCAACATTCCCACGACGAACAGCACGTCGCAGTCGGTCAGGGAGGCTGTGTTCGAAACGAGCCGCGCGCCGTTCGGCGCGCCGTCCACGACGATCGTCTCCTCTTCCCAGAGCGCCCTCGCGGTCTCGACGAAGGCGCGCAGTCCGATCTCTGGCCGCTCCGTCCGGTCGTAGACCGACGCGTAGTTGGAGAGCGAGCCCTGCATCACCGTCTGTGCGCGCTTGTCGCGCTCCCACGTGCGCGGATCGGAGGTCGCTGCTATGTCGATCATGTTCGTGCCGCCGATCAAAGAGCGCAGCCGGTGCCACCAACCAGAGAGCGTCGTCCGTGCCGAGGACACTTCACCACGCCATGCCAGCACGTGCCGCAGCCACGCGAACTCGTCGCCCTGCGCTTCGGCCCACTCTGCAATTTGGCTCCACTGTTCTGAGCGCGCCTTGTAGGCCTCCTTCACGGCCTGCGTCAGTTCGCGGCGCTGCTCCAGGCCGACGTCGAAATAAGTCGACGCGGCGATCTTCGCGAGAGTGCGTACGTCGTCGCCGGCCAGAGCCTCCAACGTGCGCAGTGAGAGGATCGCAAAGCCGTTGGTGAGCAGTGGCGTCACGAGTGAGGCGCTGAACATCAGTCCGAGCCGGTCGGCAGTGGCCAGGAGCAGGGGCGCGTACGTCTCCGTGTCCCGCGCGAAGACGCAGAGGTTGTGCGGGTATCGCCCGTCCTTGATCTCCTGTAGGCACCCGCGCACCGCCCACTCCGCTTCGCTCAAGGGGTCCGCTGTGCTTACGACCTCTGCGGCGGGCCCATCGTCCGTGACGCCGTCGGTGAAGAGCGCCGAGTACCAGGGGTTTTCGCTCTTGAAGGGCTCGATCTTCACGCCGAGCCGCGCGGCCGTCCGGTGGCTGTTGGCGAAGAGCGCGTCGCTCCCCGGCACGCAGTCGAGCAGCACCGTGACGTCGACCTTGAACTGCAGGATCCACTTGAGTAACTTTTCGTAGGCGGGCCGTTCCTCGCCTCCAACGGCGACCACGAGTTTCTTGATCGGAAGGGAATCGATCGGTGGCACGTTTAGGCACGACTCGACGAGGTCGGTCGAGAACCGGCGGTTTCCGTCGTCCATCACGGCCCGCAGACGCTCGTCGATCTCTGCGATCGACCGCAGTTTTGCCGCGAGGCCCGGGCTCGAGTCCTCCGCAGCCGAGATCAGTTCCAGCGGTTCGATCCCCCAGTCACGAAGTTCGGCCAACCGGTCCATCACGATCGACGCCATGCCAGAAAAGCGCGAAGACTCCGCGAGCGGGGAGTCGCTGGAGATCTCTTTGCAGACGAGGCCGACCGCGGCTTCGGTCTGCCCCTTCGTCGCCAGCCGTCCCGTCTGCTCGCCGAGCATCGTCAGTAGGCGCGAGAGCAGTTTCCCGAAGGGCACGCTGTCCACTTCGCGCCCTTCGGGGAGCATCTGCGAGATCGCGCGCAGTTTTGCGTCGTCGAACGAGGTGAGGACGGCGCCGTTCTTGGCGTGTTGCGCGAGGGCCGCTCTCAGCCCCGGCCCCGCTGGGGGCACACCGATCGCCCGGAGTCGCCCGTCTGCCATAGTTGAAGAGTATTATGCCGCCGACCGAGCGCAGGGTCTGGACGACGGGGAGGAAGATCGCGGGAAACCTGCTCCCGCTGCTCCTTGCGTCTCCGCTGGCCTACGTGGCTGTTCGCGAGTTCGGGCGATCCGGTCCGAGCGCCAGAACTCTGTTGTGGGTCGTCGCGTTCTGCGCCGCTTCGTGGCTGCTCCTTGCCCTCCTCGGCCTGGTCGGCAACGGCTCGATGAAGAGGGAGGTCGGTCGCAGGCTGCACATCGAGCGACCCTTTGACCAGACGGAGCGCTACTTCGTGGGGTTTGCGCGGCCAGCGTTCCGCAGTGCGCTCGATCCGCACGAAGACGTCGGCTTTCTGATCTTCCACGACCACACGCTCGAGTTTTGGGGCACAGAGCGCAAGGCGACGATCGAGCGCGGCAACATCGTCGGTGTGCGGTTCCGCGCCAACACGCACTCGCTCGTCGGACTCGGTCGCTGGGTCAGCGTCGAGGCGGTCGTCGACGAGCGGCCTGTGCGGCTGCTCGTCGAGCCGCGCCACAAGGCGACCCTGCCCGGCAACCTCTTCTTCGGTCGACGTCTTCGGGACCGGATTCGCGAGTGGCAGAATCAAGAAGGGCCCGCGGCTGATGCCACGGACCCGTCTTGAAGCGGTTTATCGAGTCAGAGGGCGTTGACCTTACCGAAGCAGGCCAAGCACCGCCTGAGGAGCAGAGTTCGCCTGAGCGAGCACTGAGAGACCGGACTGCTGAAGGATCTGCAGCCTCGTGAAGTTGGTCATCTCTTGCGCGACGTCGATGTCGCGGATCGATGACTCGGTCGCAGCGAGGTTCTCGCGGGCGACGCCGAGCGAACGGATGTTCGACTCAAGCGTGTTCCGCATGAACGACCCGATGTTTCCGCGGGTCTGCGAGACCCGGTCGATCGCGCTATCGATCGCCTTCATCGCGGCCTCGGAGCCAGACTGGGTCGTGATGTCCAGAGAGGCGATGCCAAGGCTGTTCGAAGACGTGTTGCCAAGCGAAAGGCTCGTCGTCTGACCGGCGAACGCGCCGATCTGGAACGTCGTCGAGCCGGCGGTAACGGCGGCGGCGTTCGAATACGTCGCGACCGCGTTGCCCGCAGTCGTCAGCGCGACCTTGTTGCCCGCTGAATCGGTCAGGGTCAGACCGTCGTTCCCGTTTTGGCCGCCCGTGAAGGTGACCGGGACGAGGGAGCCGACCGTGACTGCGGCGACCGCGTCGGTGCCGACTACGCTGACCGAACTGGCGGAGGACTCGATGATCCCCGCAGAGTCCGTCAGGTTGATCTTGAAGTTGGAACCATAGGAGTTCTGCGTCAGGACGATCTGGCCGTTGGTGCCGTCGTTCGTGCCCGCAGCGGTGACTCCGGTCGTGGTCGACGCGGCGTTGATCTGGTTGATCACGTCGCCGAAGGTGTCGGTCGAAGCCACATTGAAGGTCGTTCCGTTGATCGAGAACGAACCATCGGTGCCGACCGCGGTGCCTAGGTAGGCCGCCAGCGTGGCGGAGGCAGTCGTCTTGGTGCCCGTGTGGGTCGCCTGCGTCGCGGCTGTGGTGACGTCGACCGTCACGCCTCCGTCAGCGGTGATCGGCTGTGAACCGACCGTGCCACCAAGATAGATGCTGTCGATGTGCGTGCCGTCTACGACGTTCGCCTGGACGCCCGAACTACCGTCGAGGAGCTTCTTCGTTCCGAACTGGGAGTTCGTCGAGATGCGGTCGATCGACGACAAGATCGAACTGAGCTGGCTCTGGTTGGCCTGCAGCTGAGAACTGTCGAGCGTTCCGGAGTAAGCAACGGCGAGAGCCCGCGCGTCGCGGAGCAGTTGGTTGACTTCGTCGAGGGCGCCTTCGGCGGTCTTCGAGAAGTTGACGGCGTCCTGGTTGTTCCTGAGCGCCTGGTCCATGCCAGAGATCTGTGCACGGAACTTTTCGGAGGCGATCAGACCGGACGGGTCGTCACCGGCGTTGTTGATGCGGAGACCCGTCGAGAGCCGGGTGACCGACTGCGCCAGCAAGTCGCCCGTCATGGACAAGTTGCGCGACGCGTTCATCGCGGAAATGTTGGTGTTGATTCTAAACGACATTTTCTTCCTTGAACGTTCTAGAGTTTTTTGGACGCGGCGTTAAACGCACGAGTCATCCTGACTTGCGTCCATGTGATCAGAATTGGCACCCCCCGTGAACTTGATCCTGTGACGATTACCAGGGTCTTTGAATGCTAGTAGTTGTGCGGGCATTCAGTTGAGCCTGCGAAGCGAAGGTCTCCGGTATATTTGACAGGATGACGCTAGGTGAGTTCCTCGCCGAGACGAAGCAGGCGATCTTCGCCGATCTGTCTTCTGGCGCACCGCCGCGCGTCGGCCGCTTCGACCCGGCGGCGCTTGCGGACCTCCAGTCAAAGGGTCACGTGCAGATCGGCACCAACGTGCTCGCGCCGAACCGCATTCTCTTCGAGTTCGTGTACGGGCCCGCCGATGCGCCGTCCGTCTTTACGGTGGAGGTCGACCCTCCGGAGCGCATCGTCCGCATGCCCGTTCCGGAGTGGGTCGTCGAGTCCGTCTGGCAGGGCGAGGTGGACGGCAGTTACCACTTCGAGTCGCACGCCTACGCTCTCCTCGAGGCCTTTACCGCGAGCCTAGATCCAGAAGAGAACGCCAGGCGCTTCAAGGGGAGGATGCCTACGGGACGTCACTGACCCTAAAGGTACATTCTCGCGGATGACGAAGATACTCGCGACGTGGGAGAGACCGGGCAAGGTGGCCGTGGAGGCCGCCGGCAAGGACTACGAGTGCGGCAGACCCATGGCCAGGTGCTTGGAGGCCGGGCTCACCGCGACCGAGGAGGACCCCCAGTTCGTTGCCATCGGTCGGGGCGCCCTGCCCAACGCCGACGGGGAGATCGAACTCGACGCGAGCATCATGGACGGACGCGACCTCAACTGCGGCGCGGTCTGCGCCCTGCGCGGAATCCTTCCGGCGATCAAGGTCGCGCGCCTCGTGATGGAGCGCACCCCGCACAACCTCCTCGCGGGCGACCAGGCGCGCCGCTTCGCGATCGAGTGCGGCATGCGTCCGCAGAACCTGATGACCGCCCAGTCGGTCGACCACTACAACATGTATCTCGATTCGCCTGAGCGCGCGAAGGCGTACATCCACACGCTCGACGACAACCCGCCCGACACCGTCACGATGCTCGGGATCGAAGAAGGCCCCCACTTCGTCGCGGCGAGTTCGACGAGCGGCCTCGGCTACAAACTTCCGGGCCGCGTCGGCGACTCACCCATCGTAGGCGCCGGCATCTACGCGGACGACGAGGCTGGCGCCGCGGGAGCGACCGGCTGGGGCGAGGACCTGTGGAAGTCGTGCGTCTCGGTCCGCGCGGTCGACGCCATGCGCTCTGGGATGAGCGCGCAGCAGGCGTGCACACACGTTATTAATGAGATGGTCCGGCGCAGGCCGGACACGGCCGACCGCCACTCGGTCGTGTTCGCCATCGACCGCGACGGCGGTCACGGGGTCGGCGTCATCGGCAAAAAGTTCGATCTATGGATTTATGCAGACGGTAAGGTGAGTATGGAGACGTACGAGCCTTCCTAGCAAAAGATGGCAAACCTGATCGGAACTGCGGGCCATGTCGACCACGGCAAGACGACACTGATCCGCGCACTGACCGGCATCGATACGGACCGACTGCCCGAAGAGAAGAAGCGCGGGCTCACCATCGACGTCGGATTCGCGTACGTCGACCTGCCTGAGGTCGGCCGCGCGAGCATCGTCGACGTCCCTGGCCACGAGCGCTTCCTCACCAACATGCTCGTCGGCGCGCAAGGCATCGACGTCGCGCTGCTCTGCGTCGCAGCCGACGAGTCTGTCATGCCGCAGACGGTCGAACACTTCCAGATCCTCGAACTTCTCCCCGTCGAGCGTATGGTCGTCGCACTCACGCGCTCAGACCTGGTCGATGCGGAGACTCTCGAATTTGCGCGCGCAGAGGTCGATGAACTGCTCGCGCCGACGCGCTTCAAAGGGTCGCCGATCGTCGCGGTCTCCGCGCCGCAGGGCAAAGGGCTCGATGAACTCAAGGCGCGGCTCGTCGACGCGATCAAGGCGCGCGACCTCGAAGCGGCCGGCCCGTGGTATCTGCCGATCGACCGCGTCTTTGGCGTCAAGGGCCACGGCGTCGTCGTCACAGGCACAATGGCGCAGGGCGAAGTGACCGAAGGCTGCCAGGCGGTGCTGATGCCGGAAGGGAAGTCGGTCCGCGTGCGCAGCATCCAGAGCCACGAGGTCGCGTCATCGACAAGCGTCAAGGGCAAGCGCACCGCGCTCAACCTCGGCGGGGTCAAAGAGGAAGAGGTGCGCCGCGGCCAAATGGTCGGTACTCCTGGAGTCGTTTTTTCGACCAAGGTGATGGACGCCAAGGTGCGATGGCTCAAACCTGTGCGACACAGCGCGCGCGTGCGCGTCTCGGTCGGCGCGGACGAGGCGATAGCGCGCGCGTTCCTCAACGACGAAGACCCGGCGCTGGTCCAACTACGGTTCGAGCGGCCCGTCGCGGTCGCGACTGGACAGCCGGTCATCGTGCGCAAGTATTCGCCCCCCACGCTGCTCGGCGGCGGCAGGGTCACCGTCCCAGAGGCGACAGTCAGGCGCAAGAGCGAACACGTCATGCAGGTCGACGAGGGCTTGGACACCGAGGCGGCGGTCCTCCAGGCGGTCGAGAACACGCAGGGAGGCGCACACACCGACGAAGTGTGTCGCGCGGTGGGGAAGTCCGCCCAGGCGCTCGGCGACGTCTTTGAATCGCTCAAGTCCTCGGGTCGGCTCTATGGGTTTGCCGGACTGTGGATGACGGAGGGCCAGTTCCGACAGTCTTCGGAGAAGTATCTCAAAGCGCTCGGAGATCTGCACGAAGCGAACCCCACCGTGCTCGTGCAACCGCGCGAAGCGCCGCTGAAGAAGGCGGGCATCCGCTGGGCGGGCAAACCGCTCGACCGCATCATCACTGCGCTCGTCGAGCGCGGCGACCTGCGCGCCACCGGCACCAACGTCGCACTTGCTGACTTCCGCGTCAAGTTTTCAGACAAACAGCGCCAGATGCTCGACCGCGTGAAGGCAGAACTCGAATCGAACGGGTTTTCTCCGCCCTCCACCCAGCAGATCGCCGACAGCCTGCACGTTCCGCCGCAGGCGGTCGAGGAGATCGTGCGGGTCGGCGTCTCGGCCGGTGAGATCGTCCGGATCGAGGACAACATCTTCTTCTCGCAGGAGATGCTGGACAAGATCGTCGAGCGTCTCAACGAGACGTTTACCGGCAAGTCGTTCACTGCGTCCGAGTTCCGCGAAGCGATGGAGACCTCACGCAAATACGCCATCCCGCTCCTAGAGAGCCTAGACTCGAAGGGAGTAACAAAGAGGATGGGCGACTCGCGCGTCCTCGTCGGCCGCTAGCCGATGTGCAAAAGAGCCTCTTCCAGCGAAGGCTCCTTGATCACGACCGACTTCACGACGCCATAGCCCGCTGTGAGCAGCCGCGCCGCGACCTCCTGCCCTTCTTCGGCCTGTAGCACCAGTCGACGTCCACTGACGCGGACGCTGGTCACGAACGGCTCGACCATCGTCGTGACGGTGCTCAGGTCGTCTGCCTCGACGATGATCTCGGTCGGTTCGAGCGACCGTGCCAGCGCGTCGGCGCGCCCCGCGTACTTGACCTGTCCCTCCTTTAGCACGATCAGGTTGCCGACCCTCTCGGCGAGTTCCGGCCTGTTCGTCACGATGATGAACGCCGTCCCTTCCTCGGCGAGCAGAAAGATCTCCTCGAACGCGCCGTCCAGCGCCCAAGGGTCGAGGAGGTCGAGGTGCCCGTCGATCAAGACGAGGTCTGAGTCCGAGAGCAGCACCGGTAGCAGGTCGCAAGCGACCACCATCCCCTGCGTCAGTTTCCCCAAGGCGACGTTGCGCGCGTCCCACAGACCGAGCGCCGCCAGCGCGTCGGCGATTCGCCGCTTGTTCTTGCTGCTCGCGCTCGCCTTCGCGACGCCGAACGGCGTCTGCCGTGCCTTGCCAGTGCTGAAGGAGGCCATCAGCGCCGCGCCCTGAAGTTCTGCCGTGCCGCACGCCGGTTTCTCGTCCCCCATGATCGTGTCGAGAAAGAGAGTCTTGCCTGAGCCGGCCTTGCCCATGACCGCGTAGACGTCGCCCGTGTGAAGTTCCAGGTTGAGCAGTTCGCCTTCGTTCGCGAGCGAAAATTTGTCGAGCAGCAGGACGGGCTTCGACTTCACCTTTAACCAAGCACCATCAGTTCTTTCGGGAAGTGCGTGAGGATCTCTGGGCCTTTGTCCGTGACGTGCACGTCGTCCTCGATCCGCACCCCGCCGAACCCCTCGATGTACACGCCTGGCTCGATCGTCCACACCTGGCCGGCCGCGATCGTGTCCTTTGAGTTCGGCCCGAGCCCGCCGAAGTCGTGCACCGCGCGCCCCAGTCCGTGGCCGAGGCCGTGGCCGAAGAACTTAGCGAGGCCCTTCTCGTCCAGAATCTCGCGCGCCAACCTGTCTGGCTCCGCCGCTGCAGAACCGACCTTAAGCGCGTCGACCGCAGCGACCTGCGCCTTCAGCACCTGGCCGTACACTTCCTTGTGGCGATCGCTCGCCTCGCCGATCACGAAGGTCCGCGTGATGTCGCTGCAATAGCCGTCCTTCTTTGCGCCTAGGTCCAGCGTGACAAAGTCGCCGACTTCCAGTTTCTTCTCGGTTGCCTGGCCGTGCGGACGTGCGCTGTTCTCGCCGCTGACGACGATCGGGTGGAAGGCGATCTCCGCGCCGCTTCGACGGATGAAGAACTCAAGGTCGAGTTGCACGTCGTACTCGCTCACGCCCGGCTGCATCATCCGCGTCAGATGCTGCAGGCACGCGTCGGTGACCTTGCACGCCTCCTTGATCTTCTCGACCTCTTCCGGCGTCTTGCTCATGCGCAAGGGCTTGAGCAGGTCGGGCGAGGCAGTCCACTCGACCGACGAAATCTTATCGGTCCAGTTCTTCCAGGTCGCGTAAGTCACCGAGGTCTCAAAAGCGAGGTTCTTTACTCCGAGCCGCTCCAGATTCTCCGTCAGGAACTCTTCGAACGTCTTCGGACGTTGGAACCACACGACTTCCAGACCGTCCACCTCTTGCTTCGCCTGGATCGTGTAGCGGCTGTCCGTGATGAACACCGCCTCGTCCGGCGTCACGATCGCGTAGCCCGAGGACCCAGTAAAACCCGTCAACCACTGCACGTTCAGGTTGTCGCTGACGAAGAGCGCCGGCACGCCCTCCACCGCCATGCGATCACGGAGGCGCTGTAGATACGTATTCATACCGTCGACTGCTCCAGGTGCCGGATCGCGCGCAGCCCCAGCATGTATCCCTCGCTGCCGAACCCGGCGATGGTGCCGACGCAGACCGGCGCGATCACGCTCTTCGACCGGAACTCCTCGCGCGCGTGCACGTTCGACATGTGTATCTCCACAACGGGGAGCCGGATGCTCACCAGCGCATCGCGCAGCGCGACCGAGTAGTGAGTCAGCGCCCCCGGGTTGATCAGCACTGCGTTCGCCCACGTCCTGTGCTCTTGGATCGTGTCGATCAGGACGCCCTCGTGGTTCGACTGCAGGATTCTTACATCGATGTTGAGCGCCTTCGCCGCCTCCTGGATGTCGTTGTCGATCTCGCTCAAAGGCTTCTTGCCGTAGAGTTCGGGCTCCCTGAAGCCGGTCAGGTTCAGGTTCGGCCCGTGTAGGACCAGCACATTGAGTTTCGTTTCAGTCATCGTCTTCTTCCAGCGGGGTCGCGTCCTCAATCGTCAGTTGCGGCACTCCATCGACGATCGCATAAGACCGCCCGCAGACAGTGCACACCAGCGTGCCGTCGCGCTCCTGCAGCGGCGGTCTGGCGTCGCACCGCGGACATGCGAGCAGTTCCAACAGATCGTCGTCCATCAACCGATCACTTCGCGGTACGCCTGGACAGTCTTCTTCGCCGTCTCGTCCCACGAAAAATCGCCGAGCCGGCTCCGCCCGCGCTCGCGCAACCGCTCTAATTTACTCGAATCCCCCAGCAGGCTCGCGATCTGGCCCGCCCACTCCTCGGCCTCCCAGCCTTGTACGACGAGAGCGGCGTCGCCCGCGACCTCCGGCAGCGCGCCACCCGTGCTGCAGACGACGGGGCACCCGCATGCCCAGGCTTCCAACAGAGGGATGCCGAACCCTTCGTGGAGGCTCGGGGCGACGTACAGCGCGGCGCACTGGTAGAGGGCCGTCAGTTGCGCGTCGCTCACGTAGCCGGCGAAGGTGGTTCGCTCGTTTGGGGGCAGGCTCCCCCAGCCCGCTTTCCCTGCAACGACCAGCCTGTGCGGCAGCGTCTCGGGCAGCAGCGCTGCGGCCTCGATCGCCAGCGCCATGTTCTTCCTGGGCCACCGCGTTCCGACGGTCAAGATGTATGGCCCCGAAATCCCCAGTTCTTCGCGCACGATCCTCTCCGCCTCTACGTGCGGCACAGGGCGGATGTTGTCGCCAAGGGCGTTGGGCGTCACTCTCACCTTTCCCGTTGCCCCCGGGATGTACTTCTCGATCTCCTGCTTCGAGGTCTCCGAGACCGTCAGAACGATCGCCGCGCGCTTCACTGTGTCGGGCACCGTCGCGCGCATGAGCAGGCGGTCTTTCAGCGAGAACCACTCCGGCCCGATGAAGAAAGAGACGTCGTGGATGGTCGTGACCCCGCACTTGCCGGCCAGCGGGCTCAGCGTGTACTGGGTGTGGACGACCTGCGCGCCCAGCCTTCTTGCCTGGTTTGGAAAACTCACCATGCTCCAGAACCGGCCCTGGCCCGCCACCTCGACCCAGTCGAACGGGCTCTTGAACCCGGCCGGCCTCGGAGCGTCCGCAAGGAGCACGAAATCGAGCCCGTCCGCCGCCCCGGGGAGGGCACAGACCAGCCCCCGCCAATAGGAGGTGTCGCCGCCTCCCCGGCGGGCTATCATCCGGGCGTCGATTGCGATGAGCGGCTGTGGCATGGACTTTGGGAACTACTATGGCTTAGAATTTGCTATCTTTAACAACGTGGGCTCGTTCTCACGGGGGCCAGTAGCATGAACAAGAAGAAGAACAACGTCCTGATAGCGACCGTCGTGTCGATCCTCGTGCTGGGTGTCGTCGGCCTCAACCTCTCCCAGTACTTCCGCTTTGACGGCAGTTTCCAGCAGATCGACAGGCCGAACGCGGAAGCGCTCAAGAAACTGAAGGAGCGCCAGGTTCACAACGTGCCCGTCACCGGCAGTTCGATGCCCGCCCTTTCACACATGATGAAAATAGGCGACGACAACAAGGTCGGCACGCAGGTCGAGACCGTCCCCGAAGTACCGAGCATCCTGATACCGTCCATCAAGCACAACACGCCTCAGCACGACCCGAACCGTTCGAGCCCAGGCTGGTACAACCCCAACTCGAGCCGCAGCCAAGAGGCCGCAGACACCTCTAAGTACAAAGAAGACAAGTAGGGCTACTTTGGAAAGAGCCTGAGCCCTGCGTCCCTCGTCCTGACGAACTCCACTTCGAAAGCCCGGTCTAAGACCGGGCTTTCGAGCGTCTGCTCGGTCTCTCCCGAGAGCGCCACCCGGCCTTCGACCAGCACGACGACGCGGCTTGCGTACATCGCCGCCCAGTTCAGTTCGTGCACCGCGACGACCACGGCGTAGCCTTCCTCAGCCAGTCCCTTGGCGATATCTCCGATCTCCATCTGGTGCTTGACGTCCAGGTGCGTCGTCGGCTCGTCCATGAGCATGACGCCCGCCTCTTGCGCCAGCGCCCGCGCGACCTTTGCGCGCTGCGCCTCGCCGCCGCTCAGTTCGCTCATTCGCCTCTCCCGCAGGCTGTAACAGTCCGCGCGCTGCATCGCCTTCTCTGCGCACTCGTAGTCGTTCTGCGTCTCGAACATCCCGTCCGTGTGCGGAATGCGCCCCATGAGCACCACTTCCTGCACAGTGAAGTCGAACGCGGGCGACTCGATCTGGGGCACGTAGGCCAGTCTCCTGGCGATTTCTTTCTGGTTTAGGGTGCTGAGGTCTTGTCCATCGAGCGTCACCGATCCCTTGATCGGCCTTAGTGCGCCTGCGATCGCCTTCATCAGCGTCGACTTGCCCGAACCGTTCGGTCCGATCAGCGCGACCACCTCCCCGGCACCGACCGAGAGGTCAATGTCGTGGATCACCGGCCCGGCGCCGTATCCGCACGAGAGTCCGCTCACGACGACGCTAGCCGAGTTCATCCAAGACCCCGCTTGTGAACGCCTTGTACATCCCGGCGTACACGCCCCCTTTTGCGACGAGCGCATCGTGCGTGCCGTACTCAAGCGTTTCGCCCTTGCGCAGAACGAGCACGTTCGTCGCACGCGCCGCCGTCGTCAAGCGGTGCGCGATGAAGAGCGTCGTGCGCGTCTGCATGATCTCTGTCAGCGCGTTCGTTACGATCCGCTCGCTGTGCGCGTCGAGGTTGCTCGTGGCCTCGTCCAGGAGCAGCACGTTCGGCTTGCGTACGAGCGCGCGCGCGATCGCGATGCGCTGTCCCTCGCCACCGCTGAGTCGGATGCCCCGCTCGCCCATCACCGTCTCGTACTCTTGCTCCGTCGTCTGGATGAAGACGTCGGCGTGCGCAGCCTTGGCCGCGGCGACGATCTCGTTTTCACTCGCGTCCGGCTTTCCAAGACGGAGGTTGTCCGATATCGTCCCCGCGAAGAGGAAGGTCTGTTGCGGCACGACGCCGATCTGCGACCGGTACCACTGCCCCTTCAGTTCGCGGATGTCGACGCCGTCGTAAAGGACCTGTCCCTCGGTCGGATCGTAAAACCGCAGCATCAGGTCCGCGATAGTCGACTTGCCCGCGCCACTCGGACCGACCAGCGCGAGCGACGTCCCAGGCTCGATGACAAAACTTACATTACTGAGCGCTTTTGTTCCGTCGGGGTAGGCGAACGAGACGTTCTTAAATTCGATTCGCCCGACCGGGTTCTCGATCGTGCGCGCGTTCGGCGCGTCGCCGATCGTCTCCGGCGCGTCGAGCACCTCCTCGTAGATCCTGTCGGTCGCGGCCTGGACCTGCGCGAGCGTCTGGTTGAGGCTACCGACGTTCTTGAACCCCTGGTTGATCACGTCGAGCGCATAGATGAAAGCACCGAGGTCCTCAACGCTCAACTCGCCCCTCTTGACGAGGACGCCGCATATGTAGACCGTGACCGCGAGCGCGACCGCACCGATCAGTTCCACCGACGGCCGCAGGGAGGCGATCCTCTTGACCGCCTGCAGTTGCGCCGCATACGTGTCCTCTACGTGCTGGCGGAACCGATCCACGACGGTTCGCTCGGCTCCGAACGCCTTTACGATGCGCGTCCCCTGCAACTGCTCCTGCATCATCGCGGTCATGTCCCCCAGGTTGCGTTGGACGTTGGCCTGCGCCGTCTTCATCTTGCGCGCGTTGTGCTGAATGAAGATGACCATGAAGGGAATGATCCCGAGGCTGACGAGCGAGAGTTTCCACTGGATCGTGAGGATGGCGACGAAGCCGACGACGATTTTGATCGGACCGTCGATGGCGTCGCGAATGCTCGCGATCGCAGACGTATAGACGTTGACGTCGTTCGTCAGCACGCTCTGCACGCCGCCCGCGCGCTTTTCATTGAAGTAGGTGACCGGCAGCCGCTGCAGTTTTTCAAAGAGCCGGATGCGCAGGTCGCTGGTAAGCCGGCTTGTCGCCTTGCCAAGAAAGTAGAGTTGGCCGCGAGTGAAGAAGTACCGGAACCCAAAGATCAAGATGACGCCGCCACTGAGCCAAGTGAGAAGTTCGGCGTTCCCGTTCTTAACCGCGCCGAGCGTAAATTTTATTAGCCAGGTCGTCAGGCCGAGGAGCGCCGCCGACCCGCCAGAGCAAACGAGGCCCTTGATGATCGTCGCCTTCTGGCGGCCGATCTCCGACCAGATGCGTTCGTCGATGCGACGCTTGAGCCAGTTCATGAAAGCCTAGAACTCCGCTTGGCCGACCGCGCGGTGGAACGGGATCACGTCGCGGATGTTCTTCATGCCGGTCAGATACATCATGAGTCGCTCGAACCCCAGCCCGAAGCCCGCGTGCGGGGCAGATCCGAACCTTCGCAGGTCGAGGTACCACCAGTACGCCTCTTTGGGCAGTCCCAGTTCATCGATCCGCCTCTCCAGTACGTCCAGCCGGTCCTCGCGTTGCGATCCGCCGATCAGTTCGCCGATGCGCGGCACCAACACATCCATCGCGCGGACTGTCTTGCCGTCGTCGTTCGCGTACATGTAGAACGCCTTGATCTCCTTTGGGTAATCGGTGACGATCACGGGCCTGCCGATCTTCGTTTCCGTCAGCCAACGCTCGTGCTCGCTCTGCAGGTCGCTGCCCCAGCCGCACGGAAACTCGAACGACTCGCCGCTCGCCTGCAGCATCTTGACGGCCTCCGTGTACGTGATCCTCTCGAAGTCGGAAGAGACCACGTGCTGGAGCGTCTCGATCAGGCCCGGCTCGATGCGCTTGTTGAAGAACTCGAGGTCTTCGCCCTGGTTCTCCAGCACGTCCTTGATGACTTCTCGCACGAACTCTTCGGCGAGGTTCATGTTCCCCTCGATGTCGCAGAACGCCTGCTCCGGCTCGATCATCCAGAACTCTGAGAGGTGTCGCGCCGTGTTCGAGTTCTCCGCGCGGAAGCACGGTGAAAACGTGTACGCGTTCGTCAGGCCAAGCACGTGGGTTTCGATGTTCAACTGCCCGCTCACAGTCAAGAAAGCGGGCTTGCCGAAGAAGTCGTCTGCGGGGTCGTTGCTCAAGAGCGTATAACGCCCGTCCTCGACCGAAAGCGCAGTCGAGACGTGGAACATCGCGCCCGCGCCCTCGGCGTCGCTCGCGGTGATCATCGGCGTGTGCACCCACGAGAATCCGCGCGACTGGAAGAAGTTGTGCACGGCCCACGCCGCCCGGTTGCGCACGCGGGAGACCGCGCCGAACGTGTTGCCTCGCACGCGCAGGTGCGCGATCTCGCGCAGGAACTCCATCGTCGCCCCTTTCTTCTGCAACGGGTATGTCTCCGGGTCGGCAGGACCGTAGACCTCTAGCCCGGTCGCCTTCAGTTCTACCGACTGCCCCGAACCAGGCGACTCGACCAGCGTCCCGTCGAACCGCACGCACGCGCCCGTCGTGACTCGCTTTAAGTCCGCCTCGGGCAAAGATCCCGCTTCCACTACCACCTGCAGGTCGCTGAAGCAAGAGCCGTCGTTGAGTTGCACGAAGTGCACGCCCTTGCTGTCGCGCCTCGTCTTCACCCATCCGTAGGCGCTCGCCTCGCCGCCCGGCGCAGAGGCGAGAAGGTCGCGGATGTAACTACGACGGTAGTCCATTCGATGGCGGATTGTACCGTTAGTGAACTTGGCGAGCCGTCTAAACAGCCCGGTTGTCGAGCCCACCATCTGCCGGCCAAACCCACAAAGAGCGCGCGATGAGCGGGTGCTTGTTGGGTAGCCTGCCCGAACAATGAAGAGGTTCGTTCGCGTGCTTCCGCTGCCGTTGCTCGCGGTCGTCCTCTTGCTCGGCTGCGGGCCGACGAACAAGGACGTCCTCGGGACGTGGTCGGGAACGCTCAGCATGTCGGACAAGGGTCTCGACGATGCCCAGCGGGCGGCCAAGGTTGCGAACGGAGGCAACGAAATTCCCAAAGAGATCATCAAGACGTTGTTGGAATCCTCCGGAGCCTCCCTCACACTCAAGGGAGACGGCACGTTTGAGATGTCGTTCGGGCCCACGCCGAGGTCCGGCCACTGGGAGTTTCACGACAGCAAAGTCATTCTGAAGATGGAGAAGGTGAGTGGTCAGGATCCTTCAAAGGTCGGAAAGAAGACCGAGAGCGATACATCCGCTACCGAATCTGAGGACCCTTGGACGTTCAAACTCTCCAGCGATAAGAAGACCCTCTCCGGGTCGGATCCCTCCGACCCCGGAACGACGATGAAACTCGCGAAAAAATGAGGACGCTCAAAGTTAGCCCGTCCGCATCACTTGCCGTCTTGCTGACAATCCTGCTGACCGGCTGCAAGCACGTTGTCGACGAAAGAGACCTCGTCGGACAGTGGTCGGGCACGTTGTCCATAATGTCCGCGCGCGACTCGAACATCGGGGAAGCAAGGGTCGAAGAATATAGCAGGTTGAGGGACGCCGAAGCGTCCACTTTGATCCTGGGAGAGAACATGACCTACACCTTGGAGACGCCTCTCCGCCCATCCATCTATCAAGGCATTTGGAGGCTCCAGGGAGGAAAGGTGGTTCTCCATCAAACTTGGTCGGGTGTCTCGAACCAAAATCTGAGCCTCGTCATGGTTCCCAAATCGAAGACGGATGGATCGACTTCCTACACACTTAGCGCCGATGGAAATTCCTTGATACAGATTCTTCCCAGACGCACCTCAGACGGGAGCCTGATGATGCTCACCTTCTGTAAGAACTGGGACAGTTAACCAAGTAGTTCGACCAGCGTAGGAACCGCCTCGAACTCACGACAATCTGTCCTGAGGGTTTCTATGGAAATTAGGCGAGCACGCTTCTTCGTTCCTGTCCTTCTCCTGGGTCTGTTCGGCGCTGGGTGCTGGCAAGGGGATACGGACTTGGGCAACCACAAGATCGACACAAAGGCTCTCGACGCGTACATGGGCGACGCGCCCGATCCTGTGCCTCAGCGGGCGTCCTATGCGATGACGGTCTCCAAGACCTACGACGGGATCTATGGTGAATGGACCGCCACGATGGACATGAAGAAGATGATGGCCGAGGAAAAGGCCAAGATGAAGGCGCAGGTCCGGGCGCAGGCAGCGAACTCACCGAACGGCAACCAGCAAGACGCCGATGAGTTTAGCGAGAAGTTCGCCGACGCGATGGCTGGCGCGCTTACACAGATGATGAAGGCCGACCTTACGATCAACAAGGACGGGACCTTCAAGATGATGTTCATGTACCTGCCTATCGAGGGCACGTGGACGCGCAAGGGCGACAGGCTCACGCTCGAGGCCAAGACGTTTATGGGTATGACTTCAGAGGAGTTCAAGAAGCACTCGAAGAACAAAGCGGAGACCAAGAACTTCGGCGACAAGCCGATGATCCTCCAGGTCGGGCCCGATGAGACTTGGCTCAAGGCCGTCCCCGACGGCGGAGGCGATCCGGACCTGATGGTCTTCCACCGCGGAGAGTAGCGAAGGAACTCGAAGTCATCATCGCGCCTTACGGTAACGTATGGGCGCGATGATCGGCTTTAAGCCGCCAGCAACATATCCTGTACCGCGCGATACACGCAAGCGGTCAAATGCGGTGTGTATGGCGCGATGAAGGTCGCGCGCATCGCCGTTCTCCTGGTCGCAGTCGTCGCGCTCGCCTACGTCGGGCTGCGCGTGTTCAGCGGCCCTCGTACTGCTGAGACAGGCGATCGCGCTCCAACCGACACGCTCACGGACAGCAAGGGCAACAAAGTGGACCTCGCAAAAGTCTTTGGCGAGGGACCGGCGGTCGTTGTCGTGTACCGCGGAGTGTGGTGACCGTTCTGCCACCACCAGTTCGGTGAACTGGGCAAGCACGAACAGGACTTCAAGAAACTCGGAGTCAAGATCTACGCGATCTCCAACGAGAAGGCCGCCGACCAGGAGAAGATGCGCTCGAGCGAGCACCTCGGCGACCAGTTCGTCTTCCTGTCCGACCCGGAGGGCAAACTCGTCAAGCACTACTCAGGGATCGAGCACGCCTACGAGACCTTCAACCCGGGCACCTACGTGGTCGGCAAGGACGGAAAGATCGCCTACAGTTTCACGAACATCAGTTACACCGTCCGCGCCCCGGTCGAGGACGTCCTGGCGGCGGTGCGAAAAGTCGTCGGCTAACTCGCCTTCGAGTCCTGATGGACGTATTGGCCCTTCATGATCTTTTCGAAGTGCCCCTCTTGGTACCACTTGTCGAGCGCTTGCATGCGGTGCACCGGCAGCGGGTGCGTCGCGTTCATGCTGTAGAAGTAGTAGATGAGGAACTTTCCTACTGCGTCGCTAGGATCCATGTCCTGATAGGCGCGCGCCTGGTCGAGGAACGCATCGACGCTCGCCTCGTTGTCGAGTCGCGACCAGCCGTGCGTGAGAGCGAGGTCGGCGGCGGCAGAGAGTTGGAAGTCCTGTGAACAGAGCAAGCCCGCGCGGTCGGCCGAGATCTCTGCCTGGCGCGACCACTCCATGTACGCCATCACGAGCGCGATGCGCGCGGCCTCGCCGATGCCCAGAGTGCTGTGGGCGATGACCTCGAGAATCGCGCTGAGGATCGCGCCGACGCTCTTATAGAGCACGTGTCCGCACTTGATGTGCCCGAGTTCATGGCCGATAAGATGGTACATCTGCTCGTCGTCGAGCGTGTTGATGATCGAACTGCGGATCGTGATGTACGGCCGCTCGACGCCTCCGGTCCAAGCGTTCGCGAACGGGTTGCTGGTGACGTAGAGTTCCGGCTTTGGCATGTCCAGGATCTTGCAGCACTCGTCGAGGATCTTGTCCAGCGTCTTGAACTGCTTTGGCCCGCACCTCACGCTCGTCGCCATGTTGTAGCAATAGAGCCACCGGTCGGCGCCGATCTCATAGAACTTCTTGACCGCGATCGGCAGCAGAGGCACCTTCTTCAGCGCCTCTAGAGCCTTTTTGTCGGTCTCAGCCACAAAGGCCTCGTGGCTGAGGTTGGGGAACTTCTTCCTGGCCATGCTTGCAACAGTCTACGCCGAACCTGCTCCCATTGGTTGCGCTAGACCCTGAGTGCCGACTGCAAACTGCCCACAGCCAACCGACGGTGATACAATCCGAGCATGGGGATCGCGCTCGTCGCGGCCGTGCTGGCGCTGTCTGGAACGCAGCAGGAGAAAAGGATCACCCTCGACATCGAGGGTGCCACCGTCAGCGCCGCAGTCAAACAGATCGCCGATTCGACGGGGGAGAGCCTCTTCGTCACTCCGGCCGCAGACCGCAACACGCTTGTCCTGCACGTCCACGACGAGCCGGTGCAAGACCTTCTCGAAAGAATCGCGCAGGCGACCCAGTGCGAGTGGGTCGAGTCGAAGTCGGGCAAGGCGCTGACTCTGACCGACTCCGCCCGCGCCAAGAGGAAGGCGAGTGAGGACGCGCTCAGGGCAGCAGCCATCCAAAAAGCAATCGACAGGCTGCCTCAACAGACGGCGGACCGCACTGAGAAGGAACTTGAAGAGTTGGTGGGCCGCGCGGAGGACGTCGGGAAGACCCTCGAAGACCACATGCCGACAGAAGTCCAGCGCACGCTTATGTACGACATCCGGATGGACAAGCCGTCCACGTGGCTCGTCAACAGCATCGTCAGGACGATCGGTGCCGACCAACTCTCGCAGATACACGAGGGCAGGCAAATGGTGTTCTCGACGAGTCCCGTTGGAGACGAGAAGCCGATCCCCGGCTCGATCCACGGCGCGGTCGGTCGCTATCAAAAAGAGTTCGCGGTCTGGCGCGCAGCCGTATTGCGTTCGGTCGCCGTGTATCCGGTCAAGAACTATGAGGATCCGCGCAGCACCATTCATGCGGACCACGGGTCGCCTTCTGTGTACTGGGTCACGGTCGGCAGGAGGAACGGAAGTCAGGACTTGACGGCAGAACTCTTCGTCGCGGACGACCAAGGACGAATTGTCGACATGTCGTACGCCACGTTGACAGCCGAACTTGACAAGGACGTGCTCCTGATCGATCCGGACCGTAGCCTACGAGTGCCGAGGCAGTTGAGGGAGGCCCAGGCTTGTCTCATGTTGAAGCAGACCATCGCGACCTCCGCGGGCCCGTCGCCGATCGCTGACGGATGGAACAAGGTGATCGCGGATCCGGTCAAGACCGACCCGATCGCCCTCGGGATCGGCCCGTTGCTCATCGCCGTCGCCAAGACGACAAACAAGGACTTGGTCGCTTGTGTTCCTGACTCCGCACTGTTTTGGTACTTTGGCGGCGTCCAGCCAGTCCCGGAGACCTGGACCGTCAACGGGGCTTTCGAGCAGGCGTCACAGTCGTGGGGCGTGCATGCGGAAGAAGCCAGCGGGTGGCTCGTTCTTTCGCCGCGATTCCCGGACGATGCCAGCGCCGATTATCTGGACAGGGCGGCCATGAGAGACCTCTTTTCGGCACAGTTGCACGACGGTCTGGTCTCGATCCGAACGGCGGAGGACTATGCGCGCCGACAGGCTTCGCCGCTCGCCTTCGGCTGGTACGACGGAAGGGTCACGGTGGTCAATAGGGACTTCGTTGGCAACGTCGGCGACTCGAGGCTGATCGACCTGACGAGTGCCGGTCTTCTGCGCATTCTCGCCAACCTGAACACGAACGAGTCTAGGCTGGCCAGTGACGGAGTCCCGGTCGGGGCACTGTCGAGCCGCGCTTGGTCCGCAGTCGAAGACTGGTTGACGGCAGCGGTGACCACGGCACATTCGTTCCGAAAACCCGACTCCCAGACATTCACACCGGCGGACTTGCAGTCGATGTCAACTCGCGTGATTGCTGGCCCCCTTGCGAGGATGATGAGGCTCAAGATCCACCGGTCAACGGAGCAGATGACGTTCCGTAAGACGGTCGACGGTATCGATCGGCCGTTTGCCGACCTGCTCGAGTATTCGGGCCACATCTATCAAGACGCCGTCGATGCAACGCCCGGAGTCCTCGCACAGATGGGTACGTTGCAGCGCGTCACAGTTCGCCTGGAACTTCCCGACGGCCGCAACACAAGTTGGGATCTCTACCAGGCGCTCGCGCCTCCCGACGAAAACAAATGGGTCCAACCGAAAGACCTTCCGCCCGAAGCGCTCCAAGTCCTCAAGCGCGCCCAGGACGAGAGACCGTGGCGGCCGATAGGCAGCTGACTGCAAACAGCCCACTGCCAACTGGCGACCATCAAGTACCCTCGCGGCATGAATCGCCGCATCTACCTCGTCGACGCATTTTCCAACGCGCCCTTCACCGGCAACCCGGCGGGCGTCTGCCCGCTCGACGGCCCTGCCGACGAACAGTGGATGCAGAGCGTCGCGATGGAGATGAACCAGGCCGAGACGGCCTTCTTCTGGCCGGAGGACGGCGCCTTCCGCCTCCGCTGGTTCACGCCGACCCTCGAGGTCGATCTCTGCGGCCACGCCACGCTCGCTTCGGCGCACGTGATGTACGAGACGGGCCTGCTCGCCCAAGACGCGACGGCGAAGTTCCACACGAAGAGCGGAGAACTCACTTGCAAGAAGAACGGCGGATTCATCGAGATGGACTTCCCCAACGAGCAGCCGAAAGAGATCGAACCGTTCAACGCCGAGTCGGCGATCGGCGTGACACCGCTGTGGAACGGGGAAAACCGGATGGCGAAGTTCGCCGTGCTCGGGAGCGAGGACGAGGTGAGGTCGATCAAGCCAGACTTCGGGCTCGTCTCCACAATGGGCCGCGTGGGGCTCATCGTCACGGCAAAGGCTGACAAGACGAAGGCCGACTTCGTCTCGCGCTTCTTTGCACCGCAGGCGGGCGTTCCAGAAGATCCCGTCACCGGCTCCGCGCACTGCGGGCTAGGACCCTATTGGATAAGCGTCCTCGGCAAGGACCATGTGACGGGGTACCAGGCGTCCAAGCGGGGAGGTTTCGTCCAGATCGAGTCGAAGGGCGACCGCGTCGTGCTCAAAGGCGAGGCGCGCACGACCATGACCGGCGAGTTGAATGGCTAGCGCGCTCAGGCGCTCTTACTGACGCTTGCTTCTTTGTGCTTCAGGCACACGATGATCTCAAGCGAACCGATGTCGTCGATGTCGATCGGGATGACGAGCACGGGGATGTCGATGCTCGCGATCTTGACGTTCGTGCCTTCGATGATCGTTGGTGGGGAAATGTCACACATGAACCCCTTTTCAGACAGCATCGTCAGGCTGTTGCCGCTGACGATGTTCCCAAGTTCCGAGATCGCCGACGCAGCAAGTTGGTCGAACTCTGCGACGGTCTCACCGAGCATCGCAGAGGCGATTCGGTCGGCTGTCTCCGCGGTCATGCCGTAAAGCACGTGGCCGTAAACGTCGCCCGTGACCCCACAGACGATGTTCACGTCGTTCGTTGTGAAGATCTCGGGGCGTGCAGAGATGCGGCCGGGCAGAGGCGTCTTCCCGACCAGCGTCTTGAGCACCGAGACCGATGCCTGGACGAAGGGATTGATGTATGCGACCTTCATCGAGGAGGGAGTCCTTTTATGCGGCGAGCAGTTTTGAGACCGCTTCCAGGACCCTGTCCGGCTGGAACGGCTTCACGATGAAGTCCTTCGCCCCGGCCTGGATCGCGTCCACGACCATGTTCTTCTGCCCCATCGCCGTGCACATCACGACGACGGCCTCGCTGTCGATCGCCTTGATCTCTTTGAGCGCAGCGATGCCGTCCATCTCGGGCATCGTGATGTCCATCGTCACCAGGTCGGGCCGTAGTTGCTGGAACAGTTTGACGGCCTCGGTGCCGTTCTGCGCCTCTCCCACGACCTCATAACCGTGCTGCGTGAGAATGTTCTTCAGAGTGACGCGCATAAAGAGCGCGTCGTCTGTGATTAGGATGCGTTTCGCCATTGTGTTGCCTCTGTCGTCGGTTTTTTGTAGAAGAACGGCAGCGCCGTCTCGAATCCGATTGCGTCGTTGTTGAAGATTCGTTCTGTACCGCCCACGAACAGGTATCCGCCGGGGCGCAGTGAGTCGAAAAACCTTTGGTAGAGGTCGTTCCTCGCGTCGTCGGTGAAGTAGATCACGACGTTTCGACAGACGATGAGGTCGAACCCCGTTTCAAACTTCTCAGCGAGGAGGTTCTGCCTCTTGAACTTCAGGTGGCGCTTCAGAGCCTCGTCGGCCCTCCACTTCTCCTCGCACCGAGTCAGGTACCTCCTGTACTTTTTTGGGACTGCCCGCACATCGTTGTCGCTGAAGACACCCTCCTCCGCCTGCGCCAGTGCCTCCTCGTCGATGTCGGTTCCCGTCACGTTGAACGGCACGTCGAAGTTCTCGCGCAGGATCATCGCAAGCGTGTACGCCTCAGCGCCATAACTGCAGCCCGCGCTCCACGCCCTTAACTCGCGCTTCGACCCAAGCAGGTCGGGAAGAACGACCGTCTCCACTTCGCTCCACCTGTCGGGGTTGCGGAACAGTTCTGAGACGTTGATCGCCAGCTTGTCCAGGTACCACTGCAGGTTCGCCTTCGACGAAAAGATCCAGTTCCAGAACTCCTCGAGATCGACGAAGGACTTCGACTCCATCATGTTGAGCGTGCGCCTCTGCATCTGCGGCGCCTTGTAGTCGCGCAAGTCCAGGCCACTGTGCACGAGCATCTTGGAGGCGAAGTCGTCCCACGAACGTTTGCTAGGCTGCACGCTCTTCTCCTTCTCCCACGCGGTCGGTGATTGCAGCCGCCATCGCCTCGATCCGCACCTCTTGGTCGACCGCGCCGGACTCCTTTGCGGCGCGCGGCATGCCATAGATCGTCGCGGTCTCTTCCGACTCGGCAAGCACGGTGCCCCCCGTCTGCTTGACCTTCAGCGCGCCGTCCGCACCGTCCTTTCCCATCCCCGTCAGCACGGCGGCAACGATCCGTCCGCCGAAGACCCGCGCTGCGCTTTCGAAGAGATAGTCTGCGGAAGGACGCACGCCGTTGAAGAGCGGACGATCGTCCAGTGCGATCGCGCCCTCGGGCGTGACCGTCATGTGCCGCCCTCCTGGAGCGAGCAGCGCCCTCCCCGGCTCGGGGCAGACCGCGTCGGAGGCTTCTTCGCAAGGCACGGTGCCGAACGAGTCGAGCCGCTTCGCAAGGCCCTTCGTGAAGCCCGCCGGCATGTGTTGCACGACGAGAATTGGCGACGGAAACCCTTTCGGAAGGCTCTGCCAGACCTGCGCCAGCGCGGAGGGCCCTCCGGTCGAACACGCGACAAGCACGACGCGGTCCGAAGTCTTTGCTCCTAACGCGCACTTCTGTGGAGCGGCAGGCGTGTGGCGCTTCGCCTCGGCGACCGCAACGACCTTCGCGATCAGTTCGTCCTTCGCCTCGACGAACGAGAGGCTCGGTCCGCTCTGTGGCTTGGCGATGAAGTCCACCGCGCCCATTTCGAGCGCCTTGAGGGTCATCGCCGCCCCTTCGGTGGTCGTGCTGCTGACCATCAGCACGTTGGTCGGTGCCTCGGCCATGATTTGTCGGAGCGCCTCGATGCCGTCCATCTTCGGCATCTCGATGTCCAACGTCACCACGTCCGGCTTCAAGTCCTTCGCCGCTGCCACGGCTTCGACGCCGTCGGCGCACGCGCCGACGACCTCGAAGTCGGGGTTGGAGACGACCCAGTCCGAGATCATCCTGCGGATGAACGGCGAATCGTCGACGACGAGGACCCTCTTCATTAAGCGGCCAACTCCAAGAACATGCTTTCGTACTTCTCGTACATCAGCACGAAGTTGTCGGTGATCTCATCGAGGTCTTCCAACTTGATCTGCAGCCGGTCGAAGCACCCCGAGTCCAGCCTGTAGTGCAGCCCGTCGCCGCCGAGCCCGAACCCCATCGACATCGTTACGTATCCACCGATGTGAACGCAGTCGACCAGCGGGTTGTGGGTGGGGCAGTCGCTCGGGGAGTGGTGGTATCGGATGGCCAACATCACGTCTTCAGGCAGGTTCCAGTTTTCGGCGAGCCGTTCGCCCACCTCGCAGTGGTCGTAGCCCAGGATCTTGCGCTCGGCCTCGTCGAACGTGATTCCCTCACGCTCGGCGTAGTAGACGATCGCCCGTAGTTTTTCGTCGATCCACACGCACAGAGCGACCTTCCCGATGTCGTGCAGCAGACCGGACGTGAACGCCGTCTGGTCGTCGCACTTGCCACTCATCTTAGCGATCAATTGCGAACCGAGAGCGGTGCCGAACGAGTGGTGCCAGAGTTGTTTCGGTTCCAGCCCATATCCGCGCAGAGGCCTTGACATCCACGGGTAGGTCGCCGCGACCATCGCGAGGTTCTTGATGGTGCGCGTCCCTAGCACGACCACGCCCTCGGGAAGGTTCGTGATCTTCCTCTCCAGCCCGTAATACGCGCTGTTGGCGAGCCGAAGCACGCGCGCGCTGAGGGACTGGTCTTGGGAAATGATCTCGGCGAGCGACTCCGCCCGCGCTGTGGCAGAGTCCGCTTGTCGCATGACCTCCAGCGCCGACGCAGAAAAGGTCGGCAGGTCGGACGTCCGCGAGACGATGTCGTCGAGTGTGATTGGTACAGGCTTTGACATTCCTTATGGCCTCCTGAGCGAGCAGAGAACTTTCTCTCCCGCGCTGATAGTCTTGACAACCATTTCCCCCGTGTCGGACTGCATGTAAATCGTCCGCCCGTTCGATCCCCCGGTGTCGTGGGCGATCACGTTAATTCCCAGTTCTCTTGCGACCTTTCTGACAGCCTCGGCGTTCCTGTGGCCGACGTCCTGCACTCCGGGCACGCCCGTGCCGTACTGGAAGACGCTGGCTCCACCCGCGTACGCGGCGATGATCTTGCTCCTGATCGCTCCGGCGAGTTCCATGAGGTGGAGGAGTTCCGGCAGGCCGGTGTCGGCGAACTTCCCAGGCCTGTCGACCGGCCTGTTTGGGAACGCCTCTGGGAGCATGACGTGGATGGCACCGGAAACCCCCGAGAAGGGATCCAGCGCGCACAGACCGATGCAACTCCCGAGCCCGAGACAGGTGTAGCGCGTCGGCCCCGACGCGACCTGGATCTCGGACATTCCGACGACGAGTTGGTTCTGGACCTCCACTAGGCAGACTCCCGAACGTCAAGTCCAGTGAGCAGCGCGTGGAGCCCCTTCCCGGTAGGGATGCACAGGAAATATCCCGAGATGCCGTCGTTCGCCTCGTCGAAGATCTTTGTCTCCATCGCCAGTGCCACGGAGTCGCCGAGCTCCGTCTGGCAGGTGATCGCCGAAGCGATCGAGTGCGCGTCGTCGATGGAGACCAGCGGAGGGGTCGCGTGGATCCGCAGGTTTGTCATCAACGAGAGCGCGTTCATGAAACCGGAATTGAGGATGTTCCCAGTCTCGAGCATCGCCGATGCGCACAGGTCGTCTACCGTTTGCGGGTCGTGCGGATAGTGTCCGACGACGAGATCCCAGAGCCGCTGCGCCGAGTGCCAAGGAAAGAGAAATGCGAGGTGTCCACGCACGTCGCCGTCGATCGACATATAGATCGCGACGACGACCTGGTCTCCCGGACCGACGACCTCCGGTAAGTGCTCCAGCGAAACTGCAGAGACGCTCGGCGCGTGCATCCCAAACGAGTGGCCTGTTATTTGTGACAGGGAAAAGAGCGCGTGTCGGAGCCCTTTGCTCGCCATCTTGTGGACGGCTGCCAACTCCTGTTTGGAAAGATCCTTAATGCGCTCAGACATGTGCCACCACGCCCCGCCGTCGACTTGCGGGGCCCCAGCAAAGATGTCATTCCACGGATCGGTTTAAGGCAACGCAAGGATTTTTGCCGGGTCTGAATTGTTTGAACCGAGCGGAATTACTGGGGAGGCAGGTTGCATTTGCCAGGGAGAATTGCCGGGATACCAAGGTCTATATGGACCAAATGGACGAAAAATTGAACATTGGCCCGTCATTTGAGGTTTAACAAGGACGGTAGCGGCGTCCCCGTGACGATCCGGAAGACTGGACAAGGCGGGGACAACAGGGCTGTTACCGCACAATATCGGGACACGACGTTGCTCCTCTCCAGTCGTGTCCCGCTTTTTTTGTGCCTGGACTGGCTTCAGCCTGGCAGGTAAAATGCCTCCGATGTCGGACTTCGGGCCCGATCTGATCCGCCATGCTCTGGCCACTGCCAGGGCCAGGGGGTTTAGGCAGGTTTCGGTCAGTTCTGGGCCCCACAGGTTCAGGGCCGTCCTCTCGGATTCGGTCGAAGCCCATGTCGAAGAGCCTGAGCCAGAAGGGGCTGAAAAGGGCGAGTCTGTGCCGGTGCTCGCCAAGGCAGTCGTCTCACCTGTCGTCGGATACTTCCGCGCAGCCGATCCTCCTGTCGAGACGGGGACTAAAGTCAAGCAGGGCCAGACGATCGGGACGGTCGTCGCACTTGGGATCACGAACGACGTCGTCGCCGACGAAGACTGCGAGGTCGCAGAAGTTTGCGTCCACGACGGCGAGGCCGTCGAGTTCGGCCAGTCGATCGCCTTGGTGAGGAACTAGTCATGCCTGCTCTGCGTTCAGGCCGTTCCCTCGTCGGTGTCCTCGTCGCAGTTCTCATTGTGATCGTCGCCGGTGTGGTGTTCGTCACGGGCGGTCGCAGCCTCATGGGCCCCGACGAGCACCCCAGGCCCGACAACAAGGGCAACACTCTCGTCGGCAAGGTCCTCTACGCGCCGAAGGACACGGACTGCCGCGTACAAATCGAGCAAGTGCGTCAAGCGATCCAGATCAACACCGACCCTGTCGACGACGTTCATCCGCCTTCGCTCAAAGACCTCGGTCTGACTGACAAGTTCATTCACTGCCCCGTCGGTGGAGAGGAGTATGTGTACGACCCCAAGACAGGAAAGGTGTACTGTCCTCACGCGGGGCACAGAAAGTACTGATGTTCAAGCGAGTCCTAGTTGCGAACCGAGGTGAAATAGCCTGCCGGGTCATCCGGGCCTGCCACGAACTCGGCGTCGAGGCGGTCGCCGTCTACTCCAAGGCCGACGCCGAGAGCCGCCACGTCGCGATCGCCGACCGCGCGCTCTGCGTCGGTGAAGCGAGCAACGCCGACAGTTACCTCAACCTCGCGAACGTCCTGATGGCGACTGAGATATCCGGCGCGGACGCCGTTCATCCGGGGTACGGCTACTTCAGCGAGAACTCGATGTTCGCCGAGGCGCTCGCGGCGCAGAACGTCCGTTTCATCGGCCCGTCGGTGGAGGCGATCCGCTCGATGGGCGACAAGGCTCTCGCAAAAAAGGCCGCCATCGACGCGGACTGTCCCGTCGTTCCCGGCTCGGTGGGCAGTGTGCCCAACGACACGGAGGCAGCGAAGGTCGCGGCGGACATCGGCTATCCGGTGCTCCTCAAGGCCGTCGCGGGCGGCGGCGGGCGCGGCATTCGCCGCGTGGACGCGCAACAGGACCTGCCTGGACTGTGGAAGACCGCCTCCGCCGAGGCGCAGGCCAGTTTCGGCAGCGGCGAGATGCTCGTCGAAAAGTGCGTCGTCAGGCCGCGCCACGTCGAGATCCAGATCCTCGGAGACGAGCACGGCAACATCGTCTACCTGGGTGAGCGCGAGTGCTCCGTCCAAAACCTGCGACACCAGAAGATCGTCGAGGAGGCGCCGAGCGTCGTGCTCGACGCGGCGAAGAGGAAGCGCATGGGCGAGGCAGCGGTCCGCGTCGCAAAGTCCGTCGGCTACACCAACGCCGGCACCGTCGAGTTCCTGTACGACGACTCCGGCGCGTTCTACTTCCTGGAGATGAACACTCGCATCCAGGTCGAGCATCCCGTGACCGAGTGCGTGACCGGTCTCGACCTCGTCAAGTGGCAGATCAGGATCGCGGCGGGTGAGCCGCTCGATTTCGAACAGCACGACGTGGCGCTGAACGGCTACGCGATCGAGGCGCGCGTCACCGCGCAGGACCCCGACCTCGAGTTTGCACCTTCGAGCGGAAAGATCACGCGCTGGGAACCGCCGGGGTTCGGCGGCGTACGGCTCGACACGCACGTGTACGCCGGTTTCACGGTCTCGCCCTATTACGACCCGATGATCGCAAAACTCATCGTCACCGGGCGCGACCGCGCACACGCTGTGACGCGCCTGCGCGCCGCGCTCGACGAGTTCAACGTCGGAGGCATCAAGACCAACATCCCGTTCCTGAGGCGGCTCGTCGCCACCGACGACTACATCAAGGGGGACGTCGACACCGGGTTTGTCGGTAGGTTCCTCGCTGGGCCGCCAGAGGAAGAACGGCTTGACGAAGCCTGAGAACCGCACAAAGTCGCGGCGCTCGGCGCGGGAGGCCGCGTTCCAGGCCGCGTACCAGTGCTTCGTCGGGGGCATCGAAATCGATAAAGCCGTGCACGAGGCTCTCACGCGGGGCAACTATTCACAAGAGGCTGCGGAACTCGTCCGCGCGCTCGCGACAGGTGCCGTCACAAAGCCGGAAGAGACGGAACTGAGGTTTGCAAAGTTCCTCCGGGGCGACTGGTCGATCGATCGCCTCGCGGTCACGGACAGGCTGCTCCTCCGGCTCGCAGTCTTCGAGATGTACGAGCGCCCAGAGACGCCGAAGAAAGTCGTCATCGCCGAGAGCGTGCGCCTGGCCAAGAAGTACGGCACCGCTGAGAGCGGCCCGTTCGTCAACGGCGTGCTGGCAAAGGTGTTCGAGGACTGTCCGAAGGAAGACTAGCGCGACTGCTTGACCCAGACGGTTCCGAGGTCTACCATCCCTTTGTCCAGCGCATCCCCGTGCAGCCGCATGCGCGTCATCGCATAGCCTTCGCCCTGTAGAACCAGGAAGTAGTCCTCGTGCTTGTGCAGGTTGACGAGGCTGAGCGAGATCTCGCGGCCGATCGGCTGGTCCACAAAGAACAGCGGCCTGCCGAGCCGGTCGTAGACGGACACTGGCACAAAGTCCTCTAGCGGCGACATCGGGCGCTCGCTCTCGATCGATAGACGCAGGATCGTCACGCGGTCGAAACGGCCGTTCTCCGGATATTCGATCTTGCGGCCGTTCCTATACATGTCGTAGTACGTGCCGCTCAGAGGAGAGCGCTCGAACCGCACGTTCGTCGGTGGGGCCAGGACGCCTGGAATTCCCTCCAGGCTCCTGGCCAACGACGACACGATAAGCGCTGCCAGAATCATTTGCTCTGCCTCTTAGATCTGCTGCAGCGTGATCGTACCAGCGTCAAGGACCTGCGCGTCGGCGATGGTGAACGGGTAGACCGCCGTCGTGTACCCTGGCGAAGAGACCTCGAGCGTATAACTTCCGGCCCCCGGGTCGATCGGGAGGGAGATCTCGGTCTCTGGCACGCCGTCCTCTTGGTAGATGACTGTTCCTGCAGAGTCCTTGATCGCGAACGACACGCCCGCGGATATGTCGGTGTTGTTAGCCAGCGAGGGTGTCAGGCGAATGACGGCCTCGTTGAACCGAAGGACGCGCATCTCGAAGAGCCGCAGTCGTTCTTTCGCAAAAGAGGTCGACGAAGTCGGGTCGGCAAGACGGTCGAGATTCGTCAACAGCGTCGCACTGAACGTACCTCCAGTCACGCCTCCAGTTCCGCCGGTGCCAGTGACCGCCTCGCTCTTCTTGTAGGAATAGGACCGTGCGGTCATAACCGTCGTCTGCAGGCTTAGATAGCCGATGAAGCGGTAATGGGTGTCGCCCGGTCCGAGCGGTTGCCGGTACATGATCACGTCGAACGGCCTGACGCCAAGCGCCCACGAGGGCAGCGTGTCATAGTCCGTCGGATCTGGCAACCATCCCGAGAGATAACTGCCGTCCGCGTTGACGGTCTTCTGCAAACTTCCTGAGAGCCCGTACCCGTAGCCCGACGCTGTGTACTTCATCGTCCCGTTGACTCCGTTGAGCCCTTTGAGCGAGTTGATGCTCAGGGCCATGCTCTCCAAGAAGTAGGCGCGCAGAGTCATGGACTTGATGTCATCGATGTGCAGTCCGTCGGGATTCGTGTCGCGGTCTTGCAATCGTCCCGGAAAAGTCGAGTGGGTCAAATAGTGGAAGGTGGCGGTCGACAGACGATCGACGTCCAGAATGAATGCGAACTTTGGCGTCAGGATGCCGGTGAACTCGGCGGTTCCGTCTGCGGTCGCCGGCACGTCCGAGCCGTACGCCTCAGCCTTCGCGCCGAACTGTCCCCAAGACGCTGCGAGGTACTGGTCCGGCCCGCTCCAAAACGTGTTCTCCGTGCCGTTCTCGGTCGAGTACTCCTTCATGGAGCCGTCGAGCGAGGTGCTGAGGTCGACCAACGCCGACGAGAACGTGCTGCTCGGGTTTCGGATGATAACTTGGAAGTTCAGTCCGCCCGATGCCTGAAAGTTGTTGTCGAGAGGAACGACGTACCACCGCGCCGACGCGCCAGAAGAAAGTGGAGGCCAGGTGACCTGGCCGAAAGCGACTGTGGATATGAAGACACCAAGAACAAAAGCCCCTGCTTTCATGGTTCTTGCATAGTGGGGTGGCATTCTCAATCGCAACAACGACATTTCTACGGTAATTGGCGAACCCCATGGAGATTGCCTACGGTCATCTTGCCGTATCCGATTTGATCTTCTCGGCGTCTTTGAAATCCGCTCCTCGCCCTTTCGTTGAACCTACAGGCTCCTCCTGCGCCGTCCTATTGACACTCCTATTCGTCGTAGAAGAAACTTTATACAGAATCGCGTGCTCGTGGGATCCAATGCAGATGTGAATCCCGACTCTGGGACCGACAGTAGGCTTATAGAGTTTCCGTGGACTGGTCGGCCACGTGCACTGTGCGTCCCACCGCACTTGAGGCCTGATCACTGCCGGCTACAACCCGAAAGTCCACGCCTGAGAACCACGAAGTCTTGCTACCGCCACGGGCTTTCTCAAGTAACATAGATGTGTGTCTACTAACCTCTTCCAGTCGACAGGAGGGCCGGCGACGCTCCCGCTCGCGTCGCGCATGCGCCCTCGCTCGCTGGACGAGTTCGTGGGCCAGCAGCACCTGCTCGCGCCCGGCATGCCCGTGCGCCAGGCGATCGAAGAAGGGAAGTTGGGCAGCGTCGTACTCTGGGCGCCGCCCGGCTGCGGCAAGACCACCCTCGCGTACATCATTGCGCGGCACATGGATGCGCACCTCGAAGCGACGAGCGCCGTCACGGCGGGCGTCGCAGACGTGCGCAAGATCGCGCAGGCGGCGAAGGACCGGCTCGCGTTCGACGGCAAGCCGACGCTTCTGCTCCTCGACGAGGTCCACCACTTCAACAAGTCGCAGCAGGACGCCCTCCTTGGCTACTTGGAGGACGGCACGCTGCAGATGGTCGGAGCGACGACCGAGAACCCGTTCTTCGTCCTCAACAACGCGCTTCTCTCTCGTGCGCGCGTGCTGCCTATGCAGCCGCTCTCGCCAGAGGACATTGTCGCGCTGGTGCAGCGCGCTCTGAAAGACGAGGAGCGCGGGCTGGGTGCTCGTGGGCTCTCGATCTCCGACGACGCGCAGCAGCATCTCGTGACTACGGCGAATGGCGACGCGCGCCTCGCGCTCAACGCTTTGGAGTCCGCTTCTTTGCTTGCACCGATGAAGGGCGAGATCACTTTGGAACTCGTCGAGCAGGTGCTGCAACGGCAGGCGGTGCGCTACGACCGGCAGGGCGACTTCCACTACGACACAATCAGCGCTTTTATTAAGTGTGTAAGGGGCTCAGACTCCGACGCTGCGCTGCACTACCTGGCGCGGATGATCGCCGCAGGCGAAGACCCGCGCTTCATCGTGCGCCGCCTCATCGTCCTCGCCAGCGAGGACATCGGCAACGCAGAGCCGCAGGGTCTCGTCCTTGCGACCGCCGCGCTTCGCGCGGTCGAGCATATCGGTATGCCCGAGGCGCGCATCGTACTCGGCCAGGTGACGACGTTTCTAGCAGAAGCGCCAAAGTCGAACAAGTCGTACGTCGCGATCGAGCAGGCGCTCGCCGACGTCGCCGAAAAGCCGCTACAGCCCGTTCCGATGCACCTGCGCAACGCCCCGCACCCCGGCATGAAGGAGCTCGGCCACCACGAGGGATACGATTACGTGCACGACGCCCCAGGCGCGTACGTCGACAAGGACTACCTCCCCGAGGACGCAGGCCTCTCGACGCCGTACTACGAGCCCAGCGACCGTGGGTATGAGAAGAAGATCAAGGAAAGAAGAGAGGGCCGGCGCAAGTAACGTGGCTGCGTTCAGTCTTCGCTCAGCACCAGTTCGTACACGTGCTGCACGCGCGGCCCATCGTACGCGGCGACCTCGCGAAACCCGAGCTTCTCGTAGAGACGTCTCGCGGTGTGCATGTCCGACATCGTCTCCAGCCGGATCTTACGCATACCTTGCGTGCGCGACTCGCACATCGCTGCGTCCATCAGCGCGCCACCGACCCCCTGGCCGCGGAACACAGGGTAAAGGTACATCTTCTTGAGTTCCATCACGCCGTCCTCGCCAGGTGAGACACCGACGCAACCGATCAGGTCGTCGTTGGGCGCGACAGCCAAGAACAACGCTCCGCCGACGTAGGACGACTCGAT
>OBLQ010000056.1_pt1 | contig 34963 bp, 29 predicted proteins | sample 1519881 | NCBI WGS metagenome assembly OBLQ01 (sample SAMN01911456, study PRJEB22533) | soil metagenome | biome: Soil | place: Malaysia | collected 2012-04-30 | depth DG_metagenome m | reverse complement strand
GCGGCTTGATTTTCTGCTGATGAAGGAGGTCGAACAGGGCGGTCAAATCCTGTCGAAACCGTGCCGGCCTCAGCCGTTTGAGCCACTGGATGCTGTAGGGGACCATCCGTTTCCGGCCCGAGAGAAACCAGCCGCGAGCAATGTAGGACCCAAGGATGGCGGCTTCACGAAAGCGATGACGACGACCTGTCGCCAATCGCCCCTCACGCAGCTTGGAAGTAAAGCCGTAAAGCACTACCGTGCCGCCAGGACGAAGAGCCTCGCGGGAACGCCAGATGTTGTCGCCACCGATTCCGTCAAAGACGGCGTCTACACCCTCGCTTGTGAGGCGGCGAATTTCTTTCACAAAGTCCTGATTCCGGTAATCGATTGGGATGCCGCCCAGGTCCGAAACGGCCGACGCCCCTCGCGATGAACAGGTACCGTACATCTCTAACCCGGTGAGGCGCCCGAGCTGCAATAGTGCCGAGCCGACGCCGCCTGACGCGCCGTGAATCAACACACGCTGGCCCGGCCTGACCTTAGCGGAGCCATGCAGCATCTGGTAGGCCGTGATGTAATTCAGCACGAGGCTGACGGCTTCGGCGGGGTCCAACCCAGTTGGCACCGGAACCAGCTCGCGTTGCGGCAGGCAGACAAATTCCGCGTACGCACCGCTGATCGGCATCGCGGCAACGATCTGGCCTGGCTGGATTCCAGAGACACCATCACCAAGACGATCCACGATGCCAACCAGATCCCATCCGGGCGTGAAGGGCACGTTGGGCGTCTCGGGATGAACGCCCTCGCGCGCCAGCACGTCAGGCAAAGCGACACCTGCGGCCAGCACCTTCACGCGCACTTCACCGGCCTTCGGCTCGGGACAGTCTTCTTCAACCACCTGCAGTGCGTCGGGCCCGCCGTAGTGGGTGACGACGATTCGCGTGTGTCTCACGAACCTCTTGCTCCCTAGAAAGCATACAACAATGAACGCTCGAGCTTGTCCGGCAGCGCTCCTTCTCAGACTGACCCGGATAAAACCGGGCCTGGTCCGGCCTAAGATGAGAGAGCCGGCGGCGGGTTGGTTCGGCGACCGCTTTGATTGTAACGCCCTCTTAATCCGTGTACAGCTTTACTCCCAGTTTCAGGCCGCCCGCCCCAAACCCAGATGGCTTAGGTCCCTCGGCGGCCCGAGTCGCGCAGGGACTCCTCGACCGGCGCGGAGACGATGTCCTGCACGCGCTGGCGCAAGGCGTCCACCTCGCCGCGGCCGATTTGTGATGTGTCGATCGTGTCGTGGAGATAGACCGTGATTTTGCCCGGATGCAGCATCCAGTGGCCGGTCTGAAAAAACTGGTACGAGCCGACGATGCTCATGGGCACGATCGGCAAGCGGTATTTCTGCGCGATGCCGAAAATCCCTTTCTTGAACGGCTTGACATGGCCGTTTCTCGTGCGCGAGCCTTCGGCAAACGCGATCAAGCTGGTTCCGGAATCGAGCGCGGCCTTGGCTCGCTCGGTCATGAGCTGCAGACCCTCGCGGTTCGGAGTGTCCGGCACGGGAATATTTCCGAAACGGCCCATCAGCCAGCCGTAGATCGGAATTTTGAAATGCGATTCGAGCTCGAACCCGCGAAGAAACTGCGGAACCGCCGAGTAGACCACGAAGGGATCGAAGATATTCACGTGATTGCAAATGAAGATGCACGTGCGCGCGGGATCGAAGCCCGGCGAGCGCCTCACCTCGAATCGCACGCCGGCCAGTCGGAGAATGTTGCGGCAAAAGACGCGCTGCGGCCAGTCGTTCTTGCGCGGATCGATGACAATGGCGAGGGCGAGCAGAATCATGCAGACCACGGCGAAATGTATTCCGCTTGCCGCCCAAAGCAATAGCGAGCGAACCGTAAGCCACACCTTCCTCATACGATCACGTCCAGCGCGCTCGGCAGAATCTCCACGGAGCGACATTTTAGGCGCAGCACTTCGCCGTCCACGATCACGTTAACCGCTTCGCGCAGGTCGAACTCGATTCGCTCGGCGGACGCGCGCGAGGCCAGCGGGTGGTTGACGTAAGTCCCGGTGAACAGGCGGGGAAAATTCCACAGCACGCGCAGCCGTCCGATCGGACTGCAGCGGACGTACTCGATTCGCCCGTCGGAAGGATCGGCGCCAGGCGCGATCATCATGCTGCCGCCGGTGAACTTGCTGTTGCCCAAGGCCAGGAAGAGGCATGGGCGACGGTCCCAATCGCCTGCGTCCAGCCGATGGGGAAATGTCTGATACTCGAGACGCGCGAGCCGAGCCAGCACTCCGAGAATGTAACCGGCCTCCCCCCAGCGCTTGAATTTGCGGTTCGCCATTTCGCCGGCGTCGGCAGCGAACCCCACGTTGAGCATATTGATGTAGTAAAGCTCTCCATCGGCGTGGCACAAGCGGATCACGTCGCAGAGACGGCGGCGGCCCGTTCGCAGCGCTTCGATGGTGTGCTCGACGCCGCGCGTGGTGAAGTCCCGCAGGAACGAATTGCCGGTGCCGAGAGGCAAAAAACCGAGCGTAGGGCGGCCCGCCGATTGGGCTTCGGGAAAGACGCCGTTCACGATTTCGTAGGACGTGCCGTCGCCGCCGACCGCGAGAAAATTGCGGAAGCCCCGCGCATACGCATTGCGGGAGAGCTCGATGGCTTCCCCCGGCCGCGTGGTTTGCACCACTTCGAGTTTGATTCCGCACCCGCGCACGCGATCGAGCGCGGCCGGAGCGAGCTTGCCGCAGCGCCTGCCTCCCGCCGCCGGGTTGAGGACCGCAAAGAAACGCTCGGTCACAGAGGCACCACCGCCTCGCGGTCGAGATTCTTTCGGATTTGCTCGGCCAGTTCGGCGCGCTTGACCTTCAACGAAGCCGTGCGAGGAAAATCCCCATTCCAGACGAGATAGCCGCTGATGCGCTTGTAGTTCAACAGCCGCCGGTTGCGCTCCGTAATGTCGGACACGATTCCAGGCGTTAGCGGCTGCCCCGCATCGAGATGCAACGCGAGCACGAGCTTTTCTCCCACCAACGTCCGCGCGGGCCACAGATAATTTGCCGCGAAGACGCAAAACTCCTTCGCCGGAATGCCCTCGAAGGCCGCTTCGATGTCTTCGGGATAGATGTTCTTGCCCTCTTCGGTGACGACCATGTTCTTCTTGCGGCCCAGCAGTTGCAGATGGCCGCTCGCGTCCACGCGCCCCAGATCGCCCGTCATCAGCCAGCCATCCACGATCGTTTCGGCGGTCATTTCCGGATCATCGAGGTAGTGCGACATCACCGTCTTGCTGCGGACGGCCACTTCGCCAACTCCTTCCGCGTCGGGATTCACGACTCGTATCTCCATCCCGGGCAGCGGCTTTCCAACGGTATCGGACCGGAATGGCCTAAAATCATTCAATGTGATCGCCGTGCCGGCCTCCGTGCAGCCGTAACCGTTGCCCACCAGGATGCCGAGGTCGTAGAAGAATTGTAGCGTCGCCGGTTCCGTGAACGCGCCTCCCACAAACAAAGCACGAAGCTCGCCGCCAAACGCGCCGTGAACTTGCCGCAGCAGCGCGCGGCTGATAACGCGGTTCGGCCGCCGGCGGGTGAGCGTGCGATTGATGGCGATGAGGGCGTTCAACGCCTTGCGGCGGGCGGGCGGCAGCTCCGCAAATCGCTGGCGCAGACCGCGCTCGAGATTCTTCAGCACCATCGGCACCAGGCTCATGTAGGCAATTTTGTAGCGCGTGAACGCCTCACGAATATATTCGGGCCTCAGAGTCCGCAGATGTACCACCGCCGCGCCGCACGTGAACGGCCCGATGAAACCGACCATGAAGTCGATGGCGTGGTTCGTCGGCAGAATGCTGAGGTAGCGCACGCCCGGCCAGAAAGGGTAGAGCGCAGTGAGCGCCATGCACTGCTCGAGGTAGTTCTCGTGCGTCAGCACGCAGCCTTTCGGGCGGCCGCCGGTACCGGAGGAGTAGACGATGCATGCGGGATCGCTGCGGCCGCGCGGCACGAACGCAGGCTCGCCCGCGCCGCGAAATTCCTCCCAGCGTCTCGCCCCGGCCAGGTCGGCGCCGGCAGGCGCTTCGGTGACGAGAATCACGCGCGCAGCGAGATTTGCAAATCCCTCCGCCCGGGTGATGGCGCGCCAGAGATGATATTCGACGATGAGGACTTCCGCCTTCGAGTGCGCGAGAAGTTGCAGCTGCTCGCCGGGAGTCAGTTTGTAATCGAGCGGGACGAGCACTCCGCCGCAGAAGAAAATCGCATACGCCGAGATCAGCCATTTCGACTGATTCGTCATGATGATCGCGGCGCGCGAGCCGTTGCGAAAGCCGGCGTCCTGCAAAGCGCGCGCGAGCGGGAGCGCGGCTTCCTTGAACTGACGATAGGTGAGCCGTGCGTTCTCGCGGTCGCGGTCCGCCTCGATCAGGCAGACTTCGTCGGGCCAGCGATCGAGCGCCGCGCGCAGCGCTTCGCCGAGCGAATTGTATCGGCGAAGGTCGAGCATCAGAGGCGCGATTGGATCCGTTCCGCCAGGGTGCGGAAGTCGCTCACGCCCTGGAGTTCGTAATCCGGCAGCTCGATGTGGAAGTGCTGCTCGAGGCGCGTGAGCAGGTCGAGAGCCTGCAGGCTGTTGATGCCGAGCTTCTTGAAAAAATCGTCATTCGGGCCGAGCTGTTCCCGCGGAACTTTGAAGTGTTCGGCAGCGAGCCGAAGAATCTCGTCCGTTGTTTTCTGAAGCGGCGTCATCGCTACCAGTTTAACCGACCTCCTTACCGCATTTCACCAGCGAACGGAACTTTGCCTCTCTCGTGTGCTCAGATGGCATCTCACGGCAGGTACGGCAGGGCATCCGTGCTCTCGACGAATTTACGCAGGCCGGCCTCGACGGCGGGTCGCGTAAACAGCTCGCAAAAGATTTCGATTTCGCGGCGCAGCTCTTCGTGCGGAATGGGCTTGATGAATCGTTTCGCGGCGATCGCGGTGTCGCGGTCGAATTTGTTCAATTGCGCAGCGGTCGCGCGCCCCACGCGAAGCGCATCGCCCTCTGCGGTCACTTGGCTGACGAGGCCCACCGATTGCGCCTTCGCGGCGTTGATGCTGCGGCCGGTTAGGAGCAAGTCGCGCACGACCGCGTTGCCAAGGTCGCGCTTGAGCCGGGGGATGCCTCCGAAGCCCGGAATCAGCCCCAGGCGCAGCTCGGGGAAGCAGAAGCGCGCCATCTTGTCCGCGACGATCAGGTCGCAGGTGAGCGCCAGCTCAAATCCTCCACCGAACGTGACGCCGTGGACGGCTGCAATCGTCGTGAGCGGCGCCGCGTCCAGTGCGTTCATGACGCGATGGATTCTTTCGAGAAAATCCCGCACGCCGCCGAGCCGCTGCGCAGGCGGCAAAGCCTGTGAGCCATGATAGAGCTCGCGGAGATCGGCCCCGGCGCAAAAACCTTCTTTGCGTGCACTCGAAATGATCAGCGCGCTCGCGTTCCCTTGCAGAGATTCGAGCTCGGCGACGAATTGTTCCAGCTCGCCCAGCGTGGCCGAGCCGATTTCGTTGCAAGGTGCGCGATCGAGGACAAGCTCGATCGTGCCATCTGCCGCCTTCCACGACAGTGTAGTTCCCTGGAAACTGTTCATGACACTTTCCGCTGGTAAAGGCGCTCAATCTCGGCGGCAAAGCGGGCGGAGATCGCGTCGCGCTTGAGTTTGCCGTTGGCGGTGAGCAAGCCGTTTTCGATGCTGAATGATTCAGGCACGATATGAAACGCGCGAATCTGTTTGTAGTGGGGCAGTCCGGCGTTGACCGCGTCCACGACAGCTTGAATGCGCCCATCGCTCACATCACTTCGCGGGCCGCCATGCAAACCGTTCGCGCCAGCGGTGGTGAACAGTGCGGCGAGAAAGCTGCGCTGGTTGCCGAGCAGCATCACCTGTTGCGCCTCCGGCAAGCGCTCGGCGAGCGCCTGCTCCAGCGGCTCCGGCGCTACGTTGTGCCCCGAATTCAGTACGATGAGATTTTTCAGCCGCCCGGTGATGCGCCAATTGCCGCTTGCGTCGACTTCGCCCTGGTCCCCCGTGTGGAACCATCCGCCCTCGAGCGCCTTGGCCGTTTCGGCGGGGCGTTGCCAGTAGCCGGGGAAAATGTTCGGCCCACGGACCAGGATTTCGCCGCTCTCCGCCAGCGTCATTTCCACGCCGGGAATGGCAGGGCCGACGCGTCCCGGCTCGAAATGGCGCGGATCGTCCATCGTGCAGATCGCGGTGGTTTCGGTAAGGCCGTAGACCTGCAGCACCGGGATGCCGAGCATCATGAAAAAGAGCTGCGTCTCGGGCGCGAGCGGGGCCGAGCCGCAGATCAGCGCTTTGAGATTCGGCCCGATGCTCTTGCGCACGGCCGGAAACATCACGGCGCTCGCGAGCCACAGGCAGAAAGCATCGGCGAGTCCGCTTTCGCCGCGACGCCGGCGAAGGTATTCCCGCTTCGCGCGCGCGAAGACGGCGGCAGCCCAGCCGCCGCGCTTGCTGATACTTTCGTCGATCCTCGCGCGGACCCGCTCGAGCAGCGTCGGCACATTCAGAAAATAATCGGGCACGGCAAGTTTCAGCTCGTCCGAGAGCTTCGCGAGATCGGTCGAAAGCGCCAGGACGCTCTCGCGCGAAAGAAACGTCAGCATCGCGATCCAGGAAGCCGCAAAGCAGAAGGGAAGGTAGTGAAAGATTCTCTCCGTCTGGCCGCCACTACGTGGGGAACGGCTCATGAGCTGGTCGAGCCGCGCGTTCGTGCACCCGAGCATGTACGTGACGTTCGCCGCATTCAGCACCACGCCTTTCGGTTCGCCCGATGTGCCCGAGGTGTAGATGATGGTGACCGCGTCGTGATCGGCGTGGCGAAAGGGAGGCGCGGTTGCGCTAGAGTCGCCCGCGAAGACGGCGTCGAACGCCACGACGGGCGGCGCGCCCGGCCAAATCTTCTGAATTTCGGCGGCGAGCGCTGCCTCCGAACAGCAGATCAGCGAAGGCGCCGAATCCTTGACCATCGCGGTCAGTTCGGCAGGAGCCTGCCGCGCGTAGAGGGGCACGACGATGATGCCTTCGGCCATCATCGCCAGATCGATCGCGGCCCAGCGGATGCCGTTGGGGGCCAGCAGCGCGCAGCGGTCGCCCATTTTCAGGCCGCGCGCCTTGAGAAAATTCCGCGCGCTTCCCGCGAGGGCCAGGAGTTCCCCTCCGGTAACGGAAACATAGCGGCCATCGCGGATTTCGCGAAGCACCGGCGCCGTGGCCGCTTGCTCGAGCCGGGCGAAGATTTTTTCGAGAAAGGTCATGCTGCAACCGCTCCGCTGTGCGTTTCAAGCAGCTTGCGCAGCGTGGGGCTGAGCGGCGGCAGGTATTCCTCCCAGCCCAGTACGCCGGTCCGCACCGGAAAGTCCGGATAGCGGCGGGCCACGCGCTCCTCCAGGTAGACGCCCATGCGGGCCATCAGCTGGATGTTGTGCGCGACCGTGCGGCCCATGGCGTCGGGCATCTCGTCGGCTTCGGCATCGAGTGCGCGAAGTGCCGCGACGATCTTGTCCGCCAGATCGTCGTCGTCCACGCCCATCACGAGATGTTCGTGGCCGCGCTGGCGCATGAGGTTTCGAATCCGCTCATCCATGGTCACGCCCGCCGACGGCACGCCGGCGGGCATCGAGGTCACGATCGCATGAAAGCGCGAAGAGAGCAGGCGATCGCAAGACCGAAGAACGCTCACGATCTCATACATATTGAATCGCTCGGAGGAGAAGACCGGAGCTCCGCCGAGCTTCTCCGCAACGCGCTCGCACGCGTCGCGGTCGAGCATCTCCATGCCGATCAGGACGATAAAGATTCCGCGCGTTCTCCTGTATTGTTCTACTCCGCTCGCCATCGCCGCCAGATACTTTTCGTACGCGGCGTCCACGTCGCGGCCCGACTTATGAAAGTAGATGGTTCGATAGTAGCTCTTCTTGTATGCGCCGAACGCCGAGTGCGCCAGCCACTGGGCGAGCGATGGCTTCACCGGCCACCAGAAAGGATTGATGGGGCAGACCGCCAGAATTGGACTCGATCCGTCCCACCCTGCGTCCCGCAGCGCCTTGCTCCCGTAGTCGGGTCCGAGCGGTTCGAACGTCCACGCCGTATCCGTACCCAGTTCGGTCGCGATGCCCAGTTTCCCCAGGAGTGTCTGCGATTCGACGTTCCGCGTAATCACCAGCGAATCGCGGCAAAAGCGACGGCACATCCTCTGCAGCAACGGGTCCATCGCGCCCGCTTCGCCTCCGTACGCCACGCTCAGCTTATTCTGTGCCGAAGCGATTCCCAGCGCTCCGATCATCATGGCGGTAAGGGCGCTGGCGAATTTGCTCTTGAACATCGAGCCTTCGCAAGCGATCACGCCGTGATTCTTCCTCACTTCCGCGTGCAGAAACGGCGGGAAGACATCCGGCAGATGGACCTGCTTCGCATCGCCGAAATAACCGCGCGTCAGATCGAAGTTCTGCGTCATCACGCTCAAAGCAATGTTGTCGCAGCCGAGAATCCGCCGCAGCTGCCGCAGAATTTCTTCCACGCGAATATCCGAACCCGTGTTGCGCGTGCCGTTGTAGCCGGCCAGCAGCAGCTTCAGCCTTTCGCCGGGCTTCCACGCCTCGCCCGCGCCGAGCATCCATTCCAGCTTGTTCAACTCGATTAGCCCGCTGACCCAGGCCTCGATTGCGGCATCCATGTCAATCATGGGCGTGAATCCTGTGCCGCCGTGGCTGGCGCGGAAGCCGCGACCGATTCGGGGCCGGGCGAAGCGTCCGAAGGCCACTCGCGGTACTTGTAACTAAAGTTATTCTCCCGGCTGAAACGCAAGAGCGGATAGCAGTATTGCGAAAATGGAGCCGGGCGCCGGCCCATCTCGGCCACCACGCGCCGGTTGTCGAACACCGTGTCCCAGGTGAGGTAAGGCAGGAAAACCTTCAGGAGCGTTGCCAGCCCGCCGATCTTTCCGGCGCGGCCCGCCAGCGCGTTGATCGTCTTGGACGACAATCCTTCGAGACTGGGCGCGTAAACCGGCCCGCGCTTTCCCTGCGCCTTCGACAGCGCGTCGGTCAGTTGCACGAACGTTTCCGATTCTACGCCGGACGAGAGATGGTAAATCTCGTGCGCGGGTCTCTCTTTCTGGTGCAGCGTGGTGATCGCGTCCGCGACGTAATCCACCGGCACGATGTCCACGCGCCCATTCGGCTGGAAGGGAAGCACCGGCAGCCCGGCAAGAAACACGAACGCGCGCACCATTTCGAACTGATTTGTTTCCGGCCGCCGGCTGTCGCCGAGCACGATGCTGGGACGAAAAATCGTTCGCGCCACATCGGCGAGCAATTGCCGGACCATGTGCTCGCAAAATTTCTTTGTACGCGCATAGGGGTCGTAGTCCGAACGGTTCCAGTCAATGGCCGCATCTTCCTCGACCACTTCGTCGGCCCTTTGCCCGGCCACGGCCACGGTGCTGACGTGGCTGAACCGCCGCAATCCGTGCTGGTCCCGCGCGCGCATGGCGAGCTGGATCACTTCGAGCGTACCGCGAAGATTCACGTTGAGGCAGCTCTTCTCCGATTTGCGGTTCAGCGAAGCGGCGCAGTGGATTACGGAGTCGGTCGAGCGCACGAGCTCCCGGTAGTCGTCTTCCGCAAGGCCGAAGCGCTCCTCTGTGAGATCGCCCAGGAAAATGCGGATGCGCCCATTCAAATACTCCGCGAACGTCGGAAAATCCATGTGCAGCTGCAAGGCGCGCCAGATGCGGACGCGCGCTTCCTCGGGCTCGCGCGCGCGCACCAGCACGTTCAGCGAATCGCGATGATCCGCGAGCAGGTTTGAGGCGATGTGCGCACCGATGTAGCCGGTGCTTCCGGTCAGGAGGATGGACACGTTTTTTCGGCGTCAGGGCGTCGTCGCCGAAGCCGCGTCCTGGGCCGCGAGAGGCACGTTGCGGCGCGGCCGCGCTTCCGGCGGACGTCCTTCGATCAGAGGATAGCACCACTTTCGCAGCGCCGGAATGTGCACGTTGATCCAATAATCCCACCAGTCGATGGAGCGGGCGTCGTAGCCAAAGAGCGCCCTTTCCTCAGCCGGCAGGCCCGCGCTCAGCCTCTCCACGTTCGCGGCCTCGAACACGTGATCGTTGTGCAGGATGAACGGCTCGAAAAGCGTGATCAGCTTGATGACTTTTTCAAGTTCTCGTTCGTGCCGCGCGAGCGGTGGTCGCACGAAGGGGATCGGCTCCACGCTGCGATTGATGATCTGCACGATGATCTTCTGCGCGGGCGCCGAGAGCTTTTCGTAGCGCGCCTTCGAAACCGGAATGGCGTCGAATTTCAGCCGCAGCCGGTGCTGAAAACCGTTCTGCGAGCGATAGAACTTGCGGTGGCCGAGCCCGGTCAATTCGATCGAGCGCCGCATGTCGCAAGGGTTGGCCGCCGACGTAGCTAGGTGGTACATGCGCTCGTGGCGCCGCTCGACGAGCGCGGCGGCGATCAGCATCATGCCCCGGCATACCAGGTCCACGGGAATCAGGTCGAGGCACTTGCTTTCGTTGGTTGGGAGCTGGCGGAAGAACGTCCCCAGCAGGTAGGAAAGCGACGCCGACGTATTCACTCCCTCGTTCCATCCCCGAAACGGCTGCTCGATCGAAGATTCGACAATCGACGGCCGTGCCACGGCAATGGCGGCGCCCGGATTGGCCTCCAGAAAATTGCGGATTAGCGATTCGGACAGGCTCTTCGTAAACGTGTACGTGTTGGGCCAGCCGAGCTCGTTGGCCCGGCGCGTGCCCGCCTCCGTCAAGGTCTGTCGCAGCCAACGTACGCGGTTCTTGCGGATCTGGTTTTCGAGCGGTGCGCCTTGCAGATTCTTGGCGGCGTGTTCCTTTCCGCGCGCCTGACGCGCGAGACGCTCGGTCACATCCCGCGATTCCGCGCGCGCCTCGGTCTCGCGGACGAGTGCTTCGAGCGACCGCCATTCCTTCTCGGCGTCGAAACCCGGCGCGTTGTGAGGAGAATAGTTCTTGGGAAGTTCCTCAAGGATGCGGCCGTCGCGGTATCCGATGGCGTAGCACGTGGAAAGATGCAGCAGCGCCGCGTGATCGCACCCGCGCAGAAAATCGAGCAGGTAGGCCGTCGAACGCACGTTCATCGCCAGCGCGTCGCCGAGTGCGGGATTGAAGTCCGTCAGGCCGCCGCTGTTGACGATCACGTCGAGCGTCCTCACCAGCCGCCGTGCCTCCTCAGGCGCCAGGCCTAGGCCGGGTTTGCTGGCGTCGCCGGAGAGCACTTCCACTCGCTCGCGCAGGAAGTCCGCGAATCCGTCCCCGTGCCGCGCGGCCAAGCCGTCGAATACGGGTGATTCTTCGATGATGCGCTGGAACCGCTCGGCCGCCGTCGCCGTCCGATGGCCGCGGATCAGCAGAGACACACGGCCGATCTCGGGCAGGTCGGTCAGCAGCTTCGCGAGCCAGACTTTGCCGATGAAACCCGTCGCGCCGATCAGGAGAATGTGCCTCCCGCGCAAGGCCTCGCATACGGAAAGCGGCGCGCCATTCTTTCGCGAGTCGAAGTGGACGACGGGCACGCTGATTTTCGGCGACGGCCTCTCGGCTGTGCGGATGCCTTCATCGAGCGCTTCCGGACGTTTCGTGAAGCCGAGATCGAGCACCAACTGCTCGCGCGAGATCCGGCCATCGGGCCGGTGGCCGCGCAGCTTCGCAAACGGCCCGCGCGGTCGAATCACGGGATCGAGCAGCCTGCCGGTCGCCAGGTCGCCCCGAAAGTCCAGCCGGTTCGAGAGGATGCGCGCGACGCCGAGATGATTCGCGAGCGGGCGCATGATGTGGTCGAGGCCCTGGCTGACCAGCACGACTTCGCCGCCAGCCGCCAGCACCTCCTTCAGCTTCCCGACCCCTCGCAGTTTCAGCCGCGGCTTCAGGAAGTACTGGAAAAACTCCTCGCCCAGCAGGTCCAGTCGGTCGCGGCTCTCGCCTCGCAGGACCGTGTGCAGCAGGCGCGTGGCGAACACGCGATGGGTGGCGTAGAGGAACGGCCGGGCCAGCGCCAGAATCCCCATCGTCCCGCGCCGGGTCCAGCGCTCGAGAAAGGTCTGCGCGTTCCAGGTGAAGAATCCCACCGGCCTCACAGCCGTCAGATTTAGGAGGCTCCCTTCGACGCGCCAAAAGACTGGCCCGCGGGCAGACACCCGGGCGCCTTGCCCAAGTGCGGGATCAAACGCATTGGAATCAGTGGATTCGGATGAAGACATCGTACGGTGATTAGCCGAGAGTCGCTTCTAGCAAGGCGAAATTAGCACGCTTCCCTCACCCAGGCAAGCCACCCAGCGCTCAAGCGCGACCTCGACGCCACGAAACACGCATGTATTCAGCCGTCCAGCCAACCGGGGTCGCGGCAGCAGTTCGCGGTATCATCCGGAAACCACCGTCGAGCGCATGCGCCGGAGTTGCATGATGACTTCGGCAACGAGCAGCGGAAGGACCCACGATACCCAAGCGATTGTAACGATCCGGTCGACGGGCGGCTGAAGGTGGGAGGTCGGACCGAAGTCGTTCAGGATGCGGAACGTCACGAATGCGAATGTGACGACGTATGCCCGCACCATCCATTCCTTGTGGATCTGGATGCGCCGTCTCCGGATTGCGTAGTACGCCATGGCTGCCGTTGTCACCCAGGCGGTTGCCAACATAGCCAGTGCGAAGCCGAAGGCCCATCCAAAAGTGGTAGCTGCCGCCATGCGGAAGGCGCCGACGGAGCCTACCGCTACTCCACAGAGAAAGAGCCGGCCCGTCCAGCGGTGCAGGCGCGAATAGCGCGTGCGGAAGCCCGTCCAGAACTGCCATGGGCCGGTGAGCAGAGCTACCATGCCGCCCGTCATGTGCATCAGCAGCCAGCCGCGCATGGCCCAATAGTTGGCCGCGCCCTGAATAGGATCGGTGAAGGCTGCCTGGTCGTAGTTGAGATAGTAGCGGAAGACGTATTTGAGCACGAAGCCGATAGCGATCGCCACAACTGCAGCCGAAGCCAGGAGCTTTGCTGCGAGACTCGGCGCCCTACTTTTCGGCGGGGTTATGGCGCGGCCGGAAGCTCCCACGGTGGACATGTGTTCCCCCATTTTGGGCCGAATAATCGCACCTGAGCTGAAGCCAAACAAATGAGATTTTGGTGAGTAGGCGCCCCACCGGCACCCCCTCGTCCCGAGCACGGCCGTAAGGTGTCTCTGCCGTTTCAGCTCGGCCGGACGTACACTTCCAGGAATTCGCTGCGCACGATCGTATGATTCGCGTCGCCTTCATTGTGGCTGGTCCAGTGCTGCATCAGCTCATCCAGCATGGCTTTCTGTTTTGCAGCGTCCAACCTTGAAAGCGCGATCTTGGTCGGGCCGAAATAGTTGCGGAACATATCGACCACTTCCGCCGGTCCAAACGGGAAGTCGAACGTTATTTCGCGTTTCGTGGTTTCGATCCGGGCCTTCGGGCCGAACCGCCCGCGCACAACGGACTCGTCGCCCCACAGAACCGGCGCCGGCACGCCGGGGGGAGGAGGCGCGTACTTGCCGTTGATTTTGAACATCTGCCCGGGGAAGCTTTGGGGAGTCCAATTTGCCATGGCGATCAGCCCGCCCGGCTTGCACACGCGCAGAAATTCCTGCGCCACGCGCTCTGGCCTGGGCGCGAACATCGCGCCGAACATCGAGTACACCACGTCGAACTCGCCGGCCTCGAACGGCAGCTCCTCCGCGTCCCCTTCGATGAATCGGATCTTCAGTCCTTCCTTCTCCGCGGCGGCCTTCGCTTGCTCCAGTAGGTTCGGAGCGAGGTCCAACCCCGTCACGTCCGCCCCAGTGCGCGCCGCAGGCAGTGCCTGGTTGCCCGTTCCGCAAGCTACGTCCAGCACGCGCATGCCGTGTTTCAGTCCCAGGCGGTCGACGAATTCCTCCCCGCGGCTCTCGTTGAGGCTGGCTATGCGCCCGAAATCTCCGGCCATCCAGCCGGCCTTGAGCGCCTTCTTGATCTCTGCAATGTTTGGTGTCGCGCTGGCCATACGGATCTCCTCGCTCCTATTTTAGTGCCCTCGGTCAGAAGTGAACCACCTAGCTCCCATGGCTTGTCATCCCGAACCCGTTCTGTCCTGAGCCAAGCCAAAAGCCGCGCGATCTGCGGACGGCGATGCGCGTCCGTCATCCCGAATCCAGCCGCGCTCCTGGCGGATGCGGGTGAGGGATCTGCTTCCTGTTCCTCGCCGTGCCCAGAGCGCACGCCTCTGTTGACGCTGATGTCGTGAACCTCGGATTTGTGGGAGCAGATGTGCGGATTATACCCGGCCCCTTACCCTTAAGGAAGAGAGAGAAGGATTTCGCGCTCGCCACCTCTCGATTCTAATCGCTACACTTTGGCAGGTGCGCTCATGGCTCGATTCGCAGCCATTCTGCGGAGATCAGCGCCCAGAAATCTCGTTTTCTCCCTCTATGATCGTGGTTCGCTTTCCGCCTTGAATCTCCATTCCTTCTTGCACAACGCCGCTCGGCCAGAGAACCCGCACCACATCGGCCTCGCCCGCGGTTCCGAGCCCGGCGAGAATTTCCGGCGGACCCTGTCCGAGATAACCCGAGGCTCCGGAAATCTCGAAAACCTGCTTCTGTGCGCCGGAAAAGATCTCAATCCTGTTCCCTATACCGAGCTTGTTGTCGGTGCCGCCGCGGAACGCAAGCTGCAGCCAATCGTTTTTGTTGCCTCCGACGTTTTCGAGCAGCACCGGCGGCAGATGGTTCTGCGTAATCAGCAGATCGGTCGAGCCGTTGCCGTCGTAATCAAACGCGACCACGCTGCGGGGGGTGCGCAGCGCGATCTTGTCGAGGCCGGTCTCGTTCGTGACGTCTCGAAATCCCGCCGTCCCTTCATTGCGCAAAAGGATGATTCGCCCTTCGTCCGAGAAATTCTCGCCGACAGCCACAAGGTCTTCCCTGCCGTCGTTGTCGTAGTCGAGCGCGGCAATCCCCCAGCCTCGCATCCACCCCGGATCGGTCAGTGGAACGCGCTCGAACGATTTTCCTCCTACGTTCCGCCACACGCTCAGCCCGGGCGGCACCCAGTGCGTGAACGCCAGGTCTATCCGCCCATCTTGGTCGAAATCGAGCGCGGTGACTCCGGCCGTCGGTCCCGGCATATCTCCAGACCACGGCGTCGTGACGCGAAAGGCTCCCTCGCGCGTGTTCAGGAATATCGCCGGAAATTTCTCCCATGCGGCAACAACCAGATCGATCCCAGGCACGCGCGCCGCTTCGTAATTCAAATCTGTTGTGATCGCGCCGACCGACGGTGCCGCGCCGCCGAGTCTCAGATTCTTCGTCCAGTCCATGAAGGTTCCGTCGCCCTTGTTGCGCCACAGGATGTTTCCCGGACCAACTTCAACTTCGGGGAATTGGAACGGCTGCGCGGGATCGTCGAGCGGGAAATCGTTGAAGCGCGTCACGTAGAGATCGAGGTCGCCATCGTGGTCGTAGTCGATAAACGTCACGCCGAGCACGAGCCCGCCCGTGCGCACTCCCGCCGCGTCGGTCACATCCTCGAACGTGCCCTTGCCCCCGTTGTGAAGGAGCGCGACGCCGTCGTCGAAGCTGACGGCCAGGTCGGGGTGACCGTCGTTATCGTAGTCGCCGACGGCGCAGCCGAGTCCTCTGCCGCGAAAATCAAGCTTCGCCGCCTTCGTGACATTCTCGAACTTGCCGTGCCCGGCATTTCGATACAGAGCTGCATCACCGCGTCCATCGGCGTCGGCCAGGAAAATGTCCGGCCGGCTGTCGCCGTCGTAGTCGAAAACGCAGGCCCCGCTACCCAGGAAATCTGCCAGCGCGTGCGCTTCTTGCGGATCGGACTCCGCAACCGCAACTGGCTCTTTGCCTCTCGCGTCGCCGCTCCCTTTTCGCAATCCATTGCGCTGGCTCAGCCGGGCTCTCTTGTCGTTAGCTGCGGATCGTTCCCCGGCAAGCCCCGAAATCCGCGTTACATCGACAAAACGGACCGGAACCGCGGGTGCAGCGGGACTAGGCGGCGCGATCATCTCCTCGGCGAGCGCGTATCTCCCCTGCTGGCCGTAGCCGCTGCCCATCGGCTTGCCAAGATGCTGGTCGGTAACATGCTGAGCGCGATTGAGGTGCTCCAGCGCACCGTGCACGTCCCCTGTCTGCCCTTCCGCGTGCGCGAGGCCGAATTCGGCGGAGACGTGGAATGGGTCTGTCTCGACGGTCTTCCGAAACTCCGCGATCGCTTTCGCATACTGTTTCTGTTCCGAATAAAGCAGTCCGATGAAGTAGTGCGCGTCCGCGTCGTCCGGATCGAGCGCCGCGACGTTCTGAAAATCCTGGAGCGCGGCGTCGGCTCGGCCGAGAGTCCTTTCCAGGAGCCCCAGATTGAACCAGGCGCGCGAGCTTCGCGGATTGCGCTCGGCGGATTTGACGAGCACCTTCTCTGCATCGTCGTAATGTTGCATCTGCATCAAGGCGATTCCCATATTCAGGCAGCCCGTGTCGGACTGCGGGTTCATCACGCAGGCCGTCTGAAATTTGCCCAGGGCGCGGTCGAATTCGTGGTGAGCCATCAGAGCTACGCCAAGATTGTTTTCTCGGTAGGCGTCGGCGAACGGTACGGCTTGCTCCGCAGTGGTTGCCTCGGGGCGTTGCGGTTTTGGTGCAGGACGGTGCCTCGGTTGCTGGCTAGCGCCGATAGCGGCGCAGACCAGCGCCGCGGTTGGGACCGCAACTCGAGCCCATCGCTTCACGAAGTTGACGCCTCCGCCACGAATGCCGCGCGCATTCTACCGTAACGGAAGCAAGGGGCGTGATGCCGTGACCCGCCCGAACGAGTGCCGCTTCCCACATCGTGTTCAGACTGCCACGGTCTCGACGCACCTCGAAATCTGCAAGTCCCTTATTTTCAATACATAGATCCATGGCTGCGCGGCTGCATATCCCGACCGCAAGGGCGTCCCGAGAGCAGCCCTTCTAGCGCGCCGCTGAGGCGGCTAGGCAACAAGGAGGCAGCCATGAACAACTTCATTGCATTCGCGGAGATATCAGGAGCCATCCTTGCGGCTTTGGGACTCGCCCTGGGACTCGAGTGGTTGGGCCTGACCGGTCTGATGCGTTTGATGCCTGCGGGACGGCGCAACCCGCCGCGGAAGGAGCGGCAATAACTCCGGGCGCGGCGCCTGGGGCATCGCCGGGGAGGAAGCCATGCTTTTCCTCAGGTTTCTGCTGTTGGCTGGATGCGTCGTTTTTCTCGTCGGTGCCGCGGGCGCCGTACTCTACGACATCTATCTGATCTACGAACTTCAATGGTTGTTTCGGCGCGGCGGACGCGCCACCGAAGGCGCGCCGCCGGTTGAAGCGCCGCGAGCAGCAGCCCCGCCCCGACGCGTTCGCCCCGCGATCCGATGGAACACAGCCGCCCAACTCGCAACCATCGGGGCTCTTGCGGGACTTGCCGGGTTAAGCATCGTCGTCGTACCCGACGGCCACGCGGCCGTGCGTGTGAGCCAAATTTCCGGGGTGCTGCCCGGGACGCTCTATTCCGGCACGCACTTCATCTTCCCGCTCGTCGACCGCATCACTCTCTACGACATCCGCGACCGCGTTTTCGCGACGGCCGCCGAGGAAGTGCGGAATTCGAAGCTCGACGTCCTCACCGTCGAGGCGCGCGAGGGCCTGTCCGTGGGGCTCGCTGTCACGGTGCGCTACCGCATTGACCCGCAGAGGCTCGGCTACATACAGGCCAACCTTCCGCGGCCGCTCGACGAAGAGGTTGTTGCGCCGACGGTTTTAAGCGCCTTCCACGAGACTGCGCCGAATTACATCGTGCGCGACGTTTTTTCGACCAAGCGCGAGGAGTTTCGCCAGCGAGCCGCAAAGCTCATCACCGCGCGCCTCTCCGGAGATGCCATCGTCGTCAAAGAGGTTCTTCTCCGAAAGGTTTTGTTGCCGGAAGAGTACGCGAAGGGCCTCGAGGATCTTCTTCTGAAGGAGCAGGAGGACGACCGTACCTCCGTCGAGGCCCAGATCGAGAAGAAGCGCGTCGCCATCGCTGAGTCGCAGGCCGAGGCCTTTAAGATTCGCCAAGTGAAGCGCGCCGAAGCGGATGCCCGGTCGCAGGTGATCATGGCCAAGGCGCAATCGGACGCCATGCAGTACACGCTTCCGCTCAAGCAGAAGCAGATCGAGCAGTCCCGCCTGGAAGCCCAGGCCCGCAAGGAAGCGACGATTCAGAATGCCGAGGCCGATGCGCAAGCCAAAGTGATCGACAGCAAAGCCGAGCAGCAGCGCCAGAACCTGCTCGCGGAATCCGAGGCCAACCGCATCCGAGTCACCGCACAGGCCAAGGCGGAACAGATGGAGCTCGAGGCTGCCGCGCTCAAGGCAAATCCCCTGCTCGTGCAGTTCACGGTGGCGCAGCGACTCTCCGATCGCGTGCAAATCATGATGGTGCCGAACGATGGAAAATTCTTTTTCACGAACGACGTGTTGCGTTCGGCCATGGCCGCAGACGCTGGCGATCCGCCGGCGCGGGCGGCTGCGAGATAGTAGAGTTTCCCGGTCGATCCGGTCTTTCTCGGACGCGCGTTAGGCGTCCGCGAGAAGTCGGGTCGGCCCCGGGGATGAACGCCGGCAAAAACCCTTGCTGGCGGCTTCGTCCCGTGCTTCTCGGCGCGTGGCTTTGTTTCCGCCGCAGCAAAACCCGCGCCACCGGAGTACGGGGCGAAGCCGCCCAGCCGGCGCATGGAAACTCGTCGCGCGATGTCCGCCGGATACGTTTTGAGTTTGTGCTATGATGACGAACCACGAACGCCAATCGCACTTCGGCTGGACGGATGGAGCGCACTCGCCGCAACTTACCTTTTTCCCTGCGCGCGATTCTTGTCGTCGCTTCTCTCGTCGTCGCGGCGAATTCTTCTTCTGCGCAATCACCCGGCCAGCTTCCCACGGTGTGGAATGACGCCGTGCATTCTCTCGCCGAGAAAATCGTCACCGCGGTCACTTCTTCGCACACGCTTTCCATCGATGCGAAGGACATCACACCGGGCGCCCCTGTGGACGTCGCTAGCCTCCGCCAGGCCCTCGTAGCACAAATCACCGTGCAAGGCGGCCGCCTCGTGGAGTCCTCGCCGGGCTCGCCGCCGGCCGATGCTCAAGTGCAGGTCACGATTTCTCGAAATGTCGATGGCTTTATCCTGGTCGCGGAAATGCATCTTGCCGACTCGGAGCAGGTGGCTATCGCTGCCGTCGCGCCGGCCGGCGAACCCGCGCAGCGGCCGGGGCCCGCGCCCGTGATTCAGCGGAAAATTGTCTGGCAGCAATTCCGCCCCATACTTGATTTTGCGCGAGCGGTCACCGACGCGAAGCACACCCTCTGGTACGTCCTCGAGCCGGACCGGCTCGTGGTCCACGACTTCAATGACGGGGAGGAAGTACTTCAGCAATCTAAGCCCGTCTACCCGCTTTCGGCATCGCGCGACCTTCGTGGCCGTCTAGTATTGAGCGATGCCACGCACGTGAGTGCCTGGATCGCAGGATCGCGATGCGAGGGGCTCTGGAATCCCGGTTTTACCGTCAGTTGCAGCCCGAATTCAGGTGAGCAATGGCCGATGGGACCGGCAACCTGGGTTTTCGATACGCCTCGGAACTACTTTTCGGGGGGCATGATTCTGTCATATGACCTGGTAGCGAAATATCCCGCCTTCTATTCGGCGGCTTCTCCTTCCCCCGTAGTGGGAGGACGGAGCACTTCGCGATGGATTCTCGCCGGATTGGATGGGAAGGCACAGCTCTTCGCGGGTCGGTCCGAGCCGGCGTACACCTTTTCGGGCTGGGGAAGCGACGTTCTCTCCCTCGCGCCTGTGTGCGCTTCGGGGTGGCAAGTGCTGGTCACAGGGCCGGGCGATTGGACCCAGCCGGACCGAATGCAGCTTTACGAAATCGCGAACAGCCGGGCAATCGCCGTTGGCGAGCCGCTCGACGTTCCCGGGCCGATTCTCGCGCTCTGGGCTGCGGCAGACGGCAATTCGGCACGAATGGTTTCTCGAAATATCGAAACGGGACTCTATGAAGCTTCGATTGTCACTGTATCTTGCGATCGCTAGCGTCGCGCTCATCGCTGTGGGCGTCCGATCGGCGCGGCGGCCGAGTTATGGCGGAACGCTGCGCGTCGAAATAGGCGCGGTGGTGAATTCCCTCGACCCGACGGTGTCGGCCGCGAATCTCGAAGAAGCTGCGGCCAAAGAGCAGATTGATGCGCTGCTCTACGCACAGCACAATCCGGATGGGACTTTTGAGGGTGTCTCCGGCTCCGGACCTTTTCACATTGCCGCGTGGGATCCCGGAAAGCGTGCGGTGCTGGTCGCGAACGACGACTTTGGCGGCGGCCGGCCATTCGTCGACTCGATCGAAATTCAGATGGGTCGCTCCGCGCGGGATCGCCTGCTCGATCTTGAGCTCGACCACGCCGATTTCGCGGAGATCCCGCCCGAAGAGGCCCGCGCCGCTTCCGGGCGCGGCGTGCGCCTGAGCTCGTCCGAGCCGGACGAACTGGTTGCGCTGATCTTCGCGGCGGGCCGGCCCGTCGCGCAGGATGCGCGTGTTCGCGAAGCGCTCGCCTGCTCGATCGATCGCGCCGACATCGTGAATTTCATTCTGCAAAAGACGGGCGAGCCGGCCGGAGGGTTGTTGCCGCAGTGGTCGAGCGGCACGGCATTCATGTTCTCGACGTCGCCGGATCCCGCCAGGGCGAAGGAACTTGCGTCGGAAATCGGCGGCTCGCTTAAGATTGTGTTGGGATATGATGCCGGCGATTCACTCGAACAGTCGATCGCACAGCGTATCGTGGTGAACGCCCAGGAGGCGGGCATTTCGGCGGTTGCGCAAGCGATCGCGGGTGCGGCGGCGGATTACGATGCGCAACTCGTCCGCCTTCCGATGGGCTCGCCGCACGCGAGCGAAGCGCTTGCGCAGTTCGTCGTCGTGCTCAATCCGCTCGCGGGCCTGGACGCACCGGAACTGCCCCCGGGTGCCTCAGCCGAGAAAGTGTTCGCAGTCGAGCGAGCTATTGTGAACGGCGCAAGGGTCGTTCCGCTCGTGTGGCTTCCGCAGGTGTACGGCCTTAGCGCGCGCCTGCGGGATTGGCGGGTGCCTGCGGCGGGTGGGACATGGCCTCTCGCGGATGTCTGGCTCGAAGGCCCTCCCGGACCGGCGCCCGAAAAGGAAAACCCGTGACGTTTCGCTCCAAACTCTTCTGGATTTTTACCCTGGCGCTGTTGGTGTCCGTGGGCTTGATCGCAGCGGGCGTGACGATCGTGGCGCGCCGCGCGTTCGATGAATCGAATCGGCAGCACAGCGAAGCGTTGGTCGCGCAATTCCAGCGCGAATTCGAGCACCGCAAGCAGGATGTCGCGCATCGCGTCCAGCGTGTCGCCGACGCCGAAGCGACGGTGCGCATGGCCATTGACCTCAGCCGCCCAAAAGCGGACGTCTCCGTTTACGTCAACGACGCCGTCGGCGTCTCGCAATCTCACCAGCTCGATTTCCTCGACTTTGTCGCCAGCGATGGCTCGATCATTTCCTCCGCGGAATGGCCTGCGAGGTTCGGCTACAAGATGGATTGGGTAACGCAGCCGAAGGACTGGGCCTCGCTGGGCTCCTTCCTCATGAAGGTCGACACGCAGGAAGGGCCGGCGCTTGGATTGATGGCTGTTTCCAGAGTTCGCGTCGGCGACAGGGACCTCTATGTCGCGGGCGGCCAGCGCCTCGGAAAGGATTTTTTAAGCTCGCTCGTTCTTCCGGAAGGAATGCGCGCACTCCTCTATCTGAATCTCGACCCGAGCTTCCAGGCGATCAACCTGCTCGATCAGGCGGGTCCGGTCGTAGAGGGCGACCGGCTCGCTCCGTTTATCAACCAAGAGCGGCAGCAACCCGGCCCGCAAACATTCAAGATTTCGTGGACGCCGGATCCGGCGAGCGCCGAAGTGTTTCATGTGCTGCCGTTGCAGGGGCGGCAGAAGGAACTTCTCGGCGTGCTTCTGGTCGGCAGCTCGCAGCAGAAAACGGTGGCGCTCGAACACCGCATCCGCCTTCTCGCGCTGGGCGTGCTGGGAATCGGCTTGCTGCTCGGCGTCGTGCTGAGCTGGTGGGGAGCGGCGCGAGTCACGCGCCCAGTCAAGAAATTGGCCGCAGGGGCTCGCGCAGTGTCGGAAGGGAACTGGCAGGCGCGCGTGGATGTCCGCGGCGGTGGCGAATTGGCCCAGCTCGCGCGCGCGTTCAACCGCATGACCGAACAGTTGAGCGAGCAGCGCGAGCGGCTGGTGCAGGCGGAGCGCGTTGCTGCGTGGCGGGAATTGGCGCGGCGGCTGGCGCACGAGCTGAAAAATCCGCTGTTTCCGCTCCAGACGACGGTCGAAAATCTTCAGCGAGCGAAAGAGCAGAGCCCCGAGCAGTTCGAAGAAGTCTTCCGCGAGTCCACCGGCATTCTCCTCGCCGAGATTGAAAATCTCAAGAAGATCGTCGGCCGCTTCAGCGATTTCGCGAAGATGCCGCAGCCGGATCTTGCCGCGGTGAACCTCAATGAAGTGGTGCGCGGCATCGTCAAGCTCTTCGAAGCGCAATTCGGGGCCGTCGGCCGGCCGCCCATCACACCCGAGCTTCACCTCGAGGAGGGTTTGCCCGCGATCCAGGCGGACGCGACGCTTGTGCAGCGCGCCATCGAAAATCTCGTGTTGAACGCCATGGACGCCATGCCGGCGGGCGGCGTCCTGATGCTGCGCACGACGCGCGAGAACGGCGATGTGAACCTCGAGATTTCCGACACCGGCAGCGGTCTGACTCCCGAGGAGTGTGAGCGGCTCTTCACGCCGTACTACACCACGAAGCAGCACGGCACGGGACTTGGTCTTGCCATCGTGCAATCCGTGGTGAGCGACCACGGCGGGCGCATCGAAGTTGAGAGCGAGGCGGGCGTCGGCACGTCTTTCCACATTCATCTTCCGGCGAAGCCGCCGCAGCGGCCGGTTTCCGGCCCGGGTGCTTCCCCCGCTGCAGGGAACGGTCACGGCGGCGAGAAGGCGTAGCCGCCCGTGGCCCTGAAAGCCCGCATCCTGATCATCGACGACGATGCGAACACGCTTGCTTCGCTCGCTCGCGCCTTTCGTCTCGCGGGCCACGAGGCGACCGTCTGCGACAGCGCCGCACGCGCCCTCGATGTGGCCAGGACGGAACGCTTCGACCTCATCCTCTCGGACGTGGTAATGCCAGGACGAGACGGCATTGAGCTGCTCGAAGATCTGAAAAAGACCGGCGTGGCCGCCCCGGCGGTTATGATGTCCGGCCAGGCCACGATCGAAATGGCCGTCCGGGCTACGCGCCTCGGCGCCGTCGATTTTCTCGAAAAGCCGATCTCGACCGAGAAATTGCTGCTCACCGTTGAAAACGCACTGCGTCTTGCGCGCCTCGCAGAAGAAAATCGTGAACTGAAGGAGCGTCTTGGACGCCACGCGATCGTCTGGGCGAGTCCTGCCATGCGCGAAGTGATGGCGCAGGTCGAGCAAGTGGCCGCGAGCGAAACACGCGTTTGCATCCGCGGCGAAACAGGCACGGGCAAAGAGTTGATCGCCCGCACGCTGCACGAGAAAAGCCCGCGCCAAGAAGGACCGTTTGTCGCGCTGAATTGCGCCGCGATTCCCGCCGAGCTGATGGAATCGGAACTTTTCGGCCACGAGAAGGGATCCTTCACCGGCGCCGCGGCGCGCCATATCGGAAAGTTCGAGCAGGCCCATGGCGGGACCCTCTTGCTCGACGAGATCGGCGACATGCCGCTGGCGATGCAGGCGAAACTCCTGCGCGTGCTGGAAGAAGGCGAAATCGAGCGCATCGGAGGCGGGCATCCGATTCCGGTGGACGTGCGCGTGGTGGTCGCTACCCATCGCAACCTCGAGGAGCAGGTGCGGCAGGGAACTTTTCGCGAAGACCTCTATCACCGGATTTTCGTCTTTCCGATCGTGGTACCGCCGCTGCGCGAGCGCCGCGAGGATATCCGCGTGCTGGTGGAGCATTTTGTTCGGCAAATGTCGGAGCAAAACCGCTGGAAACCGAAGACCTTTTCGCGCGAGGCGCTCGAGGCTATGGAAAACTACCCCTGGCCGGGAAACGTGCGGGAGCTGCGCAACGTGGTCGAGCGCGTGCTCCTGATGGCTCCCGGAGGCGTGGTCGAAAGGGCGGCGATTGCGCGCGCCCTGCCGCAAGTCTCCGGCGCAGTCACTGCAACGCCCGCATCGTCCGCCGCGCCATCCGCGACCACCGGCACGCTTGCCGAGCGCGTCGAAGCCTTCGAACGTGAAACGCTTCTCGCCGAACTCAGGCGGAATCGCCATCACATGACGAATACCGCCAAGGCCCTGGGACTCGAGCGAAGCCACCTCTACAAGAAATGCCAGCAGCTCGGCATCGATCTGCGCGCCATCCGCCAGACGGATTAGGCAGCTAGCGAAACTCGAAGTCTGTGGCTTTCACCATCGCTCCGTGGCAGAAAGAAAGTCGTTCATTCTTATACGCCTGTACCTCGGTGCCTGTTTCCGCAGCATCACGATCTCCCGGATCGTCTTCGCCGCGCCATCCGAGAGCCCTGCAGCACGAACCAGACGGCAACGGCGCCCCCGAGGCCAATCCACGCAACTATGGCCCGCAGCGTCACCGTGAAGGCGATCATGGCGACCAGACAGCACCAGATCGGCGCCTCGCCGCGAAACGCCTGGCCCCACTGCGGCTCGATACCTCCCGGCGGAATGCGCGGCGCGGGCGCCGGCAGGAGCCGCGGCACTCGCCGGCAGTATTCCCGAAACTTCTCGCCCTGTTGTTCTTCGAGATCCGCTTCCTCGCGCCCGATGAGGCGCAAGATTCGGATGGCTGCTCCCCCCGCGAGAATCACGAACCCGAGGCGGCTGGCGAGAAATCCAAGTCCCAGCGTCCATAGAAATGTCCCGAGATAGAGCGGGTTCCGCACGTGCCGATAGGGACCATCGGCCACGAGCGTTTCCAGGTGTAACTTCGTGTCGTGGACGACCTCTGAACGCAGATACGCCGCTCCCCATGTGCGGATGGCCGCGCCAACACCGACGAGCAACGCTCCCAGCGCGAAGAGCGCGCGAGTAAGAACTCGTGCGTGCAAGCCCGTGAGGCCCATCGCCCACGGCACAAAGGCGTCGACGACGTTGACGCGATCGATAACGTAGACCTGAAACGCCAGCCAAAAGTGAAGCAGGTTCAGTGACGAGCGGTAGCGGAATTCGAATCTAGTCGCGCGCATAACCGCTTTCGTTTTGCGCTGGCGGTGCAAAGAAATGTTTCAAGCACAGGTGCGTCGGCACGTACGCAACCCCGATCAGCGCAAGCGCGCTGGCCGCCACGTGAACCGCCGGTGGTCCCCAAGCGCGATGGAAAAAGGGATCGCTGAACGCAAAATTGATATTCAGCGCGGGCGATGTGAGCCTCGCGGCCGCGAAAGCCGCGAGCGCGATCGCCGACTGCAACGCCAGCCCGCGCCGGTCGTAGCCGAGACGGTGAACTGCCCACAGCAGCAGCGGCGGCGTCACCAGGTGAAAGAGCGTGAGCAGCCGAACCCACAGCGGGTAGCGCGGGTCGAAGAGATATTCCGTTCCGCCGATCAGGTGGCGCCCCAGAAGCAGTCTCCAGCCCACGTCCAGTGCCCAAACCGCATCCACCAGAAGCGACCCGACAGCTTGGCTCGAGATTAGCAGCGCGCTGTTGCTCCACAATCCGACGCAGCTTACGACCACGGTGATATCGCAAAGGTGCAGAAAGTTGGCCGCGCCCCAAGAGCGCCAGTAGACCGCCGTCCAGAGAACCAACCAGACCAGCGCGCTCCAGCGGAGCCAATTCGGGATGCTCTTATGGGCTGGGTAAGGCGAGCGCATGCTTTTTGCCGGATTCGGCGGCCATCCTATCAAACGCCGCATGCAATTCCTACCGCCGCGGAGGAGTGGCAACGCGTGCTCATTCAAGTCCTCCTTTGCAGCGCAGGATGCTCTCTTGCGTCCAAGCGTCGAAGCCTTCGCGTGAGCGTACTTTCGCTGGCGAAGCCGCGGCGCGCATGCGAAAATCCAGACGAGCTATGCCATCACTTCCCGTTCTTCTGGCAGCCGGCGGCGCGTGCGCCGCTGCCGGGATTTTTTCGTGGGGCGCCGTAGCGCCATCGTCGCAGCTCTTCGGGCCCACGATTCGGCGCACGGGCGATTCTTCCGCGGTGGCGCTCACCTTTGACGATGGCCCGAATCCGGCCGTCACCCCGTCTCTGCTCGATCTTCTCGACCGGCAAAATGCTCGCGCCACGTTTTTCCTGATCGGCCGCCACGTGCGCGCCTTCCCCGCGCTGGCGAAGGAAATCGCCGAGCGCGGCCATACCATCGGCAATCACACCGACACGCACCCGGCCCTTGCGCTTTTGCCACCTCGTCGTATTGCAGCGGAGCTCGACCGTTGCGACGACGCGGTCGCGGCGGCGACGGGGCGCATGCCTCGTTGGATGCGGCCTCCGTTCGGATTTCGCGGGCCGCAGCTTAATGGAGTTGTCCGCGCGCGCGGCGGCGAAGGTGTGGTGATGTGGTCCGCCTGGGCGCGAGACTGGAAGCCACAGCCTGCCGATCCTGTGATTCAGCGCTTGCGCCGCGTACAGGGAGGCGATATCGTCCTCCTGCACGATGGCGACCATCGTGTGCTCGAAGGCCTCCGCCGTCATACCGTCGCGGCACTCGAACACTGGCTGCCGCGGTGGAAAGACGCAGGCATTCGCTTCGTCAGTCTCGACGAGATGCAGCAAACAAACTAAGCGGGCAGGGGGCCCATGGACGAAAAGCGATTTTACGACGAGAAGGAAGAAGCGAAGCAAATCCCGCTGAACTGTCCGCACTGCCACCAGGAGAACACCTACCCCGTCCGTTGGATGGTGAGGACGAAGAAGGCGCAGTGTCCCCCCGGCGCCAACGAGCAAGATCGGAAAAATTTCGCCAAGGCCCGCTCCTACATGGTGCGCGTCGACAATATGGTCGCCTGCCGCAACATCCGCTGCCGAAAGCGTTTCGACCTCACCGGCCAGACCGTCTTCCTGATTTAGCGCCGATTCAAAACGCTCCGTGCCGCCTAGCCAACGTAGTCTTGGTGTCGCCGCCTCAACAGTAGATACGCGTTCGGAGGGTTGCCCGCCCTTCGCGGCGCCCGTTGCGGATTCTTTGGTTCGTTGTGGAAAACGTAATCAAGCGCATTCGCCGCCGCCAAGGTATTCTTGAAGGTGTCTTACAGAGTGGAGCGCATCGGTGCGGCTGGCTGGACGGATCATCGGGGTTTTGCTGATCGGGTGGGGAATCCTCGGCCTTCTTGTGCCGCCTTCGCGAGCGGCGAATTTGAAGCCGGAAACCGTGGCCGCGTTCAACCGTTACATCCGCGCCACCGAAGCGCGGATGGACGAAGATCTGCGCGAGGGCCGGTTCCTCGTCGTGGACCGCTTGCCGAGCGAGCAACGGCGGGAAGTGTACGCCAGTCTTCGGCGGGGCCAGGTCCACATCGAGCAGTTGTACTCGCTGGAAGACGGCCATGAAATCGACATCCCGAGCGGGATGATTCATGATTGGGCGGGCGTGATTTTTATCCCGGGCGCCACGATTCCGGAGGTTGTGGCCGTCCTTCGAGATTACGACAACCACAAAAACATATATGGCCCGGACGTTCGGCGTTCCGAATTGCTCAAACGCAGCGGAGACCGATTCGAGGTCTATCTGCAGCTTTACAGGAAGACGATCATCACCGTGGTCGTCAATGTGAATTGTGACGTCAAGTACACGCAGCTCGACAGCACGCACTCGATGAGCAGGTCCTACTCGACGCGGATCGCCGAGGTCGAAAACGCGGGTGAGCCGGACGAGCGCGAACTTCCAGTAGGAAGAGACCACGGTTATCTGTGGCGCTTATACAGCTACTGGAGCATGGAAGAAAAAGATGGAGGAGTCTATCTGCAGAACGAATCGGTCGCGCTCAGCCGCGGTGTTCCGTGGATCTTCGCTTGGCTGGTCAATCCCTTGATTCGAAGCATTCCCCGGGCGGTGCTTTCGGAGCTGTTGCAGGATACGCGGAAAGCCGTCTTGAACAAAAATCCGTTCCCGGCCGTTTCCTCATCTCCTTGAGCCGGCGCCTCGTCCATGGTGGGATCGTGCCGTGCGGAACCGGAAACGTGGTTTTCTTCGAAGGGTCGCGCTCGGAAGCGGAGCCGGTTTCCTATGAAAAGGGCATACGTTCGGTTCTATGCGCAGCTGAATGATTTTCTGCCGCCGTCGCGGAAAGGGCGGGCGACGAGCTACGCCTTCCTGTTGAGTGGTTCCGTGAAAGACATGATCGAATCGATGGGCGTGCCGCACACCGAAGTGGACCTAATCCTGGCCAACGGCGAGCCGGTCGATTTCGCGTATCTCGTGCGGGACGGCGACAAGATCAGCGTCTATCCGACGTTTCAATCCCTCGACATTTCGCCTGTTTTGCGCCTGCGACCTCAGCCCATCCGCGAGTTTCGATTCGTAGCCGACGCACACCTGGGGCGGCTGGCAGCCTATCTTCGGATGGTGGGATTCGACACACTGTATCGTAGAGACTACCGGGATGAGGAAGTAGCCAAACTTTCCGCCAACGAGAGACGGATTCTGCTGACCAGAGACCGAGGTCTGCTCAAAAGGAATATCGTGAGCCGCGGCTATTGTCTGCGCGAAACCAACTCCGCCCGTCAACTCGTCGAGGTGCTTCAGCGCTTCGATCTAATCCAGTCGATTGCGCCGTTCCGGCGGTGTATCCATTGCAACGCGTTGTTGCGGCCGGTCGCGAAGGAGTCGATCGTTGACCGCCTCCTGCCGGAAACGAAGCAGTACTATGACGAGTTTTTTCTCTGCCCTGAATGTGACCGAATCTACTGGAAGGGTTCGCACTACCGCCGCATGCGGCATTTCATCGACAGCGTTACGAAGTCTGCCTGACGCCCAGCCGCAATTTGTGCTGCCACGCCGCTCTCGGAAGGTCTACGCCGTCCCAAAAGACTGCCGATCGGGCTTGAATCTCTCGCACACAGCTCAGTGACCTGCATCACTGTGATCTTCGGCCGGGTGTGGAAGTGTGAAAAGGGCAGGGTGTCATCTCGGAGCTACGAGTCAAGCGGCTGCCGGACGGGCCGACCGAGCCAGTACGCTCTGAGGCCTGCCGACCCGATGAGTGGATCTTCGGGTGCGCCATTACTTGCGAGCGAAGAGAAGGACCTGTGTGGAAGGAGCCTCGCCATGCAAGTTCCGCTTCAGATTACGTTTCGAAACATGGAGTCCTCGCCAAGAATCAAGGAATGGATCCGCGCCGAGGCGAATCGGCTTGAGACTTTCTACAGCCAAATTATGGGATGTCGTGTGGCCATTGAAGTGCCCCACCGGCACCACAGAAAAGGGAGCAGGTACCACGTTCGAATCGACCTGACCTTGCCGGGCGGAGAGTTGGTGATCAAGCGTCAGCCGAATATCAGGGACCGGGTCAAGCAAAGAGGTGAAGCGCAGGCGTCGAAGTCTCTGGAAGTGGCGACTCCTAACAAGAATCTTCGTCTGGCGATTGATGACGCCTTCCGGGTGGCCGTCCGTCGCCTTCAAGACTACGCGCGACGACAGAACGGCCGCGTGAAGACTCATGAACCTTCTCCCGCGGCGCGCGTCAGCAAACTTCTTCCTGAGAAGGGTTACGGATTCCTGATCACGCCCGACGAGCGCGAAATCTACTTCCACCAGGGCAGCGTTTTGAACCGAGGGTTTGGCCGCCTCAGGGTCGGAACGCTGGTCAGCTTTGTAGAAGAGCAAGGAGAGAAGGGTCCACAGGCCAGCACGGTGCGGATCCTCGGAAAGCAAGGCCGGCGCCGGGCCCTTCGCACCGCGGCGGCTTCCGCGACCTAGCTCTCCTGTCCATCGGCAGCCGCAAGGCTTTTGATAGGCGCGCAAGTCACGGTGACGGGAAATGATCCTGTTTGCATTTTCTGATTACGAGCCGATGGCGCGGCAGCTGCGGGAGATCGCGAGCGTCAAGCTCGGCCGATTTACGCTCACCCGGTTTTGCAACCAAGAGTTGTATGCGGTCGTGGAGACTCCCGTGTCGGGGGAGCATTGCCTCGTTTTGGGTTCGATTGCCCCTCCGGACGAGCAGATCCTTTCCTTGCTGTTGCTGGCCCACACGCTCAAGAAAGAAGGGGCCTTTAAGCTCACGGCGATCCTTCCTTATCTTGCCTACAGCAGGCAGGACAAACTCAAGCGGGGAGAAAGCCTGGCGACAGCCTGGGCAGGGGCCCTGCTAAAGACCTCCGGATTCGATCAGGTGCTCACCGTGGATGTGCACAGCCAGCGCGACAAACAATTGTTCCCGATACCGCTGATTTCGCTTCCCACGGCGAGTCTCTTCGCGGCAGCGATCAACAACCACCGGCTGAATGACGCTGTTATCGTGGCGCCGGATAACGGAGCCGTTGCCCGTTGCGAAGCGGTGAAGTGCGCGGCCGGGATGCCTGCCGGTGATACACCCCGCTTCGAAAAACAGAGAACCGAGAAGGGGATCGTCCATCGCGGTCCCCTTGGCAAGGTCGGCCCTAGAGTCGTGATCATCGACGACATGCTCGATACAGGCGGGACGCTCGTTTCTGCCTGCGAGAAGCTGAAGCAATCAAAGGTCGAGGAAATCTACATTCTGGTGACGCACGGCCTTTTTACGGGAACGAAGTGGACACAATTGTGGTCGCTCGGAGTGAAGCGCATATTCTGCACGGACACGGTGCCTCTGCGTGCAGAGATCAACGCAACCGATATTTCGATCCTTCCTGTGTCGGCGCTGCTCCACGAGAAACTGTCCTCCATGGAGGACGAGTCCTGACGTGTGGCTGATGGTGACGCATGGTTTCCTCTGAAATCAAAGAGGTGATGGCCATCGACGGCTCGCTCGGCGAAGGCGGCGGCCAGGTTCTACGGAGTTCTCTGGCGCTGGCATTGCTCACCGGCAGGCCTTTCGCCATGAAAAACATTCGCCAGCGCCGCGCCAAGCCGGGACTGATGGCCCAACATCTAAAGGCAGTCGAGGCAGCGAGCGCCGTGGGCGCGGCGCGGGTCGAAGGCGCTCGACTTGGATCGCAAAATCTCGTCTTCGAACCCGCCGGAATCCGATCCGGTGAGTTTCACTTGGACATCGGCACAGCGGGCTCGATTTCCCTCGTCCTGCAGACTGTTCTGCTGCCGCTGAGTTTCGCGAACGAGCATTCCGCGATCACGCTCATCGGAGGAACCCACGTCCCGTGGAGTCCTTGCTTTCATTATTTGGATTGGCAGTGGTTGCATTACATGCGTCAAATCGGATTCCGCGGTCAACTGGCGCTCGAAGCCGCGGGCTTCTATCCCCGGGGTGGCGGGCGCGTTCGGGCGATTGTTCAACCCGCTTCGATGCTCGCGCCCTTGCGCCTCACCGATCGCGGTCCTTTGAAGCGCATTCGAGGTATCTCGGGGGTCGCAAATCTCCATGCCTCCGTGGCCGAGCGCCAGAAGCACCGCGCGATCGAGGGTCTTCGTGGAGTGCATGACTCCATCGAGATAGAAACAGTTCGCTTGTCCTCGCCTTCAAAGGGAACCTTTCTGCTGCTCCTCGCCGAATTTGAGAAATCTCAATGCTGCTTCTACGGGCTCGGAGCGGTCCACAAATCCGCCGAGCACGTTGCCGATGAAGCGGTGGGCGAAATGCTCGATTTCTTGGGCACCGACGGAAGCGTGGATTACTATCTTGCCGATCAACTCGTCCTGCCCCTCGCCTTGGTCTCCGGCGTATCCGAAGTGCGGACTTCCCGCGTGACGCAACACCTCGTGACAAACGCCGAAATCGTCAAAATGTTTCTTCCGGTCGCGATCGAGATCGACGCGGAGATTGGAAGACCCGGTTTAATTCGAATCAGAGGTGCGAAATTACCAGTCTGATCTCCAACCAAACGGGCGATGCAAACGCTCTGCGGCTGCTCCTGCTCGGCGACTGCATGATCGGTCGCTTGGTGAACGAAGTGCTGCAAACCCAGCCGCCCGAGTACCCGTGGGGAGATACGCTTCCGATCTTGCACGACGCCGATTGGCGGATGTGCAATCTCGAATGCGTGATCTCGGATCGCGGGACACCGTGGTCCATCTATCCGAAGGCGTTTCACTTTCGATCCGATGCGAAGAATATCGCCGTGCTTCAAACGGCGCGCATCAACGCCGTTTCCATCGCAAATAATCACGCTCTCGACTACGGATACGACGCAATGTTTCAAATGCTTGAAATTCTTGACCGGGCGGGCATTGTGCATGGCGGCGCGGGAGCAAATCTCGAAGCCGCGTCGCGGATCGGAATCGCGGAAGTTCGCGGAAGGAAGCTGGGGCTGCTGGCCTTCACCGACAACGAACCCGGCTGGGAAGCCACCGCGCACCAGGCCGGCGTCCTTTACGTTCCGGTGGAGTTGAACGATCCGCGGGCGAAGCATCTGCTCGAAATCGTGCGCGAACAAGCGAAACTCGTCGACCTGCTGATCGTGTCGGCTCACTGGGGATCGAACTGGGGTTACGTCCCTCCGAAGGAGCATGTGGAATTCGCGCACGCGCTGGTGGACGCGGGCGCCGGGCTTGTCTTCGGCCACTCGAGCCACGTTTTCCGCGGGATCGAATTCTACAAGGAGCGGCCGATTTTTTACGGCGCGGGCAACTTTGTGGATGACTACGCGGTGGACCGCATCGAGCGCAACGACCGGGCGTTCGTGTACCTGGCGGACGTCGAACACGATATTCCGGGAAACGTTTGTCTCTATCCGACGATGATTCGCGGTTGCCAGGCGAGACGCGCGACGGGAATTGACGAGCTGGCCATCATCGAGAAAATGCAGGAGCTGTGCTGGGACCTCGGAACGCGCGCGAACTGGAACGACGTCCGGCGCTGCCTGGAAATCACGCCCGGCGCCCTCGCCGGCAAAAAGCCCGCCCGCGCTGCGCCGCCTGCGTGAGAGAAATCGGGATTACGCCGCGCGGCGCAGAAACGAGCGCAGGTCCTGCACGTGCGCGGCCTCGCGCAGCGTGCGCATGGCCTTGACCTCGATCTGTCGGATGCGCTCTCTCGTCAGCCCGAAGACTTGGCCCACTTCGTCGAGAGTGTGCTCCGTGCCGCCGTCCAGGCCGAAACGCATCCGGATCACTTGCGCCTCTCGCGGAGTGAGCGCGCTCAGGGCCGCCGACGTTCGCTCCTTCATGTCGTATTCGATCATCGCGTCGGATGGAGACACGCTCGCGGTGTTCTCGATCAGATCGCCCAGGTGCGAATCGTCTTCGCCCACGGGCATGTCGAGCGAGAGCGGGTCCTGCATGCTCTGCATCAGCGAACGCACCTTTCCCAGCGTAAGCCCCATGCGGTCTGCGATTTCCTCCGCCGTGGGCCTGCGGCCGAGCTCCTTCATCAGCCGCTGGTTCATGTGCGCAAACCGGTTGATCATCTCGATCACGTGCACGGGCAGGCGCACGGTGCGCGCCTGGATGGCGATCGCCCGCGTGACGGATTGCCAGATCCACCAGGTGGCGTACGTCGAGAATTTGTAGCCGCGCCGCCACTCGAACTTTTCGATCGCCTTCATCAGCCCGATATTGCCCTCTTGCACCAGGTCGAGGATGTCGAGCCCGCGGTTCTGATAGCGCTTGGCGATGGACACCACGAGCCGCAGGTTCGCCTGGGCAAGGTCCCGCTTGGCCTGCTCCGACTCGGCTTCGCCCTGCCGGATGTTGGCGAGCGTGCGGTCGAGGTCTTTCGATGGAAGGCTGGGCATCGCTTCGATTTTTCGCATTTCCGCGCGACGCGCCGCCAGCAGTTTCTGCGCATCTCGAAGAGCCTGCTTCGAGGCATTCGCTTGCCGGCGCTGCAGCCGCGCGATTTCCTTTTCGAGCGCGAGCACACTCTCGCGCGTCGCCTGAATCTTCGCCACCAGCCTTGCTTTTTCGGTCGCGACGAACTCGATCGATTGGACGAGCTGCGAAATCTGGATTTGCGTGCGGACCAGGCGATAGCGGGCGCGCGCGCGGGAGGCATCTTGCGATTTGGAAATGCGCGCGAGTTCCTTCGCCTGCGCCAGGGCGGATTTGTAGAGTTGCGCGATCTTGTCGAGCGAGTCCAGAGTCTTGCGGGTCTTGTTTTCGAGGAATTTGGGCGTGGGCTCGGCATCGCCGCAATCAATTACGTCCGCGATGGAGCGCAGCCCGCTACGCAGCTCTTCCGCCACGGCCGCGAGCTCTTTCCACACCACGGCCGAGCGCGAAATCGCCTTCCACGCGCGGGCCTGGCCGCGCTCGATGCGCTGCGCGAGTTCCACTTCGCCCTCGCGGGTAAGCAGCTTCGTCCGCGCGATTTCGCGGAGATAGGTGCCCACCACGTCAGCCGACGTTCCTGCGTCTCCCGGGGTAAGGTCCAGGTCTTCCGAGGCAGACTGGTCCGCTGCTTCCGCGGCCTCGTCGCGAATTTCCTCGTCCGAGCCGGCAAAATCCCACTGATCGCCGGGCTTTGCCTTCCGGACGTTGTCCTGCATCTCTTGGTCAACAGCTAACACGCTTGGTTCTCCTGTCCCCGCTCGAATGGCCCTACGACTAAGCCTCTCCTTTGCCGCTTCTGCCTTCATCGCAGAGGTGGCAGCGGCCCATCTCGTTGCAAGGAAGTGGCTTAGAGAGCCTAATGTGGGGATTTGTACACTTAGTTTGATGCCAGCAGCCTGGAAAAGATGCTTGGTTCGGCCGCGAGGAGTGTCGATTAGCAGCGACTGCCGG
>OBLQ010000055.1_pt1 | contig 35372 bp, 34 predicted proteins | sample 1519881 | NCBI WGS metagenome assembly OBLQ01 (sample SAMN01911456, study PRJEB22533) | soil metagenome | biome: Soil | place: Malaysia | collected 2012-04-30 | depth DG_metagenome m | reverse complement strand
CGCAAGATCCAGCGCTTCCTGTCGCAGCCGTTCCACGTGGCCGAAGTGTTCACCGGCGCGCCGGGCGTTTACGCCAAGAAGGAAGAGACCATCAAGGCATTCAAGGGCATCCTCGAAGGCCAGTACGACCACCTGCCGGAGCAGGCGTTCTACATGGTCGGCGGCATCGATGAGGCCGTCGCCAAGGCGAAGAAGATGGGGGCCAAGGGCTAATGGCAGCGACCGTGCATGTGCTGGTAGCCACCGCCGAGCGTGAGGTATATCGCGGCGAGGCCGAGATGCTGGTCGCTCCGGGCGTGGCCGGCGAGCTCGGTATCCTGCCGAAGCATGCGCCGCTGCTCAGCGCCCTGCGGCCTGGCGAGCTGCGCATCAAGCGCGGCGACGAGGTCGACGAGGTGTTCGTCTCCGGCGGCTACATGGAAGTGCAGCCGGACATGATCACCGTGCTGGCCGATACCGCCGAACGCGCTGTCGATCTCGACGAGGCGCAGGCGCTTGAAGCTGAGCGGCGGGCCCGCGAACTGGTCGAGACCAAGGGCAGTGTCGTGGATATCGCACAGGCCGAAGCCAGCCTTGCCGTGGCCATCGCCCGGCTTGAGTGGCTCAGGAAGAAAAAGAAACACTGACTTGAGTTCAGGTATCGGGGGCCGCACAATGTGCGGCCCTTATTCTTGGTGCTGACACTTTCCCACGGAGGATGCTATGCCCCACACGCTTCACTATCCGGACCTGCTGGTCTGCGTACTCGCCGCCGGCAAGGGCAAGCGCATGCGCTCGACTACGCCGAAGGTGCTGCACCCGGTGCTGGGCAAGGCGATGCTGCTGCACGTGCTGCATACCGTCGAGGAGCTGCAGCCCAGTGGCATGGTGGTGGTGACCGGCGACGGCAGCGATCAGGTGCGTGAGCATGTCGGCCAGCCGGCCAATCTCGAATGGGTGATCCAGGATAAACAGCTCGGCACCGGCCATGCTGTCCGGCAGTGCGAATCGGTCTGCCAGGGTGCCAGGCACATCATGATCGTCTGTGGGGATACGCCGCTGTTGCGCGTCGAGACCCTGCACCAGTTGGCCAAGGCACACATGCATTCGGGTGCCGAGGTGACCTTCCTCTCCGCCATCATGGACAATCCGTTCGGTTACGGTCGCGTGATCCGCAATGCGGCCGGCGACATCGTGGCGATCGCCGAGGAGCGCGATGCGAGCGACGAACAGAAAACCATCCGCGAAGTGACCAGCGGTATCTACTGCGTGAAGCAGGATGTGCTGTTCAAGCTGCTGGAGAAGGTCGGCAACACCAATGCGCAGGGCGAGTACTACCTGCCGGACATCGTGCCGCTGGCGCTCGAGGCCGGTATGCGCGTGCAGGCGGTCGCCATGGGCGATTCGCGCGAGATTCGCGGTATCAACAACCGCACCCAGCTGGCTGAGGCGGAAGCGATCCTGCAGAAGCGCATTGCCGAAGACTGGCAGATGAACGGCGTCACCATCGAGCAGCCGGAAACCGTGCGCATCGAGGCATCGGTGAAGATCGGTACCGATACCGTGATCCGCGCCGGCACGCAATTGCTCGGCTCAACCCACATCGGCGACAACTGCGTGATCGGCCCGTACGCCGTGCTGGAAAATGCCTGGATCGACGATGGCTGCAGCATCTATGCCTTCTCGCATATCAACGATGCGAGCGCCGGCGAGGGTGCACGCATCGGACCATTCGCACGCCTGCGTCCCGGTGCGAAGCTGGACGAGGATGTGCACATCGGCAATTTCGTCGAGGTGAAGAAGTCGGTCATCGGCCGCGGCAGCAAGATCAATCATCTGAGCTATGTCGGCGATGCGCTGGTCGGTGAGCAGTGCAATATCGGCGCCGGTACCATCACCTGCAACTACGATGGCGCCAACAAGCACGTTACCGAGATCGGCGATAACGTGTTCGTCGGCTCCGACACCAAGCTGATCGCGCCGGTCCGGGTCGCCGACAATGCGACCATCGGTGCCGGCAGCATCATCACCCGCGATGTGGCGCCTGGCGGTCTGACGCTGTCGGCGCGTCCCGACCAGCGGCACGTAGCCGACTGGCAGAGACCGACCAAGAAAGAAAGCTGATGTGCGGCATTGTTGGTGCTGTTGCGGGTCGGGATGTCGTCCCGCTGCTGGTCGAGGGGCTGCGGCGCCTGGAATATCGCGGCTACGATTCGGCCGGTGTGGCCGTGCTGCAGGAAGATGCAACGCTGGCGCGCCGGCGTGCGGTCGGCAAGGTCAGGAACCTGCAGGAGGTCATTGCGGCGAATCCGCTTGCCGGCAGCTGCGGTATCGCACATACCCGCTGGGCGACGCATGGCGGTGTCTATGAACGCAATGCGCATCCGCATTTTTCCGAGCAGGGCATTGCGCTTGTTCACAACGGTATCATCGAAAACTGGGAGCTGCTGAAGTCCGAGCTTGTTGCCAAGGGCTATGAGTTCAGCAGCGATACCGACACCGAGGTCGTCGCCCACCTGATCCATGATCGCATCAAGGCCGGCGCCGACCTGCTGGCGGCGGTGCAGCAGGTGATCCGGCGCCTGCATGGCGCCTATGCACTGGTCGTGCTGAACCGAAACGAGCCCGGCCGGCTCGTGGCTGCACGCAAGGGTTGCCCGGTCGTGGTCGGCTACGGCGACGGCGAGAACTATGTCGCTTCCGATGTGCAGGCCCTTATCAAGGAGACCAAGCGCTTCCGCTTTCTCGAGGACGGCGATGTCGCCGACATCAGTCGTGCGGGTATCCGGCTCTTCGGAGCTGACGAACAGCCGGTTGAGCGCGAGCTGCATGAGTCGGCGCTGGCCGCCGATGCGGTCGAACTCGGCCACTATGCCCACTACATGCAGAAAGAGATTTTCGAGCAGCCGCGGGCGGTTGGCGATACGCTCAGCGAGCGTTTGAGCGGCAGCCGCGTTCTGGAAGCGGCGCTGGGACCTCGGGCGGTCGAGCTGCTGCCCAGAATCCGCAACGTGCATATCGTCGCCTGCGGTACCTCGTATCACGCCGGCATGGTGGCGCGTTACTACCTGGAACAGGCCGCCAGGATCCCGTGCACGGTCGAGGTGGCGAGCGAATACAGATACCGTTCGCCGGTGGTGCCGGAGGGCACCCTGTTTGTGGCCATTTCGCAATCCGGCGAAACCGCCGATACGCTGGCGGCATTGCGCGAAGCCGAGCGGCTCGGATACCTCGGCACACTGGCGATCTGCAATGTGCCCGCTTCCTCGCTGGTGCGCGAGGCCAATATGACGCTGATGACGCGCGCCGGCCCGGAAATCGGCGTGGCCTCGACCAAGGCCTTCACCACCCAGCTGGCGGCACTCGGCGTTTTCGGCCTGGCACTGTCGCGCCATCGCGGCATGGAGGCGCAAAAAGAGAGCGAGTACGTCAGGCAATTGCTGCATGTGCCGGAAATGATCGAGCGGGCGCTGAAGCTCGAGCCGTTGATCGTCGAGTGGGCCAAACGATTTGTGGACAAACGGCATGCGCTGTTTCTCGGTCGCGGCGCCTCCTGGCCGGTGGCGATGGAGGGTGCGCTGAAGCTCAAGGAGATCTCCTACATCCATGCCGAGAGCTATGCGGCCGGAGAGCTCAAGCATGGTCCGCTGGCGCTGGTCGATGCCGATATGCCGGTCGTGGCTGTGGCACCGAACAATGAGCTCCTGGAGAAGCTGAAGTCGAATCTGCAGGAGGTGCGCGCGCGCGGCGGCGAACTTTATGTGCTGGCAGACCCGAAGTCCGGTATCCAGCCGTCGGAAGGCGTGCACGTGATCGAGATGCCGGAGCATGTCGAGCCGATGCAGGCGCCGCTGGTGTACACCGTGCCTCTGCAACTTCTTGCCTATCATGTGGCGGTACTGCGCGGTACCGATGTCGACCAGCCGCGCAATCTGGCCAAGTCGGTGACAGTCGAATAACCGGCGGATATCCCATGCCGGGCTTTGACACGCTTCCATGCAGGTTCTACGCTAACGATGGCGTGGAAATCAGTGGGAAAACAAAGCTGTACGGAATCCTGGGCTGGCCGGTGAGTCATTCTCTTTCCCCTGTGTTCCAGGCGCGGTTTTTCAGGCAGTATGATCTGGATGCCGTTTACGTACCGTTTGCCGCGCCGCCCGAGCGGTTGCAGCAGGCGCTGGAGGGGCTTTGGGCGATAGGGGTCGAGGGCGCGAATGTGACTGTTCCGCATAAGGAAGTCGTCAATGCCATGGTTTCCGCGGATGCGGATGCCCGACTTATCGGTGCCGTGAATACCATCCGGCGCACGGAATCCGGCTGGCAGGGGACCAACACTGACTGGCTGGGGTTGCAGACCGTCGTGCAGCAAGCCGGGCTTGACCTGCGCGGTAACACAGCACTGCTGTTCGGTGCCGGTGGTACGGCACGTGCGATCGTGCATGCCTTGGCATCCCTCGGGTTGTCGAGGCTCTACGTCTGCAATCGGGGTGCCGACAGGTTGCAAGCGCTGCTTGAACACGTTCGCCAGAACTATCCGAATCTCGAGGCCGTCGTGGTCCGTTGGGCGCAGGCCGATGTGACAGCGGCCTGCAAGCAGTCGGCGCTGCTGGTGAACAGTACCAGTGTCGGGCTTGACGGCGAAACCGGGTTTCCTTTTGAGCTCGACGGCGCAGGCGTGGCCTTGGACGCAGTTTACCGTCCGGACGGGCAGACACCCTTTTGTCTGGCTGCCAGGGCTGCAGGCAGGCAGGCAGGCGACGGCCTGCCGATGCTGGTGGCTCAGGGTGCAGCCTCGTTCGGCTGGTGGTTTGACGGCAAGCTTCCGGACTGGTCGGAGACACTGGACTGGATGGAAGAGAGGCTCGGGCGTACGCATGCCTTGTTACCACAATGGAGGATGGCGGGATGAAGCAGACCCGGCTTGGGGATTTGCTGCTGCGGCAGCAGCGCATTACGCGCGAACAGCTTGATAACCTGATTCGGGAAGCCAAGTTGCATGGCGATACGCTGACCGCACAGCTGGTGAAGCAGGGTATCTTTACCGAAGAAGAACTGGTGAAGTTCATCTCGAAGTCGTTCGGGCGGCCGGTCGCGGATCTCAGCAAGCTCGAAGTGAAAGCGGATCTGGCCAAGATCTCCGCCGATGTCATGCGCAAGAACATGGTGCTGCCGGTGGCACGCAAGGGAAATATCCTGACCCTGGCGGTTGCCGATCCGTATGACATCAACAGTCTGGACGAAGTGGCGTTCATCAGCGGCTGCCAGGTGGATGTGGTCATTGTATCCGAAACCCAGCTGCTGAAAAAATTGGATGAGATTGCTGGTGGTGAGGCGCATCTGGAAGATGTGATGGCCGATCTCGGTGCCAGCGACATGGAGGTCATCGATACCCGGGAGTCGAGCCTCGACGAGCACACGCTGACCGCCGAGACGGAAGCCGCTCCGGTCGTCAAACTGGTCAACCTGATCCTGCTCGATGCCATCAAGCGCGGCGCTTCCGATATCCATCTCGAGCCTTATGAAAAGGTCTTGCGTGTCCGCTACCGCATCGATGGTGTGCTGCACGAGATCATGCGGCCGCCGATGAAGATGAAGGATGCGATCGTCTCGCGCCTCAAGATTCTGGCCCGTCTCGACATTTCGGAACGGCGCGTACCGCAGGACGGTCGTATCAAGCTGCGGCTGTCGATGGCCAAAACGGTCGACTTCCGTGTGTCGGTGCTGCCGACCCTGTTCGGCGAGAAAGTGGTGATGCGTCTGCTGGATCCATCCAGCCTGCAGCTGGACATGACCAAGCTGGGTTATGCCGAGCAGGAGCTGAAGTGGTTCAAGCATGCGATCAACCAGCCGTATGGCATGGTGCTGGTGACGGGCCCGACCGGCTCAGGTAAAACGGTGAGTCTCTACTCGGCGGTCTCCGAACTGAATCAGCCCGGAGTGAATATCTCCACGGCCGAAGATCCGGTGGAATTCAACTTCATGGGTATCAACCAGGTCAACGTGAATCCCGATATCGGCCTTGATTTCCCGGCCGCCCTGCGCTCGTTCCTGCGCCAGGATCCGGACATCATCCTGATCGGTGAGATTCGCGACTACGATACGGCAGCCATCGGTATCAAGGCGGCACTGACTGGCCACCTCGTGCTGGCGACCCTGCATACCAACGATGCTCCCTCCACGATGACGCGTCTGGTCAACATGGGGATCGAGTCCTTCCTGGTCGGTTCGGCGGTGAATCTTGTCTCGGCACAACGTCTGGCGCGCCGCAATTGCGCCGAATGCGCCGAGCCGGTGCATATTCCCGCTCAGGCCCTGATCGATGCCGGCGTGCCACCCGATCAGGTCGCTTCCTTCAAGCCGATGCAGGGCAAGGGTTGCCCAGTCTGCAACGGTACCGGCTACAAGGGGCGAACCGGTATCTATCAGGTGATGCCGATTTTTGATGAGATCCGTGATGCGGTGTACGCAGGCAAGAACTCGGACGAAATCAACAAGATTGCAGTTGCGAAAGGGGTGCGAACCCTGCGCATGGGGGCCTTGGATAAGGTCGGTAGCGGCGTCCTGTCGTTGGAAGAATGCTTGAGGGTAACGGTGGCTGACTGATGGCAATTTATCTTTGGGAAGGTAAAACCCGACAAGGGCAGAACAAGAGCGGCGAAATCGAGGTGGCCAACCGAGATATCGCTATTGCGACCTTGCGCCGGCAGGGATTGCTCGAGATCAAGGTCAAGAAGAAACCGACCGAGATCGAGATATTCCCCGAAAAAGTGACGGAAAAGGACATCGCCATTTTTTTCCGCCAGCTGTCGACGATGATCAATGCTGGCCTGCCGCTGGTGCAGTGTTTCGAGCTGGCCGAGCGCGGTTCGGACAAGAAGGCGATGATCAAACTCCTCAAGGATGTCCGCCAAGGCCTGGAGGGCGGCAACCCGCTGGGTGAAACGTTGCGCCAGTTTCCGAAGGTTTTCGACCGCCTGACCTGTTCACTGGTCGAGGCTGGAGAGCAGGGCGGTATCCTGGACACGATCCTGTTGCGGCTTTGTACCTACAAGGAAAAGGCGCTGGCCCTGAAGGCCAAGATCAAGTCGGCCATGGTCTATCCGGTGTCGATCATCGTCGTGGCATTCATCGTGACAGCGATCCTGATGATCTTCGTGATTCCTGTATTCGGCGAGATGTTTTCAAGTTTCGGCGCTGATCTCCCCGGCCCGACGAAGATCACCATGGCGATTTCCGACGCATTCGTGCAGTACTGGTATCTTGTGGTGTTTACACCGATTGCGCTGGTGTTTGCGATCCGGGCCATTTACCAGACGCCGAAGGGACACTACCAGTTCGACAAATTGCTGCTGAATCTGCCGGTGCTCGGCGATGTGCTGCGCAAGGCGGCGGTGGCGCGCTTCTGCCGTACCTTTTCGACCCTGACCGCAGCCGGCGTGCCGATCCTGGAGTCGATGGACACGGTGGCCGAAACTTCCGGCAACGTGGTGATCGAAGAAGTGATCATGCGCTCCAAGGAATCTATCACCCAGGGCCAGACACTGACCGCCCCCCTGGAGGCTAGCGGTATCTTCCCTGTGATGGTGACGCAGATGATCTCTATCGGCGAGCAGACCGGCAGCCTTGAAGCGATGCTCGCCAAGATCGCCGACTTTTACGAGGAGGAGGTGGACACGGCTGTCGATAATATGACGGCACTGATGGAGCCGTTCATCATGGCTTTCCTGGGCGTGGTGATTGGCGGCCTGGTAATCTCCATGTATCTGCCGATCTTCCAGATGGCATCCGTGGTGGGGTGATCGGCAGACGCTCCCGACAGTTTTATCGCATAACCAATGTCGTCGAATCCGGGTGAAAAACGTGAGCCGATAGAGGCTCTGCAACCGCAGCCCGGCTTGCTGCGGGCCCGCCTGCTCATTGGCGTCGCCGTCATGCTGGCGCTGTTTTACCTGCCCTCGACATACCCGCCTGCTCATTGGCGTAGCCGTCATGCTGGCGCTGTTCTACCTGCCCTCGACATATCCGAAAATCGTTCTGGGAATGGTTCTTCTCTGGACCGTTTCGCTTCTTGTGCAGTGGCCACTGGGCCGGCAGCCGCTCCGTCCCCTGACCAATGCCGCCATGCAATTGATCCCGGATTGCCTGTTTGCGGCAGGGATTGTGCTGCTGACCGGCGGTATCTATAGCCCTTTCGCGTTGCTGTTCGGCCTGATCGTGCTGGGGTCCGTGACCGTCAGTCTGCCCCTGTTCTCGATCAGCCTGAGCATTGTTGCCTGCAGCGCTTACCTGGTTTCGGGCTATCTCGGCATGACGGCGCCGCTGAATATGCAGGATACCCTGCAACTGTTGCTGCAAACCTCGGCCATCATGCTCGTCGGCGGTGTCATGGGAGCGCTGGCCGCCCGCCAGAAACACCTGCAGCAGAGCACACGTGCCGTCCAGGTTCGGCATCGCAGCCTGCAGAAACTGTATGCCCATGTGCTGGACGGTATGCGGGAAGGAATCCTGATCCTGGACGAGCAGATGCGAGTCCGGGATTTCAATAGCGCCGCCCTCGAATTGCTGCAGCTTCCACACAACATCGAAGGTGTAAGGCTGTATGAAGTGCTGGAGGAGTCGAACTCGCTGCAAGGTTATCTGCGTAAGCCGCTCGGCACGGTGTTCCAGTGCGAAAGCCAGTCTGGCGGGCATGTGCTGCTGTTGCGGGCCACGCGCATGCAAGGCGACACGGATGCGACCTGGATGGTCACCGTCGTCGATATTTCACACGTCAGGGATCTGGAGCGCCTGCTGGCCGAGCAGGAAAAGATGGCTGCATTGGGACAGATGGCCAGCATGCTGGCGCACGAGATTCGTAATCCGTTGCAGACCATGGCCCAGGCGCATGAGCTGATTCAGCAGGCGGACGAGGCCAGACGGAACGAGATCGCCGGGATCGTGCAGGATGAACTGCAGCGCCTGAACCGTCTGGTGAGCGACATGCTCAATTATGCCCGGCCGATGCAGCCGCACCCACAACTGCATGCGGCGGCGGAGATCGTGTCGCTGGCAGTGCATCAGGCCGATCCGGAGGGCAAGCATCAGGTCGCCTGGCATGCCGGCCTGGAGGAGATGTATATCGATGCCGATCATTTCAGGCTTGTCCTGGACAACCTGCTGAGCAATGCGTTGCGGGCCAGTCCTGAAAAGGGCAGCGTCAGGGTCGAACTGGAGCCTTGGGAGCAGGGGTGGCGGCTGCAGGTTTCCGACCATGGTGGTGGCATCGACCCAGCAATCCGCCAGCGCCTGTTCGAACCGTTTGCCACGGCGCGCAGTGACGGCCTCGGCCTCGGACTGGCTACCGTCTGGCATGTGTGCCGGGTCAATAACTGGCAGGTCGAGGCCAGGGAGTTGCCGGAAGGTACCTGTTTTGAAGTTCGTAGCGAGGTAAACGAAAGGCATGGCGAAGATTCTGCTGGTTGAAGATGAAGCCAATGCCCGTCGTATCCTGTCGCTCGCTCTGGCAACGCATGGGCATGATGTGCATGACTGCGACGGACCTGATACCGCGTTGCAGGCGATGCGAAACGGCCGTTTCGACCTCGTGCTGACCGACCTGCGCATGGCCGGACATGATGCCGGCCTCGATGTCGTGCGCATGAGTGCTGAATATCAGCCGCAGGCACGCGTGCTGCTACTTACCGCCTATGCGAGTGCCGAAACGGCCGTCGAAGCGATGAAGCTGGGCGCTTTCGACTACATGACCAAGCCAGTCTCCTCCGAGGAGCTGCGCGATGCGGTGGAGCGGGCGTTGGCTGCCAGCCACCAGGAAAATGCAGCTGCGCCCGCTAGGCTGGATACCGAGATCGAGATGCTGGTGGGCGAATCGCCGGTGATGCAGCGCATCCGCGAGCGGCTGCGACGGGCTGCCGAACACGATTTCACACTACTGATCACTGGCGAGTCGGGAACAGGCAAGGAGGTTGCCGCCCGATTCGTGCATCGCTTGTCGCGGCGCCGCGACGGCCCGTTCGTTGCCGTTCACTGCGGTGCCATTCCCGAAACCCTGTTCGAGTCGGAACTGTTCGGCTACCGGCGGGGGTCCTTTACCGGTGCCGATACCGACCGGGCCGGATTGATCGAGGCGGCGGATGGCGGCACGCTGTTTCTCGACGAAGTCGGTGAAATGCCGGCAAGCGTCCAGGTCAAGCTGTTGCGGGCGCTGCAGGAGAAGGCGGTTCGCAGGATCGGCGAGGATCGCGAGCGCAAGGTGGATATCCGTGTCATTGCGGCGACCAACCGCGATCTGGCTGCAGATGTGCAGCAGGGCAATTTCCGCGAGGATCTGTTCAACCGTGACCTGGCCGCGGACGTGCAGCAGGGCAATTTCCGCGAGGACCTGTTTTACAGGCTGAACGTGGTGCCGGTGCACATGCCACCGCTTCGCCAGCGGCGTGAGGATATTCCGCTTCTGGCGGCGGCGCTGCTGCGACGCTGGACGCATGAGGCCGAACCGTCCGTGCCCGCACCGGTCATGCAGCAGCTGATGCAGCTGCCGTTGCTGGGCAATGTCCGGGAACTGGAAAACCTGCTGCAGCGCCTGCTGGCCCTTTCCGAAGGAGGGCGCATCGATATGGAGGCGCTGGAAGAGCTGTATCCGGCCAGGCGCACCGATGCCTCGCTGACGGTCGAGGGCTTGCAGCGCGACGGCGTGAACATGGAGCAGGCGCTGGAAGGAATCGAACGCAGCCTGATCGAGGATGCGCTTCGCCATACGGGCGGCAACGCCACGCAGGCGGCCGAGGTGCTCGGTATCAGTTTCCGCTCCATGCGCTATCGCATGAAAAAACTCGGATTGAAGGAATAGACATGGATCTTTCGCAGCTGTGGATTGCCGTTGCCGGGGTTCTCGGCCTGATGGTGGGCAGCTTTGCCAATGTGTGCGTGCACCGCATTCCCCGTGGCGAGTCGGTGGTGCGGCCGCGCAGCCGTTGTCCTGCCTGCGGTGCGATGATTGCCTGGTACGATAACCTGCCACTGTTCTCCTGGCTGCTGTTGCGCGGCCGTTGCCGGCATTGCGGCAGTCCGATTTCCGTTCGTTATCCGCTACTCGAGGCGCTGATGGGATTGAGCTGGGCGGGGCTTGCCTGGCAGTTCGGGCCGACGCTGCAGTCGGTCGAGGCGATCGTACTGGTCACGCTGCTCTGGATTCTGACGATGATCGACCTTGAAACCTTCCTGCTGCCGAATGTGCTCACCTTTCCGGGCATTGCCGTCGGCCTCTTGTTCTCGGGGTTGAACGGCACACTTGTCGACGCTGCCATTGGTGCGGTTGCCGGTTACGGCATCTTCTGGCTGGTGGCGCGGCTCTTTTATCTGGTGACGAGGCGGGAAGGCATGGGTTACGGCGATTTCAAGCTGTTGGCCATGCTGGGTGCCTTCATGGGCTGGCAGGCGCTGCCGTTCATTGTCCTGCTGTCTTCGGTTTCCGGCGCCATTATCGGGACGGTATTCCTGCTGCTCGCTCGCCGCGGCATCCGGACCGAGATTCCTTTCGGTCCCTATCTGGCGCTGGCCGGCATGATCTGGTTTCTGTGGGGCGCGCCGATACTCGGCTGGTATGGCGGACTGACGGGCATGGCGGTGCAATGATCGCCCGCGTCGGGCTGACCGGCGGTATCGGTAGCGGCAAGAGCGTGGTGGCGGCGATGTTCTCTGAGCTCGGGGTGCCGCTGCTGGATCTGGATGCCGTGGGGCGGCATCTGCTGCAATCGCAGCCGGCAGTCGTCGACAGGCTGGTGGAGGCGTTCGGACCGGAAATCCGGACCATCTCCGGTGAGGTGGATCGCGCACGTTTGGCCAAGCTCGCATTCGCAAGCCAGGCGGCGACCCGGCGTCTGAACGGCATCATGCATCCGCTGATCAGGGTGGAGGAGGATCGCTGGGCAGCCCAGCAGAGCGGCGAATACTGCCTGATCGAGGCATCGGTGCTGATCGAATCCGGGGGGGCTGCACGCATGGATGCGGTTGCGGTCGTGCTGGCCGATACCGCGCTGCGCCGGCAGCGGGTCGGACGACGCGGTTCGCCTTCGGTCGAGCTGTTCGACAACATCCTGAAACGGAGCGGGTCGAACGACGCGGTTCGCCGTCGGTCGAGCTGTTCGACAACATCCTGAAACGGCAATGCAGCGATGACGAGCGGCTGGCGGTCGCCGACTATGTGATCGTCAACAACGGCACGCTCGCCGAACTGAACGTCGAGGTGCAGTCGGTGCATCGCCGGCTGCTGGAGCATTTCCGGGCGGCAGCAAGCATGTGAAGCGGTGAGCTTGACAGTCCGGTAGGGCAACATTAGCAATGCAACCAGTGCCGGGCCGATCCGGCATTTCCGTCCCGCCATTCATTGGGCAGTCCCAGATAATACCTATACGGCCAAGGCCGTCCGTTAGCTGCATCCGGATGCCCGTTATACACTGGAGAACTCATGTCAGGTCTGAATGAATCCCAACAGGAAGTTGAAATCACCGAGTCTGCCGGCCAGTCGCCCGTCGGCTCAGAGGAGCGTCCCAAGCGCCGCCGCGGGCGTCCGCGCAAGGCGGATGTGAAGGCCGCCGAAGAGGGGGCACCGGTGCCGGCAGCGGCTGAAGCGGAGGCTTCCGTGGGGACGTTCGACGATGGCGAGGGTTCGAGCGAGGGCGATTTCGAACAGGCGCAGGAGTCGGGCGCCGAAGGAGGCTGGCGTGGCCGCGGCCGCCGTCGTGACCGGAATGGTGATCGGGGTGGTGATCGGGGAGCGGACCGCAACAATGACCGCAATCGCCGGGAGCGGAACGGCGGTGAGCGTGGCGGCGACGAGGATCTGATCTCCGACGAGATGGCCGGCGTGACGCTGAATCTGAAGGAGGTTTCGGCCAAGAGTCCGCAGGAGCTGCTGGCACTGGCCGATTCCTACGGTATCGAGAATGCCGCCGGTATGCGCAAGCAGGAGCAGGTTTCGGCCATCCTGCGCGCCCATGGCCAGCGCGGCGGTACCGTTTACAGCGAGGGCGTGCTGGAGATCCTGCCGGACGGCTTCGGCTTCCTGCGTTCGGCGGACGCCAACTACCTGGCCGGCCCCGACGACGTCTACGTCTCCACCCACCAGATCCGCCGTTACTACCTGCGCAAGGGCGATACGGTGACCGGCGAGATTCGCCCGCCGCGCCGGGGTGAGAAATATTTCGCGCTGAAGACGGTCGACACGACCAATGGCGAGAATCCGGAAGTGGCGCGCACCAAGGTGCTGTTCGACAACCTGACGCCGCTCTATCCGAACGAGCGCCTGCGCATGGAGATCGAGAATCCGACCCGCAAGGATATAACCGGCCGCGTCATCGATATCGTGGCGCCGATCGGCAAGGGCCAGCGTGCCCTGTTGGTGGCTCCGCCCAGAACCGGCAAGACGGTGATGATGCAGTCCATCGCCCACTCCATCGAGGCCAATCATCCGGAAGTGGAACTGATCGTGCTGCTGATCGACGAGCGACCCGAGGAAGTGACCGACATGAAGCGCTCGGTGAAGGGCGAAGTGGTCTCCTCGACCTTCGACGAGCCGGCACAGCGCCACGTGCAGGTGGCCGAGATGGTGATCGAAAAGGCCAAGCGCCTGGTCGAGCACGGCAAGGACGTGGTGATCCTGCTCGACTCCATCACGCGTCTGGCGCGCGCCTACAACACCGTGGTGCCGAGCTCCGGCAAGATTCTGACCGGTGGTGTCGACGCCAATGCGCTGCACCGGCCGAAGCGATTCTTCGGTGCCGCCCGCAACGTCGAGGGCGGCGGCTCGCTGACCATCATCGCCACGGCACTCGTGGAAACCGGCAGCAAGATGGACGAGGTGATCTTCGAGGAGTTCAAGGGCACCGGTAACATGGAGATCAAGCTGGATCGCAAGCTGGCTGACAAGCGTGTCTTCCCGGCCATCGATATCGCTCCGTCTGGTACCCGCAAGGAGGAGCTGCTCACGCCGCGCGACGTGCTGCAGAAGATCTGGATCCTGCGTAAGATCCTGTCGCCGATGGGCACCATCGATGCGATGGAGTTCCTGCTCGACAAGCTCGGTTCGGCGAAGAACAACGACGAGTTCTTCGACAGGATGAACCAGTAATGGTCGTTAATCGGCCGGTGAGAAAGCCCCGCTGTCGGGGCTTTTTTCATTTTATCAGACCATATCGGGGTTCAATAGTGCTTCGGGAAGCGGATGTACCGATGGCAGGTGATAGTCCCAGTTGTGGGTGGCTGCATTGCAGCTGATCCACACCGTCTTGCAACCCAGGTCGCGGGCGGCCTGCAGGTTGTCCGGCATGTCGTCGATCACCAGCGCCCGGTGTGGCTCCACTCCTTCGGCAGCCAGCAGCTTGGCCAGCAGCGCCGGGCTCGGTTTCGGAATGTAGTTGTCGAAGCGGATGTCGTAGATGCGCTCGAAATGATGGGCGATGCCGAGCGCGTTCAGGATGCGCTCGGCATGTTCGCGGATGCCGTTGGTGTGGATCACCTTGCGGCCCGGCAATCTTGCCAGTGCTGCATCGAGCTCGGGATCGGGCCCAAGGAACTCGTGTGCATCGACGTCATGCACATAGTGCAGGAACGGTTCGGCGTCCATGCCGTGGTGCAGCATCATGCCGCGCAGCGTTGTGCCGTATTCGCGCCAGTATTTCAGGCGCAGCCGGTTGGCTTCGGTTTCGTCGACACCAAGCTCGCGGGCGACATAATCGGTCATGCGACGGTCCATGCGCGCGAAAACGCCGGCATCGGCCGAGTAGAGAGTGTTGTCGAGGTCGATGACGGCAAGATCGAACGGCATGGGTCGATGCTAGCAGATAGCCGTACTGTACGTCGCGTGGCGCTGACATTTGACGGCGATGCGCGGAGCGGGTCATTATCGAAGGACGAAGCGGGAGGTGTGCCATGTTCGAATCCGCGGAACTGGGTCATGTTATCGACAAACAGACTTATGAGGCCGAAGTGCCGGCGTTGCGCGAAGCGCTGCTGGATGTGCAGTACGAACTGGCGCAGCAGGCGAAGTTTCCGGTCATCGTGCTGGTCGGCGGCGTCGACGGCGCCGGTAAGGGGGATACGGTCAACCTGCTCAACGAGTGGATGGACCCGCGCCATATCCAGGTGGCGGCGATGGATGCGCCGACCGACGAGGAACTGGAGCGGCCGACCATGTGGCGCTACTGGCGGGTGCTGCCACCGAAGGGCAAGATCGGTGTATTCATCGGTTCCTGGTACACCGCTCCGATTCTCGACCGGGCGATGAACGGCCTGAAGGCGGGTAAGCTTGCCAAGCAGCTGGAGGATATCGTCCGTTTCGAGCGCATGCTCAGCAATGAGGGAGCGCTGATCTTGAAGTTCTGGTTCCATATGTCGAAAGAGGCGCAGAAGAAGCGGCTGAAGGCGCTGGAGAAAAGCGACCAGACCAGCTGGCGGGTGACCGACACCGACTGGGAGCGCTTCCGGAACTATGACACCTTCCACGAGGTCTCCGAGCATGTGCTGCGCGAAACCAGTACGGCGCAGGCGCCATGGATGGTCATCGAGGGGACCGACTTCCGCTACCGCAACCTCACCACCGGCCGCATGCTGCTGGAGGCGCTCAAACAGCGGCTGGCGAATCCCAAACCGGTCGTTGCCGGGGCGACAGCACCCCTGCAGCCGGCAGTGGACCGGGTGAACGTGATCCGTTCGCTGGATCTGTCGCAGTCGCTCACGAAGAAGGATTACGAGAAGCAGCTGGCCAAATACCAGGCGCGGCTAAACCTTCTCAGCCGCGATCCGAAATTCCGCAAGCTGTCGCTGATTGCCGTGTTCGAGGGTTCCGATGCCGCCGGCAAGGGCGGGGCCATCCGGCGCATCAGCGGAGCGCTCGACGCCCGCCAGTATCGCATCATCCCGGTTGCCGCCCCCACCGAGGAGGAGCGGGCGCAACCTTATATGTGGCGCTTCTGGCGGCAGCTTCCCAGGTGCGGCAAGGTGACGATTTTCGACCGTTCGTGGTACGGTCGGGTACTGGTGGAGCGGGTCGAGGGCTTTTGTGCCGAGGCGGACTGGATGCGCGCCTACAGCGAGATCAACGATTTCGAGGAACAGCTTGTCGACAGCGGCGTGGTGTTGGCGAAGTTCTGGCTCTCCATCGGGGCCGAGGAGCAGCTGCGGCGTTTCGAGGAACGGCAGCAGATCGGTTTCAAGCGATTCAAGATCACCGACGAGGACTGGCGCAATCGCGAGAAGTGGGATGCCTACGAGCAGGCGGTTTGCGACATGGTCGACCGTACCAGCACCGAGATCGCCCCCTGGACACTGGTCGAGGCGAACGACAAGCGCTTCGCGCGGGTGAAGGTGCTGAAGACGATCTGCCACCAGCTTGAAGCAGCTATGGGGAAATAGGAAGGACGATGCGGGTTCTGGCTTCTTACAATATCAAGGGCGGAGTGGGCAAAACCACGACGGCAGTGAATCTCGCCTGGCTGGCCGCCCGGGAGGGCAACCGCACATTGCTGTGGGATCTCGATCCACAGAGTGCCGCCAGCTACTGCTTTCGGGTCAAGGCCAGAGCGCATGGCAAGAAGCTGTTGCTCGGCAAGTCGGAGGTGGATGATCTCATCCGCTCGACGCTCTACGAACGACTCGACCTGCTGCCTTCCGATTTCTCCTACCGTAACGTCGACGTGCTGCTGCACGAGGCGAAGAATCCGCTGGAACGGCTGCACAAGGTGCTCAAGCCGGTACGGGACGACTACGACATGGTCATTCTCGATTGTCCGCCCGGACTGTCGCTGCTTTCCGAGGCGGTATTCCGTGCCGCCGATGCACTGGTGGTGCCGACGCTGCCGTCGATCCTGTCGTTGCGCACGCTGAAGATGCTAATCGAATTCAAGAAAGAGCGGTCGCTCGATCATCTCGGTCTGTTCGCTTTTCTGACCATGGTGGATCGCCGCAAGAAACTGCATAACGAGGTGATCGAGGCGCGGCCCCGCATGCAGCCGTGGATGCTGGAGAGTTTTGTGCCCTATGTCAGCGAGGTGGAGCAGATGGCCGAGCGCCGCGAGCCGGTATTCGCCTTCGCCCCCGCCGGCCGTGCCGCCGAGGCCTATGCGAGCCTGTGGGCGGAGCTCCATCGGCATTTGGGTCGTCCCGACTGAAGTAGCTGGGAACCCACTTTTCCTTTATCGAACAGTGCCGGGCGATGTCGAACGGGTGGTGATGATGTTGGCTTTCCGGTCATGTGCTACGCTGCAAGCATGAGCAGCACCGGGACGTTGTTGATTCTCGGTTGCGGGTATGTCGGCGAACGGCTGGCGGTAGCCGCGATCGAACAGGGCATGAAGGTGATCGGCAGCACGCGCCATGCGGTGCGTGCCGATGATCTGCGTGCCCGCGGAATTGAAGCCGTCGTGGCGGCCTCGCCTGTCGCGTTGCCGGGGGATGTGCTGAGGCAGTGCGATGCGGTGCTCGACTCGATCCCGCTGGAACACCATGGCCGCAGAATGCGGGCGCCGCAGTTGCAGTGGTTGCCGGAGGTCGCGTCGCGGCTCTCCCATGTCCGCTGGGCGGGTTACCTATCGACCACCGGTGTCTATGGCGATGCGGGGGGTGCCTGGGTCAACGAGGCGTGGCCATGCAAACCGACGAGCGAGCGAGGTAAGCAGCGGTTGGCGGCCGAGGTGGAATGGCTCGATTCCGGCCTGCCGGCCGAGGTATTCCGCATTGCCGGTATTTACGGGCCGGGACGCAACCTCATTGCGAAGCTCATGGAAGGCAGTTACCAGGCGGTGCGCTGGCAGCCGGCGCACTGGTCCAGCCGCATCCATGTCGACGACATCGTGGCGGCGATCCTGGCGGCCATGCAGAGGCCGCGATCGGGCCGGATCGTCAATCTCGCCGACGACTTGCCGATGCCGCATGACCAATATGTCTGCGAGCTGGCGGCACGGGTCGGGGCACCGGAACCGCAGCTTCTGACTCCGGAGCAGGGTGAACTGCATTTGCCGCCGGCGATGCTCGATTTTTTTCGCGACAGCAAGCGTGTGAGCAATCGCAGACTCCACGAGGAGCTGTTGCCGGCACTGAAATACCCGAGCTTCCGCGATGCCGTGGATGATCTGCTAGGCAGTATCAGATAAGGATGAAGCCGGCGAGCAGCAGCATGAAGACGCTTGCCATTCCTGCGGCAAGCCAGCCGACGGTCCATTCGATCCATTCCAGTTCGTCGAAGAAGATTGTTGCCATGCCTGCTTGCCGGTCCGCATCTCTATCGTAATGGCAAGGAGGGTTGGGTGGGGCGCGACGATGAAGCGCGCAATTGGTTCGGCGGTGGTTATACTTCCGGCATGAATCCGGAAGAGTTCCAGCAGGTCGCCGAGGAAGAGCTGGCCAGTCTGCCAGCCCATTTTCTCGATGCGATCGAGAATGTGGTGATTGCCGTCGACGAGTTCGCCGATGCGGAGACTCTCGCCGAGATGCATATCGATGATCCGTTTGGTCTGCTCGGCCTTTATCAGGGCTGGCCGCTGCCGGAACGCGGCAGTTCCTACGGTGGCCATTTGCCTGACATGATCCACCTTTACCGTCGGCCCATTCTGGCGCTGTGTGACGAAACCGGCGAGGAGCTCCGCCACTGCATCCGGCATGTGCTGGTGCACGAGATCGGCCATTATTTCGGTTTTTCGGACGAGGAGATGGAGGCGATCGAATGTCGGGAGTAGAGGCAAGAAAGGTGCTGCAGGCCCTGCAAGCGCAGCTTGAGAGTGTCGTGGCCGGCAAGACGGAAGCAATTCGGCAGCTGCTGGTGACGCTGATCGCCGGTGGCCACCTCCTGATCGAGGATGTGCCGGGAGTGGGAAAGACGACGCTGGCGCATGCGCTGGCGGCAAGCCTCGACACCGATTTCGGGCGTATCCAGTTCACTGCCGACCTGCTGCCGGCCGACATCATCGGCGTGGAGATCTACGATCCGGCCGAGCGCCACTTCGTTTTCCATCCCGGGCCACTGTTCCACCACATCGTGCTGGCCGACGAGATCAATCGCGCCACGCCCAAGGCACAATCGGCACTACTGGAGGCGATGGCCGAGGGGCAGGTCAGCATCGAGCGCGAGACGCGGCTGTTGCCGCAGCCGTTTTTCGTCGTCGCCACCCAGAACCCGCAGGAGCATCTCGGCACCTTCCCGCTGCCGGAGTCACAACTCGACCGATTCTTCATGCGCATCTCGCTCGGCTATCCGGACCGTGAGGCGGAACGTCAGGTGCTGCTCGGCGAAGCGGGCCGCAACCGGCTGGCGGAGCTTACCGGTATCGCGACATGGCAGACGATCCGCGAGGTGGGCAAAGCATTGCAGTCGGTGCAGGTCGGCCCGGCACTGCTCGAGTATGTGCTGACACTGCTCGAGGCGAGTCGCAATGGCGAGTGGCTGAATCAGGGTATCAGCCCGCGCGCCGGTCGCGACCTGATGCAGGCCGCCCGCGCGCAAGCATGGCTCGACGGCAATGACTATGTGACCGCGGCGGATGTGCAGGCAGTCTGGCAGCCTTGCCTGGCGCACCGGGTGGTAGCTGCCGGCACCGCCGAAGCCGCATTGACGGCGCTTCTGGAGAGCGTGCCGGTACCGGCCTGAGGCCGTAATTCCGATGGCCTACGATCCCGCCGACCTCAGGCTTCCTCCCTGGCTGCTGCGTTTCTTCGATGCGCTGGTTCGCCTGCGTCTGCCGCTGGGGACGAACTGGCGGATCGGCATGACGCGTCCCGGCATTCTGCTGACCGGCGCCCTCGTTGGTATATGGTTGGCGGCATTCTATTCCGGCAATAACCTGCTCTACCTGTGTGGTGCGATGCTCACGGCGCTGGCGGCTGCGGCCGTGCTGCGCGGCATTCGGCTGCTGCGCAATCTGCCATCTCTCGATGTGTTCGAGGTTCCGGTGCTGGAGGCCGGCGAGGCGGCGGTGCTGAGGGAATCGCAGCAACGGCAATCGGATACGGCAGCGATCGTGGAGACGGAATTCCGGCAATCGGATACTGCAGCGATCGTGGAGACGGAATTCCGTAGTTCCGATATGCAACTGGCTTTGCAGCTGCGCATCGAGCCGGCGCAGACCACCCTGCAGGGGCGACTGAAGCCGGAGAGGCGGGGGGTGTTCGTTCACGGCCACGAAATCCTGTCGACGACAGCACCGCTTGGACTCTATGCCTTATCGTACGCGCGCGGTTCGACTGCTTCGATCGTGGTGATGCCGAAGGCGTGCGCCTGGGTGGATGCCGGCCAGTTGAGCCGTACCCTGCAGGAGGGGGATGAGTGGCGCGACCTGCGCGCCTACGCTGCCGGCGATTCGCTGGCCCGCGTGCACTGGCGCAAGGCGACGATGGAGGCACGGGACTGGACGGTCAAACGCTTCGCCCGGCACGAGCAGGACGAGGCGGACGATTGGCTCTGTGTCGACCTGAGGCTGCCCGACGGCATGGCTGCAGAAAGATTCGAGATGTTGCTCGGCAAGGCCTGGTTCTGGCTGAAAAGCCGCAGGCAGGGCCGCATCGACATTGGCCGGCAATCGTTCGACCTCGCCATGCCCGAAGCACGGCGGCAGGCGATCGTAGCGCTGGCCGCCGCCCGGTCCGAATCCATGCCGCCGGCCATGGGAGGCATTCGACTGTCGCTGGTGGAGGGGAGCGCATGATGCCTGTTACGCTGGTCCGCGCCGAGCGGCTGACGCTGGCGGTGCTGATGTGTGGTGTGGCATCGCTGGCACTCTCCGACTTCGTCAGCCCAGGCTACTGGCTGCTGGCCGCCCTCGCCGCCGTGCTGCGTCTTCTTGTCGGGCCACGCCTGGCGCTCAGCGAGCTGCAGGCCAGCCTGATCGGCTGGGGCGGTTTCGTCTGGGTAGGACTGGAGCTGGCCATGGGGCGTGCCTGGGTCGTGGCCTTCACCGACTTCCTGCTGATCCTGTCGCTTGCCGTCACGATCGAGGCGGCGACACCGCGCAACCACCTGCATCGTATGCTGGTCGGGTTGTTCCTGCTGCTGGCGGCTGCTGTGCTGACCGACTCGGTTCTCTATATCTTCCCCGTCGCCGCCTTCCTGTGGTTCATGTGGCGGGCGGCGGCATGTCTCTACGGCCTGCGAGGCGGCGACACCGCGCAATCACCTGCATCGCATGCTGGTAGGGTTGTTCCTGCTGCTGGCGGCGGCCGTGTTGACCGACTCGGTGCTCTATATTTTCCCCGTCGCCGCCTTCCTGTGGTTCATGTGGCGGGCGGCGGCATGTCTCTACGGCCTGAACTGGCCGGGCGGCGATCTGCCAGGAGTGGCTCCCGGCCGCGATGCGCGCCTCATGCTTGGTATCGCGCTGGCCACTGCCGCCGGCTTCGTGCTGCTGCCGCGTTTCGATGTGCATTCGGTGCTGAAGCCGACGCAGCCGCGCATGCAGATAAGTGGCTTTACCGACGAAGTACAGCTCGGCGATTTTGCTCGCGAACTGGATCCCACCGTCGTGCTGCGTATCGAGGCGGTCGGGGTGGCGCCGGAGCGGATGGAGAGGCTGCTGGGAGGCCGCTACTGGCGGGGAGTGCCGCTCGGCCGTTTCACCGGTTCAGGCTGGGAACGCCTCATGCAGGCCGATATTCGCCGTACCGGCAGGGGGCAGGATCTGCGGCTAGGTAGTGGTGAGGGTTTCGGAATTGCCGTCTTCCGTGAGGCCAGCAACCATCCCTATCTGCAGCTGCCGGCAGGCGTGCAGGTCATCCACGATTTGCCGGAGCCGGCGTTGATGGACGCCGGCGGCGCGCTGCGCTTTGAGCAGGCTCCGGCGCGGCGGCTGCGCATCCGCATGGATGTCGCCGCTCGCCCGGCCATGCTGCCGGACTTGGCCGCACCACTGCCGGACGAGCGGGATATCAGCCGGGTGCCGCCGGAACTGACCGCCTGGGTCCGTTCGCTGGCAGAGCCTGGCGATACGCCGGCGCAGACGCTTTCCCGGGTGGTCGCCGAGCTGCAAAGCTGGCAATACGACCTGCATGCCCCGATCGATGCGGCGCATCCGGTGGTCTCGTTCCTGAAAAGCCGGCGTGGCCATTGCGAACTGTATGCGACCGCACTGGCACTCGCCGCCCGCGCGCTCGGCTTTCCATCGCGGGTCGTGAACGGCTATTACGGTGGTGAATGGAACGATGTCGGAAGTTTCCTGCTGATCCGTCAGCAGCACGCTCACAGCTGGGTGGAGGTGTGGCAGGCCGGTGGCTGGCAACGGCTGGACGCCACGCCGCCGGCTCGCTGGCAGCTCTCCGGTGTCCGTTTCCCGCTTCTTGACGATGTCTGGGAGACGGTGCGCCTCTCCTGGTACCGCTATGTGCTGGAGTTCCAGAATCAGGACCGTACGGGACTGGTACGGAGCGTCTGGCAGGCGGTACACGACTATGGAGCGAAAACGCTTGCCGTTGCAGTGGTACTGTTGCTGCTGGGGATTGGAGTCAGGATGGTTGTCCGGCTGTTGCGCCGCACCGCTTCGCCGATCGGTATGGTGGATCGCTGGTTATTGCGGCACGGCATCGAGCGGTTGCCGCACCAGCCGCTGCGGTGCCTGCCGGCGCCGGCAGGCATCGGCGATGCGGCGTGGCAGGGGTTCGTGCGCGGCTGGGAGATGCAGGCCTATGCCGGGGTGCCGGCCTGGAGCCGGGCCAGAACCCGGCGCGAGTTGCGTGCGCTTTCCGCATAGCACTGCTAATATCGCGGCCAATTTGAGTTGAGGAGGGTGCCCGTGGGTATTCTGCAAGGCAAGAAAGGCCTGATTCTTGGCGTGGCCAACGACAAATCCATTGCATGGGGGGTGACCGAAGCCTGCCATCGCGAAGGCGCGGAGCTGGGGTTCAATTACCTCGGCGAGGCGCTGGAGAAGCGCGTGCGGCCGCTGGCCGATTCGGTCAATGCCGCATTGATCGAGCCACTGGATGTCGGGGATGACGCGCAGCTCGACGATTTTTTCGCCAAGGTCGAGGCCAAGTGGGGCAAGCTTGATTTCATGGTGCACTCCATCGCCTTCGCCAACAAGGATGCGCTGAAAGGCCATTTCCGCGATACCACGCGAGCCGACTTCCAGCTTGCTCTGGATATTTCCGCTTACTCCTTCATCGCCTGTGCACAGCGCGCCGCCAAACTGATGGGGCCGGGTGGTTCGATGCTGACCATGAGCTATCTCGGAGCCGTGCGTGCGGTGCCGAACTACAACGTTATGGGTGTTGCCAAGGCGGCGCTCGAGGCGACGACCCGTTATCTCGCCCATGATCTCGGCGCCGAAGGTATTCGCGTCAATGCCATTTCGGCCGGCCCGATCCGATTCGCGTCAATGCCATTTCGGCCGGCCCGATCCGGACGCTGGCCGCTTCCGGTGTCGGCGATTTCCGCAAGCTGATGGACAAGAGTGCCCGCGGCGCCATGCTCAAGCGCAACGTCACGCAGGAGGAGGTAGGCAATTCCGCCGCCTACCTGCTTTCCGACTGGGCGGCGGGCGTGACCGGCGAGGTACACTATGTCGATGCCGGCTTCAGTATCGGCGCCGGCGATCCGGGCATCGAGTAACGGACAAGGCTGAGCGTGTCCGGTTCCTCCTTCGGCCAGATCTTTCGCGTCACCACCGCCGGCGAATCGCATGGTCCGGCGCTGGTCGCCATCGTCGAAGGTTGCCCGGCAGGCCTGACGCTTTCCGAAGCCGATATCCAGCCGGATCTCGACAGGCGCAAACCGGGGCAGTCGAAATACACGACCCAGCGCCATGAGGATGATGCTGTCGAGATCCTCTCCGGGGTCTTCGAAGGCAAGACCACCGGTTGCCCGATCGGCCTGCTGATTCGCAATACCGACCAGCGCAGCAAGGATTACTCGGAGATCAAGGACAAGTTCCGTCCCGGCCATGCCGACTTCACCTATTTCGAGAAGTACGGTATTCGTGACTACCGCGGCGGCGGCCGCTCGTCGGCGCGCGAGACTGCCATGCGGGTGGCGGCCGGCGCGATCGCCAAAAAGCTGCTGGCCGAATCGGCTATCCGCATCACCGGCTGGGTCGACCAGATCGGGCCGGTACGGGTTGACCCGAAGCGTTTCGACCGTGAGGAGATCGTCCGCAACCCGTTCTTCTGCCCGGATGCCACCGCTGCCGTGGAGATGGCGGCATTCATGGATGCGTTGCGCAAGGAGGGGGACTCCATCGGTGCCGGCGTCACCGTCGAGGCACACGGCATGATTCCCGGACTCGGCGAGCCGGTATTCGACAAGCTCGATGCCGATATCGCCAAGGCGATGATGAGTATCCAGGCGGTGAAGGGTGTCGAGATCGGCGACGGCTTTGCCTGTATCACGGCGAGAGGGTCGGAGTTCGGTGATGCGATGCGTGCATCGGGTTTCGCCAGCAATCATGCCGGCGGTATCCTCGGCGGCATCTCCAGCGGCGATGCCATTCACGCCCGCCTGGCACTGAAGCCGACCTCATCGATCCTGAAGCCCCGGCCGACGATCGATATCCATGGCAACGAGACGGAGATCGTCACCAAAGGCCGTCACGACCCCTGCGTCGGCATCCGTGCCGTGCCGATCGCCGAGGCGATGCTGGCTCTGGTGCTGGCCGACCATCTGCTCCGTCACCGGGCCAGCCGGCTGTAATCACGGTCCGGCCCATGCCCGACCGGTTCCTTATTTGCTATCGAACGAATCGTCCTGCCAGTTGTCGTCCGGCATTCCCGGCGGCGACGGTGGATTGCCGTCGTAGATCAGGTACTCGCGGTTCTGGTGCCAGGCTTCACGCGTAAAGACATACGGGTCGAGCGCCAGCTCGTCGCGCATCTTCGTGGCGCTCAACAGTCGGGTTCGCAAGTCGACATAGCGCAGCACGGTGACCGGGATGGTGACCTGCGGTGCCATGAACAGCCCCGCCCAGAACAGGCCGTTGGTGGCTGTGGAGACGGCGATGCCGGGGGTGTCGCGGACCGAGCTGGGGCCCAGCACGGGATAGACGATGTAGGCGCCTTGCGAGGCGCCCCAGACGGCCAGGGTCTGGCCGAAGTCCTCGTTGTGCCTTTGCAGCCCCATGGGGGTGGCGACGTCGATCAGGCCGCCGATACCGAGCGTGGTGTTGGCAAGGAAGCGACCGAAGTCGTGCATGCCCTGTCTGCCTTTGCCTTGCAGGAAGTCGTTCAGCACGGTATCCATGTAGGCAATGTTGTCGAAAAAGTTCGACACGCCGGTGCGCAGGAACTGCGGCGTCAGGTCACGATAGGTGATGGCCAGCGGCTTCAGCGTAACGTTGTCGAGCTTGGTGTTGAACGCGTCGGTGACGCGGTTCATCTTTTCCAGCGGGTCGTAGTGATTCTGCGGCGTGGCGGAGGCGCAGGCCGTCAGGAGTGTGACCAACAGCACAGACAGCGACAGCGGAAAACGGGCAGTCGATTTCATGGCGGCCGATTATGCACTGTCGATTGATGTAATCAACGGACGACCACGGGGTTCAGCTGCAGCTGCCACAGCCGCCGGTGCCGCAGGCCGGGAGTGGCGAGCAGGGAGCAGCACCGCAGGCGGTGTCGGGTGCGCCATGGCCGACGGCATGGGCTGACAACAGCTTTTGTAACCGTTCGCTGCCGCATTGCGGGCAGTTGACCGTTTCGTCACGGCGCCGGACGAGCGTTTCGAAGCGCGTGGCACAGGATTCGCACCGGTATTCGTAGATCGGCATGCTGACCTCCCTGTGGTTTTCCCGTTTGATCGGGCGGCCCATAATATAAGCTTGCTTATCATAAGCAAGCGCATACCATGCCGTCATGGTTAACGACCTCTACGCGCGCAAGCTTGGTTTTCTCATCCATGATGTCGCCCGCCTGATGCGCCGCCGCTTCGACAGGCAGGCGCAGTCGCTGGGGCTGACGCGCGCGCAGTGGTCGGTGCTGTTCCATTTGCACCGTAATGAGGGTAGCACACAAGCCTGCATTGCCCAACGTATGGATATCCAGCCGATCACCCTGGCGCGGCTGATCGACCGCCTGGAGGCGGACGGCTGGGTCGAGCGGCGCGCGCATCCGAATGACCGGCGAGCCAAGTGTCTCTATCTGACCGAGAAGGTGGAACCGATCCTGGAACAGATGCAGGCCATCTCCAGTCAGGTTCGCGCCGAGGCGGTTGCCGCCATGGAGCCTGTCGACGTCGAGCGGCTGCTCGACATGCTGGAAATCATCAAGGGCAATCTGCAGTCGCTGGAAGGCAGCAACTGTACTGCCGGGGAGTAAACGGATCATGCAGCGTCTGAAGAGTTCGTTCAGCCGGCTGTCGCTGGCCCAGAAACGCCGGCTATTGCTGGTCGGCCTGCCGGCGGTGGCACTGCTGGTCGGTGGCTGGTTTTATCTGCAGAGCCTGCTGTATGTCACCACCGACGATGCCTACGTCAAGGCCGATAAGGTCTATGCCGCATCCGAAGTGAACGGACGTATCAGCCGTGTGCTGGTGCACGAGCATCAGCAGGTGGCGGCAGGAACCCTGCTGCTGGAGATCGACGAAGAGCCGTTCCGGCTGGCGCTGGCGGCGGCCGAGGCGCATGTAGCGCAGGTCGAGAGCGACATCGAGTCGGCGCGCGCTGAATATCACCAGAAGCAGGCGGAACTGTCGCGCGCTACCGCCGATATCGCCTATTACCAGCGTGCCTATGACCGCAGCCGCCAGCTGGCCAAGCCAGGCTTCGCCTCGCAGGCGGCACTCGACGATGCGCACCAGAAATTGAACGATGCGCGGCTTGCCGAGGAGGTTGCGCAGCGCGATCTGGCACGCGTCAAGGCGAGACTCGGCGACGATCCGGAGAAGCCTGTCGAGCAGTTCTCCAGCTACCGGCAGGCCGAGGCGGAGCGCGACCAGGCCGCTCTGAGGCTCAGAAAAACCAAGATCTATGCCCCCATGGACAGCGTTGTCGGGCCGGTCGATATCGAGCCGGGCGATGTGGTGACACAGGGCAGAGCACTATTTCCGCTGGTCTCCGTCCACCACTATGTGGAAGCGAACCTGAAGGAGACGGATCTGGCCGACGTGCGGCCGGGGCAGCGTGCGACCATCGAGGTGGATGCCTATCCCGGCCGTGCCTGGCAGGCGAAGGTGGCGAGCATCAGTCCGGCGACCGGCTCCGAGTTTTCGCTGCTGCCGGCCCAGAATGCATCCGGCAACTGGGTCAAGGTGGTGCAACGCGTGGCGGTCCGGCTCGATCTGGATGAGGCGAATGATGCGCCGCCGCTGCGCAGCGGCCTGAGCGCCTATGTGCGCATCGGCGTCGAGCACCCGGTTTCGTGGGAGGCGGAGAACACCAAGCCGGTAGCACAGGGCGTTCGCTAACCGGGTGATCTGACATGACTCCTGCTACTGCCAAGGAGCCGGAGCTGCGTCCCGGCATCATCACTTTCGCCATCATGCTGGCGACGGTGATGCAGGTGCTCGACACCACGATCGTCAACGTAGCCCTGCCTTACATGCAGGGAGGCCTCTCCGCCACGCGCGACCAGATCGCCTGGGTGCTGACCTCCTATATCGTGGCGACGGCGGTGATGACGCCGGTGACCGGCTGGATCAGCGCGCGCTACGGCCGCAAGCAGGTGTTTCTGTGGTCGGTGGTGATCTTCACGGTCACCTCGATGCTGTGTGGTCTGGCGCAGAGCCTGCCGGAGATGGTGGTTTTCCGCATGCTGCAGGGGCTGGCGGGCGCTGCGCTGATACCCTTGTCGCAGGCGATCCTGCTCGACACCTATCCGCGCGAGAAACATGGCTCGGCGATGGCCATGTGGGGTATCGGCATCATGATCGGCCCGATCCTCGGCCCGACACTCGGCGGTTACCTCACCGAATACGCCAACTGGCGCTGGGTCTTCTTCATCAACCTGCCGGTCGGCCTGCTGGCCGGCGCGCTGATCGTGGGCTTCTTGCCGGAAACGAAGAAACGCGGCGATATACCGTTCGATTTCCTGGGCTTTTTCCTGCTCAGCCTCGCTGTCTCGACGCTGCAGCTGATGCTGGATCGGGGGGCACGATTGGACTGGTTCTCCTCCACCGAGGTGATGGCCGAGCTGCTGCTGGCCTGTTTCGGCTTCTATGCGTTTATCGTGCATGCGGCGACCACCAAGCACCCCTTCCTCGACCTGCATCTGCTGAAGGATCGCAACTACGCGAGCTCGCTGGTCTTCATCTTCATCGTCGGCATTATCCTGTTCGCCACGCTGGCGCTGATGCCGCCCTTCCTGCAGGAGCTGCTCGATTATCCGGTTGAGCTGACGGGCCTGGTACTGGCGCCGCGCGGCTTCGGCACCATGCTGGCGATGATGGTGGTCGGACGGCTCCTGGCACGCTTCGATGCGCGGCCGATCATGATGCTCGGCTTCCTGCTCACCGCCGAATCACTGTGGGAGATGAGCGGCTTCAACATGAACATCGGTATCGAGCCGATCGTGCGCACCGGTATCGTGCAGGGCATTGGGCTGGGCTGCATCTTCGTGCCCCTCTCCTCGATCGCCTACGCCACCCTGCCGCCCGAGCACCGCAACGAGGCGGCCTCGGTATTCAGCCTGCTGCGCAACATCGGCAGCAGTATCGGCATTTCGATCATGTTCACCGAGCTGAGCCGTCGGGCACAGGCCAACCACAGCTACCTCGGCGAGCAGATCAACCCGTTCAATCCGTGGTTCACGCAGCCGCACCTGCCTTCCGCCATGGATCCGTCCACGACGCTGGGGCTGGCGGCGCTCAACGGCATGGTGACCCGCCAGGCCGAACTGATCGGCTACCTGTTCGATTTCCGCGTCATGATGGTGATGGCGCTGCTGACCATGCCGCTGGTCCTGTTGATGCGCCAGCCACAACAGGTCGCCAAAGCCGCCTGACGTTTCAGCAGGCACGTAGCAGCGGATAGCGAAAGCGCACGGCTGGTTGCCGTTGCACCACCTCCAGAGAACGGGCCGGGCGCAGGATCGGGGAGCCGAACTGCCGGCGTGCTGTGTGCACGGCCTGCCATAGCGGCAGCATCTTCGCGTCCGCCTTGTCGGCGAACAGCTCCTGCTGTCTGCTGCAAGCCGGTTCGATCTCCGTGGCGACGATGCCGCAGGCGTTCACCAGCATGCCTGTTTTCAGCAGTCGGCCGAGCGCCTCGCCGGCGGTGCGCTGGATGGTGAGCAGATTGCCGGTCGTCTGCGGCAGGCGTACTTTCGTGCCCGGCCTGATAGACCCGCTCGAAACTGCCAAGCCGCAACATCACCGTGAAACGCCGCGCCACGATGCCTTGCGCCAGCATGTCCATGCCGAGCCGGAAACAGTGGCGGGAGAGGTGGGCGCGTACCATGCGCGGGTCGCTGGTGCGCAGGCCAAGGCTTGCCGTGCGCGCCATGCTTTTCGGCAGGCGCGGCTGGTGCTCGATGTCGAAGACACGCTGGCCATTCAGCTCCCGCCACAGGTCGGAGCCTCCGCGCCCCAGGAGGCGCCGGATCAGGCTCTCCGGCGCACGCGAGAAATCGAGGGCTGAGCGTATACCGAACTTGGCGAGCAGGGCGGCGCGGTTGTCGCCGATGCCTGGGATGTCGCGCACCGATTGCCCCTGCAGGAAGGCGCCGATATCGTGTCCGGAGACGATCTTGCTGCCGTCCGGCTTGTTGGCGTCGGAAGCCATCTTGGCCAGTGTCCGCGATACCGATACGCCGATCGACACCGTGATACCGGCCTCCCGTTTCACCGTTCCGCGTATGGCGTCGGCAAGGCCGTCGTAGCCCAGGTGCCAGAAGCTGCGCAGGCCATAGAGATCGGCGAAGGCTTCGTCGATCGAATACTGTTCCACGATGGGCGTGAAGCGGCGCAGGATGGCGAACATCTTGTGCGAGACGAGGCCGTAGAAACGGAAATCGGCAGGGATGTAGACGGCATCCGGCAGTTTCTTGCGCGCTTCCCACACTGCCATGCCGGTGTTGATGCCGGCCGCCTTGGCATCGTAGGTCTTGGCGACGATGCAGGCATCCTGGCTGGAGAGTACGCAGACGGGCTTGCCTCTCAGCTCCGGGCGGCGCAGCAGTTCGCAGGAGGCGTAGAAGCAGTCGGCATCGATATGCGCGATCGCCGCCGGCCAGGCGGCAGGGATCACGGGTATTTGCGGAACTGGCCGACGACAACGCCGAAGATGGTCAGTTCGCGCTCGGGGCGCAGGTTGGAGAAGCGGGGATTGGCCGGTTTCAGCAGGTAGCCGCGGGCATCCCTCTCCAGATATTTGATGGTGAATTCGCCGTCCATGATGGCCACGACAATCTGGCCGACGCGGGCGTTTTCGGTTTTTTCCACCACCACATAATCGCCCGGCTGGATGCCGGCCTCGATCATCGATTCGCCCTGCACCTCGACCAGCACGGTCTTCGACGGATGCTCGACAAGGAAGTCGTCGATGGTCAGCGCATCGTCGAGCAGCTCTTCGGCGGGGCTCGGAAAGCCGGCCGGTGCCGCGCCGACGCGGGGGCGGGCGAAGAAGCGGGAGGTGGGGGCCAGCCGGCCGCCCGGTGCGCTGTCGAGGAAGCCCGCCTGCTTGAGCCGGAAGACCAGCTTGGAGACGCCGGCCTTGGAGCTGATACCGGTGATTTCGCCGATCTTCGCATACGGAGGCAGTGCCTTGTGCGCGGCGAAAAACTCCTGCAGCCGGGCCAGATGTTCGTGGTCGTTATTGTCGCGTCCCATGTCGGCAGTATAGTGAACGATCGTTCACCGTAAAGTGGCTGGTTGCCATTAAAGCCCTGTGGTCTATAACAGACAAAGCAAGGGGGATCGCCATGCCAGTCACATTCCGCGCGGCCACGTTTAATATGGAAAATCTGTTTAACCGGGCAAGAGTCCTCAATCTGCAAGACAGAAACCAAACGACCGATCTTCTGGGGCAGATTGCTGAACTTGAGGGCCTTCTCAAGAAGGATATCTATAGCAGTCAGGATAAGGCAGAGATTCTACGCCTATCCGGAGCTCTTTCCGATTATATCGAGATTCGTGAAGATCGCGCCAAGCTTTTTACCGGCCGGGGGAGCAAAAGGCGCGTTGCTGTTTCCGGTGCCGGAGAGTGGGATGGTATCATGGCATATCGTCGGGCAAGGGTCTCCGATATGGCAAGGGCAAGTACTGCTGCCGTTGTAAAGGAGCTCAAGGCCGATGTGCTCTGCACGGTGGAGGTCGAAGACCGCACGATTCTCAGCGATTTCAATAGTCAAATGCTAGGTTCCCGCCGGTTCAAGTATCCCATGCTTATTGACGCCAATGATCCAAGAGGAATTGATGTGGGAATTCTCAGCAAGTTCGAGATCGTCAATATCACCACGCATATGTTTGACAAGGATTCCAAAGGGACGATTTTCAGCCGCGATTGTCTGGAGATAGAACTCAAGCTCCCGGATGGACGCCCGCTTTATTTTCTCTGCAACCATCTAAAGAGCCAGGGATACGGTGCCAAAGCCGCCAACGATGCCAAGCGGCTCCGCCAAGCCAAAAGGATCGCAGAAATATTGTCTTCTGCGTACGATCTTTCAAAGGACTTGGTGATTGTGGCCGGAGATATGAATGACAAGCCAGGTTCGGCTGCATTGGCGCCATTGCTAGGGTTGCCGAATTTGTTTGATGTGCTGGAGCTTCGTTTTCGAATCCTGCGGATCGGTGGACGTACAAATATCGGAAGCAATTTGATCAGATTGACTTTCTGCTTGTGTCCAAACCACTGAAGAATGGATTTCAGCAGGCTACAATCGAGCGCCGTGGTCTCTACGGCATTCAATCAATCACAGGAGATATCCCATTCCCCAGCGTGACTACGCCGACAACTGCAGCGTCCGATCACTGCGCCGTCGTGGCCGAATTTGCGATTTAGGCATTCTCAGCATGCGTCTTCTTGGGCTGTTGCTGGGCAGCCTTTGTTTTGCATCCAGCGCTTTTGCAGCACAACATGCCAATAACGACCAGGGCGATCACGGCGCCTATACGATCCTGCTCGAGAACGATGCGCTGGTGGCACCCCATTCGGACAAGGACTACACGATGGGCCTGGCGTTGCGCAAAAGCTTCCGGGAATCCGACAGAGACCCGTTATGGCACCGCACCACCCTTTCCCTGCTGAAAGGCCTGGACGGTTTCTTGCTCGGCGGCGACATGACGCCGACGGATGCGGTGTGGTGGGAACTGGGCAGCAAGGACTATACACCGCGCGACTTGAGCAATGCGTTGCCCATCTACAACGACAGACCTTATGCCTCGCTGCTCTATCTGGCCGCCGGCTATGTACGGCCGCTGGCGGATGGGGCCGAGAAGCGGGTCAGCTGGCAGTGGGGGCTTCTGGGAACCAATATCGGCCGCGAAGTGCAGTCGGTCATTCACAGCACCTGCTGCAACGGCGTCCATCCCAATGGCTGGTCGCACCAGATCGGCAAGGGCGGTTCGCCCACCTTCCTGTTCCAGGAGGAGTGGATCCATGAGCTGGCGGAGGCACGTAGCAACCACGATATTGGCCTCAAATTCCGCTACGGTTACTCGCTCGGCTATTACACCCGGGCGATCCTCGGCACCTCGCTCAGCTACGGCCTGCCGCCGATGGAGGGAGGGGAACAGATCGGCCAGGCGGCCAGCTTGCCGGTGTCGGCAGGTACGCCAGTTCCATCGGGCTTCTCGGCCTGGGCCGGCTACGAGCTGGATGCCTATGCCCATAACGAGCTGCTGCAGGGCGCCTGGACGGGGAGCAGCGATGTGAAATACAGATACAGCCAGCTGCGTCCGCTGGTACATCGGTTCACGGCAGGGGTGGAGCTGACGTTTATTCCCGCCGCGGTCGGCCTGATGGATCCGAAAAGCAACCGGCTTTATGTCGCTGCCCAGTGGCGATCGAAGATGCTGAAATCGCCTGTGGAATCCCACCACCTTTGGGGAGGCCTCTACTTCACCCACTATTTCTGAAGTCGGTTGCCGGACAGAACTCCGAAATCGATATCGAGTACGGGATAATGGCGCCAGCTGCGGTGGTCGAAGTGCCACCACTCGTGCGGGTGTACGGCGAAGCCTTCGGCTTCCATGAAGGCGCGCAGCCGGTCGCGGTTCGCGAGTCGTGCCGGGTCGCCACCGGTATAGGTCGGGTAGGCGCGTTCGGTGAACTCGTCGTAGCCGCTCGGCATGGGGAGCTCCCGGCTACTGGCGAGGTCGATCAGGGTGAGATCGACGGCGCAACCGCGATTGTGTACCGAGCCCACCGCCGGATCGGCGACGAATTCCCGGAATTGCGGATACTCTTCCCAGAAGGTTTTCGTTACGTGCCACGGCCGGTAGGCATCGAGGACCAGCAGGCCGTAACCCGCTTCGCGCATGCGGTCGTGGACACGGCGCAGCGCTTCCGCGACCTCGCGCTGCAGCCAGGCACCGGCCTTGGCGTAAACGGCATGGCCGGTGAAGTTGTCGGTTCCGGCATAGCGGATGTTGAACACGAGGCGAGGATCAAAGCCTGCCAGGTCGACGAGGCCGGCGTTCGGTAATGACACGGGTTGCCGCTCAGGCAAGAGGCTCACCCCAGCGGCCGGTGAAGAAGGTGTCGCCAAGTGGCTGCCGCTGGCGATCGCCCAGCTCCAGTCCATGGAAGGTCGCGTCGAGGGTTTCAATGCCGGCCTGGTAGCCCAGCGCCATGGCAGCCATCGGCTGGTGGTCGTCCGGGATGTTGAATGCGGAGCGCGCTTTCTCTATGTCGAAACCGCCCATCTGGTGGCTGGCGAGTCCCAGCGCTGTGGCCTGCAGACAGAGCGACACTGCGGCAGCGCCCGTGTCGTATTGCGCCCAGCGGTTCGGATTGCCGTTGGCACGGAAGCTGGAGCCGGCACAGGAGAGCAGCAGTACGGGCGCATGTTGTGCCCACAGCCGGTTCTTCGGTGTCAGGCAGTCGAGCATCCGCTGCCAGGCATCGTCATCGGTGGCCTTGTCGCAGACGATGAAGCGCCATGGTTCGTCACCGAAACAGGATGGCGCCCAGCGGGCCGCCTCCAGGCAGGCGAGCAGCTTTTCACGTTCGACGGGGCGGCTGGCATCGAAGGCGCGCGGACTCCAGCGGCTGGCGATCAGTTCGTGAATCTCGGTAGCGGCGTTGCCACGGGTCTGGCTCATCAATCGCTCCTCAATGTTGGGTGTCGGCGGGATTGGGGATGACCAGCGGCCGCTCGTACTTGAGGTCGATCGTTTCGAAATCCTCCAGCGACTCGTTGACGATGTCCTTGCGGAAGGCCGCATCGATGCGCAGCCAGCGGCCGACCAGTTCCGGTGCGACGCCTGCTTCTTCGAGCGATTCGCGCAACAGTTTCTGGCGCAGTGAGAAAAGCTCGGGCGTGATGTACATGCGGCGGTGGGCGAGCTCCAGTTCCATGCCCGGGTACTTGACCGGGCCGCCGAACTTCTCGCCCATGAATTGCGTCTGCCTGAGTTCGATGGCGCGCTGGTCGTGGCCCTTGAAAAACTGTCCGATCCACGGGTGAGCGTAGATCTTGTCGTAGAAGATCCGGTGCACCTTTTCCAGCGTCGGCAGGCCGCCGACGGCGTCGAACAGGGATTGTCTCGAGCGGGGCCCTTTCATCATCTGCTAAGCTAGCAGAAGCGCTGCCGCAGGTGCAGTGGCGGTTTCTTCAATGCGGGGTCGGATGACATGAAATTTGGGGTGGGCTGGCGATTTCTTTGCCAATGCGTCCGACAACTGGTCCGGCAATCCGTCCGGAAAGGCAATGGTGCTGCGCAGCACTCCATCGGGGGGCGCCTGCTTGTTTTCGGCTTCGGCCTCAACCTGCTGCTGATGTTCATCGTAGGAATCTATATTTTCGTCAAGCTGGTCGATTTCCGTGACGCCTCCGTTATGCTCTATCAGCACCCGTTCGTTGTCAGCAACACGGTGAAGGATATCGATATCGAGATCCTGCTGATGCACCGGCAGCTGCAAAGCATGGTCTGGGCGGAAACCCCGGCCGAAGTCGACAAGGACGTGGCCGAACTGAAACAACGCGAAAATATCGTGTTGCAGCACTTCGAACTGGTTTCCGATCGCTATCTGGGCAACAAGGAGGATGTGCATGCTGCCCTGCAGGCATTTCTAGACTGGCGCGACATCTACAACGACGCCGTACGATTGCTGCGCGAGGGCAAGAACCGCGAGGCTGCGGCTGCGGTTGCCATCAAGGGCGATGAGCAGCTCAAGCGGCTGGAGCAGCAGAGCAGGCAGCTGACCGAATTCGCCGACGATGAGGCAACACATCTCTATGGCCATAGCCTCTCCGGCCAGAAGCATGCCACGCTCGTCGTCTCCGTACTGCTCGGACTGGCGATCTTCGTGGCGCTGGGGACCTCGTTGCTGGTACTGCGG
>OBLQ010000054.1_pt1 | contig 35416 bp, 10 predicted proteins | sample 1519881 | NCBI WGS metagenome assembly OBLQ01 (sample SAMN01911456, study PRJEB22533) | soil metagenome | biome: Soil | place: Malaysia | collected 2012-04-30 | depth DG_metagenome m | reverse complement strand
GCGGCGGATCGCCGATGATCCGGAAGTTTCAATCCGAAAACTTATTGAAATGCTAGATCGGGATGCCGATGAGTCTCAACGGCGACGGAAGACGGAAATCGACCATTCCAACCGCGAGCGTCTGCGAAATCTGAAGAAAAAGATGCGGGTCGCCATGAAAATCCCGGTCCCTGAATAACCGGAATTGCTTCCCGGGAAACCCATATTTTTCAACCTGCCCTCGGTGATTCTCAGGTTACAGGAGAGAAACAGACATGCCCAATGAAAGCTCCATTACCTCCCGGCCGATGGCAGGGAAAAGGAACCCCATTGCCCTGAGTCCTGAAAAGATGGTCGAGATCGGAAACCTCTTTGAGGGGCAGGCGCTTCCGTTGCGGATTACAGCCCGGGTCGGCCATCTGGACCCCATATACTGGGCGGAAAAAAACCGGGAGATGATACGGTCGAAACTGCTGACGCACGGCGGCATACTGTTCCGGGGCTTTAAACTGAAAACCGCAGAAAACCTGAACGGGTTCGCCGAGGTCGTCTCCGGCTCTCTGCTGGAATATAAAGAGCGGTCGTCGCCGAGGACCCAGGTCAGTGACAAGGTCTATACCTCGACCGATTATCCCGCTGACCAGACGATCTTTCTGCACAACGAAAACTCCTACCAGTTTGCGTGGCCGATGAATATTTATTTTTTCTGCCACACACCGGCCGAACAGGGAGGCGATACCCCCATTGCCGACTGTCGCAGGGTCTTGCAGAGGCTGTCGCCACGAATCGTGGACTCATTTGCGAAGAAGCAGTGCATGTATGTGCGCAACTTCAGCAGCAACTTCGGCCTGCCGTGGCAGGAGGTGTTTCAGACAACGGACCACGAGGTGGTTGAGGAATACTGCTCGAAGAACGGCATCCGGGCTGAATGGCTGCCCGGCAATCGCCTGCGTACTCGGACAGTAAGGCCGGCGCTGGTTCAACATCCTGTCCTTCACGAGTCGATTTGGTTCAACCATGTAACTTTTTTTCACGTTTCAACATTGGCGCCCTCCGTTCGCGCCATGCTCGTGGAGGAATACGGCGAAGAGAACCTCCCGACCAACACCTACTATGGCGACGGAAGTCCTATAGAGCCGGATGTTCTGCACCAGCTTCGGGCGGCGTACAAGGCCGAGACCGTCAGCTTTCAGTGGGAGCAGGGCGATCTGCTGGTGCTCGACAACATGCTGGTCTCTCATGGCCGTGCGCCATTTCAGGGTGAACGCAAAGTACTGGTCGCCATGGCCGATCCCGTTAACCGCAGGACCGTGGCCACTTAGTCAGGGTGTTCCAAATAGGAAAAACATGAATACCAGCTATTTCACTTCAGTTGAATCGGGCTACCGCCTGTCACCGCAGCAGGAACGTCTCTGGGTAATGGAACAAGCAGACCGGAGGGGGGGCTATCGCACCCGGGTCAGGGTCGGAATTGAAGGCCCCCTTCAGGGTGACGCGCTGCGTCGGGCGATCTCTCTCATTGTCGGAAGGTACGAGATACTTCGCACGCGCTTTCTTATGGTGCCGGGTATCAAAATGCCGGTACAGGTAGTTGAGGAGTCGGTGCCGTTTGACCTTGAAGAGATCGACATCAGCGGCCAGGATCGGCAGCAGCAAAAAACATTCATTGAGGATGAGTGGGAGAAAATCTCGGAGCGGCCATTGGATTACGCACAGGGACCGGTCCTGCTGGCGAAGCTGTTCCGTGGAAGCGCATCGCGCGCGGACCTGATTCTGTGTCTGCCCGCCCTGGCCGCCGACGATGTGTCCTTCGAAAAACTGGTCCGTGAAATTGCTTCGGCCTGTTCGGAACAGCCGGGAGATTCGAGTGGAAACACCGAGCCTCTGCAATATGCCGATGTTTCAGCGTGGCAGCATGAGGTGCTTGAATCGGAGGATGCGGTGCTCGGCCGGGAATTTTGGCGCGCCCGTTCATCTGAGTTGCCGGCCCCCGTTGCAATCGCGACCGCCGAGGGCGATTCGCGTGGGCAGACTTTTCGTCCGCGCATACTGAAACGGGCTGTCTCTGCCGGGGTCTGGAACAAAATCAAAGACACATGCGCATCGCGAGGCCTGATGGCGGAAACATTCCTGGCGGCCTGCTGGGGACTGTTGTTGCTGCGCGTGCGCAGAGCGTCTGCGATCACCCTGGCGTATACCTACGATGGCCGCAGATATGACGACCTGAAGAATGTAATCGGGCTTCTTGAGAACTCTGCTCCATTGCTGGTCAGGGCAGACCGGGACCTGGCATTCAGCGGGTTCGCGTCCCAGATCGATGCGCTGGTTCGGGAAGGACGGCAATGGCAGGAATATTTTCTCGCCGAAAATGCCGGGGATGGCGCAGACGCAGGGGGCTTTCCTCTTCATTTTGCTTTCCACGAGCGGTCCGCGCCGCTTTCCGTCGGTGGGGTCCAATGGACAATCGAGGAACAGGCAGGTTGCTCCGCCCCTTTCGAACTGAAGCTCAGGGCAACGGTAGCGCAGGCTTCACTGCTCCTGAATTTTGAATATGACGCGAACCGGTTTGACTTGAAGGAAGTGGAGGAATTGGCTGACCGCCTGGTGATTCTGGCCAAACGTGCCGTTGAAAGTCCCGATGCAGAGGTCGATACGCTTGAATCCTTCGAGCAGACCGAGCGAGACCGCATATATTCGGAGTTGAACTCGACGGCGGCCCTTTTCCCGCGGACCGGCTGGTCCCTGGCGGAACTGATTGAAGAAGGCGCGGCCGGAAAGTCCGGGGAGGTTGCTGTATCGGATCATACGCACCGGATCACGTACGGGGAGTTGCAAATACGCGCAAACCAACTCGCCCGGTATCTCAAGAAACTGGGTGTGGGCCCAGAGGTGCGGGTCGGTGTCTGCCTGGAGCGGTCCGCGGAGATGGTCACAGTTCTGTTGGGCATATTGAAAGCCGGGGGGGCATATGTACCTCTCGACCCGGCATATCCTGCGGAGCGACTCGCGTGGATGATGGAAGATTCCGGGGCAAGGGTGGTGTTGAGTGAGAGTGGATTGCGGGGCTTGTTGCCCGAAGGTCAGGCGGAGGTGGTGTGCCTGGATGAAGTGCGCGAAGCGGTCGGATGCGAGGATCGGGGACCTGTGAAGTCCGGCGTAGTCGGAGGGAACCTCGCTTATGTGATCTATACGTCGGGGTCCACCGGGCGGCCCAAGGGAGTGATGGTGTCTCACGAAGCGATCGCCAATCGGCTTCTGTGGATGCAGTCTGAATTTCCCCTGGCCGGAGACGATGTAGTACTTCAGAAAACCGTATTTAATTTCGACGCTTCGGTGTGGGAGATATTTTTGCCGCTGATTGCGGGGGCGCGCTTGTTCGTGGCCCGTCCTCAGGGAGAAAAGGACGCCGCTTATCTGGTGGAAGCGGTCCGGGAAAACCACATCACGGTCCTGCAGATGGTTCCGTCGATGTTGCGTGTGCTCGTCGAGGAACCGGGCTTTGCGCAGTGCAGCAGCCTGCGGCGGGTGTTCTGCGGTGGTGAGGCCCTGCCCTCAGACCTGTGGAAGCGTTTTCAGGAACTCAGTAGTGCGGGCCTGGTGAATCTTTATGGCCCGACAGAAACATCGATTGACGCGACGTTTCAACCCTTTCAGGGTACCGAGCGGGGGCCGCTGGTCCCCATCGGTCGGCCCATCGCGAATATGCATGTGCGCCTGATGAACCGAAATCTGGAGTTGGTCGCATGGGGCGCCGTCGGAGAGTTGCAAATCGGCGGGATCGGTCTGGCCCGTGGCTATCAGGGACGTCCTGACCTGACCGCGGAGAGGTTCGTGCCCGATCCGTTGGGAGCGCCTGGCTCCCGGCTCTATCGGCCCGGAGATTTAGCTCGTCTGCTGCCCGATGGACGACTGGAGTTTCTCGGACGCGCAGACCACCAGATCAAGCTTCGCGGCTATCGGATTGAACCGGAAGAAATCGAGTCGGTGCTCAAGGCACACCCCGCCCTGCAGGATGCGGCTGTGGTGATGCGGGAAGACCGGCCAGGCGACCAGCAGTTGGTGGCTTATATTGTGCCCGTGGCTCCCAACAGCAGGAAATATCAGGAGTTTTGGCGACTTGCCAATGGGTTGGATATCTTTCATCTGCGTCGGCAGGATACGGCGGTGATCTACGAGGAGATTTTTGAGCACAATTCGTATCTGCGCCATGGAATTACCCTGGAAGATGGCTGCTGCGTTCTTGATGTCGGCGCCAATATAGGCATGTTCGGTCTGTACATCCATGAAAACTATCGCAATGCACATGTATACGCATTCGAACCCATTCCCCCCATCTGCGACAAGTTGCGCGACAACGTCTCTCTTTATCGTCTCAATACCGCAGTCATTCAGAGCGGCGTCTCCAATCGCCGCGGAAAAGCGGAGTTCACTTTCTATCCTGAGATGACCACCGCTTCAGGCCGATACGCGAATGCGCTTGAGGATGAAAAGGTCAGCCGGGTCATGATTGCCAACCAGAGGCTCACGGAACACGCAGATGAACTGCTGGCGGGCCGGTTCCAGGAGCAGAGATTTGAATGTAGCCTGACCACCATCTCCGATGTGATCGCCGAACACGGCATTGACACCATCGATTTGCTGAAGATCGACGTGGAAAAAAGCGAGGCCGAAGCTCTCGAAGGAATCGAGGAAATTGACTGGAGAAAAATCCGCCAGATCGTGATGGAAGTCCACGACTTGGCTGGCCGGTTGGCCTCGGTCGTCAAACTTCTTGAAAGTCATGGTTTCCATGTCACGGTTGAACAGGACAGTCTTTTTACCAACACCAATCTTTTCAACCTGTATGCCCTTCGGCAGCCGGCGGCCCCACATCCTGAGCCGGCTGGCCACGCTGGAAATCTGCCCAGGAACAAGCTGGATCTCGAGGATTTCAAGCTGCGCCAGTATTTGCTGGAAAAGCTTCCGGAATATATGGTCCCGGGTGTTTTTGTGGAACTGGAACGTCTGCCGCTGATGTCCAACGGCAAGGTTGACCGCAAGAAGCTGCCCCGCCCGGAAGCGCGGCGGGCCGCGGCGAAATATGCGCCACCCCGGACGGCCGAAGAAACCGAGCTTTGCCGGATTCTGGCGGAAGTATTAGGACGCGACCGCATTGGTATCGATGACAACTTTTTTGAATTGGGTGGTCACTCATTGCTGGCTACTCAGGCGGTATCGAGAATTCGCGCCGCATTCTCCGCTGAGTTCTCATTGCGTACATTTTTCGAGTCGCCCACGGTCGCCGGAATGGCGGTCGCCATCGGTCAGGGGCGTACCGATGCGCCTTCCGGGGTCCCGCTGCTGCTGCCAAGGCCCCGAACTGAGGATATTCCACTCTCGTATGCCCAGCAGCGGCTGTGGTATATCGACCAGCTGCAGAAGGGCGATACCGCATACAATCTGCCTTTTGGTCTTCGCCTTCAAGGCGTTCTCGATGTAAAGGCGCTCGTGGAAAGCTTCAACGAAATTGTGCGCCGCCACGAAGTATTGAGGACCTCTTTCCCCTTGAAAGACGGTGTCCCGGTCCAGCGCATTTTGCCGGAACTGAAGCTGGGAGTGGAGCAGATTGACCTGCGCCGCGTGCCGGCTGATCAACAGGAGAAGGCCATCCGGAAAAATGCCGGATTGCTTGCCGGAACCACCTTTGACCTCGTCGCTCCGCCGCTGCTGCGTATCAAACTTCTGCGGCTGGCGGAACAAAATTATCTGCTGCTGGCCACCATGCACCACATTATCGGCGACGGATGGTCAACTGCCGTGCTTGAGAGGGAGATCAGCGAACTCTACACCTGTTTTGTCAATGGCAAAGGCACGTCGCTGCCCGCGCTGAAAATCCAATACGCCGATTTTGCGCTGTGGGAGAGAGAGTGGCTGCAGGGTGAGCGGTTGCAGGCGTGTATCGACTACTGGAAGAAGACGCTGGAAGGGGCGGTGATGCTTGAACTCCCCACCACCTGGCCCCGGCCGGCCATTTCGAACCATCGGGGCGCACGGACAGGCTTGGAAATATCTAGAGACGTGGTCAGCGGTCTCAAAGATCTGTCCCAGCGAGAGAATGTAACCTTATATATGACCTTGATGGCGGTATTTCAGTCACTCCTTGGCCGCTACGCCGACCAGACTGATGTGGTCGTGGGCACTTCCATCGCCGGAAGGACCATGGTCGAGACGGAGCCGCTCATCGGCATGTTTTTTAACATGCTTGCGATACGGACTGACCTGTCGGGAGATCCGTCGTTTACCGAAATACTCGGGAGGGTCAGGGAAAGTGCACTTGGCGCTTTTGCGCAGCAGCATCTCCCGTTCGAACGCCTGGTGGCGGAACTGGGGCTTGAACGGCATCAGAGTTACAGTCCGCTCTTCCAGACAATTTTTGAGCTGCAAAACCTGCCTCAGGGGCCGGCCGGGTTGACGGGTCTGACTACCGAGTGGTTCGACATGCCGGTCACCGGCGCAAAGGTCGATCTGACGCTGACGATGTTCGAAGGCCAGGCCAATAGATTGCAAGGAGTGCTCGAATACAGTACCGAGCTCTTCGATCCGGGGACGATCGAGAGATTTGTTGCGCATTATCAGAACTGCTTACGGGCCGTCGCCGCAAACGCAACCGTGCGCCTCTCAGATTTGCGATTACTGACGGAGGGCGAGCGGCAGCAGATCGTTGCCGAGTGGAATGCGACCGAAGAGGTCCATGCAGACTCTCCCTGTCTGCACGAGTTGTTCGCCGCTCAGGCCGCTCGGACACCGGACCTGCCGGCGCTCCAGCAGGAGAATGAGATTTGCAGCTTTCGAGAGCTTGACCGGCAATCCAACCAACTGGCCCATTATCTGCAAAAGCTTGGGGTGGGGCCAGAAAAGCCGGTCGGAATCTGCATGGAACGCGGCTTCGACCTGGTCATCGCGCTTCTGGCAATCATGAAGGCCGGTGGAGCGTATGTGCCGCTCGACCCTGGCTATCCGGGTGAGCGTCTCTCTTTTGTCCTGTCCGATTCGCAGTCCATCGTATTGCTGACTCAGTCCTGGCTGCTGCCCCGGCTGTCGACAAAATCTGCCCGGGTTGTCTGCATAGACCGGGAATCGGAGCTGATCGGGCAGGAGGCGGAACGGGCGCCGGATTCAGCGGTGACCTCCGACAATCTTGCCTATATTTATTACACTTCGGGATCGACCGGTCGTCCGAAAGGCGTTGCTATCGCGCACTCCGGGATCGTGAATTACATTCGATGGGCCATCAGGGCGTACGGCGCGGCTGCCGGAGATGGGGCGCCGGTGCACTCCTCGATTGCAGTCGATCTCACGCTTACGAACTTTCTGCCGCTGTTTACCGGTAGAAAACTTGTTCTGGTCCCCGAGTCGCTGGGAGTGGAAGGGCTGGTGCGCATGGCGCGCAACAGTCCGGACTGGAGTTTGCTGAAGATCACGCCTACCCACCTTGCATTGCTGAATCCGCACCTGACGCCCGAAGAGATGAAGCAGTGCGCGAGGGTGCTGGTCATTGGTGCGGACAATCTGCTGGCCGAGCCGACCCTGCCGTGGCGGGACGGTGCCTCCAATGTTGTTCTGATGAATGAATACGGCCCCACAGAGACCGTGGTGGGTTGCAGTGTCTATACCATCAGTGCGGAGACGCCGCGCAGCGGCGGGGTCTCCATTGGGCGCCCGATTGCGAACATGACTATGTATGTGCTCGACCGTCATCTCCGGCCGCTGCCGGTCGGCGTGCCGGGCGAACTTTACATCGGCGGAATCGGGGTCGCTCGAGGATATTGGGGCCGCCCGGATCTGACGGCGGAGAAGTTCGTGCCAGACCCGTTTAGCGGAGCAAACGGCGCGCGCTTTTATCGCACCGGAGACCGGGCCCGCTTCGGGTCCGACGGCAACATTGAATTCCTCGGGCGTCTTGATCATCAGGTCAAGATTCGCGGATTCAGAATCGAGCTGGGAGAAATCGAATCGGTCCTGAGCAGCTACCCGGGTGTGCAAAAAGCATTGGTCATTGTATGTGAGAATTCTCCCGGAGATCGGCGACTGACGGCCTATGTGGCGGTGCCGGACGGGGCGCCTGAATTGTCGAGCATCCGAAGCTATTTGAAGGAGCGGCTGCCAGACTACATGGTCCCTCAGGCATTTGTGTTCATGGATCGCCTGCCGGTCAGGGCGAGCGGCAAGATCGACCCGAAGGACCTGCCTGCGCCCCAGTTTGCCGGTATCCAGGAGAACTACGTCGCGCCACGCAGCGAAACGGAAAAGATCCTCGCCGACATATGGGAAAAGGTGCTGCGCGTTGAACGTGTAAGCGTCAGAGACAACTTCTTTGAGCTAGGCGGCGATTCCATCCTCAGTATTCAGATCAAGGCGCAGGCGCGGGAAGCCGGTCTGGATTTTTCGTTGCAGCAGCTCATGCAGCACCAGAATATCGAGGAGTTGGCCCGGGTGCTCAGCAGCCTCGGTCCGGAGCGACGCGAGGTCGAGCACGCGGAAGCTTTTGGCATGATCTCGACAAAGGACCGCGCTCGGCTTCCCGAGGACGTCATCGATGCGTATCCGCTGACACGGTTGCAGGCGGGCATGCTGTTTCACTCGGAATTCAGTCCGGAATCGGACATCTATCACGACATCAGCAGCGCATATCTTCGCGCGCCCCTTGCGCTCGAAGAGTTCAAAAGGGCGGTGAGGATGCTCGTCGATCGGCATCCGATTCTACGGACTTCCTGCGACCTCAGCACCTATAGTGAACCTCTGCAACTCGTGCACCGGGAGGCTCAGATTTCCGTGGGGTTTGACGATCTGAGCGGTCTTACAAAATCGGAACAGGACTCCGTCATCGAACGGTGGATCGAGGCTGCGAAGAAAGAACACTTCGATCCGGCCCGGTGCGGGCTCCTGCGGTTCCACATTCATCGGCGTTCCGATGACACCTTTCAAATCACCCTGATCGAACATCATGCCATTCTCGATGGCTGGAGCGTCGCGTCGCTGCTCACCGAGCTGTTCAGCGTCTATCTTTCACTGCTGCGCGGTGCGGACATGAAGGCAGAGCCGGCTCCGGAAAGTTATTTCCGCGATTATGTGCGGATGGAACGGGAGATCTTGAGGTCTGGGGAGGCGGAGCTGTACTGGCGGGAGCAGCTGGAACAGGTTACGCCCGCGACGATGCCGTGGAAGAGCAGCGGCATGATCGGGGCCGGCCGTAGTTTCACCGCGTTCATGGCCCCGGAAACGTCGGAATCTCTGCGATCCTTTGCCCGCAAGGCGGGCGCGTCGCTGCAGAGTGTTCTGCTGGCCGCGCACCTGCGGGTAATGGCCCTGTTGAGCGGTCAGACCGACATTGTTACAGGGTTGGTAAGCAGCGGGCGGCTGGAAGAAAAGGACGGGGAACGGGTCCTGGGTCTGTTCCTGAACACGGTGCCGCTCCGCGCCCAGCTAAACGGTGGTACGTGGTTCGACTTGGTCCGCCAGACGGCGGATGCCGAAGCGGATATGCTTCGTTATCGTCGGTATCCGCTGGCGGAGCTGCAGAAATTTGCCGGCGGGAGGCCGATGTTCGATACGGTCTTCAATTTCGTCCATTTTCACGTCTTCCGTGATCTGCAGGAAGCGAGCAGTTTGGAAGTACTCGACAGTCGCGGGTTTGTGCAGACCAACTTTGCCTTTACGGCGAATTTCGAAGTGGATGTCATTGCCGGCGTCATTCAGATGCAATTGGACTACGACAGCGCCGCCATCGAAGACCACCTCGTCCGGACCATCGGCGGATATTACCGGAATTGCCTCAATGCTGTCGCCGAGGCGCCCGGCAGCCGCTATGAAACGGTCAGTTTGCTGTCGACGGAAGAGAGGGCGCAGGTACTGGATGAGTGGAACCGGACGGAACGGACGTTCCTCAACGGACGCCGAAACCTGATCGAACTTTTCGAAGACTCCGCAGACCGCAACCGGAACCGGACGGCCCTGGTTTCAGAAGAAGTTGAGATCAGCTATCACGACCTCGATCGTCGGGCCAACCGGTTGGCGCATTTCCTGCAGCGGCTGGGGGTCGGGTGTGAGGTCCGTGTTGGCATCTTCATGGAGCGTTCGGTGGCGATGATGGTTGCGCTGCTTGGCATACTCAAAGCCGGTGGGGCCTACGTTCCTCTGGATCCGGGCTATCCGGGCGACCGGCTTGAGGCCATGGCGGAAGATGCGTTGGTAAAGGTCGTCATTAGTGAGACGAAGTTTTCCGACGGAATGCCTGAGTTCCAACGAAGCCGCACCATCTTCCTGGATGCCGAGGTTGAAAACATCGAACGGGAAAGCGAAGACCGTCCCGCGCGCCGAATCGACCTCGACAATCTTGCCTACATGATCTATACCTCGGGCTCCACAGGGACCCCGAAGGGAGTGATGATCTCGCATAGCGCAATCTGCGACCGCGTGTTATGGCTCGACGCCGAATTCCCGCTGACCGAAGCCGACCGCATGTTGCAGAAGACATCCTTCAGCTTCGACGCTTCGGTGTGGGAGATATTCAATCCGCTGATCGCCGGCGCGCAGCTGGTGATGGCCCGCCCGCAGGGCGAACGCGACGCGGGCTATCTGACCGACACCATTCAGAAATATCAGATCACGCTCCTGCAGATGGTGCCGTCAATGCTGCAGGCGTTGGTGGAAGAGCCGGGATTCAGGGAGTGCCGGACGCTGCGGCGCGTATTCTGCGGCGGCGAAGCATTGCCTTCGGTGCTGCAGGAAAAGTTTTTTGCCTCTCTTCCGGCGCAGCTGGTCAATCTTTACGGCCCGACCGAGATCGCGATCGATGCCTCGTCCTGGGTGTGTCAGCCCGGGGATCGCCGTTCCCTGGCCCCTATCGGAAGACCTAAATCGAATGTTCAGACCTACGTGCTGGATGCCAACCTTCAACCGGCTCCCCCGGGGGTTGCAGGTGAGCTGTATCTTGCGGGCGTGCCACTGGCGCGCGGATACCATCGCCGGCCCGATCTGACGGCTGAGAAATTCATCCCATGTCCTTATGGAAAATCGGGCGCAAGAATGTACCGGACTGGAGACCTGGCGCGGTGGCTGCCCGATGGCGTTCTTGAATTTCTCGGAAGGACAGACCACCAGGTCAAAGTGCGAGGATATCGGATCGAGCTGGGCGAGATCGAGACGGCCCTCAGAGCACATGCTTCCATAAAAGATGCCGCAGTGGCCCTGCGCGGCCTGACTACAGAAGAACAGCGTATGGTTGCCTACATTGTCCTTTCACCCTCCGAAGGGCCCATATCGGCCGGTGAGATGAAGAAATTTTTACGGGGCAGGCTGCCGAATTACATGGTGCCATCGGCGGTAGTCACGCTGGAAGCGTTACCTCTGCACAGCAACGGCAAACTTAATCGCGAACTGCTTCCCGATCCCGATTCGGACAGCTTTGAGACAGCCGAAAACTTCGAGCCCCCGGCTTCCGCGACTGAAAAGGTCGTGGCTGAAATATGGTCGATTGTGCTTGCCGTCCCCACAGTCGGACGCAATGACAACTTCTTCAGCCTCGGGGGCGATTCGCTGCTGGCCGCGCAGGCCATTGCCCGAATCAGATCGGTGTTCCAGGAGAATATTCCCCTGCGTCTCTTTTTTCTGGAACCTGTCCTGGCGGATTTTGTCCGAGCCATGACAGAAAGCGAACAGGCCCCCGGTCGATTCGAGGAGATCGCCCGCATGTTTGAAATGGTTGGGGATGTGGAGACGTCTCCATCCGAAGATGCGGACAGCGGCATTGAAATGAACTCCGCGGACTGACAATGAAAAATGACGGCCACTGAATCGGATATCCCCGATGTGCGGCGCAATCCCGGAACCCCGCGTGTGAGTTCGGTTCAATCTTCTTTCTCTGCGCAAAACTGAAAATCCAGCTGTTCGCGCTGCAAATGCCTGCGTCACCGGGCAAACAATGCGGAAACATTCATGTACGTAATGGGAAATCTTCAATGCCCGTAGACTCATACGTTTTGTCGAGCCTGTCATTCAGCGACCAACTGGTGAATGGCTTGAATTCCTTTGCGGTCCTGGCGGCCGTCTCCCTGGAAAGTGTTTTCCTTGCGGCCCACACTAAGGTCATGAGCATGGTGACCGGCGAAAGCGAAGTCGTCACCGGCGTGAGCGTGAAAAGGTTCGGTCAGCGGTCCGGTGAGGAATCACCCATGGTCAGGCCGCTCCGATTTAAATTGACACACCAGAACTGGCTCTCTCTTGCTAAGCAGGCGGATGAGGCGTTGGCCGCAGTGAATGCGGACCAGTCAGCCACAGACGAAGATCAGGTTCCCGGGAGCGAAGAACGATTGGAAACGGTGCTGCTCTATGCGATCGCAGACACTGCGGGCCGCAGGCCCCTGCCGTCCGGCATGGCGCTGGTGGTCGGCATCGTTTGTCAGAATGATCGTCCTGAGATGCCAGTGCGCATGGACATTCAGTGTGATACCGCCGCACTCCCCGGTGCGAGGAACGTGAGGGCTTGCTTCAGCAACGTGCTGGAGGCCATGGCGCGCTCTCCCCTTGGATGGCATGACTCGCAGGCCTTCATCCCCAGCTCCGAATTGCGGCAGTTGGAGGAATGGAATGTCACGGCGCGTCCATATCCGAAGGATGACTGTCTGCACAATCTGATTGCCGCCCAGTCCCGCCGCAACCCGTCGCGAATCGCCATCGTTCATGAGGACGAGAAGATCACTTACGAAGAGCTGGACTGCCGGACAAACCAGATTGCCCATTATCTGCGGAAGCGCGGAGCGAAGCCAGAGATCAGGATCGGTGTGCTGCTGGAACGCGACATCCGAATGATAACGGTTTTGCTGGGCATAGGGAAATCCGGAGCTGCATATGTTCCGCTCACTCCTGCTTACCCCAGGGAGAGAATCAGAAGGATGCTGGCGAATGCCGGTGTCACGATGGTGATCACCGAACTGAAGTACAGAGACTATTTTGGCGACTCTGAGACGGTTGTTTGCCTGGATGACGATGACGAAGATCGGAAGGTCTCACGCGAAAGCGCTTCCGGCGGTTTCACGCCGGTTGACCCGCTGAGTCTGGCCTATGTGATCTATACCTCGGGCTCGACCGGCGAACCGAAGGGCGTGCAGATCAGCCACCGCAATGTAGTGAATTTTCTGACCTCGATGATGGAAAGTCCTGGCTTTTCAGATCAGGATGTATTTCTCAATCAGACAACGATTTCCTTCGACATATCCGTCCTGGAATTGTTTCTTCCGTTCATGGTGGGAGCGCAGAGTGTGGTGATCAGCCGCAAGGTGGCTTCCAATCCCGCGCTGCTCAGGCAATACATTCATAGGCACAAAGTTACGGTGGTGCAGGGAACGCCTTCAACCTGGCAGATGCTTATTCAGGACGGCTGGCCCGGTGAACCTGGAGTCAGGGCGCTGTGCGGCGGAGAGGCGCTCGCTCCGGAACTTGCCCGTCAGATTTGCGCGCGCACGGATTCATTGTGGAACATGTATGGCCCCACGGAAACAACCGTTTGGTCGAGTACCTGCAGGCTGCGCTCGGGGCAGCCGCCGATCCTGATTGGGCGCCCGATAGCCAACGCACAAATCTACATACTTGATCGCTGTCAACAGCCCGTCCCTTTGGGCGTGACAGGGGAGATATGCATCGGGGGCGACGGTGTTGCCCGCGGGTACCTGGGACAACCGGACCTGACCAGCGAAAAATTCATACCCGACGCTTTCGGGCAGGCATCCGGCGGGCGAATTTATCGGACCGGCGACCTGGGACGATACATGGAAGACGGAAGCATCGAATGTCTCGGCCGGGTAGACCAGCAAGTCAAGATTCGTGGATACCGCATCGAACTTGGCGAAATCGAGGCGGTGATCAAAGAGCACTCCGGAGTCAGGGATGCGGTGGTGATCGCTCGCGATCAGGCACACACCAGGCAATTGGTGGGTTATCTGGTAATGAAAGCCGGGATTCAATCTGCGGATGATCTGCGCAGGTTTCTGGCGGGCCGGCTGCCGGAGTACATGGTGCCCTCGATCTATGTCGAGCTGGACAACCTGCCGCTCTCCTCCAACGGCAAGGTCGATCGCAAGGCGCTGCCGGCGTCCGCACCGGCGCCGCGGGTCCGCCATGTCGCTCCGGGGACGGTGGTGGAAGAAATCCTGGCGTGGATATGGGGGGATATCCTTGGGGTCGAACCAGTGGGCGTGACCGACAACTTCTTCGAGCTCGGCGGACATTCCCTGTTGGCGACCCAGATCGTCACGAGGCTGCGCCTGGCATTTCAGCAGGAATATTCCCTGGACCTGCTTTTTGACAACCCCAGCATCCGGGCCCTGGCGCAGGCCATGGTCGCGGGGGAAGCAGCTCCGGGAAGAACTGAGGAAATTGCGAGCATGATGAAGACGATCAATGAAATGCCTGACGCAGATTTTAACCAACTGCAGGAGACCAGATGATGGAAAAGGGTGGCCCACAGTCGAAGGAATTTTCAAAAAAAGTAGAGCTTTTGAACCAGCTCCTGAGGCAAAAGGGAATCGCTGTTTCGCACCAGGCCATCGCTCCCGCGAATCTTCAGCGATCGCCGCTTTCATTTGCACAGCAGTGGATATGGGTGATCGACCAATTGCTGGGTGAGTCCAGCTCCATCTATAACGTGCATTTCGCCCTGCGGATGAAAGGCGCTGTCGACGTGGGGGCCATGCAGCGCAGTCTGTCTGAAGTTGTCCGCCGGCACCAGGCGCTCCGGATGCGCTTCAGTACAGTCGACGACGGCGTACCGGTGCAGGAAGTAATTGAGAATTTCGAACTCGCGCTGCCTGTCGAGGACCTGACATCGGTGGCCCCGGAGGAGCGAGAAAAACAGATGCAGCTCCGGGTGCATGAGGTCGTCACGCAGCGTTTCAACCTGCAGGAAGGGGGCCTCCTGCTTCGCGCGCGATTACTACGGCTGGGTGAGCGGGAACATGTGGCGGTCCTGGTGATGCACCATATCGTTTCCGACGCATGGTCAACCGGGATTCTGGTCGAAGAGTTCACCGAACTTTATCGAGCGGAAGTCGAGGGTCGTGTCGCGGCCCTGAAGGCTTTGCGGATCCAGTACGCTGACTACGCCGCATGGCAGCGAAAATGGCTGCAGGGTGAGGAACTTGAGCGGCAGCTGAATTACTGGCGTAACACCCTGAAGGGCGTGCCTCAGCTCATCGACCTGCCGGGCGACCGGCCCCGTCCTGCGGCGTCCACGCACCGTGGAGCGATTCACACCATGGATCTTGGTCCGGAGCTGACGGCGGGCCTGAAGAGAATGAGCAGGGACGAAAGCGCAACCCTGTTTATGGTCCTGCTGGCTGCGTTCAACGTGCTGCTGCGGCGCTGGACCGGGCAAATGGATTTTGTTGTCGGGACCCCTGTAGGCAACCGCAACCGGGAGGAAATTGAAGGTCTGATCGGGTTCTTTGTGAACACGCTGGCATTGCGCACCCGGATTTCGGGAGAGGAAACCTTTCGCGAAGTATTGCGTCAGGCCCGCCAGGTGGTGCTCGACGCTAATGCCCATCAGGACCTGCCTTTCGAAAAGCTGGTCGCAGAACTGCAGCCCGATCGGAATCTGAGCACCACTCCGCTCTTCCAGGTCATCTTTGGTCTGCAGAATACGCCCCGCAATACCGCGGATTTGCTGCGCCTGCCCGGGCTGACAATCGAAGAAGTCGATGTCATGCCCGACGGCGCAAAATTCGACCTGGAACTTTCCCTGGTCGAACTTCCGCAGGGTCTCGGCGCTTCCCTGGGATACAGCACCGATCTGTTCGAGCTCCCAACGATCCTCCGCCTGGGGGAACACTACCGGCGGTTGCTGGGATCGATCATCGACAATCCGGCCATACCGGTCTGGCAGGTACCTCTTCTCGACGAAGCCGAACGAACGCAGTTGCTGGTGGAGTTCAACCGCGCCGGTGGCCCGCATCCGAGTGCGCGTCAGACTCTTTTACGGGCGCTGGAAAACGCGACGAGAAGATTTTCGCTGCGGGCTGCAGTGGCGCTGAAAGACCAGACCCTGAGTTATGAGGAACTCGACCGACGCTCCAACCAGCTCGCGCGCTATCTCAGAAAACGGGGCGCGGGCCCTGAGGCAAAAATCGGCGTTTGCATGGACCGCACCCCGACTTTGGTGGTGGCCCTTCTCGCCATCCTCAAGGCGGGCGCTGTTTATGTGCCTCTTGATCCTCGCTATCCGATTGAACGACTGGAATATTTTGTTGAAGACTCAGGAGTCAGGATGGTGATCACCGATTCCGACCGCAGAGATCGTCTGCGTGGCAACACAGTGGCGCAACTAGTGCTGGTCGATCAGGAGATGCCCGATATCGCGCGGGAGAGCACGCGAAAACTGAAGAACAGCGTATACGAAACCAACCTCGCCTATCTTATATATACGTCGGGTTCCACGGGCCTCCCCAAGGGCGCCATGATCGACCACCGGGGACTGATAAATCACCTGTGGGCCAAGGTAATCGACCTCCAAATCACCGAGGATGACGTGGTTGCGCAGTCCGCCCCTTCCTCCTTCGATATTTCAGTGTGGCAGATACTGACGCCTCTGTTGGTGGGTGGTCGTGTCGAAATTATTGAGGACGAAGTCGCTTACAACGGTACGAACCTGATGCCGCAGGCCGAGCAACGGGGCGTCACGATTCTGGAGACGGTGCCCTCTCTGCTCAAGATCATGCTCGAATCGGGGCAGGACGCAATCTGGAGCTTTCGCAGGCTGCGGATTGTCCTCTGCCAGGCCGAACCGCTGGGAACCGATCTCTGCCGCCGCTGGTGGGAACAGTTTCCCGACGTTTGCCTGTTAAACGCCTACGGCGTTACCGAATGCTCAGATGATGCGACCCATTATGATTTCGGAGAAGGCCAGGCAAGAGAAGAAAATCTTCGGGACCTGACTTACGCTCCGCTGGGGCATGTTCTCAGCGGGATGTCCGTTTACATTCTCGACGAACGGATGTCGCCGGTGCCAGTGGGTGTCAAAGGCGAAGTATATATAGCAGGAAAAGGCGTAGGCCGCGGATATTCAGGCCATCCGGCCCTCACTGCGGAAAAGTTCCTGCCCAATCCTTTCAGCCGCAAAGGCGGTGAGCGTTTTTACCGGACCGGAGACATTGCAAGATATCGTCGCAATGGAGACATCGAAAGCCTGGGGCGAACCGACCATCAGGTGAAAATCAGAGGACAGAGAGTTGAGCTGGGCGAGATTGAAGCCGCTTTGCGCGAACATCCCTGGTTGCAGGACGCGGTTGTTTTAGTGAGGAATGAAAATCACGCAGGTCCACGGCTCGTGGCCTGGATCGTTCCGCGTCTGTCGGAATCCTATCCCGAGGTCGGAATACCTTCCGACGCTGAGCTGCGCGAATTCCTGGGAGCAAAACTGCCGGACTACATGGTGCCCGTGGCCTACGTGGCGATTCCGGGATTGCCGGTGACTCCCAGCGGCAAAGTCGACCGGCAGGCGCTGCACGACCTCGACGTCGGCGGCGATGTGGCCGTTCAGCAGGACTATGTGGCTCCACGCACCGCGATCGAAGAAGTACTGGCAGGTATCTGGGCTGACGTGCTGGGCAAAGAACGGGTTGGGATTCGCGACAATTTCTTCGAGATGGGCGGACATTCTCTGCTTGCGACCCAGGTCATCTCCCGCGTAAGCCGGGCTTTCTCGCGCGAGATCGGACTGCGCGCTTTGTTTGAAGGCGCGACTGTCGAAGAACTGGGAAGGAGAATTGAAGAAGCGCTTATGGGAGGCGACGAGCAGGCAAGCCTGTCGCGCCGGATTCAGCCGCGCACAAGTTCCGGAAACATCCCTCTGTCTTTTGCGCAGGAAAGGTTGTGGTTCCTCGACCGGTTGGAAGAGAAGTCCGCCACCTATCACATTGCCGCGGCCGTGCGCCTCGAAGGCGAACTGAATGCTCCAGCCCTGGAACGGACCCTGCAGACGATTGTGCGGCGGCACGAGGCCCTGCGCACTCAGTTTCGCCCCGGAGACGATGGCAGGCCCGTGCAGGAAGTGCTCGATGCCATGGCCATGACGCTGCCGGTCTCCGATGTGAGCGGAATCGAAGATGTCCGGAGACAGCTCGAAATTGAACAGCTGATCGAACTGGAGGCAAGGGCGCCCTTCGATTTGTCCCAGGCACCGCTTCTGCGCGCCCGCCTGCTGAAGGCTGGTGAGCGGGAACACGTGGCGGTGCTCGTCATGCATCACATCGTCTCTGACGGCTGGTCGATGGGGATTCTGATTCGGGAGATCAGCGAAGCCTATGCGGCGGAAGCCGCGGGCCGCGAAGTTGAGATGAAACCGCTTCCGCTGCAGTATCCGGACTATGCGGCCTGGCAGCGGGAGTGGCTGCGGGGTGAAGTGCTGGAACGGCAGCTCACATACTGGCGTCGGCAGTTCGAAGGAGCTTCGGGTGTGCTGGAACTGCCAGTAGACTATTCCCGGCCGGCAGTGGCAAGCCATCGGGGCGCGGCTGAAACGTTTGTCATCGGTGAGGAGCTTACCGCCTCTCTGAAGAAGGCCGCCCGCGCCGAAAATGTCACCCTCTTCATGCTGCTGCTTGCGGCTCTGCAGGCCACGCTGTATCGCTGGACCGGACAGGACGATGTTGTCGTGGGAACTCCAGTGGCCAACCGCAACCACGAAGATATCGAAGGCCTCATCGGGTTTTTCGTCAATACGCTGGCCATTCGCTCCCGCGTAAACGTAGAACAGACGCCGCGCGAGCTCTTGCAGCATGTGCGCGAGACGACGTTGCAGGCCTATATGCATCAGGACTTTCCGTTTGAGAAGCTGGTCGAGGAATTGCAGCCGGAACGCGATCTGGCACGGACGCCGCTCTTTCAGGTAATGTTCCTGCTGCAAAACACCGGTGAAGAGTCTCTTATGCTGCCCGGACTCCGGCTGACGCCGATGGGTGTGGATACGGGCACCGCCAAATTCGATCTGACCCTCGCGGTGACCGACCACGACACAACGTTTTTCGCCGGTCTGGAATACGCGGCTGATCTTTTCGATGCGTCCACCATTCAGCAACTGGGCGGCCTCTATCTGCGCGCCCTTGAAGGCATTGTGGCGCATCCCACGCGCAGGCTGTCGGAACTGCCCTGGCTCAGCGAGGCCGACCGCGAACAAGTGCGGCGATGGAACGCCACTGCCCGTCAATTCGAACATGCCGGCGGAGACCTTGTTCAGCTTCTGGAAGACGCGTTTAACCGGCATCCCGGTGAGACCGCTGTGATTTTCGAAGGTGTCCGATGGACTTACGCAGAGCTGGACAGTCGGACCAATCAGTTGGCCCACCATCTACGCAATCGCGGTGTGGGGCCTGATGTTCGGGTGGGCGTCTGCCTGGAGCGCTCTCTGGGAATGGTAGCTAGTCTGGTGGCCATTCTGAAGGCTGGGGGGGCCTATGTGCCCATGGACCCGGAGTATCCACGTGAGCGTCTTGAATTTATTGCGGAAGACGCCGACGTCAGAGTAATCGTCAGCGAGAGCCGGCTGATGGGAAATCTGCCGACCCGCACATCGGCGGACCAGGTCTTGCTGGATGAAGAAAGCGCGGAGATCGAACAACAGGAAACGCGCCGGCCCGAAAGCGGTGTGGACCCCGATAATCTCGCTTATGTGATCTACACCTCGGGCTCCACTGGCAATCCGAAGGGAGCGATGGTATCGCACGGAGCCATCTGTAATCGGCTTCTGTGGATGCAGGCCGAATATCAGCTTTCTCCACGGGACCGGGTCCTGCAAAAAACACCGTTCAGCTTCGATGTCTCGGTGTGGGAATTTTTCTGGACATTGATGACGGGCGCCGGACTGGTTGTGGCCCGTCCGCGCGGTCATCAGGATGCCGCCTATTTGTGCGAAACGATCGGGAAAATGCTGATTACGGTTGTGCATTTCGTTCCCTCAATGCTGCGCGCCTTCCTGCTCGACGACAGCGCCGGGCTGTGGAGCCTCAGATACGTAATGTGCAGCGGTGAGGCGCTGCCGGTCGAACTGAAAAATCTCTGCCTCGAAAGGCTGCCGGCCCAGCTGCATAACCTCTATGGTCCAACCGAAGCGGCCGTGGACGTTACGCACTGGCGCTGCTCTCCGGCAGATCGCGTTGTCCCCATCGGAAGGCCGATCGCAAATATTCAAATTCACATACTCGACCATTATTTTTCTGAAGTGCCCACGGGCGTGCATGGTCAGCTTTACATCGCCGGGACCGGTCTGGGAAGAGGCTATGCGGGGCGGGGCGATCTGACTGCCGAGAGCTTCCTTCCCAATCCGTTCGGCGGACCAGGTTCGCGTCTCTACAGGACCGGAGACGTTGCCCGCCGGCGGCCGGACGGCAGTCTGGAATTTCTGGGCCGGAAAGACGACCAGGTCAAGATTCGCGGCTTCCGCATCGAACTGGCCGAGATTTCATCCTGCCTGAAACTGCATCCGTCGGTTGAAGACGCCGTGGCCATCGTGCGTGAAGACCGCCCGAATGAGCGCACTCTTGTGGCCTATGTTGTGCCGAGTGGGCGAGATGTTGCTGGGCTTGCCGAGGAACTCCGGAGTTTTGCCAGAGACAGACTGCCCGAGTATATGGTGCCGTGGCACATCGTCTTCCTCGATATGCTTCCGCTGACCAGCAACGGCAAACTCGACCGAAGATCACTGCCTGGTCCCCAAATGAACCGCGGAGCGGGCGGCCTGACCGCTCCTTCCACGCCTACCGAAGCTGTCATAGCCGGTGTGTGGCAGGAAGTAATGGGAGTTTCAGAGGTCGGGGTGCATGATAACTTCTTTGAACTGGGAGGAGATTCGATCCGCAGCGTGCAGATCATCGCTCTGGCCAAAAAGCGCGGGCTCGATATTTCGCTGCAACAGATGTTTCGCTACCAGACGATCGCGGAACTCGCGAAAGTTCCCGGTGTCAACAAGACAGCAGCCATTCCGCCACAGACCAGGCCTTTTGAACTGATGGCGGCCGCCGATCTGGCCGCATTGCCGGAAGGGATTGAAGATGCCTATCCGCTCACCCGGATGCAGGCCGGGATGCTCTATCACATGCAACTCGCACCCGGTTCGCCGGTCTATCACAATGTGGACACAATTTATCTTGAGGCGCCGTTCGATTTTGATGCGATGCGGCGGTCTTTCCAGGCCGTTGTCGACCGGCATCCGAACCTGCGAACTGCATTCCATCTGAATGGGTACAGTGAGCCGTTGCAACTGGTGCACGCGAGGGCCCAGGCGTCGGTCGGCCTGACCGATGTCCGGCACCTTTCCGAAGACCTGCAACAAATGGCCATCGAGGATTTCATCCGCCAGGAACAGCAAGCACCCCGGTTCTTCGACATACAGGCTCCGCCTCTGCTGCGCCTTCATGTGCACTGGCGCGGTGAGAACCGCTACCAGTTGACCTTTACCGAAAACCACGCGATTCAGGACGGCTGGAGTCTGCATTCGACTTTCGAGGAAATATTCGACAACTATCTTGCCCTGGTAAAGCGAGGCGAATTGCCGAAGCGGCCTCCCCTGACATCCACGTATCGCGATTTCGTCAAACTGGAAAGAGACGCCCTCGAAAGCGAGGAGTGCCGCAGCTATTGGAGGAACAAGATTGAAGGCCATCGCACCCTCAGCCTGCCCAGGACTGAGAGTGAGAACGTATCCGGGCTGCACGATACCTATTGGGTGGAAATTCCTGATGAAGTCTCGACCGGTCTTAGGGATCTTTCACGCCGGGCTGCCGCCCCGGTGAAAAGCGTGTTGCTGGCGGCGCATATGAAAGTGCTGAGTTTATTGAGCGGCGACCGGGACGTCATGACCGGAGTGAGCACCCATGGCCGCATGGAAGAAGGAGACAGCACCGAAGTGCGCGGCCTGTTCCTGAACACCGCTCCCCTCCGCCTCTTGCTGGGCGGTGGCAGTTGGCAGGAACTGGTGAAGGCGGTATTTGCAGCGGAATGGCAGATGCTTCCTTACCGACGTTATCCATTGGCGGAGATACAAAAGAACTGGGGCAGTGAAGGAATGGTCGACATCAATTTCCTTTATACCCACTTTCACGTTGTCGATGGCCTGCTGAGGTCCGGGGAAATCAAAGTGCTGGATTTCAAGTCCTCCAACCCAACCAGCCTGGCTCTGGTCCCTCACTTCTTCCTCGACTGGACGACCGCCGCAGTGCGGCTCAATCTGGTCTATGATCCGCAACGCTTTTCTGCGGACCAGATGAAGCGGATCGCAGGATACTACTACCGGGCGCTTCACGCCATGGCCACAGACTCCGCGGTTGCACATGGCAGCGTTGATCTGCTGTCATCGCAAGAACGCCATCAGTTACTGATGGAATGGAACAAGGCCGAGAATGTTCAGGCAGCGTGTCCCTGCGTCCATGAACTTGTGGAGGAGCAAGTGGCCCGCCATGGGGAAGAGCCGGCTGTGGTTTTCGGGGACGAGGTGCTCAGCTTCAGGGAACTCGATAGGAGGGCAAATCAGCTTGCTCGTTACCTGATGAAAGCCGGCGTCGGTCCTGAAATGCGGGTCGGCGTATTCCTGGAGCGCACACCGTTCATGGTGACCGCGGTGCTCGGTGTCCTGAAGTCCGGCGGGGCCTATGTTCCCATGAGTCCAGAATATCCCGCCGCGCGCCTTTCCCACATCCTTGAGGACGCCCAGATTCAGATCCTGCTTACCACCAGCCGCCTGCGTGACAGATTGCCGTCAAGCTTCGTCCAGGAGATATGTCTCGATACATCCTGGGACGACATCGCCGCTGAAAGTGAAGAGAGAATGGAGAGCGGCGTGTCCGCCGAAAACCTGGCCTATGTGATCTACACTTCGGGATCGACCGGACAGCCGAAGGGAGTGATGATCCCCCATCGAGGCGTCAGCAACTATCTGCGGTGGTGCCGCGCACACTACAGGATCGAGGAGGGAAGTGGCGCTCCGGTGCATTCGCCGCTGGAGTTCGACCTGACGGTAACTAGCCTGTGGGGACCGCTGATCAGCGGCAGGATGGCGGTATTGGTCCCGGAGGCCGACGGCGTGGAGGGCCTGGGAAAAGAGCTGGCGTCGCGGAAAGGCTTCAGTCTGGTAAAGCTGACCCCCGCCCATCTCGATGTGCTGCAGCACACGCTGATGGATGTTCCGGTTGCGGACAGCGCCAACGCGATGATCATCGGCGGCGAGGCGCTGTATGGCGAAAAGCTGGATTTCTGGAGGCGGACTGCGCCCCGGAGCCGGCTGATCAATGAATATGGCCCCACGGAAACTGTGGTGGGCTGCTGTGTCTATGAAGCGCCTGGCGACAGACCTCTGAAGCACTCTGTCCCTATCGGGAACCCGATCACTAACGCCAGAATGTACATACTGAATTCCGAGCTGGCCCTCATGCCCTCGGGAATGACCGGTGAAATCTATATCGGAGGAACTTGTGTCGGAAGGGGCTATCTGAACCAGCCGGCTCTGACAGCGGAAAAATTTGTTCCGGATCCATATGGCGCAGTCGAAGGGGGACGGCTGTACCGAACCGGCGATCGGGGCCGATACTTGGACGACGGCAACCTCGATTGTCTCGGACGTGTCGACTATCAGGTCAAGATCCGCGGCTATCGCATTGAACTCGGGGAGATTGAACAGGCGATCAAAGGGTGCAATGGTGTCGACGATGCTGTTGTGCTGGTAAAGGGAGAAGCAGAACAGGAAAAACATCTGATGGCCATCGTGGTCCCGCAGGAAGGCCAGGAAATCAACGACCGGCAGGTGCGTGACTATATGCGAGGCAATCTGCCGGAGTATATGGTTCCGGCAGTTTACGTGACCATGAAGGATCTGCCCCTCACTGCCAACGGGAAGGTGGACCGCAAAGCGCTGCTTAATGTTTCAGCATCCGCCGGGGGGCGGACCATCCAGGGTGCCCGGTACGGAGCGGAAGCCCGCATGCTGCAGATATGGAAGGAAGTGCTCGAAGTCCCGGACATCGGAATCAACGACAACTTTTTCGAACTCGGCGGGCATTCACTAGCGGCCTTGCGCGGGATTGCCTTGATTCAGGCGCGGTTCGGTGTCGATCTGCCTCTTTCGGCCTTCTGGGAAACCCGCACCGTAAACACCATGGCTGCGGCAGTCGTGCAAATGATCACGAACGCGCCATCGCCGACCCGGCATCTGGTGCCCCTGCGGACGACGGGCAAAAACCCACCGTTGTTCTTTGTGCATCCGGTGGGCGGCAACGTGTTCAGCTTCAATTCGCTGGTAGAAAATTTGGGCCCCAATCAGCCTTTTTACGGTCTGCAATCCATCGACGACGACAGTCCGGAAATCACGATCGAGCAGCTGGCCGCCGAATATCTCGCTGAAGTGGAAAACTTTTATCCGACCGGACCTTACCTGCTGGGCGGCTGGTCTTTCGGCGGAAGCCTGGCATATGAAATGGCGGTGCAGCTCACGAGAAGGGGCAAAGAAGTTGCGCTGCTGGCCGTTGTCGATCGCGAGGCCCCGCGGGGCAACGAGGGGGACATGGACGCCGTTACTCTGGCCCGAAGCGTCGAAGACATCTACCGACTCCAGGTCCCGCTGGAAATCGACGAGCCTTACCTTGCAACGCTGGGACCCGACGAGCAACTGGCTTATATCCTGGAGCGTGGCAGGCTCGCGGGGGTCATTCCAGAAGGTATCTCCACCGAACGCGCGATGGGCCTTTTGAGAAATCTGAGAAATCGAATTAACGCGAACCGCCGATATGCGCCGTCAGTCTACCCCGGACGAATCACTCTATTCTGGCATCTGCTGGAAGGTGATACGCCGGAGGAAGATGTGACCCACGGATGGGGGCCGTTGACGAGCGAGCCCATCGAACTACATTTGGTGGAAGGCTCTCATTTCAATCTTCTCGAAGAACCTTACGTCCGGGATCTTGCCCAGAAGCTGGTCGGTTGCATCGCAGAAATCAAACCGGCCCCGTCGCAAACGGGGGTCTGGGCCCCTAAGTAACCGCGAAGATGGGGCGGAATTGATTTGAAAAACAGCGCGCATTCACCCGGTGAAAACGAAGGCTGTCGTCGTTGTCGACCCTTTTCGGTTAGCAGCGGTCTGACCCCGGTGACTCACGCGATGGGCCTGGCTGTTCTGCTGCTTTTGGATGTGATATACAATGTGGTACGTTCTTGGATGCAACGAGGGGATTGCCGCGCCACCGCGACAGAACCTGCGCTCGAACGGACTCTATTGCATCCCGGTCGGGGTCTTTCCGGCCGCGCACGGAAGGGAATATGTCGAATTTTCTGAGAGGCGTTCGCCTGGCATTACGTTCTTTGCGCAGGGAGTTGGGCGTTTCGGTTGTCATTATCTGCGCGTGGGCGGTTGGAATCGGGGCCACTGCCGCTCTTTTCAGCATCTACAAGAGTGTTCTTCTTCAACCTCTTCCTTATGCAGCCGCGAACCAACTGGTGTTGGTTACCGGACAGGACAAAGACGGGCCGCAGAGCCGCAGTTCCTATGCGACCTTCCTTGACTGGCAGCGCCAGAAAGGTTCTTTTTCTGCAATGGCCGCCTTTCGGGGATGGTCGCCCACCATGATGAGCGATGGCGGAGCAGAGCCCCTGCACGGAATGCGGGTTACGGGACAGTTCTTCAACGTGCTGGCGGTCCCGCCGCGGAATGGCAGGTTGTTTACTCTCCAGGAGGATGCGCCCGGCAATAACGTCGTGGTTGTGAGTTATGGTTTGTGGCAGCGCCGGTTCGGAGGCGACCGCGACCTGGTGGGTAAATCGATTGTGCTGAACGGCGCGACATATCGGGTGGTTGGAATCCTGGGTTCCGATTTTAATCCCGTCGGTCTTACCGTTTTGGGACATAAACCTGAAATCTGGGCCCCCCTGGGATACCAGCCCTCGCAAGAGGAAGCCTGCCGCAGCTGCAATCATCTTCAGGTGATCGCGCGTCTGAGTCCTGGTACTGAGATCCGGCAGGCCGGTTTTGAGATGAATTCGATCCAGAAGATCCTTGACCAGCAGTATCCCGGCGACTATACGGCCGACATGAGCATTGCGCTGGTGCCCCTGAAAGAATCGGTGGTTGGTAACGTCAGGCTCATGCTTTCCATCCTTCTGGCATCGGTTTTATTCCTGCTCATGCTGGTGTGTGCCAACGTTTCGCATCTTCTATTATTGCGCGCCACGGCACGCACCCGGGATATTGCGGTCCGCACTGCCCTGGGCGCAAAACAATGGGACATTATCAGGGAATTTCTGGTCGAGGCCGTCACCGTGGCGGTGCTGGGCGGAATTCTGGGTTTCGGAATTGCTGTGATCGCCGTACGATATATCATTGCCGTGGGGCCAGGTGACTTGCCCAGATTGTCGGAGTTGCGCGTCGATGGCACGGCCTTCCTGTTCGCGATGGCTGTCACCTTCGTGGTGGGTCTGCTCTCCGGACTTGCTCCTACGCTGGCCATTCCCAGGCTGAACCTGCATAATTTCCTGACAGACGGAATCCGGAGTTCTTCTTCCGTGAGCCACGCCATCGTCAGGAAGCTGCTTATGACCACGGAAGTGGGATTGGCTCTGGCCCTGATGATCAGCGCCAGCCTTTTTATTAAGAGCTATGTGCGCGTGACTGAGGTCAATCCTGGATTTGAAACGACGAATCTGCTCACCCTGAATATTTCCACCCAGGGCGTAAAGTTCGACGATCCGAGGCAGCTGCAGATTTTTTTCAGCCAGGCCCTGGACAAGACCAAACATCTGCCCGGCGTTAAGTCCGCGGCCCTGGTGTCGACTTTGCCCATCAGCGGCGATTTCGACCAGTTCAATATCTGTGTGGAAGGAAAGATGCAGTGCACCTCGTCCGATTTACCGGTTGCCGACCGCTATATCGTGAGTCCCGGCTATCTGGATGTCATGCGTATTCCTTTAATTCAGGGCAGAACGTTCACCGACCAGGATGTGGCCGGTGTGACCAATGTGGCCATGGTGGGCCAGACATTCGCCAGGCAACTCTTGAGTGGTAGCGATGCCATCGGTCATCGCATCCAGGCTGGCGGCACATGGTTTACGGTTGTGGGTGTGGTCGGCGATGTGCGCCAATACGGACTGGACGCGGCCCCTACCCCCGAATTCTACGTGCCCTTTGCCCAGCAGCCACGGCCGTTTGCCGCGCTGGTGGTCCGGGGCAATTCCGACCCTTCGCAGATAGGCGCCGCCATTAAGCGGGGCGTGGCTGACATAGACGCGGGCCAGCCGGTCTACGATATCGCGACCATGCGGCAGCTGGTTGAATCTTCGACGGCGCACCGCCGTTTTGTGATGATGCTGGCGTCCGTCTTCGGCGCATTTGGTTTGTTCCTGGCGACTCTCGGGGTTTACGGTGTTGTGTCGCACTCTGTGACCCAGAGGACCCAGGAGATGGGAATCCGCATGGCTCTTGGCGCCCAGAGGGTAAATATTTTTCAAATGGTGCTCAGACAAGCAGCCGTTACCATTGCCGGCGGCCTGGTGCTTGGTTTGCTGGGCGCCATCGCTCTGTCACGGTTCTTCGGCAGTTTGCTCTTCAGTGTGACGGTTTTCGATCCTTTGATTCTGGCCGGCGCGACGATTGGTCTGCTGGCCATAACACTGCTGGCCTGCTCTCTGCCGGCCATTCGGGCCACTTCGGTAGACCCGGTTGTTGCATTGCGCTATCAGTGATTGGGCCTCGCGTGGAGGTCTGATCATCTAAGGCGATGATTTCCCGGGCGTAGCCGCGCACAGCCCGGAGGCCTTTCCTTCCCCGCTCAACTCGTGTCGATGCAAAACGTTCTGCGTGACGCATGGCCAGTTTCCCGGCCGCGCGCGAATTCTCTGCTGGTGGTCTCTGTCTCAGGAGAATGAGGATGGTCATGCTAATCGCCCGGAGGACGAAATGAAATCAGCGTCCAATCCCTGGATCGTCAACCGTTTGACCAGGCCACGGGCCCGTGTTCGCGTCTTTGCCTTCCACTATGCCGGAGGGTCCGCATCTATTTTTCGCGCATGGCCGGAAGCGATGCCCAGTTCGATCGAGGTCTGCCCCGTGCAGATACCGGGCCGTGAAAACCGTTTCAGTGAGAAAGCCTATCTCCACGCCCGGCCCCTGGTCGAGGCGATCAATGATGGATTGCACTCTTTTTTCGACCTGCCCTTTGTGTTTTTCGGATACAGCATGGGGGCGATACTGGGGTTCGAACTCGCCCGGCTTCTTCGCGAACGGGAGCAGCGCGGACCGGTTCACCTGTTCGCGGCTTCGTCGCGGGGCCCCAGTCTTCCCGATCCGTATTCACCCTTTGCTCACCTTTCTGACGAAGATTTTGTTCGCAAACTGTCTGCCTTCGGCGGAATTTCGACCGAACTCCTGGAGAACAAAGATCTGCTCGAGTGTCATCTGCCGCTCCTGAGGGCCGATTTTCAGCTGTGCGCGAACTACCAGTATGGGACCGGACCGCTCCTCGACTGTCCGATCAGCGCTTATGGCGGGACTGCCGACACCGGCATAAGCAGGCAGGACCTTCACGCCTGGGGCGCTGAAACCTCCGGACCCTGCGTTACACACCAGTTCGATGGCGATCATTTCTTCATTCATAGTTGCCCGGTAGATTTGCTGAAGAGATTGATTTACGAGATATCGCGATACACGATGTCCGCGGGCGTATTGCAAAGCACCCTCGCTTCCCGATAAGGCGCAGATGCCTTCACAACGGCGATTCCTCCGGACTTTTCAAGGCCTGGCAGGGTTATCGAAAAAAAATCAGATTTAAATTTGCTCTTTGGAGGCCCAGGAGCGGGCCACCCAGGAAGCATTGCATGCACCCAATAGATAGCATTCCGGAGCAATTCATGGCAGCCAGGCTCGATTCAATGACCAATACTGCAGCCACCAGTGCCGGAAATGACAATGCCGGTCCGGCCCTCAGGAACGATCAACCTTCACATCTTGTGCCTCTTGGCGAAGGCCAGTGGTCCCTTTGGAAGTGGACCTGCCTGCGTGGCGCCGGCTTCCCGGCACGTCTGGCTGAAAGTCTGGCCGCACCCCAGGCCGTTGCGGCAGCCGGCCTTCTGCTGCAAGCCCAGTCGGAGGTCAGCGAGTTGTTCGCACTGGCGGCTGCCAGGGTGTGGAAGAAGCTGGACGAAACGACCGATGATCAGGTACGCAGGCCATTGCTGCGTCTGGTACGGTTGCTGAGCAAAAGAAGAGTGCCGGAAAAGAGCGAAGACATTCCTGATGCTGAACTCCAGGAGATCCGGAGCGCGCAGGAACGGGCCCGGCAGGCTGCGGCAAATTTCGAGTTGGCGTTCGAGGCCGGCCTTGCTGAAACGTCAGAAACCATCCGAAGGGTGGCCGCCGACTCCCGTTTCCAGCAGGCCGTGCTGTTGCAAAATCCCACCGCGATGCGCCAGGTCCAGCATTCTCTGCAGTCCTCGGCGGGAGGTCGTAAGAAAAAAGACCGCCAGAACGAGGCCTTTATCTCGAGTTACCTGCAACGCTACTGCATGAAGAACGATACGGTCGGGTTCTTTGGGCCTGTAGGCTGGGCGAGGTTTTCAGAGAGCGGGACAGCGATTACGGCGAAACCGGGACCGGGCTTGGTGAAGACTTCGGCCATTTATTTTGAACATTGGTGCATTGAAGCTCTTGCCGAGCAGCTTTCGGAGAACAAAGCGTTGCGTCCCTGGTTCTTCCCCAGGTGCCTCCCATTTTTTTATCTTGAGGGCACGCGGCTGTATATGCCCGGGGGAACGAGTACAACGGTTTCTCCTGCCCAGGCGAATGTGCTGATCTGCTGTGACGGCACCCGCACCGCGAAGCAGATCTGTTATGAACTCGCAAATCGCCAGGGCAGCGGATTCAAAACGGAAACAGAGGTCTTTCTGGTCCTGCAGTCGCTGGCTGACAGGCATGTAATTTCATGGAAGCTGGAAGTGCCTTTTGAACCTTTTCCCGAGAAACGCCTGCGCGGCATGCTGCAGCAGATCGATCGGCAGGATCTGCGGTTGCCGGCACTCTCTCTGCTTGATCAGATGGAACAGGCGCGAGACCGGATTGCCGCTTCCCAGCCGGAACCCCGTCTCCTGAGTGAAGCCATCACTGCCCTGAATGAGACTTTTACGCGGCTGACGAACAAGGAGACGTCGCGGGCCGCGGGAAAGATGTATGCCGCGCGCACTCTGGTTTACAACGACTGCCTGCGCGACATCGATGTCGAGGTGGGGGCCGACATCGTCGAGACAATGGGCCCTCTTTCTCTCATCCTCGAAAGCGCCCGCTGGTTTACATACCGGGGAGCAGCCCTGTATCGCGAAGCCTTCCAGCGTGTGTTCGCTGAGATGACGGCGAAAAGCAGACGCACGCAGGTCGATACCCTGCAGTTCTGGCTGGCCGTGCAGGACATCGTCATGCAGCATGACCGGATTCTTTTTCGCCAGCTGATTCCCGAACTTCAATCGCGCTGGCAGAGTGTGCTCCGTGTGCCATGGGACGAGACTCAGGTTTGCTACAGGAGCGCCGACTTGAAGCCGATGGTGAAGGAACTCTTTGCCGCTCCGGGGCCGGGCTGGAGCCTTGCGCGATATCACAGCCCGGATGTAATGATCGAGGCTTCGGACGCGGACGCCATCAGGCGCGGCGATTATAAGCTCGTCCTCGGGGAATTGCATCTTGCGGTCAATACCTGGCGCGGCTCGTTCGCCGTTTCTCAGCATCCGTTTCCTGACGAGCTTTTTGAGGCCATGGAAGCCGACCTGCCCGGCAAACATGTCTTTCCGATTTCCCCCCGGTCATGGCCGGGATTGACCACCCGCACCTACATTGTGTTGGTGCCAAGACATCACTTCCAGCTTGAGATCGCTCCCGATTCGATCTCTTCTGCGCCCCGTTCGCGAACCCTGCCGATCTCCGCTTTTGTGACGGAGAACTCGGGACAGGGCATCGTCATTCGCTCCCGCGATGGCAGCGTCTGTCTCGATGCCGTCGAGTTTCTGGGAGAAGTATTGTCGCTGCAGGTGGTTGAATCCATGAAGCTGCTGCCTGCCCGTCCGCATCTGCCTCGCATCGTCATTGACCGGATGGTGGTCAGCCGGGAATCGTGGCGCATCAAGGCCGAAGATCTTCTCTTCATGAACGAAGAAAACGAGGCAGCGCGATTTCTCGGCTGCCGCCGCTGGAAGCGCGAGCTCAACCTTCCTCGCTTTGTATTTGCCAAGGCCCACGTGGAAGACAAACCCATCTATGTCGATTTTGACAGCCCCGCCTACGTTGACAGTCTGGTGCGGCTCGCGAGAAGGGTCTTCAGCAGCGACTGCCCTGGGGAACCGATTTCCATCTCCGAGATGCTGCCCACCCCCGACAAACTCTGGCTGCCGGATGCCGCGGGAAATAAATATTGCAGCGAACTTCGGGTCGTAATGGTCGACCAGGCAGGCGGCCAGCCGACCGATAGCAATAAGGAGAGATTCGAGTGAATTTGATCAGGTTCTTTCTGCAGCATTCACACAAGGCCATGGTGTGGAGTCTGATTGCCGGAGCGCTGAGCGGCGCCAGCAATGCCGCCCTGCTGGCTGTCATCAACTCGGTGCTCAAAGGGAAGAGCGCCGCCGGGCCGATGCTGCTGTGGGCTTTCATTGGCCTTTGCACGATGCTGCCGGTTTCCCGCTACTTTTCGGAATTGGTGCTGAATGCTCTTGGCCAGGGGGCATTGTTCACTTTGCGCATGGAACTCAGCCGGAAGATCCTGGCCGCGCCCCTGCGCCATCTGGAGCAGATTGGGCCCGCGCGTCTGCTTGCAGTCCTCACCGACGATGTGCCGAACATCACAGGTACCGTTCTCGTTTTACCGATTTTGTGCATGAACGCTACCGTGGCCCTCGGGTGCCTCGTCTATATGGGGATACTTTCACCGCTGATGCTGGCGATCGTGCTGGGCTTCATGGTGATCGGCATACTAAGCTATCAGCTCCCGGTGCTCAGGGCGCAGATTGTGTTTCGCAAGGCCCGCCAGGAAGAGGATGAGATCCTCGGACATTTCCGCGCGCTCACCGAAGGCACCAAAGAGCTGAAAATCCACAGTGACAGGCGCCACGCCTTTCTCGACGACGTCCTCAGGTCGACGGCTGCTTCTTATCAAACCCATAACATTGCGGGAATGAAGATATATACTGCGGCGGCCAGCTGGGGACAGACCCTTGTATTTGTTGTGGTCGGGCTGATTCTCTTCGCGCTCCCTAAATTTCAGGACTTGTCCATGGTGACGCTTACCGGCTACACCATTTCCCTTCTCTATCTCATGACCCCCCTGCAAATTATCCTGAACATGTTGCCTACCCTTGGACGGGCGAATGTGGCCCTCAACAATGTCAGGGATCTGGGCCTTTCTCTTTCGGCGCAGGGCAGCGAAGAGGTGGTACCGGCGACGTCTCCATCCGCGGACTGGCGAAAGCTGGAACTGGTCGAAGTCACGCACACCTACCGGCGTGAGGGTGAGTCAAGCGATTTTGTCCTTGGTCCCCTGAGCCTCTCTTTTCAGCCGGGGGAGCTTGTGTTTATCGTCGGTGGTAATGGAAGCGGGAAGACAACCATGGCTAAACTGCTGATCGGTTTGTACGCTCCGGAAAGCGGTGAGATCCGGTTGTCGGACCGGCCGGTCAGCACCCCGGAAGACAGAGAGAGTTATCGTCAGCTGTTTTCCGTCGTATTCTCCGATTTTTACCTTTTCGACCAGTTGCTGGGGCTGATCGGCGCCGGGGTCGATGACCGTGCGCGCCGGTATCTCGAAGAACTGCGTTTGACCCACAAGGTGAATGTTGAAGATGGACGGTTTTCAACAACGGACCTCTCACAGGGCCAGCGTAAGCGTCTGGCACTGCTTACCGCTTATCTGGAGGACCGCCCGATCTATTTATTCGATGAATGGGCGGCCGATCAGGATCCTTATTTCAAGGAGGTGTTTTATCTCCATCTGCTTCCCGATCTCAAGGCCCGTCACAAGACGATCTTTGTGATCAGTCATGACGATCGCTATTACCACGTCGCTGATCGGATCCTGAAGCTGGAAGACGGCCGCATAGTGCAGGACATCCCGGGCCTGTCGGTACCGCCGACCGTTACGTTCCCCGCCGTGCCCAGCATGGCTGCAGGGGAGCGGGGGTAGAACTCTCTCACAATTGCATTTCTTGCTGTTTCTTGTTCCGTGTGCCGGTAATTTCAGCACATGGCATGTCTCTCGCCCGATTCTTTATACAAAGGTTATGAAGAGGTGCTTTCTATGTCGACCACCATTTATGAGAAAGACAAAACACTCAATGAACATCTGCGAATGAAGGGGCGGGATTTCATCGATCTCCGCAATTTCACTGCGGCGGAAATCAGCACGCTGCTGGATTTTGCCGCCGACCTGAAGGGCGGCCGCAGGCATGCCCGGTATCTCGAAGGCAAATTTCTGGGGATGTTGTTTGCGGTCGCTTCCACCCGCACGCGCATCTCTTTTCAGGTCGGCGCCTGGCAACTTGGCGGGCACGCCGAATACTACAATGCCGCCAATCTTCAGCTCACAAATGGCGAGGAGCTGCGCGATACCGCCGCTGTGATGTCACGTTACCTGAGTGGAATCATCGTTCGCATGTATGATATGACGCGGTACGGTCAGGGAAGAGAATCGCTGAAGACCATTGCCGCACATGCAGGTGTTCCGGTGATCAATGCTCTGGACGACAAAGACCATCCGTGCCAGGTCATGGCCGATCTGCTGACCCTGAGGGAAAAATACGGCGAAGATTATAAGCGCCGGAAGATTGTGATGGCATGGGGGTATTCCCGGCGGCAAAAATCTCTGGGTGTCCTGCACTCCATGATGACAGCCGGCTCGCTCCTGGGCATGAACCTGCGGTTTGTGTATCCCCGGGGCTTCGACCTGGACGAGGAATATATTTCCTCCGCCAAGTCCGCGCTTCAAAGTTCCGGCGGATCGCTGGAATTCAGCAACGATCTGATGGAAGCCGCTGAGGGCGCCGATGTGATTTACGTGAAGAACTGGAAAAGCCTGAGCATGTCGAAAGAAGCCGAAGAGAAGTTCAAGGAAGGGATAAAGGACAAGTGGTGCGTTACCGCCGAACACTTCAGCCGGGCACATCCCGGTGCTTACTATATGGACTGCATGCCGTTTGTGCGTGGCGAACAGGTGGTCGCCGAGGTCGCGGACGGACCTAATTCGATTATTTACGATCAGGCGGAGAACCGGCTGCACGTGCAAAAAGCCATCATGGCATCCATCCTCTGAACTTGTCTGGGCTTTCTGACAGGGCGCGATGCGCCGGAGATGTTTTGCCGCAGTGTGCGCGTCGCCGTCGGTCCGCCCCGATTTGGCGGGCGGCGTTCCGATGCAAAACGTGCGACACCCTTGCATTTTCTGGAGACAAGGTCCTGGTCTTCCTCGGCTCACTCCGCTGACCTCTCGGCTGCGGGAATACGCTTGGGCCAAAGGACGACGAGGTAGTTTAAGGCTTCTTCCCAGTGATAAATCGGCATGGTCCATTTGCGTGAAGCTCTTTGCAAGGCCAGGTGCAGTAATTTGACGGTGGCCTCCTCGGTGGGGAAGGCGATGATCTTACACAGGGACCGATTCAGCGACTCCACCACATTGGTGGCGGACACCGCCTGCGGATTGCCGGCGGATATCGAAACATGGGGATAATGTGCTCCCAGTTGCGCCGCGACACCTGACTCACGCTGGGATAGGTCCGCTACTTTTCCCCTAACTCCTGCCAGAAATTGCTGCCTCTCTGCGGCGCAGTCCATAGCCCCGGTACTTCCTGCCGGCCTTTCAGATTTACGCGAACCACGATCTAGATGGCTTGTTCTCTCCCCGCTGTCTCGCACTTTCATCACCAGCGTGTCCAGATACAGCAGCGGATACACCGCTTCCAGCGGGCTGGTCTGCCAGGCCCTGACTTCCTCAATCACCTGGTCCGTCACGCGGGAAATCAGGATCGGGGATGCTTCTACGCCGTAGATCTCTTCCAGATGCCCTTGGATCTCGCGCATGCCCATTCCACGCGGATACATGGAGACGATCTTCTCGCCAAACTCGTAAATCGGGTCTGCCCCTTAGCCACGATCTGCGGCTCAAAACTACCCTCCCGGTCACAGGGGGCCTCCTACTCGACCTTTCCAAAACGCCCTCGCTTCGGTGATTGAACTCGGGTTGTGTCTGGTCGGCATGTTTACCGGAGCGAGCACGGATATTCTGTGCGGAACTTGAGCCCCAGGAAGGCAAGAAGGAGAGAAATCGACGATTCCGGCCCTCTCTGTTACAATTCATTACACAGAGCTGGGGACGTAGTTCAGTTGGTTAGAACGCTGCCCTGTCACGGCAGAGGC
>OBLQ010000053.1_pt1 | contig 35823 bp, 36 predicted proteins | sample 1519881 | NCBI WGS metagenome assembly OBLQ01 (sample SAMN01911456, study PRJEB22533) | soil metagenome | biome: Soil | place: Malaysia | collected 2012-04-30 | depth DG_metagenome m | reverse complement strand
GCAGTTCGCCCCAGCGCTCTGAGGATCAATGCTGTACCAAGGACTCGAACCCGTCGGAGCGAAGGTGCCGAGGGCGTCGTCGATGACGGCTCCCTCCGTCCCCGCCGCTACGGCCACCGGTGCCAACGAACCGTCTTCGCGCCAGACTTGCCACTGGAAGGGCCCCTCGTCATTGCCTCTAAGGAAGGCGTCGCGAACCCAGTTGACTCGGACAGCCGCCTGATCCGACGGCGTTGCGATGGACTGGGCAATGACCTTTGCAAGAGACGTGTTGCCGCCGCGGCCCTGGCCGAGCAGGAACGCTAGCGCAAGGACGACGAGCAGGAGCGAGACGAGCCCGCTGTTGCTGCCTCCTCTAGTCGCACGAGACTGCTGCACACCTGTGGCAGTCAGTCCGAGCACGTTCGTCGCTGGCGTATACAGGCTTCGAACCTTGTCACCGGGCTGGACTCCCTTGATCAAGTTCCCGAAACTGATGAACGCAGAGTCGTTGTCGACGCTCGAGACTGTTGCGTTGCCGACTTGGTCGCTACCACGCACGATGATGACGTCCATGCCGATGTGGAAGCCTGAGCGGGCTCCCTTGTTGATCAGGGCCTGACCGTTGAGCGTGTTGAGCACCGTTGCCGACGGCAACTGCCGACCGTCCATTTCGCGCACTGCGTTGAACGCCATGTCGTCGATCGCGTTGGCGAGCAAAGTGGCCTCTGAGACCTCGCCCGTGCGGACGCCGGTCTTGCCGAGCGCCTGGGCACCGTTCACAACGAGGCCGGAAGCGACGTCCCGCATCTCGATCCTGACGAGGATGCGCGCCTGCTTGCCGCCACCGACGTCGTCGATGCGGGCGTCGACGACCGTGCCGCTGATGATCGAGGCAACGTTGAGGTTCTGACCAAGACGAATAAGGGCCGCCCTCTCAGTGGGCGCCTGTTGGTAGCCCATTTCGTCCAGCGTCCGATTAATTGTCTCGATCGGAACGACGTCCAGGGTCCCGCCCTGCGCGATCGCGCGCCGAATGGCTGCGGCCGCCTGCTTACCGAGGTCAGCGTTGCTGACCTTGAGCGGGTTGACCTGAAAATCTACTACGGCTACTGCAGGAAAGTCCTGCTGGATCTGTGCCGAAGCGCTGGTCGCCACCCCGAGAGCCAGCAAAGCCGTTACACAGGCTGTCAGTGTGGGCGTGAAACCGCCCAAGAACGCTCTAAGACGATCCCGTCTCATCACCGTGCGTCCTCCTCAGTCCAGTTATCAAAGTGTCGCATTGTCACGTTCCCAAGCAACCGGTGACAGCCCAACCGGGCAGACCGGCAAGTCGCTTCGGATCATAGCCCATTCGGCAAACCTAAAGCAACGACAGCGCGCTTCAACCGCGCGCTGGCGACGCAGAGTTCGCCAGGTTGACTGATCCAGCCCCAGAGTATAGCATCAAAGTCGCCTCGCCACAACTAGAAGCGAAGGTTCTTGACTGCCAACTCTTCGACTTGCTTAAGGACGGCGGCTAAAGGCCGATCCGTTCGGACGATATGGTCGGCAAAGCAAGATTTGACCGACGCCGGCAGTTGCAGGCTCAAGAGAGCCTGTGCCCGGCCCGAATCCCCTAACCTGTCGAGGAGCCTTTTGCGCTGTTCTTCCAGTCCGCAGCGAACCACCCAGACCCGCTTGAACATGGACTGGATGCAAGACTCCACGAGGAGTGGCGCCTCGATCACTTGAGCCCGCGTCTCCAGGAGCCGGGCCAACACCTCCGTGTGCAGAGTCGAATTGACCCTTCTGCGAACTTCGGCGCTCGACGCGATGGCGTCGGCCAGCGCCTGCCGCGAGAACCCGTCCTTGAGGCAGGCCACCTCGGCGACCTGACGCTGGGTCAGTTCGTCCTCGAGAGCCTCCTTCGCCGCTTCGTCTGCAGAGGCAGTGCTGTAGCCTAACTCCGCTAGCATACGCAGGACGGTGGTCTTGCCCTCCGCAATGCCGCCGGTTATCCCTAGACTGAATGGAGGCATCTTCACCAATGGACGGGCCGCGGGCGACGTTCGTCGCCCGCGGCCCGGTTGAGACGCACTATTCGGAACTCTCCGCTTTGGAAGGCTCCGGTGCTTTTGCATCTTCGGCCGGTTTTTCTTCGGCTCCAGGTTGCTCTGTCGGACTGTCCGGAACTGACTTCCCCTCCGCGACCGGCTTTTCCTTCGCAGGCTCCTTGGCCTTGGCTTCTTCGGTGGGCTGTTCCTTCGCCTTCGCCTCTGGCTTTGCACCCTCCTTTGGCTGCTCGGGGGCGGCTTCGCCCGGGAGTATTCCCTTGAGCATGCCAAGGCGCTCGCCGATCGTTGCGCCTCCGGTCGGAGCGCGTCCGGAAGACTCGGCTTCCTGATCCGGTCTCCCACCTTTGCCACGGCGCTTTCCTCCTTTGCCGTGGCCACGCCCTCCGCCGAACTCGTAGTGGGGCACTTCCCCGCGCTGCGCCGGTTCAGCACCGTCGCGCATCGAAAGCACCATACGACGTTCGTCGGGCCGCAGATCGATGACTGTCGCCTCGACCTCTTGTCCCGCCTCTACGACCTCGCTTGGCTTCTTGAGGCGTTTGGAGGACATCTCGCTCAGTGGCATGAATGCTTCGGCGCCCTCGGGAAGCCGAACAAAGGCGCCGCTTTGAACGAGCCTTGTGATGTTGACGCTGATCTTTTGGCCGCGCTTATAGTTCTCTCTGACGAGGTTCCACGGATCGGGGAGCACCTGCCGCAAGCCCAGGCTGATCCTGCCTGAATCCTTGTCAAGGCGAAGGATCATGACGTTGATCTCGTCGCCCTCCTTCAGAACCTCCTTCGGATGGTCGATCCTGACCCAACTCATCTCGCTGATGTGAAGGAGCCCATCGATCCCTCCGAGGTCGACGAAGGCGCCATAGTCGGTGATCCTGCGCACGACGCCGGGAAGGACGTCCTGCGGCTTGACGTCTGAGAAGATCTTGTCCTTGACCTCAGCGCGCCTTTCGTCTTCTGCGGAGCGGTTGGACAGCACGACCTTGCGCCGATCCCGGTCGATCTCGATGATCTTGACGGGAAGTACCTGACCGACGTACTTTTCGATGTTGCGCAGCCTGCCGTTGCCGACGTGGGTGGCGGGGACGAAGCCCCTGACACCGATGTCGACGACGAGGCCGCCCTTGACGCGGTCGACGACGGGCGCTTGCAGTACGGCACCTTCCTCATGGGCCTCCAGGATCTTGTGCCACTGGTTGTCAAAGTCGGCCTTGCGCTTTGAGACGACCGGGGCGCCCTCCGCACCGCCTGCTCGAAGAACGATGACGTCGAAGGTGTCGCCGGCCTTGAACATGTCCTCGGCAGACTCGACGGTCGAGTCGGTCAGTTCGCTCAAGGGGACGATCGCTTCAGCCTTCGTTCCAAGGTCAACGAACACCCGGTCCTTTTCGACCTGGATGACCGTCGCCTCGATACGATCGCCTTTCTTGATCTGTCTGCCGGAGTCTCTGTTGGGGTCGTCCGACTCGAGGTCTGCGATCGCCTGCTCGAAAAGCTTGGCGTCGTCGGCCACCGAAGTGGTTGGCGCGGGCGCAGGTGCCTCCTGCGCTGAGGTGGGTGTCGCCGGCCTCTCGGGCTCGGCGTGGGTACTGGTCACGACGCCACCGGACTTTTCGGTGCCTGGTACCGGTTCGGAGTTGATCTCCGTCCCGGTCGCAGGCTCCTGCCCGCCGGTCGTCAGCTGGTCGTCAGTCATAGTCGGTTCGTTTGCTCTAAGAGTCTGGATTGAACACCGGCCTGCCGTGGCACTGCCCGTGTCACGGCTATTGTAGCCGAATTGGCTAAGATTTCCAGACTTTCAGCGCTGGATACATTCTATCAAATCTTGCCACCGCATCCACGTAGTCCGTCGAAGACGGCTCGAACACTCTTCCTTTTGTGCTGGTCGCGCCCGCCGCAGCACGCAGATCGGGCCAAACGCCGACCCCTACGCCGGCCAGGACTGCGGCACCGACGGCAGGGCCGGAATCACTTGAAACTCGTTCGCACGGAAGCCTAAGGACGTCGGCCAGCATCTGCATCCAGAGGTCGCTCGCGGCACCTCCTCCTGTGACTCGGACTTGAGCCGGACTGATTCCCAGCGAAATGAGCCTCTTCATACATCCGCCGAGTCCAAAGGTCGCTCCTTCTAAGACCGCACGGGCGATGTGCGCCCGAGAATGAGTCAGCGTCAGTCCTGCGAACGAGGCTGTGGCAGTCGGATCGTTGTGGGGACAGCGCTCTCCCGAAAGGTAGGGGAGGAAGGACAGGCCTTCGGCACCCGGAGGGATCTTTGCGGCATCGGAGTCGATTTCCGCGTACGTCGCACCAGGATAGAGAGTCTCACGTAGCCACTTGACGGCACCGCCGCAAGAGAGCATAACGCCCATCACGTGCCACGCACCGTTGGCGTGGCAGAAGACGTTGGCAGACCCGTCTGGATCGTGCGTGGGGGTTGCCAGGGGCGCAAAGACGACTCCGCTCGTCCCCATGCTAACGCTGACCAAGCCTTGCTCCGTCGCGCCCGTGCTCACCGCTGCCGCCGCCTGGTCTCCCGCACCCGCGACGACTGGTATCCCTTTGGCGAGTCCGTCATAGCCGTTGGTCTGCGCGCAGATCTCTGTCGACTCGTGGGCGCGTGGGAACAGCGCGGTGTCGAGCCCGAGTTCCTGCACGCCTTCCTTCCACCAGTTTCTAATCTTAAGGTTGAACAAGCCGGTACCCGAGGCGTCGCTCACGTCCGTCGCCTTTTCTCCGGTCAGCGCCAGCCTCACGTAGTCCTTGGGTAGCAGCGCGGATCTCATTCGGCTGAAGTCGGCGGGCCTGTTGTCTCGTAGCCAGAGGATCTTGGGCGCTTGGAACCCTGTCATCGGAGCGTTGCCGGTGGTCTGACGGACAGACGACTCTCCGAGCACACTGTCGATCTGCGCGCACTGTTTCGACGTTCTTTGGTCGCACCACAGAATTGCGGGTGCGAGTACCTTATCCATTTGGTCAAGGGCGACAAGGCCGTGCATCTGGCCCGTCAAGCCGATGGCGTCAGGCTGGCTCTCCCCGATCTGCGAGATGACCGACTCCGCCGCCGCCGTCCAGTCGTGCGGATCCTGCTCGGCCCAAAGCGGCTGTGGCGTGCTAAGCGGATACTCGACGTTCGCAGACTTGAGGACGACTCCGGACTCATTGATGAGGACGGCCTTTGTGCCAGACGTCCCTACGTCGATGCCAAGCAACTTCGCCATCTGTAGAATTCTACTTGGGCAGGTGTAGACTCTCGGAATGAGGCGCGCTATTGTGGACGTCGGATCGAACTCCGTCCTCCTGGTCGTTGCAGAGAAGAGTGATCTCGGCTGGCAAGCGATCTACGAGAGCAGCGAGGTGACGGGGCTCGGGACGGGGATCAAGCGCACAGGAGAGATCCAGAAGGACGCGGCTGAGCGCACTCTCGCTGCGATCAAGCGCGCCGCGGAACGAGCCACGGACCGAAACGCGAAGTGCGAAGTGGTCGGAACGATGGCGTTGCGCATTGCGAAGAACGCTGAGGCGTTCATGGCCCAGGCATCGCGACAGGGGACCCCGATGCGCGTGCTTAGCGGCGAGGAGGAGGCCGAACTTGGGTTGCAGGCCGTGCTTGACGACCCGACGTTCAGCGAGCACAAACTTGTCTGCGTGATCGATCCGGGCGGCAACTCTACGGAAATGACGGTTGCCGACAGGTCGAGCGGGGACGCGCACATCGTGTTCCAGCACAGTTTTCCAGTCGGCGCGCTTGGACTGATCGACGGTCCGCTGCACGACGAAACCCCGGACGGCCCTGCGCGGCTCGACGCCATCGTCCTCGTCGACGGGCTCCTCAACAGCGTGAAGGTGCCGGACAACTGCGGCACAGCCATCGCGCTGGGGGCGACGCCGACGAACCTCGCCAGTATTTGGATGAAGTTAGAGAAGTTCGACCACAAGGCCGTGCATGGCGCGCAGATCGGCTTTGAGACGGTCAGCAAGTCTGTCGGTGCGCTCTGCGACATGAAGGAAAAAGCGCGGGCGGCTCTGCGCGGCATCGAGCCTGGCCGGGAGAAGACTATCCACGCTGGCGCTCTGATCTTGGAGAGGTTCATGAACGCGGCACACGTCGAAAAGTGCTTTGTATCGAGCCGGGGCTGGCGGCACGCGCTGGCGTTCTTTGACGAACCGAGACCTTTCTGAGATATGCTTCTGCAGAGGGCAGAAGCATGTTTGAGGGACTGGACAGAAGGCAGAGGTTTGGGGCGCTCGGGATTGGTGTCATCGCACTTTTCGTGGTCGGGCTGATCGGCGCCCAATATTTGGACGGACCGAAGTCGTTCCCGCTCTCGCCACAGGGCGCGGCAGGTGGTGCGAGCCCTGCACGGAAGGGGGCAGTCCACGTGAAGGTGGCGGGGCAGGTCGCAAAGCCAGGCGAATACACGTTTGCGCCTGGGAGCAAGGTTGCCGACGCCATCCGTGCGGCAGGCGGGGCAACTGAGAAGGGGGACACGCTCGCACTTTCGTTGGACACAGCCCTGGTCGACGGCACGACCGTCACCGTGCCGAAGCATGGGACGCCTCTCACCGGCGACCCTTACGCGAAGCGAGACTCTTCGACAGGCGTGACAGCGGGAACCGTTTCGATCAATTCCGGCTCGCTGGAGGAACTGGACTCTTTGCCGAGAATCGGCCCGGTGCTAGCGCAGAGGATCATCGACTATCGGAACAAGATCGGAGGATTCAAGAGCCTGGAGGAGATCAAAGGAGTCAAAGGGATCGGTGACAAGACCTACATCAAGTTGTTGCCGCACATCCGGCTGTAGCGGACTAGCGGATCTCAGAGTTACCGGACGAGCGCTCTGTCGAACATGACCGGCTCTAGGCGCCAAAGCCCATATTGCTTGGTCATGAACGGGAGTTTCCGCTTCCTGATCCTGAAGCCGGAAAGGGCCAGGAGGTTGAGGGTCTCGGCATCGAGACGCTCGGGCTTGGCGACGAGGTCGACGACGCCGTCGATCTTTGCGACGTCTTCGACGTCGCCCGTCATGAGCCCTTCACGGTCGAGATAGAAGAAGAACGACGGGTGGCTGGTCTCGTTGAGGGTCGCTGACATTCCTTCGTCCTTGTTCTGACGGCCGGTACCGAAGAGGACAGGGGTGCCGTCTAGGGAGTTCAGATATGTGGCTATCTGCTGGACTTCGGCAAAGCGCGACTGACTGTAGAGGTAGAAGACCGGCGTTGCAACAGCAGCGATGACGCACGACCAAGCGAGCGCGCACTTGAGCCAAAAGTCGGCGCCGTGCTTGTGCTTCCATCTTTCGAGGGCCCGAGCGACGACGACGACGGTCAGGGGAGCGATCGCGGGCAGGACATAGTGCGGAAGTTTAGTCATGCTGAGGCTGAAGAATGCGATGACGACAATTCCCCAAATCCAGAGATAGTGCATAAGACGCCCTTCGGGCTGCTGGAACCAACTGCGGGCTTTGGGCCAAATCGACCAAGGAAGCATCGCGAAGTAGGCGGCGAGGGGGAAGTAGAACGGGATCATCCAGACGTAGGTCTTGTGCGCAAGGTCCCTGCCGCTAAATCGCCCGATGTTCTGCTCATAGAGGAAGTCGTGAACGAACGTATGGCCGTTGGCGAGATAGCAGGGTACGTACCACGCGGCAACGACCACCGCGAACAGCGCGAAGCCTGTGAGCCAGTACCCCTTGAAATTGGGGCGCAGTTCGGGCATGCGCCAATAGGTGAAGCCGGCAAGAAGCGCAAAGAGGACGCAGGCCACCGGCCCTTTGGCGAGGACCGCAAAGCCGAGTGCGATGGCGGTCAATAGTCGCTTCTTGGGCTGGCCGTCGATGCTGTCGTAGAAGGTCGTGAAGGCGATGACGAGCGCAAGGACGAGGGGGGCGTCGGCGAGCAAGAGCCGCCCCGTTCCGACGACGAGGAGCGAGCCGCCGTAGGCGGCCGTCGCGATGCGCGCCAGGTCGATGTCCGTGCGGCGCTTCAGGAATCGGAAGAGGACGAGCGCCGTCAGGAGCGCACAGACCACGCTGGGGAGTCGCGGACCGAAGTCGCGTCCGAAGGCCAGGCCGCGGGGGGTCGCGAGCCAGTAGAGGAGGATCGGCTTTTCAAACCAGGGGTGGCCGTTGAAGTGCGGGGTGATCCAGTCGCCGGTGCGGATCATGTTCGCGACGACAGCGCCGTAGTAGCCCTCATCGAGGTCGGTCAGGCCGGTCGCCCAAAAGCCTAGGAGCGGAAGAACGCATGCCGCGACGACGGCGAAGTTCCTCCAGTCCCATCGCGGCTTCATCGGGGGTTAGTTTGGCATGAGGGCAAGTAGAATCCGAGCGACATGGACGTTCTGGACCAGATCAAGTACAACGACGCGGGGCTGGTGCCGGCGATCGTGCAGGACGCCGAGAACGGCGACGTGCTCATGATGGCGTGGATGAACCGCGAGTCGCTACGGCGCACAATTGAGACCGGCAGGGCGACCTATTGGAGCCGGTCTCGGCAGTCGTTCTGGGTGAAGGGAGAGACTAGCGGACACTTTCAGCACGTGAAACGGATCGCCGTTGACTGCGATATGGACACCCTCCTCATTTGGGTCGACCAGGTCGGCGCCGCGTGCCACGAGAACTATCGATCTTGCTTCTACCGCGATATCGTGAACGGCGCACTGGTCACCAACAGCGAGCGGATCGAATAGACGTAAGACGCCCGCCGTTTCCGGCGGGCGTTGAGGGTCTGTTGGTCATTGGCTGAAAAGCCTCGTGCTTTGTCGGAGGTGTCCCCGACTTGGGAGCGGTGCCTCCCGTCTTGGTGGAAGTCTTCTTGGACGTTCCGGTCTTGGTGCTGGACTTCTTCTTCGCTGGGCCGACGCGCTCGACCTTGACCGTCTTTGCGTCGAGGCTCTTGCCTTTCAGTGTCCCACCCACTTTCACGAGCGACCCGACAGAGAGCTTGTCGAGGCCGAAGGCCTTCTTGCCTTCGGTGACCTTTGCATCTGCCACTTCGACAGTGTAGGTCTTCTTCTTGACGGCGATCGTCATGGAGCCGTCCTTCGGAGCGGACTTGACGGTGCCGGTCAGCCAGTGCTCCCTAGGAGCCTTTGGCGCAGTGTGCCTGGTAGCGGTCTTGGTTTGAGCCGTCTTTGTCTGGGCGGGGTGCTTCGTTGCGCCGGCTTGGGCAAAGGCTGCAGAGACGACGAGAGTCGCCGCAAGGGCGACAAGGGCAGACTTGTAATAAGCCTTCATGTAATTGCCTCTGGCAATCGAAAGCAACAACCACAATGGCCGATCTGTTCGGTACTGGGACTTTTGGCAGGGTCAGACTATGCAGAGGCGAGATCCGAGGTGCAGTGCGGACAGCGCGTAGCAGCGATCGCTATGTCCGACTTGCAGAACGGACAGGGCTTGGTCGTCGGAGCGGCGGGCGCCTCTACTTCCTGCTTCTTCAGACGGTTCATGGCGCGAACCATGAAGAAGACCACGAGGGCCACGATGAGGAAACTCACCAAGTTGTTGATGAATGAGCCGTACTTGACAATGACCGCGCCCGCGTCGGCCGCGGCCTGAGTCGTCGCATACGGGCCCGGCGTCGCTCCCTCCTTGATCACGAGGAACATGTTGTTGAAGTCCACTTTGCCGAGCAGGAGCCCGATGGGCGGCATGACGACGTCCTCAACGAGAGACTTTGCGATCGTTCCGAAGGCGCCGCCGATGATGATGCCGACAGCCATGTCGACGACGTTGCCCTTGACGGCGAACTCTTTGAACTCTTTGGCAAAACCCATAAGCCTGCTCCGACCCTTATTTTGGCCGAATGCGGGCTCTAACTCGCCGGTTTCTTGGGTGTAAAACTGGTGCCGCAGCCGCAGGAGCGCTCGGCGTTGGGGTTCTCGAACTTGAAGGCGCCAGCGAGGTTGCCCGTCCAGACAAGTTTGGAACCGGCGATGAACTTTGCGGACTTGGAATCGGAGACCACCTTGAGGCCGTCGAGTTCGGTCTCGACGTCGTACGGTGTGCTCTGCGTGTCGAGCCTGAGGACGTATTCGAGCCCGCTGCACCCGCCGCCCTTGACGCCCAGCCGGACGAACGCGCCGGGCTCGCCCTTGCGCTCCATCAGTGCCTTCAAGCGCTTGAGCGCCTCGGGGGTCACTTCAACGGGAAAGGTCTGCTGTCCCATTTCTAGTTCGGGTGCGCGAACTCGCGGGCGCTGGAGTCCTCGAAGATCTTGACGTTGACGCCTGCCTGTGGGTCGACGAGGTCTTCCAGCGTCATATCGTTGAGGACCTTGTCGACCGCGCGTTGAATGCGGATCCACAAAGGTAGCAGCGTACAGTCCTCTGTGTGGACGCACTCCCTCTGACGTCCTGTGAATCGATCGCAAAATCCGTCGTGACAAAGCCTGCCGCCTAGGACGGCGAGCAGGTCGCCAACCTTTATTTGGGCCGGGTGTCTGCTCAGGGCGTAACCGCCCTGCTGGCCGCGGATGCTGGTGACGAAGCCTCCCTTGCGCAGGATCGAGAGGAGCTTGGCGACGTGCGACTGCGTGAGGCCCTCGGCGGAGGCGATGGTCGGAATAGTGAGAAAGCCGTCCGCACCTTCACGGGCCAGTGCGACCATGCACCGGAGGCCGAACTCTTCCTGTGCGCTGAACTTCATCGTCTCATCCTGCAATTCATTATACAGACGCTCACATAAGGCCTAGTTCAAGCCGGATGTGCTCGGGGATACGGTCGATGGTGAAAGGCGGATCCCACACCATCTCGATCTCCGTGGAATTGACCCCTGGCACCTCGCTCGCCCGGTTCTCGACCTCGAGCGGCAGGGTCTCGGCCACCGGGCACGCGGGCGAGGTCAAGGTCATCTTGATGTGGACGTCGCCGGTCTCGCTCACCTCAATGCCGTAGATCAAGCCGAGGTCGTAGACGTTGACGGGAATCTCAGGGTCGTAGACCTGACGGACGGCCTCGACGACTTCGCTTTCGAGGATGCTCCGTTCGATCGTGTTGAGGGTCTTCTGCTGTTCGTTCACGTTGTCCAACCTCTTAGGCATCGGGCTTCTCCGTCGTCACCTTGCCTCCGCCGGTCACAGCCGAGCGCAGCGTGTGCCAGGCCAGAGTCGCGCACTTGACGCGGTTCGGGAACTGCTTGACGCCGCTCAGGCAGCCCAGTTCGCCCATGCCCTCCGGTCCAACCGAATCGCTGGTCATCGCCTCTCGGAACTTTTCGACGAGGGCGACGGCCTGGTCTACGGTCTTGCCCTTCACCAACTGCGTCATCATTGAGGCGCTTGCGGTGGAGATCGCGCAGCCGTGGCCAGAGAAGCGCAGGTCTGCGATCTTGCCTTCCTCGATTCTGACTCGGACCCTGACCTGGTCGCCGCAGAGAGGGTTGAAACCCTCGGCCTCGTGCGTGGCTGTCTCGAGTTCGCCGAAGTTCCGCGGCTTCTTGCCGTGATCGAGGATGATCTCCTGGTAGAGGTCGTTGAGGCTCACGCGAGAATCTCCTTCGCCTTTTGTACTGCGGCAATGAGCGCGTCCACGTCGGACAGGTCGTTGTAGACAGAGTAGGAGGCGCGCACGGTCGCGTGAATGCGGAGCCGCTCCATAAGCGGCATGCAGCAGTGGTGCCCAACGCGCACGGCGACGCCCTGTTCCGAGAGCACCGTTCCGATGTCGTGCGGGTGGACGCCATCAAGGGTGAAAGAGACAATGCCTGCTCGGCGCTTCGCGTTGCCGTGGACCTGCACGCCTTCGATCATCTGCAATCGCTGACGCGTCGCTTCGGCGAGGTCCGTCTCGTGCGCACCAATGCGTTCGATCCCGACCCTTTGGATGAACCTGAGGGCGGACTCGAAGCCGACTGCGCCGCCGACGTTGGGCGTGCCCGCTTCGAACCTGTCTGGGATCTCCGCGAAGCCGGTGCGCTCGAACGACACGCCGCGGACCATTCCGCCGCCCGTTTGGTAAGGCGGCATGGCGCGGAGAAGGTCGGCGCGTCCATAAAGCGCGCCGACTCCCATCGGCCCGAACGCCTTGTGCGCCGTCACGGCTACGAAGTCTGCGTCCCACTGTTGGACATCGACCTTCTGGTGGGCGAGAGCCTGTGCGGCGTCTACGACGACGACCGCGCCGACCCCGTGCGCGAGACGCGCTACCTCCTGGATCGGATTGACAGTGCCCGAGACGTTGCAGACGGCCTTGAGTGCGACGACCTTGACGCTTTCGTTGAGGTTGCTCTCAAGCCACGACAGATCGAGTTCGACGTCGTCGGTGACCGGGATGGGAACAAGTTCCGCTCCTCGCGCCTCGGCGATGACCTGCCAAGGGACGAGATTGGAGTGGTGCTCCATGGTCGAGACAAACACCCTGTCGCCGGGGCGGATGTTCGTACCACCCCAAGCGGAGGCGACGAGGTTGAGCGACTCTGTGCAACCCTTGGTGAAGACCACCTGCTCGGGCGAAGGCGAGTTGAGCCAGGCGGCGACTGAGGCCCTCGCGCGCTCGTAGTCTTCGGTCGCGAGTTGGCTCAGTTCGTAGACACCACGATGGACGTTGGCGTTGTGGGTGCGGTAGAAGGCGTCGACGTCCTGGATCACACTCTCGGGCCTCTGGGTCGTGGCGGCGCTGTCCAGGTAGTGGAGCGGCTTCCCTGCGGTCGCCTGAACGAGCGCGGGAAACTCGGACTTTACGCTAGAAAGATCCACTGCCTGGGTTCCCATGAGGCCAATATTTCTACGCCCTTCGGGGCTGATTGTATCCTGGCGAAAACGGCCAGACGGGCGACGGCCCCAGAAACTGGACAAAAAAGTGGGATTTGGTGGGCCCGACGTGATTCGAACACGTGACCTCACCCTTATCAGGGGTGCGCTCTAACCAACTGAGCTACGGGCCCGCCAGGACGCGAATATTACCTAAGAGATCGGTCACTGGAGCCGCTCACTGGAGGGACCCGGGTGGGGCAGGCAGTGGGTGTGACGACCCAGCACTCGTACGCGTCTGACCTAACGTCGGATAGACAAAGCGAGGTGCGCCTCGCTATACTCGTAATATCGCGGGAAGCCCGTTTGGGCCGACTACGAAGGACGTACTGTCAGAATGTTTTTCTTGAAGCGAGCGATAGTTGGACTTGCCGCGCTGGCGGCATTTGGGGCGGCGACGGCGGATTTTGACGGCCCCGCGCCGATCGCGTGGCGGTGGGCAGACAACATTACCCAGCGACCAAACGGTGCCCCCGTCCTCCTCGGCGATCACGTCTACACAGCCGTGGGTTCCAGGATGTACTGCCTCGACCGCACGACTGGGAACCTCGTGTGGAGGTACCCGATCGGAGAGCCTCTGAACGCGAACTTCAACACTGGGGCTGTGGTCGCGGATGGAATCATGGTCGCTGCAGCGGACGACAAGTCAGTCTATGGAGTCGACGTCAAGACGGGCGAGAAGGTTTGGCACTACATTGCGGCCAACCACGTCTTTGCCCAGCCGGTCGTCGCAGGCAACTTCGTCGTCCTCGCCACGTCGGACAACCAGTTGATGGCCTTGAACCTGAAGTCCGGGACCGAGGCATGGAGCCAGCCATACGTTCCGTCCGCCGGAATCTTCCAGTCGCTCGTCTCGTGGCAGGACAACGTCATGTTTCTGACGAGCGACGGCCTTCTCAACTCGCTCGACGTCACGACGCAGAGGCCGGCTTGGAGACCGCAGAGGTTTACGAACATCGGGCCGCTGTCTCGACTAGCGGTCGTCAACGACTTGCTCTACGTCACCTCTGGCTCGTACCTGACCGCACTGTCGGCCAGCACAGGAAGGCTGCGGTGGGAGAAGATCGTACCGGGCGAACTGCGGTTTTCGGCCGCTTCAAACGGCGACTCAGTCGTCTGCGTTACGGACTCCGGGCGTATGTTCATTTTCGACCGGTCTGGGCGACCTGTAACCCGCACGGGGGTCAACCTAGGATCTACGCCGGTCGCTTCCCCATCATTCGCAGGGAAGCTGGTAACTATCCCGACCAGCAACGGCGCAATAAGCCTCATAGACCCGCAGTCGGGAGACATCGTGTGGAGTTTCATTGTGCCTCCGATGATTCGGGGCATGACACTCAAAGGCACGTCCACAGGCGTCACAGGCTCCGGGCTGACCGCTACAACGACTGAGGAAGACATCGAGGTCAAGTCGGTTCCTGCGGCTGGCCCGACGGTCTCCGAGGGCGACACCCTGCTTGTGATGGCGCAGGACGGGAGCATTCTGGCCTTCGACAAGCACTTAGGCGTCGATAAGACTCCTCCCGTCATCTCCATGCTTTGGCCCAACCCCGGCGATCAAGTTTCTGGCCGACCGCCGATGGAAATGGTCTTCAAAGTTACGGACGACGGATCAGGCGTAGACATCGATAGCGTCCAAATCACGATCAATGGAGAGCCGTATATCCCGGAGATCGACAGAAACGGCCTCTATCGAGTCCGGGTTGTCTCGAGCGGTCGTACCAACCAGCCGTTGCGCGACGGGCGCACTTCGGTGATCGTGTCGGCCAAGGACTGGATGGGCAATAGCACCGCCAAGTCGTTCGTACTGACTGTCGACAACAACCTCCCGGCGCTCGGTTCGCCGCCGACGACCAAGACTGGGGGCTCAGGGGGACTCTGACGGCTGCGTCACCACTGTTCTGGCAGTATCTGCTTGCGGCAGAGCTGTCCGGCGAGAAGTCCCGAGAAGTCTTAGCGGCTCTCGGGGCTTCTGGTTCTGACCCGGTGTCCTATCTGCTGTCGAGCGCGCCGCTCAGCCCTGCGGAGCGGAAGCGAATTAGCCGGGTCGACACCTCGAAGTTCGAAGCGGCGATGAAGACGGGCATCGGCGTGATCACCGAGGACTTCTTTGGCGTTGATCTATCATCCTCCCCCAACCCTCCTCACGCGCTGTTCGTGCGAGGTGAAAACGAGTGCCTTCTTAAGCCGATGGTGGCGATCGTTGGAACCCGCGGCGCGTCGGCTTATGGAAAGGCGGTCGCGCAGAAATTTGCGGAAGCCTTTGCCTATTCGGGGGTGATCGTGGTGAGCGGAGGAGCGCTTGGGATCGACGAGCACGCGCACAAGGGCGCACTCGATGCGGGCGGACGGACCGTGGCAGTATTCGCAAACGGGATCGACGTCGTCCAGCCACCTAGAAATGCGCCTCTCTTCAAGCGCATTAGGGAGCAGGGTTGCCTAGTCAGCCCGTTCGCGGTCGGCGCGCCCGCATTGGAGTACCGCTTCAAGTTGCGCAACGATCTGGTGGCCGCGATGAGCCGAGCGGTCGTTGTGATCGAGGCACCGGAGTCGTCTGGATCGCTGATGACGAGCACAGCGGCGCTCGACCTTGGACGCGAAGTGTTCGTCGTACCTGGCACGATCGACCGGCCTTCGTTCAGGGGCTCGCACGCGCTGATCCGGGACGGTGCGACCTTGGTGGACGACCCGGCGCAGGTGCTTGAGGCACTTGGATTCGATCACGTCTCGCGAAAAGACCATCGCTCGCCCGCGAGCAAACTGCAGGAGAGCATTCTGGAAGTGCTGACCGCTCAACCGACCGCCCCCGAGAACATCGTGACGGAAGTGGGCGCGGGCATATCCGAGGTAATGTCCGAACTGACTCTGATGGAACTTGAGGGCCTGGTGATGAAGACCGCAGGAGGATATTCAGTCAAGCCGTGAGCGAGGTCTATCGCGCGCTTGGGCCCGGAGGGTTCGACTCCTATGGGGTGGAGTGGATCGACGGACAGCCGCGGTTTACGCGCTCGAGCGAACTTGGCGAACTGCTCCTGGCGCCGGGCCTCGTGGACATCCACGTCCATGGGGGGTTTGGGATCGACTTTATGTCGTCCGGCAAGGAGGAGATGTCCACGTTGTGCGACAAGTTTGCTGGCTGTGGGTACGAACTGTTCCTTCCGACCACCGTTACGGCATCGATTGGGGACGTGAAGCAAGCGCTATCGAACATCCCCGACCATCCGCTTGTCGGTGGATTCCACCTGGAGGGGCCGTTCATCAGCCCGCTCCACCCGGGCGCACAGCCTCCGGAGTCGATCCTCGATCCGGAGTCTGCGCTCGACGATTGGCGGACTGTGCTCGAAGACGCCAGGCTCAAGGTCGTTACGATGGCTCCAGAGATCCCTGGCGCGCTCGATCTCGCACGGTTCTTGAGCAATCGGGGCGTCGTCGTGAGCATGGGGCATACCGACGCGACGTATGAACAGGCGAAGAAGGGCTATGAGGCTGGAGCGCTCCATACGACGCACACCTACAACGCTATGCGAGGTCTTCACCACAGGGAAGCCGGGACGGTCGGCTATGCGCTGCTCAACGACGCGATCCGATGTGAACTGATCTACGATCGAAAGCACGTCTCCAAGGAGGCAGGAGAGATCCTACTCAGGTCGAAGCCTGCAGGCGGCGTGATCGGCATCAGCGACGGCACCAAGGCTACCGGCGCCGCACCCGGCACAGAGGTCGACATGTGGGGCCATGCGTGCGTGACGGGCGACCACGAAGTCAGGCTGAAGTCGAACGGAGCGCTCGCCGGAAGCGCCGTGACGCTGCTCGACGTCTTCAGAAACATGGCAGAGGACTTCGGCCCTGAGGCTGCGATCCGTGCCTGTACAATCAACCCCCGCCAAGCATTGAGGCTCCATGAGCCCCCGCAGACCTATCTCCTCTTTGATCACCGATACGACATTGTCGAGCGACGCGACAACCGAACCGCGCCACGCTAGGCCGACGCCAAAAGGGCACCGCAATTGAGCGCGCTCGCTACGCTCAAGCGGCTTCTGATCGGCAAGCCGATCGCGACCAAGCATGCCCACCAGGAGCGGCTGATCGTGCCGTTCGGCCTGGCGGTCTTCGCGTCGGACGCGCTCTCGTCGGTCGCTTACGCCAGCGAAGAGATCATGTTGGTGCTCGTGCTGGCAGGGCCCAGCGCGCTGCACTATCTTTTCTCGACTTCGCTCTGGCTGGCGGGGCTCATGGTGATCGTCGGATTCAGTTACTTCCAGACGATCTTTGCGTACCCCAAGGGGGGCGGAACGTACCTGGTCTCAAGCCAGAACTTGGGTTCTCGCGCCGGGCAGACGGCGGGCGCTGCGCTGCTTATAGACTATGTGCTGACTGTCTCGGTCTCGATTTCGTCGGGCGTTGCGGCGATCGTCTCGATGTCTCCAGGCGCTCACGCCTACACGGTGCCGATCGCCTTGACGGGCATCCTTGTGCTGACTTTTGCAAACCTGCGTGGAGCGAAGGAGAGCGGCGCGATGTTTGCGATTCCGACCTACATCTTCGTCGTGCTCGTCTTGACGGTGGTCGTCATGTCGTTGATCCACGGCATCGGCCACGCTCCTCACGACGCGCAAATCGTGCCGCCCGCGGCGGGGTTCCAGGTTCTGACAGCGTTCCTCATGCTGCGCGCGTTCGCGGCCTCGTGCACAGCGCTGACCGGAACCGAGGCGATCGCGGACGGCGTGCAGGCGTTTCGTCCACCCGAGGCTCGCAACGCCTCGCTAACGCTCGCGCTGATGATCGGCCTGCTGCTGACGATGTTCCTCGGAATTAGTTGGTCCGCGATGCACTATGGGATCGTGCCGATGGACGCCTCGCACCCTCACTACCGTACGGTGCTTGCGCAGTTGGCGTCGATCCAGTTCGGCAGAGGGGCGCTGTTCTATCTGATCCAGATTGCGACGGCGCTGATCCTCTTCCTGGCCGCTAATACCGCGTATGCAGACTTCCCGAGGTTGAGCAGTTTTCTCGCCCGTGACGGGTTCCTCCCCCGGCAGTTAATGAGCGTCGGGGATCGCCTGGTCTATCAGAACGGCATCGTGCTGCTCGGAATCACTTCAGCGGCCTTGATCTTCGTCTTCAATGCCGATACGCACTCCTTGATCCCGCTTTACGCGCTCGGCGTGTTCGTCTCTTTCACTATGAGCCAGACGGGTATGGGCGTCAAGTTTTTCCGTGATCGCAAGCGCGTCATCGACCGCTCGGCCCGGTTTGCCAAGCGCACCTCGGACGCGATCATTCTGGGGCTGAAGTCAGGGGTCAGTTTCATCGGCGCGGCTACGACCTTCATCGTTCTACTCATCTTGTTGGTGACAAAGTTTGAAGAGGGCGCATGGTTGATCGTCGTCGCCATGACGATGGTTCTCTTCGGTTTTGGCGCGGTGCGCAAGCACTACGACTGGCTTGCGAAGAAACTCGCAGTGCGCGAGACGGACGCCGTGCAAGATACGTCTGCGATCTGCTCCTCGTTCCGCGCATGCACCGGGGAGTCTTGAAGGCGATCAGTTACGCGCGATCGGTTTCACAGGACTGCCGCGCGCTGCATGTGAAGATGGACGACAAGGTCACCTCGGAACTCAAGCGCGAGTGGGCTTCTCACGGCGTAGACATGCCGCTGGTCGTGTTGGACGCGCCGTATCGCTCGATCATGCGTCCCGTGATCGAGTACATCGATCAAGCGATCGTGGACAACCCGGGAGACTTGATCACCGTGATCGTGCCCGAGGCCGTACCCAAGCACTGGTGGCAAAGGTTCCTGCACAACAACGTCGCGATCGGGCTCAAAGTCGCGCTGAGCAGTCGACGGAACGTGGTCGTCACGAGCGTCCGATACCTCCTCGACTGAATTGCGGGTAGATTCCCCCTGACAGCCTCTGATGGGAGTCCTGACGAACCTTAAGCACCGGCTTTTTGGAAAGCCGATCCCCACGAAGTTCGCAAGCCATGAGCGGCTGGCGGTGCTGGGTGCGCTCCCCGTTTTTGCGTCCGACGCCCTGTCTTCGACGGCCTATGCAAGCGAGGAGATTCTCCATCAACTCGTCAACGGAGGAGAGGAGGGGCTCAAGTATCTTGTCGGCATCTCCCTGGCCCTGGTGTGCCTTCTCTGGGTCGTAATCTCGAGTTACTACCAGACGATCAACGCCTACCCACAGGGCGGCGGTTCGTACCGCGTTTCCTCTGAGAACCTTGGGCAGTTCTATGGGTTGACCGCAGGCGCTGCGCTGCTCATCGGATACGTGTTGACCGTTGCGGTCTCTGTCTCGGCTGCGGCCCTCGCGATCAACGCGATGGCGCCTGCGACGATCCCGTACGCGACGCACATGGCGTCGGCGGCCATCATCGTCATCACCTACGTTAATTTGCGTGGTGCAAAGGAGAGTTCGGTCGTCTTTGGAGTGCCGACTTACTCGTTTGTTTTTCTGATCGCAGGGCTCGTCGTTTGGGGGATCATCGAGGCCACGCGGGGACGCGAAGCGATCTCGGCGGTCGAATACCTGCCGGGAAGCCTGGATATGATGACTAAGGCGATCTTCGTGCTGTTCATCGTTAAGGCGTTCGCAGCAGGTTGCACGGCGTTGACCGGGACTGAGGCGATCGCCGACGGCGTCCTGGCGTTCAAGCCTCCGGAAGCGAGAAACGCTTCGCGCACTCTCGTGATGATGGGCGTGATCCTTTCGTGCTTGTTCTTCGGGCTTTCATGGCTGTCGTTCCACTACGGCGTGCATCCAATGGACCAGCACCTCGAGGGCGGTGCGCTCAACCTCGAATATAAGACCGTGATCGCTCAACTCGCCGGACACCTGTTCGGGGATCGCAGCGCGGCGTTCTACATGGTGCAGGTCGCGACCGCGATCATCCTCGTGCTTGCGGCGAACACGGGCTATGCCGACTTCCCCCGACTTTCGATGTTCATTGCGCGCGACGGATACATGCCGCGGCAACTGTCCGGTCTTGGTGACAGGCTCGTCTATCAGAACGGAATCATCCTCCTTGCCGTGCTTTCGATTCTGCTCGTTATTGTGATGAAAGCGAGCGTGCACGGCCTTTTGCCGATGTACGCAATCGGTGTTTTCATCTCATTCACTCTCAGCCAGGCCGGAATGGTGGGCTGGTGGAAGAAGAAGGGGCAGAAGAGTTGGAAGAAGTACGTCAGCCTCTTTGGCGCTTTCATCTGTGGCGGCGTGGCGTTCATTCAACTGGTCACGCGCTGGGCTGAGGGCGCGTGGCTGACCATCGTCTCAATGGGCGTCGTCATGTTGATGTTCTACGGCATCAAGAGGCACTACAACTATCTGGCGCACAAACTGAACGTCCGGCCCGGGGATACTGCGCAGGCCTATTCGACCACAGTCCTTCTTCTCGTGCCAAGGCTTCACAGAGGCATCCTGAAAGCGATCTCGTACGCGCGGGCCCTCTCAAAGGACGTGCGCGCGGTCCACGTGACGATGGATCCGGCGGCGGTCGAGGCCGTCAAGGCTCAGTGGGCTCGTTTCAGCCCAGACATCCCGCTCGTCATCCTGGAATCTCCATACCGGTCACTGGTGCGGCCGATCGTGGAATACGTCGACCAGGCCATCGAGGAATCTCACGACCCCAACCATATTGTTACCGTGATCGTGGCAGAGGCAGTCCCAAAGAACGTGTTTCAGAGCCTTCTGCACAGTAACCTAGCCCTATTCTTGAAGCTGGCGCTCGGTGGCCGGCGCAACGTGGTCATCAGCAACGTGAGGTATTTCCTAGATTGATCGTCGAGTCGTACGAGGACGTCATTGTTCTGACCGGAGCGCTCCGGTCCAATTTTTGGGAAACCATCCATACCGCGATCTCGCTCACCTTGAAGCGCCACCCGACCGGTGTCATTATCGACTGTAGCGGGATCAGCGAGATCACTCCGGAAGGAGCAGAGACGTTCCACGACGCGATCAACTTCGTATCCGAGCACGAGCGTGCGCGCATCGTGGTGGCCGCAGTGCCGGAGAACGTGCTGAGCGTCATGCGGAGCGTGCCAGAAGTGCGATCGCAACTGCCGATCGCCGCCAGCGTCGAGGAGGCGCGCTCTTCGCTCGACCTTTTGACCGAAGACCAGAAGGAGCCGAAGAGGAAGAAGAAGGAGCCTGAACTTCGCGAGTACGACCGTACGATCGTCGCCGTGCTCACGGGCGACGACACCGACAGCGAACTGTTGCACGTCACAAAGGAGTTCGTCAGCACGCTTGCAGCGAAGGTGGTGCTGCTCTTCCCTATCCTCGTGCCGCGCAACTTGCCGCTGCAGGCACCGATGCCGGAGATCGAAAAACGCGCTGTCGATGCGATTGACGCGGGCAAAGAAAGGCTCATGGAGTATCGGACGACGCACGAAGTACGGCTGGAGCGTGCGCGCGACCTGCCATCGCTGATCCAGGAGGTCTCCCAGAAGGAGGACGCGGCGTGGGTGATCATGGCGCTCCCGCTGATGCGTGAGGGCTCGGCCGACGAGGCGACCAGGCTTGTTTCTTCTCTGATGGCGAAGGTGGAGGCCCCTCTCGTGTTCGTCCGGGGGCGCAAGATCGTCGACTAGTTCGCGCTGGCTTTCTTGAGGCGGTCGTGAACCGCCTCCCAGTCCGGGTGCGATGGCGGACGCTCAACAAAGATCCGGTCGTGGCCCGACTCGTCGAGTTCTCTCAGCGCGTGATACAGTCGCGCGGCGTACGCGGCAGGGTCGTCAGGCATCTTGATCTGCCCTTCTGCCTTGGGCTCCTTGAACGTCAAGCCAGGCTGACCGTTTTCGATCTTATCGACGACCGTTAGAACCGCGTGCGGCGCATAGTGTCGCGCGTAGGTGCCTGGGCTCTTGCGCAGACTTGGTGGAGGAAGGTGCCCGAGAGGACGGCCGACGACGGCTTGCACCTGGGCGCGGGTGACTCCCCCGGGGCGAAGAATGCGCGGGTGCTCTGCGGTCATGTCGATCACGGTGCTCTCCAAACCAACTCTGCACCTGCCGCCATCGAGCACCATCGCGGCCATGTCTGCGATCTTCGGGTCTACGTCCTCTGCACGCGTCGGCGAGAGGCGTGTGAACACGTTCGCGCTCGGCGCAGCGATGGGGACTCCCGCCTCCCTTATGACGGCGAGCGCCACCGGGTGGTCCGGCACACGCACGGCGACGGTATCGAGCCCGGCGGTCGTTTCGTCGGGGACAGACGCCTTCTTCTTGAGAACCATGGTCAAGGGCCCTGGCCAGAAGCGCTCTGCGAGCGATTCGGCGAGGTCGGGCCACGAAGCTGCGACCGAGCGGAGGCTCTGGAAGTCGGCGATGTGGACGATGAGAGGGTTCTCGCTGGGTCTGCCCTTTGCCTCGAACACCTTGTTGACCGCGGCGGCGTCGAGGGCGTTGCACGCGAGGCCGTAGACAGTCTCCGTGGGCAGGACGACCATCTCACCTTTCTTGATCGCCTTCGCGGCCTCTTTGACGACGTCGGGCGTTGCCTGCTCGATCCTCATTGAACGGCTGACAGCATATCCCGAACCGGCGCTTCCTTGCCCGTCCACCACGCAAAGGACCGGGCCCCTTGCGCGACGAGCAGGCGTCGACCGTCCAAGACCTTCAATCCTGCTTCCTTTGCGCTTTGCAAGAAAGGCGTGGAGCCGGTTCCGTAGTAGGCTTCGATGACCGTGCCTTCCGGCGGTGCGCTCATCCACGGCACATCGATCGTCTTACCGCTCATGGTTGCAGACGTCGCGTTGATGACCAGTCCACAACCTGCGGGATCCGGAGTCTCGGAAACGTCCGCTTCTACGCGAGTCTCCCGTAGCACAGTTTCGAGGTTTTCTCGAGTCCTGTTCCAGCACTTGACCTCGAAGCCGGCCTCGTCGAGCGCTACCAGAACCGCCCGTGCCGTTCCCCCCGCACCGAGGACGAGTGCCCTTACTGACTCGTCGATTCCTTCTTTTGCCAAGACATCCATGAGTCCAAGTGCGTCGGTGTTGATCGCCGCACCGTCGCTGAAGCGAAGGGTGTTGACGGCGCCTATCCTTTGTTCCGTGCTCCGGGTCTTTGTCGCCCAGCGGAAGGCGGCCTCTTTGAGAGGGACGGTGACGTTGACGCCCTGATAGCCGACGGACGCCAGGTGCGCCATGGCCTCATCAAACTCTCCTATTGGAACACGCAGGGCCACATACGACAAGTCGAGACCGAGCGCGCGATATGCTGCAGCGTGCATCTTTGGCGAGAGCGAGTGGGCCACCGGATCTCCGACCACAGCGAAGTCCGCGCTTGGTGCGTCCCGCCACTCAAACGGCCCACTCACTCCTTCGATCTTTGAAACGTCCATATCTTCTGTCCGAAGAAGTTCCAGAACACGACAACGACGGTCGCAATGAGGCTTGCGCCAGCCCACCTCGCCTGGGCGCCGAAATGTAGCACGCTATTGATGGAGGCGCCGACGACGACGTTGAGTACCATACCGACGAGAGCAACGACGAAGAACTTGACGATCATCGTTCCGTGTCCGACGGAGCGGTCGATCTGGAAGGTCCAGCGGCGGTTCCAGTAGTAACTGTTGAGGATAGCGAGGATGACAGTAGGCACCTTGAGCGGCCCGTAGGCGGCGTCGAGCAGGTCGCGGTCCGTCGGTAAAACGCCGGCGTGCGTGAGGTTCCAGAAGACCTCACCTACATGATGTCCGAGCGTCGTTCCACCGTAAGGAACCGTGAACAGAAGCACATAGTGGAGTCCAAGGTCGATAACCGTCGAAAGGCCGCCGACCAGACAAAACTTGAAGAACTGCCTGACGACCGTGTGCTCGAAGAACCCCGGTGTGCCTGAGACCATCGAGTCGTCCGCCGGCTGGAAATGATTGTGCAGAAAGCGACCGATGAGCCGCTCGAGGTTACGGCTGACGAGCCTCGTGCCGACGAACTCACTCCGTCCGATCGGCTTGATCCAGATCGCATCGATGTTAGAACGGTTAGCACCGAGTACGTCTGTGAGAAGTTGGTCGCCGACCATGACGGTCTCCTCCGGTTTTGCCCCGTACTTTTCGAGCGCCATGAAGTACATCTGTCTGCTCGGCTTGAACTTTGCCCGTATGAATGCCACACCCATCTTCTCGCTCAGTGCCTGGAGGCGTTCTGGATGACGGGTATTGCTGAGGATGCAGAACTCGAGATCGAGCGACTTGCCTCTTTCGAGCCAGTCGGTCACGCCTTCCGGCACCTCGTTGCCCCTCCAAGGCAGCAGGGTGTTGTCTACATCGAGGAGGACGAGGCGCTTGCCGGATTCTTTGACGGCTACGAGATCGACATCCTCGACGCGCTCGATCGACGCCGCAGGGCTGAATCTGCGCAGAACTGACGGCATCGCATCACGCTCGAACGTGCCCGCGCGAAAGTTTCTCACGCGTCCTGCCTCTGCTCGTACTCCTTGTGCGCCTTGTTGATGTTGCGCCTATGTTCCTGGTAAGTCTTGCTGAAGTAGTGGTGGTGGTTAGGGCGCGCTACGTAGTAGAGGTACCCGTTCTCCTCAGGATGTATCGCTGCGATTACGCTGCGCCAGGCCGGTGAACCGATCGGGCCAGGAGGAAGACCCGTGTGGAGATAAGTGTTGTAAGGCGACTCGACCTTGTCGACTTCGCCGGGCGCGAGTTCCTTCCACTCTTGGAGCGCGTAAAGGACAGTCGCGTCGATCTGTAGTTTGTCGCCGTTGTCGATCCGGTTCTTGATGACGCCAGCGATGACCGGGCGCTCCTCGTCGACGGCGGCCTCGAGTTCGATCATCGAAGCGACGACTATTTTGTCTCGCATCTGGTCTGGAGTGACGCCCTCTGCAATCGCAGGCTTCCAGACCTTTTCCTCAAATGCCCGAAGTTGGCGTTTGATCACCTCGTCGGCGCCGAGCATCGGCGGCAGGTCATAGGTGTCGGGGTAGAGGTAGCCCTCAAGCGAATCCTCGGGAAGATCGAACGATACGACGTCCTTGAACCGGCTGGGATCGTGTGCCGCTGCGATGTACTCCTTAGCGGTGCAGACCTCGGCCTTCTCCAGGATCGGAGCGACTCTCGCGATCCAGAAGCCTTCGGGGATACGAACCTGCTGTTCGACAGGAAACCTTAGCGCGTGAAGCGTCTCGTCAGGAGACATGCCTGGCCAAAACTGGAACGTTCCGACCTCGATCCCTCTGCTCTTGCGCTGAAGGATCGCGTATATCTTCAGCGCGAGCGCATCGCGGACGACGCCCTTCTCGACGAGTTCCTGCGCGACGTCGTCAAACGATCTCTTGCTTTCGAACCTGACGTAGAACGGGTCACCTTTCGGGAGTGGCTGGAGGGCGGCCCGGTACCAACCAACGGCGACGAGCGAGCCCGCGAGGAGCACGGACACCACCGTCACTAGGGACCAGATCTTTCTACTGCGTCTGCTCAAAGAACCTCTCAAGAATCTTACACGCGGCCATGGGGTCTGAAGCCCGGCGGCGCTCGCTTCCTTTCAACCCAGCCTGCCTCATTTCAAGTTCCGCCTCTGCGCTCGTGAAAGACTCGTCCACAAAATAGACCTCCAGACCGTGCGATTCGATGCAGATGCCGAGTTTCCGACAGACGGCGGCCATCTTCGTTTCTCCTTCCACATCCAACGGTAGGCCTATCACGACTGAATCCGCGTGCTCGCGGGTTGCCAGTTCGGCGATGGCTGCCGCGTCCTTTGCAAGCACGCCCGCTGCCTGCAGGGTGCCTCTTGGAGAGGCGATCCCATGCTCGGCTTCTCCGACAGCGAGCCCAATACGCGCGCCGCCGAAGTCGACACCGACGCACCTCAACTGCGAAAGGCCTCCAGCAACTCTTCTTTAACGCCGGGGGCGCAACTGACCGCTTCGTTGGATAGTTCTTCTCTTCCGCGAAAGTCGGTAAATGAGCCGCCTGCCTCGCGCACGATGACAGCCATCGCACTGATGTCCCAACGGTTGACGATCGGGTCGACCATTGCCTCGACACGGCCGGTCGCGACGAGGGCGTGGCCATATGCGTCGCCCCACCCGCGTGTGCCGAGAGCCCGTTCGGCAACGGTGAGCATCGGACGGAGCCTTCCTGCTGCCTCCATGCTGTGCAGGCTCCCGGTGCACAATATCGAGTCTTCGATCCGCGTCTTCTGTGACACGCAGCACGGTCTGTCCTGCCAGAAACAGCCGTCGCCCTTTTCGGCGTAAATGGTCTCTCCAAGCGCAGGCATATGACAAACGCCCAAGACCGGCTCGCCGTCCTGCTCGTAGGAGATCAGAACTGCGTATGCAGGAACACCAGCGATGAACGACTTCGTCCCGTCGATCGGGTCAACGACCCACTGGTCCGGTCGTTGCACGCCGCCCTGCTCTTCGCCGAGGACCGCGTCGTCAGGATAGCGCTCAGCGATACGCCTCCGGACGAAGGCCTCGGCCTCCCTGTCTGCGACTGTGACGGGCGACTCATCGGCCTTTCTCTCGAAGGGGACGCCGTTGCGGAAGTGCGCGAGCGTGAGGTTCCCAGCAAGGCGCGCCGTCTCTACTGCAAATCCGAGCCGAGGGGACATTTCGCCCTAGTTTGACGCATGCGACCCTTGGGCTAGGCCGGTGGAACAAAGGCCGAACAACCGATGTTCTATAATATAGAAGACGGGGGCGTCAGGGTTCGACAGAGCCGGACCGACCTCCAGTTGCGAGCCGAGGCGCCGCTGGCCTCGTAAAAAGCGGCAAACAAAGCAACTGCGAACGACAACTTCGCTTACGCGGCCTAAAACCGCCGCGGGCCCTCCGGAACCGTTCCGACCGGGAACGGAGCCAGCCTAGCAAAAGTCGGATCGTACGGCGTGGCTTCGGCCCGTAGCGCGCCGTCCTAAAACAACCGGGCTAGGTCGGCGTGCGGCGAGTCCGCAGGCTTTGCACCCGACCGAAACACTAACTGTGGAAGACGCTCGTGGATACTGATGGTACGGCGGTTTTGGAACGGGGTTCAATTCCCCGCGCCTCCACCAGAATTTGACAAAGCGACGGCCTCCGGAAAGGAGGCCGTCTTGACTTTTCCCAACGAGGAAAAAACTACTTCTCGTCTTTCGCCGCAGCCTGTTCGCCCTCTTTTGCCTCGCCCTCTGCGGCTTCGCCTTCTCCGGCCCCGCCCTCTGCAGCTTCGCCCTCTGCGGCCTCGCCCGCTGCGGCTTCCGTACCCGGAACTTCGAGGCTGACTGCGCGCAACGGCGTGGTGGTCGCGACGAGCGCGTCGGGCGGCAAGTGCGTCTCTACGCCGGCCGGGAGTGCCACCTGGGACACCACGATCTTGTCGTTGTCACCCAGTTCGCTAACATTGACAGTGAGCGAATCAGGGATGTCCGCGGGTTTCGCGTAGATTTCGAGAGTGACCATCGGCGTCATGAGCGACGAGCGCTTTTTGACGACCGACTCGGGCGTGCCGACAAAGTGGACAGGCACGGCGATGCGGATGATGTCGTTGTCCTGCACCTCTTGAAGGGTGAGGTGAACGATGCCGCGGGAAATGGAGTCGCGCTGCACGTCTTTAACGACGACCTTGACCTCCTTTGCCTCGGAATCGACAGAAACGCCGAAGACGGCAACACCGCCTGACTTGCGGAGTGCCGCGCGGACTTCTTTCTGAGGTGCCTGAATGAGTCGTGTGCCTTTGCCTTTGACGATCAACGCCATAGGGAGGATGCCTTTCGCCCTGAGCCTTCTGACATCAGCGCTTGACGCGCGCTCACGACTGTGGACCTGCAACGTAGCCATCTAATTCCTCTGAGGAAGCCGGCCCGGCTGGGCCGCAAGGGTTCAATTATACCGAAACGCCCCTTTCGGCGAGGGACTCACGGCTTCGTCCAGGCCTCGTAAAAGCGGCGGCGCGCCTCCTTTGCACGGGCCACGCACTCGTCGCCGACGGCGTTAATGTGCCCCATCTTTCTTCCCTCGCGCGCTTCGGTCTTCCCGTACCAATGGACGAAGACGGAAGGATCTCCCTGGATGGCTGCCCTGGCTCCTTCGCGAAAGTCGCCGGCGCCAGGTTGGCCAAGCAGATTGGCCATGCAGACGTCGACGCCTTTCGGCTCTGGGACGGGGAGACCGAGCACGAGACGGACGTGGGCCTCGAACTGGCTGACACCGCCCCAGTCGAGCGTATAGTGTCCGGTGTTGTGTGGGCGTGGAGCGATCTCGTTCACGAGGAACTCGCCGTCTTCCGACTCGAACAGTTCGACACCAAAAAGGCCATAGCCGTCGACCGCTTCGACCGCCTGGATCGCCACCTCGCTCGCGTCTACGTTTGCTGGAAAGACGAGATCGCAGACGTGGTCTGTCTGTATGGTCTCCATCGTCGGGAAGCACGCCGTCTGTGTCTTCGAACGACAGACAATGACTGCCAGTTCGCGCTTGAACTGCACAAACTCCTCTGCAAGCCAGTTGCCCTGCGACCAAAGCGGCTTGTGCGACTCCAGTTCTCTGGCGTCGCGCGCATAGCGCGTTCCCTTGCCGTCGTAACCGCCAAAACGCGCTTTGAGGACCATCGGAAAACCAATCTCCATTTCTGCGTCGCTTTCTAGCGCAACTGCACGCGGGCTTGGAGCGCCGTATCTCTCGTAGGCACGGCGCTGCAGTAGTTTGTCCTGGACTGTCGCGAGACACTTTGTGCTAGGCGTCAGCACATTCGATGTGCCTTTGAAACCTTCTTCTACAACTGCCTCATCAATCACATCGGCGGGGATGAACTCGTTTTCGAGCGTTACAAACCGGCACGATCTGAAGACGCGCTCCACCTGAGCCACATCGTCAAGGGCACCGACAAGGTTGTCTGCGATCTGCGATGCAGGTGTCACTTCCCCCGGATCCAGCGAAAGGCACTTGAGCCCCATGCGCTGCGCAACCTGGATCGACATTCGAGCGAGCTGCCCGCCGCCCAGGAAACCGATATCGTAAGTACTCAACGCGTCGCCACCACCTGTTCGGGACGGAAGGGGAGCCGGGTCGTGTTCTCGGCATCGACGTCACGCAGGACGCCTACCAACTCGGGTCCGATGACGCGCACCCCCCGCGCGACGCATTGTTCATAGACCCATTCGATGATGGGATCGACCGGAGTGATGTCTGGGAGGGTCACGTTCATGCTGATCTGGGACTGCTGGCGCGACGGGAGTGGCAGACCGAGGGCTCGCACACCGAGAAAGCGCGGGTCGCCCTCCCTCCTTTCCTGCCGAATCGTCTTGGCAAGCGCTCGTGCCGTCGACGGGTCTGGTTCAGCGAGGTCAATGTTCATGGCGATCAGCGGGTCGCGCCAGCCGGTGACGGTTGCGCCGAGGCGCCTGTGTGCCTCTGGGGGTCCGAAATCGGGGTGCAACTCCCTCTCCAAGAGCGCACCGAAGCCTCCTTTTCGCAAGGCAGGGAGATCCGCCTCGTGTCGGCCACGCTCGGACTTTTCATAAAGGAACACTGGCAAGTCGAACTTCTCTGCGATCTCCGCGCCGAAGTCCTCGATCCAAGCCTTGAACTCCTTTGGCTTGACGCGCCCGAGAGGCACGAACGGACAGACGTCAAGTGCGCCGATGCGCGGGTGGACACCGACATGGCGGTTGAGGTCGATGCTAGGAAACGCGAGCGCGCACAGATCGAGCAGTGCGCTCTTGATGACTTCCTGCTCGCCGCTGAACGCGCTGACCGTCCTGTTATGGTCGACATCGGACTGCAGGTAGTGGACCGTGAGACCAGGCTCGTTGAGCCGCTCTTCAAATAGACGGAGGAGCCTCGTGTCTCTTCCGAACGACCAGTTTGGGACAGTGAGTACACGCAAGGTCACATACCGACGGTGTTGTATCCGCTGTCGACGAAGATGACCTGGCCGCTTACGCCCTTGCTGAGATCGGACATGAGATAGACGGCGGTTCCAGCGACCTCCTGCTGCCCAAATTCACGTTTGAGCGGGGCGCGCTGTTGGACGTATTCGATCATGCCGAGCAGGCCTTTGACGCCGCGCGCCGCTACGGTGTTCATCGGGCCGGGGCTGATGGTGTTGACTCGGATTCCCTTGACCCCGAGGTCTTGGGCGAGGTAGCGGACGGAGGACTCTAGGGCGGCTTTGGCGACTCCCATCACGTTGTAGTTGCCGACGGCGCGCGTGGAGCCGAGGTAGGACATGCACATCACGCTGGCGTCCTCGTTGAAATGCGGCTCGAGAACTCGGCACAGTGCTACGAGCGAGTAGCAAGAGACGTCGAGGGCCGTCGCGAAGCCCTCGCGAGAGGTCTCGATGAAGCGCCCCTCAAGGTCTTCGCGCAGGGCATAGGCCGCCGAGTGGACGAGAAAGTCGATCTTGCCGAACTCCTCCTGCACGTGCGAAGCAAGCGTGTCGAGTTGCGAGTCGTCGCTAAAGTCCACGGTGAGCGGATACATCGCTTCGTGCTCGTCTGTCAGTTTCTTCACGCGCTCCAGCATGCGCTCGTTCTGTGCGCCGACCCCTACCACCGCGCCATGTTGTGCTGCCGCTTCTGCGCACGCCCAGCCGATGCTGTTCTTGTTGGTGACATTGAGGACGAGGCCCTTCTTGCCTTGCAGGAGCATGGGGCAATTATGGCAAGAAAAAAAGGCGCCCCTCGGTCGAGTGGCGCCCAATACCCGTTGTCTGCTTTCGCCGACTTGCTTTGTTGCGGTTGCGTTGTGTCCTTGGATTGAATTCTTGGGCGCACCCCGTAAGGACCATGGGCGAACCAATACAAATATCGGGGCGCCAGACTGGCATCTTTAGGAGGCTGCGGCCCGTGAGAGTACTGGGTTTTTCCACATAGGGCGGCTAGGCTCGCCATGGTATCATTTGTGCCTACGGACAGATGGCTGAGTGGTCGAAAGCGCCCGCCTGCTAAGTGGGTAAAAGGCGATAGCCTTTTCCAGGGTTCGAATCCCTGTCTGTCCGCCAGATTTTCGGTTGTATAATGAGGGTCTGTAGTTCCATGTTTCGGTGCTTCACGTTACTCACTGCGGCGGCGTTGCTGACCAGCATCGTCGCGGCTGGCCCCCTTGACGACTTCGCTGCCGCCCGCCAGGAAAACGGCATTATCGGTACGACCTCATATGAAGGCTTGATGTCGCTCGACAAAGAGACCGTCGTGGAAGTCTCCGGGAAAGTGTCGGGCTCGATGACGAGCCAGGACGGCACGGCGACACTGATCGTCAAGATCGGGAAGTCAAGTTTCGTCGTAGATGCGCCTTCTGTGCCGCAATGGGTCGCAGTGGGCGCTTCCGATGGACGCTTCATAGTCAATGCGAAGCCCGGACAGAACGGCGGATCGCCGTCGCTCACACTTATTGTTTCCATCACAGAGCAGGATGCAGTCAACCTCGAGAAAAGGCTGCAGGACGAGGCGGACTACCGCAAGCAGGTCGAACTGCAGCAGAAGGCGGAAGAGCAGCAGAAGATCGACGAGAGCCACAAACTTCCCTCGCTGACGTTCCAGATGGGCGTCAACGACAAAACGATTACCGACAAGATCGCAGCGCTCGTGCCGGACTATGCGGCGATCGTCCAGAAGAACAACAAGAACCTCTCTGCTGGGCAGGCGAGATTCATCGCGGAGTGCGTGCTAGCCTACTCGTCGCAATACGGCGTCGACGCGCGGCTGGTGATGGCCCTCATCAAGAACGAGAGCGGCTTCGACCCAATGTCTACAAGTTCCGCAGGGGCCCAAGGGCTCGGACAGTTGATGCCGGAGACTTCGCGGTCGCTGGGGATCGCCGATCCTTACGATATCGAGGCGAACATCTATGGCACGGTGCGGACGCTCCGCGGCCATTTGGACAGAGAGGGCGCTGACGCGGGTTCGACTTATCAGCAACTGTCGCTTGCGCTCGCTGCGTACAACGCAGGATCTGGCGCGGTCAAAAAGTACGGTGGAGTACCTCCCTACCCAGACACGATGGCCTACGTTCAGCGCGTCATCGCCACTTACCGAAAACTCGCCGGCGTATGATCTCCTGGGACGACTTTGAAAAAGTCGAGGTGCGCGTGGGCACTATCGTTCGCGCAGAAGAGTTCCCCGAGGCACGAAAGCCAGCCTACAAACTGTGGGTGGACTTTGGCGTAGCAGGCGTGCTCCGGTCGAGCGCACAGGTGACCGCCCTCTACTCGCTGGACGACCTCGTCGGACGCCAGGTCGTGGGAGTCGTCAACTTCCCTCCCAAGCAGATCGGGCCGTTCATCAGCGAGTGCCTCGTTACCGGATTCGCGAACCCAGAGGGCCACGTTGTGCTGTGCATGCCGGAGAGAGAGGTCGAGAACGGTTCGAGGCTGTTTTAGGCCGGGGCTGCCCGAGTAGACTTGACCCATGTTGATCGCAGCGTTGGTCATGCTCCCTATGGCGCAGGGCGTCGCCGCGCGCGTGGTGATCATGAACGCCACTCTGGCCGGCAAGCCGTACGGAAAGGTCTCGTATTCACGTGGGATCGTTGCGGGCAAGGGAATGGAGCGCACGACAAGGATGGAGGTCGAAGACGGGGACGATAAGTACACGATTTCGGAAAAGAGGGTGTATTCGAACGGCGGCGTCCCGACCACCGTCACGCGGACGATCACCAAAGGCGACAAGATCATCAACATCTCACTACGATACGAGGGGCACACGGCGGTCGTGACATACGGCGAGGGCTCGCGCAACGAGACTGAAACCTTCAAACTCGATGAGGAAGGCGCGACGATCGCGGACGAGAGCCAGTTCTGGTTCTTCGGCAACCCGCCCGACAAGGGCAGCAAGTCGACGTTTTGGGAGTTCTCGCTCGATCAGGGCAAGTGGGTCAAGCAGGAAGTCAAGTACGAAGGGACGGCAAGGCTCAAGGTCGGAGAAAAGACAGTGGACGCGTACCGGATCAGCATCGGCAAAGACGTCAACTTCTACGTCGACGAGTTCGGCATGCCGTACAAGTCGGTGCAGCAGACTCCCAGCGGTACGCTCACCTTAGAGCGCACTGACCTCCCGCCGGGGGACGAAGATTGATCCGCGTCTGCGTTGTGGGCGCACTCGGTCGAATGGGATCGGAGTCGGTGCGCGCTATAGAAGCCGACCCGGAGATGAGCGTCGCTCTGGCAGTCGACAAATCGGGCGACGTTTCGTCGCTGCCCGACCCTTTGACTGACTGTGACGTCTTGCTCGAGTTCACGCACGCCGACAGCGCGACCAAGCACGCGTGCATCGCGGCGCGCTCTGGCGTCGCGCCCGTCATAGGCGCGAGCGGGCTATCGGCCGCTCAGCAGGACGAGGTCGCTGGCGCCTGCCGTGAGGGCCAAGTGGGGGGGGTCCTCGTTCCGAACTTCGCGATCGGCGCGGTGCTGATGATGCGCTTCGCTTCGGAGGCGGCGAAGTGGCTGCCCAACGCGGAGGTTATCGAAATGCACCACGACAAAAAGGCGGACGCTCCTTCCGGCACGGGGATCAGGACCGCGGAACTGATCGCTTCGGCACGAAAGAAGGAGCGCAACCCTGATCCAACTCAGGTCGTGAAGTTTGACTGTGCGCGGGGCGCCGTGGTCGAGGACGTGCCGGTGCACTCTGTGGGGCTACCGGGCCTGGTCGCGCACCAGGCCGTGATGTTCGGTGGAGAGGGTGAGGTGCTGACGATCCGTCACGATTCCTTGAACCGGCTCTCCTTTATGGAAGGGGTGAAACTCGCGATCCGGCGCGTGAGAGACCTGGACGGGTTTTTTGTAGGTTTGGACGCGTTGATGTGACGCGCTTGTATAATATGAAGGGCATCGGGGTGATCCCGGGGGCTTTGTTTGAAAGTAGAGGTGAAAATGAGAGCGGCTTATTGGACGGGCTGGAGCGTGCTGGGGCTCCTGTTTGCCTGGGGGTGCGCAGGTGGTAGCGGATCGAGTGGAGCAGACACTAGCAAGTCCTTAGGAGAGATCCAGATAGACGCGGTCTTCGCTCCTGCGACGAGAATTATCCCTGGGTACGCCGATACGGTCGAAGTCGCAGTGACGCCGCCTAACGGCGTCGATCTGCCTATTGGTACGCCTCAGACCTTCAATCTGACGAGGACATCGGCGTCCATGCTGATGCAAAACCTCCAGCCCAGTTCGGCACCCTACCGAATCGTCGCGCGGGCGGTCACAAGCGGCACTGTGGTCGGCAGCACAACACGATCAGCGTTCGTGACCGCGAATAGCCACGTCGTCATTGACGTGTCCGCCAACTTGCAGACGGCCGTCAGCGACATTGTCATCGAGGGCCCGTCGACCGTTTCATCGACGGATACGACCGTGCAGTTCACCGCGCACGCGCGCGATGCGAACGGGCTGACGCTTTTTTCCGGCAGTGGCTTTGAATGGACAAGTTCCGCCGGGCAGATACTGTACGTCGACGTCGACACGGGGCTCGCAATCCCGCTCAAACTCGGCACTTCTAAGATCACTGCAAGACTGAAGGGGACTACATTGACAGATTCACTGGACGTCACCGTCGAGAGCAGTACGACGGTAGGGGTCTCGCCCAGCAGCGTTACGCTGGCACCCGGGCAGCTCCAAGAGTTTAAGGCATCTGTCGCCGGAGGCGGATCTGTCCTGTGGGGGATTGACGAGAGCAACGGAGGCAAAATCAATGGCAACGGACTCTATATCGCTCCGGCGGTAAGTGGGACGTACCACGTGCGTGCAACAAGCATCAACGACCCCGCCGTTTCCGAGACCGCAACGGTCGTTGTGTCGGGCGGCGGATCTGGACAGACCGTAGTCTTGCATCCTGCCGGCGCAGATAGGTCAGCAGTCAATGCTATCTGGAACGGGAAGGCCGTGGGGTTTGTGTCCCAATCCTTGATTCCGGCTCCTGCAGTCTGGCCAGGAACAACGCCGACATGGACAGATTATTCAGCCAAGATTGGTGGGTCAGGACAGATTCTCGGAGCTAACGGAAGCAGCATAGTCGGGCAAACAGCGTCCGGCACTCCTTTCCTCTACATCGAACCACCAGGAACCAAAGTCGATTTGAGCGCTTCCGGCTCCCTGGCAGGGACAGTCAACGCCGTGGCCGGCAACGTACAGGTCGGATCGTCGACGTTCAGTTCTGGAACCGTCTCAATGCTTTGGTCCGGTTCGGCCGCCTCCGCCGTCAACCTCAACCCGTCTGGGGCGACTTCTTCTGTGGCCTATGGCACGGACGGCAGCCAACAGGTGGGATCTGCTGTATTCGGCGCAATCGGCAGAAGGGCGGGGCTGTGGTTCGGAAACTCGGCTTCCTGGATTGACTTAACGCCCCTGGACTCTACCGGGGCGTCAGAAGCACGCGGAGTCTCCAACGGCGTGGAAGTCGGTTACGCGACGTTTGGTAACACCGTAGAGGCGGGCAGGTGGTCTGGAACCGCCTCGTCGTGGGTCAACATGCACCCACTTGTCGCTGGAGGCTCAATGGCCCTCGCCATTGAAGGGCAAGACGTGGTCGGCTGGTTCGACTTCGACTCTTCCGGTCAGTCCGCGGTGATATGGGTGGGGCCATTCGATTCGACTTCCAAGATCATCGACCTTCAAGTGTTCCTTCCTGCGATGTACAAGTCATCAATTGCGACTTGCATAGGGCACTCCGGGTCGACGACCTACATCGGTGGAATCGCCTATACGAGCCCCTCTGACCCTGGTCAAGCCGTTTTGTGGATTTCTGGCTAGATTCTTGCCCTGAAAGCGTGCGCGGTTGCGCCGCCTACCTTCGGCAGGACGCAACCACGTCGGATTGAGTGGCTTTGCACCACGGGCTCAATCGCGCACTAAGCGGTCGTGCACGGCGGGGAGGGTGGGGTACTGACGATCCGGTGCGACCCTCTGAGCAGGCTTTCGTTTATGGAGGGGGTAAAGTTGGCAATTCGACGCGCGAGAGACCTGGACGGGTTTGTTGTCGGCCTTGACGCGGTAATGTAGTTCCACTTACTGCGAAATCGAACTCTCGATCGCGCCGAGTGCGTCAGACAGTTTGAGCGGAGACGTAGATCATGGGACAAGGGAAAAGGGCCTGGCTGCTCGCTACGATCGTCGTA
>OBLQ010000052.1_pt1 | contig 35923 bp, 31 predicted proteins | sample 1519881 | NCBI WGS metagenome assembly OBLQ01 (sample SAMN01911456, study PRJEB22533) | soil metagenome | biome: Soil | place: Malaysia | collected 2012-04-30 | depth DG_metagenome m | reverse complement strand
TTAGTTTCGCCGTAATAGACGAAGGGATACCAAAGGTAACCAGGAAACGCGGCCACGAATACGGTTATGGTAACGACGACCCCAGCCGCGGTGAGTAGATAACGCCGAAGCTTCGATGGCGGTCGCGGCTCGGTCGTATCAAACAGGCCCACAAGGATCCCCGAAACTCATATTTGGCGCTTGAATAGCGCGATGCTGGCCGCAATCATCGCGACCGAGAAACCTGTTAAAAGTAGCACGTCCATGTAAATCCCTTCAATCCCGGTGTTCTTCACGGTAAGGTTCCTCAGCGCATGAACGGTGTAGGTAAACGGATCGACGACCGACATCCACCGAAGCCACTTCGGAAATCCCTCGATGGGCGAGATCGCGCCTGATGGGAAAAATAGCAGCATGTTCAAGACACCGAAGACGGCGCGCGGAACCAACGGATCGTCCACGCGAACCATCGCGACGAACATCAAGCTAATCATGGCTATCGATGCAACTAGGGTGACCAGACTGAGATACAGCAGCCGCATTGGGTCCCACAAACCCGGTATGCCCACGATCATCCCGCCGATCACCACAATCGACATGCCAGCCATGAGTCCCTTCAGAGCGCCCGCGCCAATTAGGCCCATTACGAGTTCGGTCTTGCGGATCGGCGTGAGCAGATAACCCTCGTGCAGTCCGCGGGACTTGTCGTCGATAAACGTGATACCTCCGCCGATCATGGCCACGATAAAGATGGCCATGGCCGTCGAGCCTGCCAGAAGATACTTGGCGTATTCAACGTACGGATAGACTTCCACAACATCGAGTTGCACCTTGCCCGCGAGGCGAGGCTGCACATCCGGCGCGTTGAGCGCCGTTACCATGCTCTGGAGTGTCTGCACGATCGAATTCGCCATCACCTGGTCGGTGTTGTCCTCGCTGAACGCGATTCGCGGCCGATCGTGTTGATAGTAGCGGCGCGAGAAGTCGCGGGGCAGCATAACGACACCACGGACGAATCCGGCGCGAAGGTCGTCGACCGCGCGCGCTTCCGAGTCGTAGTCCACGACACGGAAAGTCGCAGGTCCGGCGGCGACGCCATCGAACATCTCTCGAACTCGCCGCGATAAGACCGAATGGTCCTGGTCGACGACGGCGATCTTCGCGCCTTTGATCTTTCCGCCGAACGCGTAGCCCAGCACGATGAGTTGAACGAGGGGAAAGATCATCGAGCTCATCATCAGCGCGGGGCTGCGGAAAAACTTGCGCATGTCGCGTTCGATGAGAGCCGCGATGCGAGACAGTTTCACAGAGGTCTGCCCTCCGGATGGCCACAGAAAGACGCCAAACGTTTTCTCCTAGCGGTAAAAGTGACTGATGTCATAGGTAGCCGCGTGCGTCGTGTCGCGCAACTCGCTCCCCGTGTAATGCAGAAACACGTCATCGAGCGTGGTGCTCTGCACGGTCACCCTGCGAACCGTTACGCCCCTCTCGCGCGAGAGATCCATCAGGGCCGCGACTGTGGCGGGCCCGTTCTGCGAGGCGATGTGCACCACGTTGTCGTGCTTCGTGACGGCCTCGGCATGCGCCAGTCCCTTCAACTGTTCCATCCAATCGTCGGGTGCCCCTTCGAACTCCGCTTCCACTACCTCGGTACCCGGGATACTGTCCTTGAGCCGCGAGGGCGAATCGAGCGCGGCGAGCTTGCCGTGGTCCACGATGGCGATGCGGTCGCACAGCTTGTCGGCTTCGTCCATGTAATGCGTGGTCAGCAGGATGGTCAGCTCCGATTGCTTCCGCAGCGTGCGGATCATCTCCCATACATTTGTGCGCGAGACGGGATCGAGGCCCGTGGTCGGTTCGTCGAGGAACAATATTCTGGGCGAGTGAACCAGGCCGCGCGCGATCTCCAAGCGGCGGCGCATGCCGCCCGAAAACGTCCGGACCAGAGCGTCGCGAAATTTCGCCAGGTCGACCGACTCGAGCAGCGTATCGATCAAGGCCTGGCGCGAGTCCGGCGGGACGCCGTAGAGCTTGGCGTGAATCAACATATTTTCGTTGGCGGTCAGCTCGGGATCGGACGTGAACGCCTGGGGGATTACGCCGAGAGCGTGCCGCACGCCATCCGGGTCGGTGCGAATGTCGTGCCCATCGATGCGTGCCGTGCCGGAGGTCGGCGGGGTGAGCGTAGTCATCATGCGAATCAGCGTCGTCTTTCCTGCGCCGTTGGGACCGAGAAGGCCGAAAATCTCCCCGTGCGCGACGTTGAAGCTGACATCGTCGACAGCCACAAGGTCGCCGAACTTCTTGACCAGATGGTCGACTTCGATCGCTTGCATACGGGACTATTCCTCACGCCTCAGAACCGCGCGAGCCAGCTCTTACGATTCGGTGGTGGCAGCAGCACGGTCGCCGTCATGCCCGTAAAGAGCCGGCGGCCCTCGTTGGGCAGCGAGACCTTGATAGCGAACGTTTTGATGTCGCGCTTCGTGCGGCTGACGTCGCGCTGCGTGGCGTAATCGTTCTCCGCCCCTTTGAAAAACACCTTTCCTTCCAGCACATCTCCTGAGGGAAGCCTTACGCGCAGCGTCTGGCCAAACTGAATCGAGTCGATGTAGCTCTCCTCGACGTTGGCTCTCACCCACAGATGATCAATGTCGACTACGATGACGATTGGTGAGCCCTGCGCTACAACCTCCCCCTGCTTCGCGACCCGTACGGAAACGATGCCGCCCATGGGCGCGTAAATCCTTGTGTAACCCAGTTCGGTGGCAGTCTCGGCCTCCGCAGCTCGGGCCTGTTCAAGTTGCGCGATCGCGGTTGCGACCTCGCTCTGGCGCACCTCCACCTGCTTGCGATTGGCCTGCGCGACGCCGAGCGCCGCTTCCTGCGCGCGGACAGAGTCCTCGAGTGCTTTGACGTTTGCCTGTGCCCCCTTGAGGGCTGCCTCGGCATGATCGCGGTCCTGTGCCGATGCAACGCCGCTTTCGAACAGTTTCGTCATCCGGTCGTAATCGGTCTGATCGCGCCAAAGGCTGGCGCGAGCCTGCTCGAGCTGCGCGTGGCTCGACGTGAGCAGCGCCTGCGCTTGCTGAAGCGATGCGCTGGTTTGGTCGTTGGTCAAAGTATAGTTGTGATTCGCCTGGCGAACCTGGGCTTCGAGACTCGCGACATTCGCTTTTGCCGCCGTTAGACTCGCCTCCAACTGCTTCGGGTCCAACTCGGCGATGAGATCTCCCTTTTTCACCTCGGAGCCTTCGTCCACTGTCAGGCGGATGATTCGACCGGTGATCTGGGGGCTCACGATCACTTCGTTGCCATCCACGATGCCGGTCAGCGGAATCTCTCTGCCTCGGGGTGTAGTGAATAAATAGATGCCCAACGCCACGAGAAATACAAGAACCACCAGAACGATAAACTTACGGCCTGTCATCGGGAACGCGCTCCGGTGCGCACGACGGCGTGGTGCAGGAAATCGAGCAAAGCCCGCTTTCGCGCTGCGATCGCCTGCGGTGCGAGCAGGTCGCGCCCGAGGACTCGGCTCACGAGGGGGGCGGCGGCAAAGTAGGAGGTCGCCATGCCCAGCGTAATGAATGCCGTCTGGTCGGGGTCGACCCTGCGAAATGCTCCCGCGTCGATCCCTTCCTCAATCGTGCGGGCCAGGTGGCGGTGTAACGGCCGGAAATATTCGCGCACCATCCAATCGAACGTACGGCTTGCCTCCATCCCCTCCCGCTGCACCAGCCGTGGATAGTTGGGGTGCGAGGCAAGGAAATCGAAATAGCCGGTCACGTAGCCGAAAAATTTTTCGCGTGGCGAAAGGCCCGTTCCGGGCAGGGCGAGAACCCGGCTGCGGAACTGCCTCAGCAGATTTTCGAGAACGGCGCGATGCAGGCCGAGCTTATCTCCGAAGTAATAGTAGAGCATGGCCTTGTTCGCGTGCGCGGCCGCGGCGATTTCTTCCGTGCGCGCGCCTGCCAGGCCCTGCGCCGCAAAATGCCGCTCCGCTGCGGCCAAAATGCGCCGAGCCGTCGCCGGGTCCTTCACTTTTCTGCGTCCGCGGCGCATGCTCCGTAGCTCAAATTCCCAGGCGCGACATGTATTCTTCGGGATAGCGGGCGCCGACGGCCACCCCTCGCGGTGCCACCTCGTCGATCCGGCGCAGCTCTTCCGGCGTGAACGAAATGTCGAGCGCCGCCAGATTTTGGTCGAGATACGCGCGTCGCTTCGTCCCCGGAATGGGAACAATGTCCTCGCCCCGCGAAAGCACCCAGGCCAGAGCCAGTTGCGCCGGAGTACACTTTTTCTCCGCCGCCATCTTCTCGATGAACGATACGAGCTTCAGATTCTTCTGGAAGTTATCCCCCTGGAAGCGTGGCAGCATCCGCCGGAAATCCTTGGGGCCGAAGTCCGTGCTCTTCACCTGACCTGTAAGTATGCCGCGGCCGAGCGGGCTGTACGGAACAAAACCGATACCCAGCTCGCGGCAGACGCCAAGAACTTCCTCTTCAGGATCCCTCGTCCAGAGAGAGTACTCGCTTTGAAGCGCGGTGATTGCATGCGTGGCGTGTGCGCGGCGGATCGTTTGCGCGCCAGCCTCGGACAAGCCCAGATACCGGACCTTCCCTTGGTCGATCAGGCGTCCCATCGCGCCCACCGTCTCCTCGATCGGCACCGTGGGATCCACCCGGTGCAGGTAGTAAAGATCGATCGTCGAAATCTTTAGGCGTTGAAGGCTCGCTTCGCAGGCGGCCTGCACGTATTCAGGGCGGCCATTGACGCCGAGGAAACGGCCGTCCGGACCCCGCATGTTTCCGAACTTCGTCGCCAGAATAACTTCGTGGCGGCGCTTCGCAATGGCGCGGCCCACGAGTTCTTCGTTAATGCCTCCGCCGTACATGTCGGCCGTATCGAGAAACGTGATTCCTCGGTCGATGGCATGATGAATGGTGGCAGTGGATTCTTGATCGTCAGGCGTCCCGTACGACTGCGACATTCCCATGCAGCCGAGCCCCATGGCGGAGACAATCAGCGAACTCTTTCCCAAGCGGCGGTATTGCATTGGGCCTCCTCGAACAGTCCCGATATTGTTCAACCAAACGGTTAGTTTAATTGGGCGGGCAATTCCTGTCAAGGAAGGACACCTGCGGTCGAGATCGCAGGATTGCCGGGGGCGGCCGCGGTGCGGCTAGGCTTCGAGTGCGCCACCGGAACCGGCAGGAAGGTCGATCGAATATTTTGTTCGGCTCTTTTCCCGGTAGAGTTCGAGAGCCAATTCGATGAGACGATCGATCAGCTGGGGATACGGCAGCCCGGATGCTTCCCACAGTTTTGGGTACATGCTGATCGCCGTGAAGCCGGGAATCGTGTTGAGCTCGTTGACGAAAATCCTTCCGGTCCGGCGCTCGAGGAAAAAGTCGCAGCGCGCCATGCCCGCGCCGTCGATCGCTCGAAAGGCGCGCACCGCGTAGTCCTGAAATGTGGCAACTTGCTTTTTCGCGAGCGGTGCGGGGATCACCAGCGCCGTGCCCTCTTCCAGGTATTTGGCCGTGTAATCGTAGAACTCGCGATGGGGCACAATCTCGCCCGGAATCGAAGCCCGCACCTCGTCGTTCCCGAGGACCGAGACTTCGATCTCCCGGCCGCTCACGCCCCGTTCGACGAGGATCTTCAGCGCGAATTCGGCCGCCAGGTCGAGTGCCGCAGGAAGCTCGTGTGCCGCCTTTACGCGCGTCATTCCCACGGATGAACCGAGCGTCGCCGGCTTTACAAAAACTGGAAAGCGAAACTTCTTCCTGATCAACCGCAGGATTTTAGCCCGCTCCTTCTCCCATTCCGAGCGGCGCACGGTTAGAAATGGCACGATCGGCAACCCCGCTTGTTCAAAGAGCCGCTTCTGCATATCTTTGTCCATGCCGACGGCCGATGCGAGAACGCCGGCGCCCACGTAGGGCAAACCCGCCAGCTCAAGCAGACCCTGCACTGTGCCGTCCTCTCCAAACGTCCCGTGCAGCACGGGAAACATGACGTCGACCGCGAGGCTGGGACGTTCGGCGCTTGGCGACAACGGAACGAGCGCCGCAGCGGTGGGATCAGGTGGAAGTAAAACGCGCTCACCGCACTTCAGAACTTCCGGGAGCATCTTGTGCGCACCGGTACCCACGAGCCAGCGGCCATCCTTGGTGATGCCGATTGGCACAGCTTCATACTTTTCCGGATCAAGCGCGCGGATGACGGATGTCGCCGAAGCGAGCGACACTTCGTGCTCGCCCGAGCGACCACCGAAAATTATGCCCACACGCAGCCGCTTCAGAGAACTCATTTCGACACCGACTTACGCGTTTTCGGCGCTTGGGTCCGGGTTACGTTCCTCACAGAATTTTCTTCCCCAGTCCGGAGAGAATCAGCTCCACTCCCAGAATCGCCGTCGTATTGTGCAAATCGATCACGGGATTGATCTCCACGAGTTCGAAGGACACCATTGATCGGCTGTCGGCAATCATCTCCAGCGCGAGGTGCGCCTCTCGATACGTTACGCCGCCGCGCACGGGCGTGCCGACACCCGGAGCGTCTGAGGGATCGACGAAATCCATATCGAGGCTGACCGTTACACCCGAGGTGTCGTCGCCGGCGAAGCGCAGCGCTTCGGTCATCACCTCGCGCATGCCGCGCTCGTCGATATCGCGCATGGTGAAAACGTGGACGCCCGAGTCCTTGACCAGCCGGCGCTCCTTCGCGTCAAGTTCGCGGACGCCCACCAGCGCCACGTTCCGCGGCTCGACCATCGGCTTTATGCCCGCAAGCTCGGTGAGTTCGGGCGGGCCATAGCCCATGATCGAAGCGAGCGGCATGCCGTGGACATTCCCCGATGGCGAAGTTTCTGGCGTATTCATATCGCCATGCGCGTCGAGCCAGATCATCCCGATTCGCTTCGCCTGTTTTTGAAAGTGCGCCACCACGCCGGCCGTCGTGCCGACCGCAATCGAGTGGTCGCCGCCCAAGACGAGCGGAAACAGGTCTTCGTCGAGCGTCTTCCGGACGATCTCGGCAACGCCCTTGCAGGTCTCGGAGATCTCCTCGAGATACTTCGCGTTCTTTTCACCATAGTGCTGCTCTTCCGGCTGGCGCACGCGGATGTTGCCGATGTCTTCGACTTGGCGCCCCAGCTGCTTCATCCGGGACTGCAGGCCCGCGACGCGCAGCGCCGAAGGGCCCATATCCACGCCGCGGCGGCTCGCGCCTAGGTCCATCGGCACACCGATGATGCGGATTTTCTCGGCCATTTGACGTTTTCTTTTCGCGACCCCGAGAAGCGGCGGGCCCCCGAAGGCCCCTTAAGGATAGACGCGATACAGCATGCGTGGGAAGGGGATGACCTCGCGGATGTGCTCGGTTCCGCAAATCCATGCGACCGTGCGCTCCAGGCCCAGGCCGAAGCCGGCGTGCGGCACGCTTCCATAGCGTCGCAGATCGAGATACCACTGAAATGCCTCTTCCGGCAGGTTGCTCTCGCGGATGCGCCGCAGCAAAGTCTCGTAGCTTGATTCACGCTCGCCGCCGCCGATGATCTCGCCGAAGCCCTCCGGGGCGATCATGTCGAAGCTGAGCGAAAGCTCCGGCCGCGCCGGATCGGTCGCCATATAGAATGCCTTCATGGCTGCGGGATAACGATGAATGATCACCGGTTTGTCGAACTCCTTTGAAAGCAGCGTTTCCTCATCTCCTCCGAAATCATCGCCCCACTTCGTGGGGTTTCCGGCCTTCTGCAAAATTCGGACGGCCTCGTCGTAAGTGATTCGCGGAAACGGCGGCACGACCTTTTCGAGCTTTCCGACGTCGCGCCCAAGCGTCGCAAGTTCTCGCGCGCGATTCTTCACCGCCGACTGCACCATGGCAGCGACGAGTCCTTCGCCGAGGTCCATCATGTCCTCAAGGTGTGTGTAGGCTGCCTCGGGCTCCAGCATCCAGAATTCGGTCAGGTGGCGGCGCGTCTTCGATTTCTCGGCGCGGAACGTGGGCCCGAACGTGTAGACTTTGCCGAGGGCTGCGGCCGTGGCTTCCACGTACAACTGACCGGATTGGGTGAGATAGGCCTTCTGTTCGTCGATGTAATTGACTTCGAAGAGTGTTGTTGTTCCCTCGCAGGCCGCTGGAGTGAAGATCGGCGCGTCGGTCAGTGTGTAGCTCTGGTCGTCCATGAAATTCCGCGCGGCGCGAATGGCTTCGGCGCGCGTCCGCAGGATCGAAGCCTGCCGCGGCGTGCGAATCCAGAGATGTCGCCGGTCGAGCAAAAAATCGACGCCATGCTCTTTAAGCTGAATGGGATACGGATCGGACTCCGAGACGCGCTGGACAACCTCGACCGCGCGGATGTGGATCTCGCAGCCGCCCGGCGCGCGAGGCTCGGCTTGAATCTTGCCGCTGACGATCACGCTTGATTCCTGCGTCAGGCCTTTGAGCGCGCCGAAAGCCCCGGGCTGCTCCTTTTGCGAGACAACTCCTTGCATCACTCCCGTGCCGTCGCGGAAGATCGGAAACAACAGTTTCCCCGATTCGCGCAGGTTATAGAGCCATCCGCGGATCGTGACGACCTGCCCGGCATGCTCGCCCGCATGCTCGATGGTGATGATCGGAACTCGTGCTTGTGCTTCTCGGCTCATAGATTCTTCGGAGGTGGGCATCCAGTCCGCTTCACCGAGTGCGAGCTGCGCCGGCGCTCTTCTCGTCGAGGTGTTTCTCGATCTTATCGAATGCCGCACAAATCTCATCAAACGCCGGAACACCCGGAGCACGCTCTTTCAGCTCCAGCACGAGCGGCAGCGGCTCGGTTGCGCTCGCAAACGCGCCGAGCGCAGCGGCCCAATCGATGCTGCCCTCATACGGGAGCAAGTGCTCGTCCTTGTCGCCGTGATTGTCGTGGATGTGCGTCGTTACAGTCCGCTCGCGCATCAGCTCGAATCCCGGCCCGATGCCCGATTCGATATGCGCGTGGCCGGTATCGAAGCAGAACCGCAGCTGGTTCAGGTGCGTATCCTTGACGAATTGCTGAAGCGATTCTGGAGAACCGAGTTCGTCAGGTTTATTCTCAAGCGCGATGGTCACTCCCCGCTGCTTCGCGAACACGATCAGATGCTCGAGCGAGTTGAAGGCCGCGTCGAACTTGCGAGGGTCCGCCGCCTGGCGACCGCTGCCCATGTGCTGGATGAGAAAGCGAAACGGGATTCTCTCCGCCACTTCGAGCGCCCGCTTCACTTCGTCGACTGCATCCAGGCGCCGAATGCGCTCTGGATCGGAAATCGAAATGGAAACACCGCTCTGGTGCCCCGACTCCGAGTCTCGCTCCGTGGGCGAATGCAGCGAGTGCAGTTGGAGGCCGTATTCCTCGAGAGCACTCGCGACCTCACGCACGGATTGCGCGGCGCGGTAGTTGAAATGCGAAGAGGCGCAGAAAATCTCTACCCCTGGAATGCCCGCTTGCGCGATGCTGCCCAGCAGCTCCGCGGTCAGCGGCTGGTTCACATACCGGTACGTGGAAAGAATGCGGTGCACCCCACCCCCAATGCAGCCTATCTATAGGAGTGTCTATGGTCGACGGAAATCGCGCCCGCGTCAATAGCTCGCGGACCAGCCGGCTTTTGGCGGCGGAAGCCAAGTCAACCTACGTCCATGCTCGATCACGAACAGAGCGGTGAAGGAGTTTGAAAGCAATGTGGGGAAGTCCGCTACTTTGCGAAGTAATTCACGAATGCCAGTGCCACCAACGCGCCGGTGAAGAGAGCGACCGCCAACCAGCGCGACATCGTCCGATGGCCCCTTCGCGACTCGCGCGTGCCGTTGGCAACCCGCGATTTGGTGCTTTGACCGCTTCCCGCAGCGCGGGCCCGGTCCCTGTTTCCCGGTTTCATCGCATTCGATGGTAACGTCGCGCGTGCACGCGCATGAACTCCCGGCGCTGCCGCAGTTCGCAAAAGTAAATTGCAAAGGCTGACACGTCATCGAACGTGCCACGACTGCCGTACCGGGCGTGGCGGCCCGGTCAGGAAGCGTCTTTGAGTGCGGATGAAGTGCAACAGAATGCGTGGTTACGCCGCCGGAGGCGCAGCGTCACGCTTGGCCGACCTGGTGTACCGCTCGTGTCAGGCCGCCTCGGGAAGAAATTCGACCTTGAACGACCCAGGCACCAGCCCCGCCGCCGCTCCGCGCGAGAGCAATTCCTGCACGGCGCGCCTGCCCTCTGCACCGTAGTCGAGCGTCCAGCGGTTCACGTACATGCCGACGAATTTGTCGGCGAGCCCCGGGTCCATATCGCGCGCGAACTGCATGGCGTATTCGAGCGCTGCCTCGCGGTGCTCGAGCGCGTAACTCACGCTCTCGCGGATCACGCGCGCCACCTGACGACCCAGGTCCACAGCCAGGCTCCGCCGGATCGCGTTCGCGCCGAGCGGGAGCGGCAGGCCGGTCGAATCTTGCCACCATTGGCCGAGATCCACCACGCGATGCAGCCCGATCTGCGAGAAAAGCAACTGTCCCTCGTGAATCAACAGACCCGCTTCCACTTCCTTTGCCTGGACCGCGTCCAGAATCTTGTCGAACGGCATCGTCACCGTTTCGACGCCCGGCTCGAAGAGCTTCAGCGCTAGGTAGGACGTCGTAAGCGTTCCCGGCACGGCGATTTTGCGTCCCGCCAGGTCATCTTTCTTGATCGGCCGCGCCGACACCACAATCGGGCCGTATCCCTCTCCGAAACTGGCGCCGCAATCCAGCAGGACGTATTTGTCTGCGATGAACGCGTAACCATAAAAGCTCACGGCGGTGATGTCGTATTTTTCCTGGTGCGCCGCCTGGTTGAGCGTTTCGATATCGGAAAGGACGTGCGTGAATTTCACTCCCGGAAGGCGGACCTTGCCGGTCGCCAGGGCATAAAACATGAAAGCATCGTCGCTGTCGGGCGAATGTGCGAGGCGAAGCGAGACTGTTTCCGGTTGGGCTGCCGGTGTCGACATTTTGGTTACCGTCCTGGCACTCAGCGGAAGCTCCCCCGCCGCAGCACGCCGGAGACACCTGAAGCAGGAGCTGCCGTGTCCGCCGCGCTGCAACTGAAACCAGAGATGCCTTCCGTGAGGGCGTTTTTCTGTGCGAACGTCAAATAAAAACGGTTAAGGATACCACACCGCGTCGCCACGCGTATAGTTTTGCCACGCGCGAGAGCCCGACGCGTGCGATGCTATACTTTCGCTGAAATGTACGCGCGCAAGCTGGTTGCGGAGATGACCGTTGGCGGCGAGAGGCGGCCCGTGCCGCTCGATTGGCTCGATAGTTTCTGCATGCGAAATTTTACGGGTTCGGCGGAATTTGACGACACTCTGCCAACTGGCGAAGGGCGCGTGGAGGCCGGGTTGCGCGTGGATCCGGCGCGACTGGCCGCGGCGATGACGGAATGGTTCACGAAACGCGGGAAGGGAAACGGCAAGCCGGTCGTGGTGGAGATTCGCGAGGCCGGGTGAGTGGCGAAATCGGGCGCGTGGCGATCGATAGTTAGCGCTCGCTGGAGGCAAGAGAGGTTTGGCGTTCGCGGGCGAGCTTGTTTGCGCCGCCCGCGAGGGCGACTTTGATCGTCGGCAGGGCGGCGCGCGCGGCCGCTTCTCCGGCAGCGACGAGCTGCGGCGTCTTCTCGAACTCGTACCATAAAACGTTGTGGACATCCGGCTCGATGAGGATGTCGGTCGCAGCGCGCCACGGTTGCACCAAATGGGTTTGAATGATCGAGAATGACCGGCTGATGATTTCGATGGTGTTGCGCGGCTTCTCGTCGAGCAGTCCCGGATCGAGGTAGACGGAGATTACGAGTTCGGCGCCGAGTTCTCGAACCGCGACTGCCGGAGCCGCTTCCGTTAGGAAGCCGTCCGCGAGAATGTGGCCGCGATATTCGATTGGCATGAAAAGCCCTGGATAGGCGCACGAAGCGCGCAGCGCCGGGCCAATTTCGCCGTCGGTGAAATGGACGGGTTTTCCCGTGACCAGGTCCGTGGCGACGATGCTCAGGGGAATTTTCATGTCGCTGAAATAATGGGCGGGTGTGAACTTGTGCAGGAAATGCTCGAGGCGCTCGTTCGTCGCCATGCCCATGCGCGAAAGCGTCCAGCGGCCGAAATCGCGGAAATGCGTCGCGCGCCCCTGGCTCTCCATGAGTTCGAGCGGCGTTCCGCTTGCGTAGGTTGCGGCGACGAGCGCGCCCACGCTCGTACCGGCGATGAAGTCGATCGGTATCTGATGTGCTTCGAAGACCCGGAGCACGCCGATATGCGCGATGCCGCGCGCGAACCCGCCTCCAAGAGCGACGCCTATTTTCGGGCGCTCGCTATCGCCGGCGTAGGCGAACGATCGCAGGCCCCGCAGGGCTTTCGTGAACCAGTTCGATGCGGTTCCCATCCGGCGCCCCTCTCGCTAACGACGAATGTAGCAAATTTTGGGCAGAGCGAGGCGTTTCCCGTTGACCCACGTTAGCGCTTTTGCAACCATGGGCGAGCGAGGTTTCTCTCCATGAGACGCCCGATCCAGAAAGCAGCCGTGCTCGGAGCTGGGACAATGGGCGCGAGAATTGCGGCCCATCTCGCCAATGCCGGCATCCCCTCCTACCTGCTCGACATCGTTCCGGCTGAAATAAACGCCGAGGAAAAACGCAAGGGGCTGACACTCGAAAGCCCGGCCGTGCGCAACCGGATCGTGCTCGCGGGACTCGAGGCGACCAAAAAGGCGCGGCCGGCCGCGCTTTTCACCCCGGAGACGGTTCGGCTCGTCACGGCGGGTAATTTCGAAGACAACCTCGCGTGGTGCGGCGAGGCAGACTGGATCATCGAAGCCGTCGCCGAAGATCTCGAGATCAAGCGCAGGCTTTTGGAGCGCGTCGAGGCCGTGCGCAAGCCCGGGACGATCGTGACATCCAACACTTCCGGTCTGCCGATCCGACGGATCGCCGAAGGCCGCTCCGAAGATTTTCGCCGACACTGGGCGGGCACGCATTTCTTCAACCCGCCGCGTTACATGAAATTGACCGAGCTGATTCCCGGCCCTGAGACGCTGCCGGAAGTGCTCGCGGCGCTCACAGAGGTCTGCGACGTGCGGCTTGGCAAGGGCGTTGTGGTGGCGAAGGACACGCCCAACTTCATCGCCAACCGCATCGGCACGTTTGCGATTCTGAATGCGATGCGGCAAATGGAAGTCCTCGAACTGACGATCGAGGAAGTAGATGCGTGCACGGGACCCGCCATCGGCTGGCCCAATTCGGCGACGTTTCGCACGGCCGACATCGTGGGGCTCGATGTGCTGGTCCACGTGGTGCGCAACATCTACGAGAACGCGCCGGAGGACGAATCGCGCGAGATGTACCGCATACCCCCGCTTGTGGAAGCGATGATCGCGAGGAAGTGGCTCGGCGAAAAGACGGGCGGCGGCTTTTATCAGCGCATCAAGAAGGGCGGAGAGGCGGAGATTCTGACGCTCGACTGGCAAAAGCTGGAATACCGCCCCCGGCAGAAGGCGAAATTCGGCTCGATTGAGGCGGCGAGGCCAATCGAGGACACGCGCGAGCGGCTGCGCGCGCTGCTGACGCCCGCGCTCGAAGGCAAGGGCGGTGACAAAGCAACCCGCTTCCTCTGGGCCAGCTTCGGCGAGACGTTTCTTTACGCCGCGCGGCGCATCCCAGAAATTGCGAATCGTATCGTGGACGTGGACCGCGCCATGCGCTGGGGATTCGGATGGGAGCTTGGGCCGTTCGAGATGTGGGACGCGCTCGGAGCCGAGCGCGTGGCGAAGGCGCTCGAGCGCGACGGGAAACAGCTGCCGCCGCTCGTAGAGAAAGTGCTCACCTCGCCCAGGAAACTGTTCTACGCGACGGAACAGGGCCGCACGAGCTACTTCGATCTGGCGGCGGGCGCGCTCGCTCCGGTGGAAGAGCCCGCAGGAATCATCGTCCTGAAATCGCTGAAAGAGCGCACGCCGGTGGTCCAGGAGAATAGCGGCGCGTCCTTGATCGATCTTGGCGACGGCGTGCTCTGCTGCGAATTCCACTCGAAGATGAACGCCATTGGCGGCGATATTTTCGCGATGCTGCAGGCGGGCGTCGCGCGCCTGGGGACGGAATTCGAGGCCATGGTGATCGCCAACCAGGCGCCGAATTTCTCCGCCGGCGCGAACTTGATGCTCTTGCTCATTACCGCTCAGGAAGGCGAGTGGGACGATATCCACCTCGCCGTTCGGCAATTCCAGCGCGCGAATATGGCCATCAAGTACGCGCCACGCCCGGTCGTGGCCGCGCCGCAGGGAATCGCGCTCGGCGGCGGATGCGAGATTCCGCTGCACAGCGCGCGCATTCACGCGGCCGCAGAGACCTACATCGGGCTGGTCGAGGTTGGCGTGGGTCTGATCCCGGCGGGCGGCGGGACAAAGGAAATGTTGATCCGCGCTGGCGAGCGCGCGGCGGGCGGCGCGGACCTCGATCTATTCAACGCGCTCAAGCCCGTCTTCGAAAATGTCGCCATGGCCAAGGTCTCGACCAGCGGCGAAGAGGCGCGGACGCTGGGCTATCTGCGCCCTTCGGATTTGGTCGCCATGAACCGCGACCGCCAAGTTGCCGACGCGAAACAAACGGCGCTGGCGATGGTGCGCGCCGGGTATCATCCGCCGGCTCCGACGGAAATTCGCGTCCTCGGCGAGGAATTTTTCGCGGCGGCAAAGCTTGCCGTTCACATGATGATCCGTGGCGAGTACGCAACGGAGTACGACGGCGTGGTCGCGCGGAAACTCGCGTACGTCCTTGCCGGTGGAGGGATCACCGCGCCGCAGACCGTCCCCGAGCAATACATCCTAGATCTCGAGCGCGAGGCGTTCGTCAGCCTCTGCGGCGAGCGGAAGACGCTGGAGCGCATCGCGCACACACTCAAGACAGGCAAGCCTCTTCGGAATTAGCGTCGGATCTCGGCGATCGCTGCCCCTCTACAAAAGGGAGGAAAGGACCGCGGAATCGCCGCACGTCACCGTGTGTTTCCACTACGGCTTTTCCAGTCGCAAATTCAGCGTGACAGTGTCGGTCGGCGAATCCGCATCAAATGTTCCGCAGCGGTACGAAGGTACTATTGCCCGCACCTGTTGCCCACCCCGAAAATCGCTACAGCGCGGTAAAAGCAGCCTTTGTTAGGGGGACGGCCCTGGGCCGTTGGTACTACCATGACGCCATCGAAGGACACGCTGGAACTCGGTAATCTGCCCAGTGAATCCACGGGCCCGCAAGGCGGCGTCCGGTCAAAGCAAGAGTCCGGTCAACTCCGCTCCGAAGCGGTTTCCCTCGAAGTGCCTCTCAAGGTGCACGGATCGCGCGTGACCGAAGTGGTGCGCGGGATCACGCCGCACACGGAGCCGTTTGAAGAGCAGTCCTCCACCATGATCGTTTTCCCGCAGGGCGGCGTGCTGAAAATGTCCGCGAAGCTGAGCGTTGGCCAGATGATGGTGATCACGAATTTGAAGTCTGGACAGGACGCGATTTGCCGCGTGTTGAAGGTTCGTCCGTACGGCAGTACTCACAGCTACGTGGAGATCGAATTCACGCAGCGCCAGCCCGGCTATTGGGGCGTTTATTTCTCCTCGGACGGACCGGAACTCGCGAAGAAGGTCGCGCCCGCATCGGTGCCCCCGGCTGCCACAGCGCCCGCTGCTTCGCCCGTCGCTCTTGCCGGTCCCGTTGAGCCGTCGGAGGAGACGGTGCCTTCGGCCGTGCACGCACCGGCTGCAAAGCCTTCCGATGCCAGCTCTATTTCCGGCGCCGCGACCCAAGCGAGCGCGCCCATCGAACGCCAGGCGCAGCCCAACTTGCCGGAATCGCGATTTGTCTCCCTCGGTTCAAAAGAAGAAGTGCTACCTGCCGCGTCAGCGACCAACGGCGCCAAGGCGCTTCCACTCATCGAGTACGAGAAAAGGGACCGCGCCGCCGAAGCCGACCGGAAGCGCGCGGCCATCGATTTCCCCGCAGGGCCGCAGGCCACTGGCCTTCCGTCGGTCTCCATGGCCGAATTGCGAGGCGATGTTCCCGTTGCGCCGTTGCTGCCTTCTCGCGAGGGCGCACTGAGCGAAGACGTAGAAGTTTCGTCCTCCATCGCTCCAGAACCTTCACCCGAGCCGCCACTCAACTTGCAGCGCGTCGCAGCCGGAATTGAGTTGGGCACGTTGCGTCCCGTGCCGCGGGAAATGTTCGGCGTCCGCTTGGATTCAACGATCGGAAAAATCGCGGCAGAGCCTGAAGAAAAGGGCCGAAATTGGGTGTTGATAGCCGCCTGCGTTGCCGCTCTGTTGGCCGCCATCGGAGGCGGAATCTACTATTTCTATGGCCGACCCGCGCCCAGTCGCGCCGCAAGCTCAGATTCAGCAACTCCTCCCCCTGTTGCGTTGGATGCCAACCAAAATTCCGTCTCGGAGCCCGCGATTCCCAGCGCAACTTCGAGTTCCGCTCCGGTCACGCCGTTGAGTACGGTGAATCCGGCGCGTCCGATGGCGAGCGAGCGTGCCGTCCCGGTTCGACCGTCTGAGGCCGCCCCCGTGAATTCAAGCAAGGCGTCATCGCTCGCACAGGGCCAGTCCGGCGCGCCCGTGGAGCAGAAAAATGCGATTGCAATGCCCGACATGTCGAGCGCGCTGAACGCCCATCCGGTCTCCCCGCGGCCCGCGGGAACAAGGGAATTGGCCGCCCCGCCTTCGTTGGACGCCCGTGCGGCTTCCGGAAACACGATCGGCCAGGTTACAGGAATTGGCGCTCCTTCCATGAACCTGCCCGTGCCGGCCCCGCCTGCCCCGAAAGCTCCTCTTCGGGTCGGAGGCAATATCAAGCCTCCGCGCATGATTTCGTCCGTTCTGCCCGCGTACCCCTCGATTGCCAGGCAGGCAGGAGTCGAAGGCAATGTAGTCATCGATACCGTGGTGGACAAGACAGGCGATGTAGCGTCGATGAAGGTTGTCTCAGGACCGCCGATGCTGCGCCAGCCGGCTCTCGACGCGCTGCGGCAATGGAAGTACGAGCCATCGCGGCTGAACGGCCAGCCCGTCGCTGTGGAGATGATCGTCACGATTCAGTTCCACCGTTAGCCTCGTTCGCCTTTAGCTTACCGTTGTATTGTCTACCGTATGATTCGCCGTGCACGGTTGCAATTTTGCCCTTGCTGGCATCCAATGGGAGTGTCTAGGAGGCGATAGAGCCTGCCATCTCGACTGAGGTGAGCCATGCGAGAAGCCGTGATCGTCAGCTCGGTGCGGACTGCAGTGGGCAAGGCGCCCAAAGGAGCGCTGCGCGCCACGCGGCCCGACGATCTAGCCGCGGTCACGATTCGGGAAGCGATTGCGCGGGCGAAGGGCCTCGATCCGAAAGACGTCGAGGACGTGATCCTCGGCTGCGCCATGCCCGAAGCGGAGCAGGGAATGAATGTCGCGCGAATCGCTACGCTGCGCGCGGGCCTTCCGGTGACGACTTCGGCGATGACCGTCAACCGTTTTTGTTCCTCGGGTCTTCAAACCATCGCGATCGCCGCCGAGCAGATTCGTTCGGGACAGAACGAAGTAGTTGTGGCCGGCGGCACCGAATCCATGAGCATGGTTCCCATGGGCGGTCACAAGATCGTGCCCAATCCTTGGCTCATGGATCATTATCCGGACACCTACCTCAACATGGGGCTCACCGCGGAAAATCTGGCGAAGAAGTATGGCTTCACGCGCGAACAAGCCGACCAGTTTTCGCTGGCAAGCCATCAGAAGGCGCTCGCCGCGATCGCCGCGGGCAAGTTCAAGGATGAAATCGTTTCCGTCGATGTCAGCTACACGACGGTTGAAACCGGCACGAACGGCACATCCGCAGGCGCGCAGCTAAAGACGCGGAAGGTTGTCTTCGACACCGATGAAGGCCCCCGGGCCGATACTTCACTCGAAGCGCTGGCCAAGCTCAAGCCCGTGTTTCACGCCCACGGCGTGGTGACGGCGGGCAATAGTTCGCAGATGAGCGACGCCGCAGCTGCGTCTGTTGTGATGAGCGCGGAGCGCGCCCGCGAGATGGGCTTGAAGCCGATGGCGCGCTTCGTCGCATTCGCAACGGCCGGTTGCCCTCCCGAGGAGATGGGCGTTGGGCCCGTGTACGCGATTCCCAAGGCGCTGAAGATCGCCGGGCTGAAACTCGATCAGATCGGCGTGATTGAGCTGAACGAGGCCTTTGCCGCGCAGGCCCTCAGCGTGATCAAACTCGCCGGCCTTGATCCCTCTCGTGTCAACGTCAACGGGGGCGCCATCGCGCTCGGCCATCCGCTCGGTTGCACGGGCGCGAAGCTGACGGCCACGATCTTAAGAGAGATCGAGCGGCGCCAGGCGCGTTATGGAATGGTGACCATGTGCATCGGCGGCGGAATGGGAGCGGCGGGCATTTTTGAGAGCGCCGCGTAACGGCAGAGGCACACCCGCTGCTGCTCTGCAGTCGCAGCGTCGCTCGGCGATGTAAAATGTTTTGTGCCACCACCCGGAATGACGCGCTTCCGGCCGACCGCTCGGCCGAAGGAGAACTCATTATGGCGACGACACCGGTATCGCAGTCAGTGAACCGCGGCGGAGCATTCCTGATCGCATCCACAAGCCCCGAGGATGTCTTCACCCCAGCCGACCTTTCCGATGATCAGCGGCTGATTGGCCGAACCGCGGAAGAGTTCGTGGCCAACGAAATCGTTCCGCACATCCCGGACCTTGAGAAGCACAAAGAAGGGCTGATGCGGCAACTCGTGAAGAAGGCTGGAGAGATCGGGCTGCTGGGCGTTGGCATCCCCGAGGAATATGGCGGGGCGGCGCTCGACAAGATTTCCATGGCCGTCCTGTCGGAAAAGATTTCCGCCTATCCCTCCTACATGGTTGCCTACGGCGCCCACACCGGAATCGGCGCCACCCCCATCGTCTATTTCGGCACCGAGGCGCAGAAGAAGAAGTACCTGCCGAAAATGGCCACGGGCGAATTGCTGTCTTGTTACGCGCTGTCGGAGTCGCAGTCAGGCTCGGACGCGCTCGCGGTGCGCACCCGCGCCGTGCTTTCGCCCGACGGGGAAAGTTGGATCCTGAACGGCCAGAAGATGTGGATTTCAAGCGGCGGATTTTCGGATCTGTACGTTGTCTTCGCCAAGGTCGATGGCGAAAAATTTTCGGCGTTCATCGTGGAGCGCGGCACGCAGGGTTTTTCCGTCGGGGCCGAGGAAAACAAGATGGGAATTCACGGCAGCTCCACTGTGCCCTTGTTTTTCGAGAATGCGGCCATTCCGAAGGAGAATCTGCTGCACGATGTCGGCCGCGGCCACGTCGTGGCGTTCAACACGCTCAACGCCGGGCGATTTTCGCTGGGAGCGAGCTGCGTGGGCAGCGCAAAGACCGCGCTGGCCCTTTCTTCGAAGTACGCGAAGGAGCGCATTGCGTTCGGGAAGTCGATCTCCGAGTTTGGGCTGATTAAGGCCAAGCTTGGCGAAATGGCGATCCGCACTTTCGCGCTCGAATCCATGGTGTATCGCACGGCGGGTATGATTGAAGCGTCTATGTCGGCGGCGGGGAGCGACCGCGTGAAGCAGGTGATGCAGGTGCTTGAGGAGTACGCCATTGAGAGTTCGATCGCCAAAGTCGTCGGTAGCGAGACGCTCAGTTACTGCGTGGACGAGGCGGTGCAAATTTACGGCGGCTACGGCTTTCACGAAGATTATCCGGTGGCGAGAATGTATCGCGATAGCCGCATCAACCGCATCTTCGAAGGTACCAACGAGATCAACCGCTTGGTGATCATCCAGATGCTGACGAGACGCGCCATGGCCGGCACACTGCCGCTGATTCCCGCGGCCATGAAATTGCGCGACGAGCTGCTGGCGGGGCCGAGCTTCGAGGAGCCGCCCGCCGGCACGTTGGCTGAAGAAGAGCGGGCGCTCGCGCAGGCGAAAAAAATTTTCCTGCTCGCTGCCGGCGCCGCCGTCGAAAAGTTCCGCGATCAGCTTGCGAATCAGCAGGAGATTATCGGCTCGCTCGCGAATATAGCGATGGATGTGTACGCCATGGAATCGGCTCTGCGGCGCACGCAGAAGTGCTCCGGGCGCAGGCCGGCGGCCGGCGCCATCTCGGCCATGGGGGATGCCGTGCGCGTCTTCATTTACGACGCCATGGACCGCATCGAAAAAGATGCGCGCACGGCTCTGGCCGCGACGGCTGACGGCGACATCCTCGCCACCCAGATCGCCGCCCTCCGGCGCCTCGCGAAGCACGCCCCGGTTGATACGATCGCGCTTCGTCGTCGCGTTGCCGATGCAGTCTTAGCGCAGGACCGTTACCCGTTCGAAGGCCGCTGACCGTTTCTTTTTGCCGCTTGCGGCACGCGCTGGGCAACTGGCGGAGGAAGCAGTCTGGCCCGCGCGGCACAAAATCGAATCGTAGTTCTCATGTGGATTCACTCTGGCGCCTCGGCGCGTCACTTTGAGTTTTTTCCGGGTTGCCATCTTGCTGTCTCGCCCAAGGAAAGCATTTTCCTCTTTTGGCACTTCGAATTCTTCGATCTCTAGCAATTTCAGCCACTTAGCACCGGCTTTCTTTGGTCCCCACAATGCACTGATTTCCGCGGAGGGGTTGGAGGGTCGATGCAAGAGATATTGGGGAAACTAAAAGAATCGTCTCTGGGGATCTGGCAAAACAGAAAAGTTCGCAACCGCGTGTTGTCCGGACTGGTGATCTTAGTCGTTCTGCAAGTCTATTTCGTGCGCGAGTTGCTTGCTGCGGAACTGCTTTTCGGGCTGCTTTTCGCGGCTCTGCTCGTGCTGGGCGGGCTTTGCTACGTCGTCGGCATGATTGGCGAACGCGGCCTCGACTTCGCCGAGGCGGGAGTTCGGGTGGTTTCGAAGTACGCGCGGCGGGGCTACACCGGTATCGAAGAGATCAGTAAAAGATCATTCCGCCATCCACGTTCAGAGTCTGCCCCGTAATCGCACTGGCCTGGTCGGAAACCAAAAACAGGGCCGCGGACGCGACTTCATCCGCCGTCTGCGGCCTTCCCTGCAAAATGCTTTCGATCATGCGTTTCATCACTTCGCTGCCGTCCGATTGGAAGTAGGCCGCAAATTCTCTCGTCAACTCCTGCGACATCTTCGTTTCGGGCACGGGCCCCGGACAGATCGCGTTGACGCGCACGCCTTGACGCGCGCCTTCGGCGGCAAGCGTGCGTGTGAACCCGGCGACAGCGGCCTTGGACGTGGCGTAGGCGCTGTTCAGGGGGTAGGCCGTCTTGGCTGCCACGCTGCTGATATTCAGGATCGCGCCCCGCTTGTGCTCGTACATCCCGGGAAGCACCAGCCGCGACAGCAGGAAAGGCCCGCGCAAATTGACGGCCATCACCTCGTCCCAGTCGCGCGGCGCAATCTGCTCCACGGGCCGCACAGGCCCGAAAATTCCCGCGTTGTTGACCAGAATGTGGATCGCGCCAAAGGCGTCGCGCGCGGCCTTCACAATCTTCTCGCAGTCCGCCTCCCGCGAGACATCCGCCGCAACTGTCGCCGCCCTGCCGCCCGCCTTTTGAATCTCCGCTGCGACCTCTCGTATTTCCCTTTCGGTGCGTGCCGTCACCACAACCGCGGCGCCTGCCGCCGCGAATTTCCGCGCGATGGACCGGCCGATTCCACGGCCTCCGCCCGTCACGATCGCTGCTTGTCCCTCGAGCAACATGTCGTCTCCGTTGGAATTGGTTTGCGAGGATAACATCGTCCGGCCGATTTTGCAGAATCCCTCGGCCCGCCTGGTGCGCTTCGCCGATTGACTCCCGACGCGGCCTCGGCATAGCATGCGGCTCAGCCTTTCTTTCACAGGGGACTCATGATGACGACCAAGGTCGAATTGCTGGGTTCGTACTGGACGCTTGCCGGTGGGGCCCAGCCTCATACGGACAAGGAATACAGCCCGTTTGATTTCAAGGACCGCGTTGCCGCAGCGGCGCGCGTCGGCTTCAAAGGCATTGGCTTATGGCATGCCGACATCGCGCACATTCTCCAGCGCAGAAGTCTCAAGGACATGAAGAAGATTCTCGACGACCACGGCATAAAGCACGTCGAGCTCGAATTCCTCACGGACTGGTTCTTCGATGACGACAGGAAGAAGGCAGCCGACGCTACCAATCAGCTGCTGCTCGAAGCCGCCGAAGTTCTCGGCGCGCGCCACGTCAAGGCCGGCGAGTTCGTCCGCAACAATATTCCCATGCCTCACATGATTGAGGCCTTCGCCGCTCTTTGCGCGGACGCCGCCAAACACGGCACCCGCGTCCTCTACGAGATGATGCCCTTCTCCAACATCGACTCTGTCGAGAACGCGCTCGCGCTGGTCGAGGGCGCCGGGGCTCCGAACGGCGGCATCGTCTTCGATCTGTGGCACATCGTAAAGGGGCATGTACCCTACGAAAGCGTGGCCCGCGTGCCGCGGCGCTATCTGGGCGGCATTGAAATCAACGATGGCACTTTCGAATGTCCCTGGCCCTTGCACGAAGACACGATCAACCATCGGCGGCTCTGCGGGGAGGGAGAGTTCGACGTGAAAGGATTTGTCACGCTGATGCTGAAAGCAGGCTACGACGGACCCTGGGGGATTGAAGTTCTCAACGAAGAGTTTCGCAAGAAGCCGCTCGACGAAATCGTGACCCGCGCCTTCAGCACCACCATGGCGCAGTTTCCCCGCTAGCGCGAGGGCGTCGCGGCAGACCGTAATCCGCTATACCGTCGCCGCCTGCGTGGCCATCACCGACTTCACCGCCCGCGCAATCTTTTCTTCGCTCGGCAGAACGTAGAATTCCATCGGCTCGCTGTACGGCACCGACGTGTCGAGCGCCGTCACCATCTTCACCGGCGCCTTCAGATACTTGAATCCGTGCTCGGCCACCTCGCCGGCGATGATCACCGCCGCCGACGCATGCCGCGGCGCCTGATCCACCAGCACCAGCCGCCCCGTCTTCTTCACGGACGCGACGATCGTGTTCACATCGAGCGGCGAGAGCGTTCGCGGGTCCACCACCTCGGCGCTGATGCCTTCCTTGGCGAGCATTTCCGCGGCCGCCAGCGATTTCTTCACCATCCACGCCGTGGCCACGATGGTCACGTCGGTCCCGGCGCGCTTGATGTCCGCCACGCCGAACGGCACCAGATAGTCTCCGTCCGGCACTTCGCCCTTGTCGAGCGTCAGCATGTAGTGGTGCAGGTAGACGACGGGATTGTCGTCGCGAATTGCGGACTTCATCAGCCCCTTGGCGTCGGCCGAGGTCGAGGGCACTGCAATCTTCAGGCCGGGGATGCCCATCATGGAGTGATAGAAGCAGTTTGAGTGCTGCCCGGCCCATCCGGCGGCGAATCCGAAACCTGCCTTGAACACGGCCGGCACCTTCACCTGCCCGCCGGACATATAGCGCAGCCGCGGCGCCTCGTTCACCACCTCATCGAACGCCACCAGCATGAACTCGCTCATGTACAACTCGACGATCGGGCGCAGGCCCATCATCGCCGCTCCCACGGCGATTCCCAGTTCCGCGGTTTCGGAAATCGGCGTGATCCGCACGCGGTCCTTGCCGAATTTCCGCACGAACGGGTCGCGGTCCGTCATCGCCATGTTCTGGCCATAGAAGACGACATTCGTATCGCGCTGCATCTCTTCGGTGATCGCTACGGCGATTGCCTCGCCAAACATCATATCGCGCGCCATTTCAGCCTCCTTCTATGCCCACACGTAGTTGAGAGCGTCTTCGGGCGCGGGCAGCGGACTCGCCAGCGCAAATTTCACCACGTCGTCCATCTCCTCGCGAACGCCCGCTTCGATCTTGTCCGCTGCGGCATCCGTCAGTGCGCCCGTCGAGACGAGATGCTTGCGGAATTTCGGAATCGGATCGTTGGCCTTGGCCGCCGCGTATTCGGCCTTGTTCCCGTAGACCTCGATGGCCTCGTGCTCCTGGAATTGCGTCGGCACCGGGGGCACGGTAATGGCGTTGCCGTGCGGGCTCATGCGGTAGAACCTCGACTCGATCAAGCTCGGCCCCTTCCCGGCCCGTGCGCGGTCCGCCGCCTCGGCCACAACGTCGAACACCTTCAACGGGTCCGTGCCGTCCACGGTTACGCCCGGAATGCTGAACGCTTTCGCTTTCTGCGAGAGCGGATCGCCCGCGATATAGTTGGCGTCCTCAAGGCTGATATGCGTATAGGCCTGATAGAAGTTGTTCTCGAGGACGAATACCACCGGCAGCTTCCACACCGCCGCCAGGTTCAGCGTCTCGTAGAAGGCTCCCTGCTTCGACGAGCCGTCCCCGAAGAAGCTGTAGACCACCTGTCCGGTCTTTTTAACCTGCGCAGCGTACGCCGCGCCCGCCGCGTGCGCGATCCCTTGTCCGATAATCCCCGACGCCGTGGGAAAGTGGTGTGCCGGATCGGCGAGGTGCATCGAGCCGCCGAAGCCTTTGCAGACGCCGTCCTTGCGCTGGTAAATCTCGGCCATCAGCTTGCGCGGATCGGTGCCGAGTACGATCGGGTAGCCATGGCAGCGGTAGCTTGGCATCACCAGGTCGTTTTCCTGCCGCGTGGTGAGCGCTCCGACGATACTGGCCTCTGCGCCGTCGCCCAGGTGGGCGTGGCCGCGAATCGTGCCGGGGTGCTCGACGAACGTCCGCTTCACCCGCTCCTCGAACTCGCGGATGCGCAGCATCTGCGTGTACATCCACACAAGCCGGTCTTTTCCGAGCGATGCCGCCGTTACCATAACTGTCTCCTCCCTGCTTTAGCAAAACGCTGAAGCACCCAGCACTTTGTAAGCTACTGGCGATTCCTTTTAGGGGGTCAGGGCTTCAGCCCTGACAGAATGCCTTGAAGTCGGAAGGGGTCGCAGCCCCTGAGGACGATTCATTCCGCTCGGGCGTTCCCGGGACGCTTCACTGCCCCTTCGGTATGGCGTCTCCCGGCTCGCCGATGTACCCGAGCAATCCTCCCACTTCCACCTCGGTCGGCTCCGGTACGACGATCTTCAACAGCACGCCGTCCACCGGCGCGTCCAGCTCGTAATTCACCTTCTCGGTCTCGAGCTCGACCACGCCCTCTCCCTGCTTTAGCTTGTCTCCCTCGCTTTTCAGCCAGCGGACCAGGTTCACTTTGGTCGTGTTCATGCCGCCGGTTTTCGGAACTAATAGGCTCGTTACGATGGCTGGTCCCTTCCTTACGCTCTGAAGTTAAACCCTGACGGGTTCGCGGTCATCCATCCGCGATCGCGGGGACGAATGATGTTTCGTGGGTTCGAGGTGGCCCTTCGCCGCAGAGCCCACGTCCTCGGCTTTCTTATCCCAATCCTACCAGGTTGTCAACTCGGCGCCATTCGAGATTCTGAGTTTGAAATTGTGCTACGTTGATTCACCTATGAAACTCCTGACCGCCTTGCTCCTCGCGATTCCGTTCATCACGTGCTCCAGCGTTCCCGCCTATCCAAACACTCCGGCAACAGGCAAAGACTATTTTCGTGGGACGCAGGGCTGCTTTCTCCTGTACAACCTCAAATCCGGCGAGTTTGAAAAAATCATCGGCAACGAGCAGTGCCGCAAGCGCCTGACCGCTTGCTCGACGTTCAAGCTCCCGCTGGCGCTGATGGCGCTCGATGCCGGCGTGATCCAGGATGAAAACACGACGCTCAAATGGGACGGCGTAAGGCGATCCACTCAAGCTTGGAATCAGGATCAGACCGCCGCGAGCTGGATCAAAAACTCGGTCGTCTGGTATTCGCAGCGGCTCACTCCCCAACTCGGCTTATCGCAGATCAAGAAGTATCTGAAAATGTTTCACTACGGCAACCAGGACTTCAGCGACGGCCTGCAGCAGTCTTGGCTGACCATTGGAGACGGGGACCCTGCCAAACACAGGGGATCGCTGAAAATTTCCGCTTATGAACAGGCGGAGTTCATGAAGAACTATTGGAATGAGAGTTTTCCCCTTTCGAAGCACGCTTACATAGTGACCAGGAAAATCACCTTTTTGGAAACGTCGAGCAAAGGGTTTGAATTGAGCGGGAAGACAGGCTCGGGATTTCTCGGCCCCCATCATGATCTGCGAATTGGCTGGTTTATCTCGCACGTGGGAGGAAACAGCCAGAGCTATATCGCCGTGACCTCTTTCACGGACGTCACTCCCTCGAAAGATCCGAGTTATGGGGGCTTTCGAGCAAGAGACATCACCAAGACGATCCTCGCGGATCTGGGTCTTTGGTGATGGTCATTGCCTATAACTGCGGCAGCAGCAATCCGCCATCCACCACGATCGTCTGGCCTGTCACGTACGAGCTTCGCTCGCTCGCCAGCAGTAGCGCCACTTCGGCGATTTCCCGCGGCTGACCAATGCGCGGAATCGGCAGCTTGGCAAATACCTCTCTGCTCCGCTGCTCGTCCTTCCAGTAATACTCGCTGAGCGACGTCCGAATCAGTCCCGGCGCAATCGCGTTCACGCGCACGCCCTTGGGACCCAATTCCATGGCGTAGGACTGCGTCATCATGATCAGCGCAGCCTTGGTCATGCTATAGAGCAGGCTGTGCGTTTGCGGCCGCAGGCCCGACATCGACGCGATGTTGATGATCGAGCCGGAGCCGCGCTCGCACATTCCGGGAGCCACCATTCGCACCAGCCGAAACGCGCTCTTCATATTGATCTCGACCATCTTATCGAACTGCTCGTCGGTCATTTCCAGGCTCGGCCCGTGCGCCAGGTTCGTGGCCGCGTTGTTCACCAGGATGTCGATGTGCCCGAACTCGCGCTGCGCCGTTGCGATCATGCCCTCAAGCTGGTCCAGGCGCCCAACATGGCAGGCCACAGGAATCACTGCCGCACCGATCTCCGCCGCCACCTCGTCAAGCGTGTCCTGTTTGCGCCCGCAGATCACCACGCGCGCGCCTTCGCGGACAAATATCTCCGCGATCGCCCTCCCGATTCCGCGGCTGGCTCCCGTCACGACCGCTGCCTTGCCTTCGAGTATGCCCAAGATGGATTCTCCCCGCTTTCCCCGCCGCTCAATTGAAGTGGCTGGGACTAGCCCTTGTACCACAGGGAAAGAGAGAATTCACAGCGCCGGAGGTTCGACGAGGACCGGCGGCAAGCCCGATGTCTACACGAACGACTGCTTGAAAATCGCGTCGCGGCATGCCAGCCTAGACATGGAAGTGCGACGTTTGAAAACTGAGGCCTGCAATTGGGATTTCAAGTACACAATTCGAGCTCAATGACCGAGCTAGTGCGGGACACCACCCGCGACCGATGCACCCAATCCGGCGCGTCATTTCTGGTCCGCTCAGCCCGGTACACCCGTGCAAGCTGGAATCGTCCGAAGTCATTGAGAACAAAAGACGGAGCCTTCTCCAGCCCGGTACACTCTGTTGCCTCCTCATTACCAGATTCTGGCGCCAAAATCGCAGAGGCGCAGCCTCAAGAAAGGGCTCCCGGGGCCAAAACGACACAAAGAAATGGCGAACGGTCTGGTAGGGTAACGGTCCTTCAGGTAAGATACGATAGTTTCGGGAGATGCCTTTGACACTGACGAACATCCAGGGCCAAACCGGGGCCAAGACACTCGTGCGCGTTCGTCCGCGAGGGTTCTGCGCCGGCGTGGTCCGCGCAGTGGACATTGTGGAGCTCGCGCTCGAGGCTTACGGCAGCCCCGTCTATGTGCACCATGAAATCGTGCACAACCGTTACGTCGTGGACCAGTTGCGGCGGCGCGGCGCCATTTTCGTCGAGTTGATATCGGAAGTGCCCATCGGCGCGGTCCTGGTTTTCAGCGCGCACGGCGTGCCACCGCGTGTGCGGGATGAGGCGAAGGAGCGCAAGCTTCGCGTGATCGACGCCACCTGCCCGCTCGTCACCAAGGTCCACCTCGAAGCTCTTAAGTTCGCGCGCGAAGGCCGGACCCTGATTTTGATCGGCCACCGCGACCACCAGGAAATCGTTGGCACGTCCGGCGAAGCCCCCCATCAGACCATGGTGGTCGGCAACGTCCAGGAAGTGGACGAATTGCAGGTGCCGGATCCGGCGCGCCTGGCCTTCCTCACGCAGACGACGCTCTCGCTCTACGACACGCAGGAAATCGTTGCGCGGCTGCGCCAACGCTTTCCGTTGATCGTCGGCCCGGCCTCGGATGATATCTGCTACGCCACGCAGAATCGCCAGGAAGCGGTCGAGGCGCTCACTCGCGAGGTGGAATTGATCCTCGTCGTCGGGTCGGCGAACAGCTCGAATTCGAATCGCCTGGTGGAAGTAGCAAAACGCGGAGGCGTCGCGGCACGCTTGATCGAGGACGCCAGTGACATAGACGCCTCGCTGCTAGACGGCGTGAAGACTCTTGGGCTGACGGCGGGCGCTTCCGCCCCGGAAGTCCTTGTCGAGCAGGTGAGCCAGCGTTTGTCGGCGTTTGGTTTCACGAACCAGCGCGACCTGGACTTGATTCGCGAGGATGTGCGGTTCGTTCTTCCGCCGGAGTTGGCTGCCCGGCAGGGGCAGGTCGCAAGTTGAGCCGCCTTTCGCCCGGCGGCGCAAAACCAATCGCAAGGAGCGTGTGAGTGGCGGCAAAAATCGTCCGCCAGCCGAATAAGATTGCTCTATTAGGCTCGCCCACAAGTGCGGCCGCTATGTCGCCCGGTCACGAAGGCGCGCCCGCTGCGTTGCGCGCCGCCGGTCTGATGGAACGCCTCCAGTCGGTCGGTTACGAGGTCATCGATCTCGGCGATGATCCTGTCCAGCTTTACAGGCTAGACGATGAAAGTCCGCGCGCCCGGAATTTGCCCGGCGTGATCGCGGCGCTCAATGCGCTGAGGCCGCGCGTCGAACAGGCCGTCAAGTCAGGGGCTCTTCCGATAATTCTCGGCGGTGATTGCTCCGTGGCCCTGGCGACGGTCGCCGGCGTTCGCCGGTATTTCCGCCATGTAGGCCTGATTTATGTGGACCGCGACGCGGATTTGAATACGCCCGCGACCACGCCTTCGGGTTGCGTCGACGGAATGGTGGTCTCGCATGTGACCGGTCGCGGCGCGGCTGAACTCGTGAGGTTTTGGAGCGAACCCCCATTGGTCCGCGAGCCGGACGTGGCGCTGTTTGGCGTGAATCGCCTCGACCCGCCCGAGAAAGAACAGTTGAGCCGCTCGCCGCTTCAACGCTACCTTGCGGTCGACGTGCAGCGCTTGGGTCCGGCAGCTGCGGCGGAAGCGGCGATCGATCGCGTCCACGGCAACGATTACGAATTCGTCTTGCACCTCGACGTGGACGTGATCGCCGATTTTCAATCGACGAATTTTCCTGGGTCGGGCGGATTGCGGCTCGAGGAAGTGCGCGAGGCCCTGGAAGTGTTCGCGACGCGGAAGCATCTCGCGGCCATGGAAGTGACCGCCTACAACCCCGCAAAAGATCCCGACGGCAACGACGCGAAAGTCGTCGTCGATTTGCTGGCGAATGCCCTTGCAAAGCGGCTCGATGTCCTTACGGCTGCGGCTCCGGTCGCCGAGCCTGCGGCCGCCTCGGCTGCGGCTGAACCCGCTTCGACTCTGGCGCCGTCGCCAGAGCCCGATGTTGCAGCGCCTCCGCCGCCGGCGCCTGCGGAGAGCGAATCAGGGTTGCCTGAGGCGGGCGAAGCTTCGTCGTCGGAGCTTACTCAGGAAAGGCCGGAATCGCCCGCACCGTCGGAACCGCCCTCCGAGCAGCCAGAGACAAAGACTTCGGAAACTTCCGGCGGATCCGGTGATCCACGATCCTAATCAACCGCCAGAACATCTAATTCCCGTGCCCGAATCTCCCAACTCAATGAATCTCCGACCCAACGTGATCATATTCGACGTGGACGGCGTCCTGGTGGACGTTCGCGGATCATTTCACCGGACGACGCTTGAGACGGTCCAGTTCTTTACTGGCAGGCGCGTCACTCGCGCCGAACTGCATCGCTGGAAAAATCGATCGGGCTTTAATGACGATTGGAAACTCTCGACCGCCTGGGTGCACTCGCTGGGCGGAAGCGCTGAATACGAAGAAGTGAAGCGTAAGTTCGTGGAGCTTTACTGGGGACACAACGGAGACGGAAGAGGAAATGTCGCGCGAGAGAAGTGGCTTCTCCCGCGCCCGATCCTGCGGCGTCTCGCGGGCTCGGCGCAACTCGCGCTTTTTACCGGGCGCGTGCGCAAGGAGCTCGACTACACGCTCGACCGCGGCCGCGTCCGCGAATTCTTCGCGCACATCGTCACGGCCGAAGACGTCGTGCATCCCAAACCGCACCCGGAAGGCTTGCTGAAGATTCTCGATGGGCGCGACCCGGCGACCGCTATATACATAGGCGACAATGTGGATGACGCGCTCGCGGCCCAGTCCGCGCGAATTCCGTTCGTGGGCATTCTTCCGCACAACCGCGAGGCGCGCCGCGAACGCGGCCCGCTGCTCAGCGGGCTGGGAGCCATCGCGATTTTTAGTGACGTCCGCAAGCTGGAGCCATGGCTGAAGCGGCTCGTCCCTGCGCGAAGTGGCGGAGCGGCCCTCCCGGCGCGCCGGCCAAAAGGGAGTGACGGCACACACGATTGCCCGCGACACGAACAAGCAAGCGCGCGCGTTCGCAGTGGTGGATATCGACCTTGATGAGCGCGTGAAGCTGTGCAAACTGCTCAGGCAGCGCTGGCGCCCGGAACGGCCTGAAATCTTTCCCGAGTGGCTTGTTCCCATGAGAGAGCCGGCATTAGCAGACCCCGCTATTGCATTCTGTATTTGCCAACCGCGCCCGTACACGTTTCTTCCCGCTGGCCCAAGCATCGGAGCCTCTCATCCAGCCGGAACAAGCGCGTCGCGCGCTCAAATTTGGCCTCGCCCTCTGGGCCCCACGGGTGGGCCCGGACTAGCCACTCGGTCTTGTGCGAGGACAGGCTCGCCTCGCATTGCTTCGCCCGCACCGCGCTCTGGGACTCGTTGAGCGCTTCTGGTCGCGGAACCTGGCGCTACAGCCGCTGATGGAGCGCCTCGAGTATGGGATAGGTTCTCTTTAAATGGTGTCGGGTTACCCTACGTCGCGCTCGGATGCGGCACAAGTGGACGAACGTCCCAGAGGACGGGGTGCATCGTCTCGCAGACCCAATTCTCGCCCGGCAGCGGCTTTCGCTGCAGGCCTTCCGTACTGCCTGTCTTCCGCAGCTGAGGTGGGGGTTGCGGGATACAGCTAGGGGACATATATCTCTATCCAATAGAGACAGACATGCCCACAGTTCTATAACTCGTAGCGGCGCTTCGGGAATTGATGGATCTCTGCCGAAATCGAAACCTGTTGTATCGAGCCTCGGCTCGTGCCGCACGGCTAGAGTCCCTCTAAAGGGCTGAGGTCTCGTTCTCATAGCGTCAAGTAGGTGTTTGGAGACTTAGATGCTCGCTGCCGCGTTGGTACCTTGCGCCCGGGAGCGAGGCGCTCGGAGACTTCCGGTGTGAAGCCGTTGAAAAGTCTCGAACGTGTGGTAGTCACGCTGGGCTTTTCGAGCTTCAATCGCGCATCTGCGAACGTCCGGATTCGCCGCCGAGCTGCGCTCGCTTCGAGTCTCCCTTTCGCCTCATTTGCGAGGCGAAGCCCGGGAAATTCGCGCTTACTTTTCTCTTGTAATTCGGCCTCAAGACCATCTAGAATCCCGCAACCCTTCCAGACTGCGAAGCTGCCGAGGTGTACGATGAAAAAGGCGCAGCAGTCGCGGAACTCTGCCATTACCGTCCTTGTAGCTGAAACAAGCCGGCTCAATTGTCAGTTAGTCGAGAGCGCGTTCCGGCCGCGTCGCCATCGCGTCGCCGTGGTGGCTTCGGCGGTCGCTTCGCAGCACGCGCTCACGCTGGTCAACGAGCGGAAGCCCGACGTAGCCGTAATAAGCGCGCGGCTGCAGGAGGGACCGCTGGAGGGCTACCGCTTTCTGCGCGAACTTCGCTCGATGCGCATCAAGACGCGCGCCATCCTGCTTCTTGAGTCACGGGAGCGCGATCTCGTGATTGACGCGTTTCGGTGCGGTGCGCATGGAGTGGTTTTCCGGGATGAGCGATTGGAAACTCTAGGCAAATGCATCCAGGCTGTACACGCGGGTCAGGTCTGGGCCAGCAGCGAACACCTCGGATACCTTCTTGAAGAGCTCAGCCACGCCATGCCTCTGCGACTGCAGAATTCGCAAGGGGTCGACCTGCTTTCAAAGCGCCAGGAAGAGGTCGTGCAACTCGTTTCCGAGGGGCTGACGAACCGCGAGATCTCCGCGCAGCTCGGCCTGAGCGAGCACACCGTGCGCAACTATCTCTTCAAGGTTTTTGACAGGCTTGGAGTATCCTCACGCGTCGAATTGGTTCTGTACTTCCTGCAAAGAAAGCGGAATGGTTCTTTCGGAAACCCCAGCTGAGCCACATCTGAATGCGGAAACCGCACACAGCGGCCGTGTTGCAGACGATGGTTTGAAACGATAATCTTGCAAGCGGGCCCGGGTGGCGGAATGGCATACGCGGGGGACTTAAAATCCCCTGTCCTTCACGGGACGTGTGGGTTCGACCCCCACCCCGGGCACTCTCGATTTGAAGAAACAGCGCCCGCATAGCACTGCTGCTTTCGGGTGTATTATTCTTACGCAATGGAAACGAACCCCAAAAAACTGGCGCGCCCGATCACTCATTGGATCGGCGAAGGCGGCAGTTGGCTGCTCCGCCATGTCGTTAGCGGACTCGCGGCCACGCGCCTCACGCCCAACATGTTCACGTTTTTGGGCCTGGCTGTGAACTCCTGGGCGGCGGCGCTCTTCGCCATGGGGCGGTTCCGGGGAGCGGCAGGCGTGCTATTCCTCGCCGGTTTTCTCGACATGGCAGACGGCCAAGTGGCCCGCCGCGTGGGCCGCGTGACGGCCTTCGGCGCGTTCCTTGATTCCACGCTCGACCGCTACTCCGATCTGGCGCTGTACATGGGGCTGGTCGTCTACTACACACTGATCGGCCGGCCGTTCTACATGGCGCTGGCAGCGGTGGCCATGGCCAGCTCGTTCATGGTCAGCTATTCCCGCGCGCGCGCCGAATCGCTGATTCCTTCCTGCAAAGTGGGTTTCATGGAGCGCCCCGAGCGGCTGGTGTTGCTGATTATTGGCGGCGCATTCAACCGCATGGCCCAGGTGCTGTGGGTCATCGCCACGATCTCCACGATCACCGTGATTCACCGCGTCGTCTACACCTGGCAGGAACTTCGCGCCGGCCGCGCCCTCCCCGACGCCACCGTTTCCCAGACATCGTAACTGCACGCGCCCCGTAACAGCGCTGGCCGTGCTGTGCCGCGGCATGACGCATCGCCGGATCCGGTCGCAACATTGGAGGCAGGCGAAGGCGCGATCGAAAGTGGAATTCAGGCTCGGCTTTCATTGTAGGATTGCCGATCGGCACGATTGCTGATCGCGCCGATTCCCCCTCATGGCCACGTCAATCTCGCCCGGCACATTTCTCGAACGGCCCGAAGTGGCCAAATGGCTGATCGCCATCGCGGTGATGGCCAGCGCCATGATGGAGCTGGTCGACACCGCGGCGGTCAACGTCAGCCTTCCCTACATTGCCGGCAATCTCTCCGCTACCACCGCCGAAGCCACCTGGGTCCTGACTTCTTATCTCGTGTCGAACGCGATCGTGCTGCCACTTTCCGGCTGGCTCGCGAACTATTTCGGGCGCAAGCGCCTGCTGATTATGGCCGTCACGGGCTTCACCGGCGCGAGCGTCCTCTGCGGCCTCGCCCCGACGCTCCCGCTGCTGATCTGTTTCCGTGTGCTCCAGGGAGTGAGCGGCGGCTCGCTGCAGCCCACGACGCGCGCCATCATGCTCGAAACGTTTCCCCGCGAGCAGCGCGGGCACGCCATGGCCTTCTTCGGCGTCGGCATCGTTGTGGCTCCCATCCTCGCGCCCATGCTCGGAGGGTGGCTCACCACGGACTATTCCTGGCGCTGGATTTTCTTCATCAACGTCCCGGTGTGCGCCGTCGGTCTGATCATGCTGCAACTCTTCGTGCACGATCCGCCCTACATCCGCCGTGGAACCCTGCGCATGGACTACTGGGGCCTTGGCATGCTGGTCACCGGCATCGCCGCGCTGCAGGTGATGCTCGACAAAGGGCAGGAGGACGACTGGTTCAGTTCGCACTTCATTGTCACGCTGTCGGTCACTGCCGTCGTTTGCCTCACCGCTTTTGTGATCTGGGAACTCCGCTCGGCCGAGCCGCTGGTGCATTTCCGCCTGCTGAAGTTGCGAACCTTCGCCGCCGGTACGAGCCTTTCGGCGATCCTCGGTTTCGTGCTCTTCGGCAGCGTTGTGCTGATTCCGCTCTTCATGCAGGAACTCCTCGGATTTCCCGCCATCACCGCGGGATTCTGGAACGCGCCGCGGGGCATCGCCACGATGCTGTTGATGCCCGTCGCCGGAATCCTGATCGAGCGCCGGTGGGACATGCGCGGGATGATCTTCTCCGGACTGCTGAGCGCCGCCCTGGGCGTGTTTCTGTTCTCGTTCCTTGACTCGAGTGCTGGCCCGATGAATTTCGTGTGGCCGCAGATCGTCATGGGCGCCGGACTGGCCTTCACGTTTGTTCCTCTAGCGACGATCAGCGTCGATCCCATCCCCAGCGAGGAAATGGGCTACGCCACTGGCATTATCGCCTTGATGCGTAATCTGGGCGGCAGCATCGGCATCTCCGTCGTCGCCACCGTTCTCGCGCGCGGCCGCCAGGCCCGTCAGACGCGCTTGGCGGCCCACGTGACTCCCTTTGCCGTCTCGGTACGCAGCATGATCGCAGCGATGGGAGCATATTTTTCTCGACACGGCGCCGGCCCCGCCGAGGCTGGCCGGGAGGCGCTGGTGCTGATCTATCGCCTCACGCTTCAGCAGGTGGCTACTCTCAGTTATATGGACGCCTTTCGCTTGCTCGGCATCCTTTTCTTCGTGGTTTCGCCGATCCCCTGGGTCATGCGCAGACACCGGGTTGTGTCCGAACCATCCCCTAGCTCCGCCGCGCACCAAGATTCTCACGCCGCACGCGCCTCCCAATCATCCTAGCGGCGGTGTCGCCGTGCTGCACGAGGTCACCGCGCTGAAGCGCGACTTGAACGCCCTCGAATTGTTTCGTTCGCCCTGTTCGGCACCGCCTGTGCCGCGCTACAATGGTGGCCAATGCCAGTCGGCGTCAAATCGAAAAATATGCGTCTGCGTCCCGGGGACCCCCTCGGCCGCCGACTGTATTTCGTCACCTTGTGTTTCAACAAACGCGAGCGGGTGGGATCGAACCCGCGTGTCGCCGCATGGCTCGTCGAACGGCTGCGGCTTCATTCCGCAAACAGCGGGATTCTCATACACGCCTACTGCCTGATGCCGGACCACGTGCATATTCTCGCGCAGGCCGCGGATGAAACGGGCGACCTGAGGGCTTTCGTCGAATACTTCAAGCAGGACACGGGCTTCCGCTTCCAAGCAAGGACGCGGCGCCGCCTTTGGCAGTTCAAATACTATGCTCACACCGTTCGCTCACCGGAAGCAGCAGAGCGGATCGCCTGGTACATGTGGATGAATCCGGTTCGCAAGGGCCTTTGCGGCGCTCCCCAGGATTATCGGTTCTCAGGATCGTTCACCGATCTCGGCATGGAGATCCTCCGGGGACCCGCCCCGAAACCCTGGTCGCCGCCTTGGAAGACCGAAGCCTCGCTGTAGCTCCCGCGCCCTACTGTTCCGTTGCTTCGATATAGACACGGGCACCGCGCCGGCCGATGCATGCTCTTGTTACGACGCTCCCGACTCAATCACCCGTTGGCCACGAGGACGATCTTCCCTATCACGCCACCCTCTCCGAGCAACTCGTGCGCGTGTCTTGCCTCGGGAAGAGGAAA